>Ga0302314_10001551_pt1 | contig 42995 bp, 44 predicted proteins | sample III_Palsa_N2_3_FD_200533 | JGI IMG/M metagenome (GOLD analysis project Ga0302314, IMG submission 200533) | Peat permafrost microbial communities from Stordalen Mire near Abisko, Sweden - III_Palsa_N2_3 | ecosystem: Environmental > Terrestrial > Soil > Palsa > Peat permafrost | place: Sweden... | reverse complement strand
CAACATCACCGACGCCAGCGGTGCCGCCCGCGAATTGCTCACGGCGAGCCACGAGCTCAACGACGCGTTCCAGACGCTCGAGACCCAGGTGCAGAGGTTCGTCGCGACCGTGCGGGGACGACGGTAGGGGGGGCTTGGTCGCGCGGCTGGAACTAGGCCGATTCCGTCGCCGCCATCGCTGCCTCGACCCCTGCCATGTTCAATCCTTCAGCCACAGCCAGCGGCTCTGCGGATATTCGTCGTCGTCGACCCAGCCTTTCAAGTGCGGGCTGACCGCCATGATGATCGAGTTGAAATAGCTGGGGATGCCGGGCACGTCGTCGGCGATCAGGCGTTCGGCCTGTTCGTAGAGCGCCCGGCGCGGCGCGTCTTCGACGGTCGCGGCGGCCGTCTGCAGCAGTTGGTCGACCGCCGGGTTGGCATATTGGAAATAATTGCCGTAGGCGCCGGTGCCGAAGCGCGCGAGGAACTGCGAGGGATCGCGGATCTCCTCGGACCAGCCCAGCACCATCATCTCGTCGTCGCCGCGCTTCACCCGCTGCAGATAGACCTGGAATTCCTCGGACTGCAGCGTCGTCTCGACGCCCAATGCGGCTTTCCACATCTGGGCCGCCGCCAGCACCTCGGCCTTGACGTCCTCGTTGGTCGGATAATTGACGGTCAGCTTGAACGGATGGCCCGGGCCATAGCCGGCTTCGGCATAGAGCTTCCGGGCGAGCGCGATGCGTTCCGCCATCGGCATGTCGGCGTAGAAAACCCTCTGCGGCGTGTGGTTGGTGACCGTCGGCGGCACCCAGTTGAAGGCGATCTGCTGGCCGCGCGGCTGCAGCTTGTTGACGATGACGCCGGCATCGAACGTAAGCGCCAGCGCCTGGCGCAACGGCTTGCTCGCCGCCAGCGGGCCGGTGGTCATGTTGAAGGCGAAATTATGCATGCGGTTGCCGAGCCCGAACCGGAGGAGATCCGCATGGTTCGCCCGGACGTTCGCCAGCTCGCGGGTCGGCACGGCGGAATAGTCCAATTCCCCGGCCAGGAACCGCTTCAGCGCCACAGTGTCGTCGTCGGCGAACACATGATCGACGGCGTCGAGTGTGATCGAGGCCTTGTCCCAATAGGCCTCGTTGCGGGCGAGCAGGATCTCGCCGTGGGGCACCCAGGATTTGAGCGTGAAGGGTCCGTTCGAGACCAGATGGCCGGGCTGGGTCCAGGCCGGCCCCCAGCGCTCGATCGTCGCACGATGGACCGGATAGGCGTCGCGGATGCTGCAATCGATCAGGAACAGCGGCGAGGGGGCCCGGGTTACGGCGCGCAGCGTATGGGCATCGATCGCGGCGACACCCAGTTGGGTCAGGTCCGTGATCTTGCCGGCGACGATCTCCGGCCCGTTGACCAGTTCCAGCGGCGCATGCGGGCCGTAGGCTCCGGTCGCCGGATCGACATCGCGCCGCCAGCTATAGACGAAATCCTCGGCCGTGACCGGGTCGCCGTTCGACCAGCGCGCGTCCGGCCTCAGATGGAAGAGATAGGTGACGCCGTCCGGTGCCCGCTCCCAGCTTTCCGCCACGCCCGGGATGAGGTTGCCGTGTGGATCGAGGGCGACCAGGCCCTCGAACAGGTCGGTCTCGATCGTGCCGCCGATCGAACTCGCCGTCTTGGCCGGGTCCAGGCTGTCCGGCTCATTGTCGAACGGGCGGTGCAGCACATGATCGGCACGGGCGGAAACCGGCAGCAGGAACAGCAGGGTCGCAAACAGCCAGGCGCGTCGATCCATGGTTTTTCCCGACCTCGCATCGTCAACCTTACGGCGAGGATGCCATGGCCGGGTCGGACGGCCTAGGGGGCGTGGCGCCAAGGCTTCTCGAAACCGACATGGGGGCCGGCTTGAACGGTCCGGCCGGGCGTGCCAGTCTCCGGATAGAGTTTCCTCCGATCGCAGGCCCAACCGTCGCCATCATGACCATCCGTCTCCGCTCGCTTCTCGCCCTGGCCCTGGTCGCATCCGTCACTGCCTGTGCCGATCGGCCGGCACCGCCGGCCAAATTCGCCGACATTCATTTCCTGGCGCTGCCGCCGTTCAGGCTGAACGTCAGCCAGATTCAGATCGACACGAAGTTCCAGCCGACGTTCCAGGAGCCGAACGTCGAGCATGAATTCCCGGTGCCGCCGCAGCGTGCGATGGAAAACTGGGCGAATGACCGGCTGCAGGCGGTCGGGCCCACCACCGGCTTCGTCGCGCGCTACACCATCATCGATGCGAGCGTGCGCGAATCCGTGCTGCCGAAGAAGGACGGGCTGAAGGCCGTCTTCACTACGCAGCAGGCCGAGCGCTATGACGGCCATGTCGCCGTCATGCTGCAGATCATCGATCCGCAGGGCGTGGCCGAACGGACCGCGACCGCCGAAGCCTCATCGAGCCGCAGCGTGCCCGAAGGCATCACGCTCAACGATCGCGACAAGATCTGGTACGAGATGACGCGCGATCTGATGGCCGATCTGGACCGGCAGATCCAGCGTCAGGTCGACGCGACCTTCGCGCCGTTCCGCCTCTGACACGGTGCCGGGCATGAACAGGGCTAAACCGATCCTGCTGCTGGTTGCCCTGTCGGGGCTGGCCGGCTGCATGGCGCCGCCGGTGTCGTCCAGCACGGCGCCACGCTTCGGCGAGGTCAAGGCGCGGTTCGTCACCGGCCAGGATGTCGATGTGATCGAGGTGCGCGCGCTCGAGACCGGCGCCATCCGGTCCGCGACCCTGGTGATGGCCGACGGCACGCGCATTCCGGCCGAGCAGATCGATGCCGATGCCTCGCCGACCCTGCCCGACGCGTTCGGGCCTGCCGTCGGTCGCGCGTCGTCCACGACCACGCTGGTCGGCCAGATCGCCTCGGTCGCGCTGGTCCGGTTGACTGACGCCCAAGCCTATCGCCTGGGCTGGAAGGATGCCGCGATCGAGGTCGTGCTGGGGGACGGCTCCGGTCGCATCGCCGAGCGTCTGGCGGCACCGCCGCCGCCATAAACCGGCAATGATCGCGTGAGACGATCGGGCCGGCCTTCACCGAAATATTGGTAAACCACCGCGCAGCGGGTCACCCGCTTCGCCGCGCGAAATCGCGAAGACAGGAGCAGTAGATGGCCGAGAAATTGACGAGCGTGGAGCGGGTCCGGTTCTTCCGGATCGATGACGAGGCCAAGAGCGCGCTGCGCGAATTCAGGCCGATCGTCGATAAGGCACTGCCGGAGCTGTTGAAGGGCTTCTACGATCATGTTCGGCACTTTCCGGCGGTCGCCGCTGCCGTAAAGAACGACGCGGCGCTCACTCAAATGCGGACGGCGCAGGCCGACCATTGGCGCCGTCTGTTCCAGGCCGGTTTCGATCAGGCCTATCTGGATTCGGTGCAGAAGGTTACCAAAGCCGGTGCCGAGCTCGGCCTCAGTCCGGCGGTGGTTACGGCCGGGACGGCCTTCGTGCTGGGTGAGCTGAACCGGCTCGCGGTCGCCCAGGCCGGCTCCGGCTGGGGCTCCAAACCGAAGCTGGCCAAGCTGCCGACCCTGCTCGCCGCGATCTCCAAGGCCATGCTGCTCGATCTCGATCTGTCGATCGAAATCGCCACGATCGCGATCGAGGCGCGGGCGGCGAAACTGGTCGAGACCCAGGCCGACGCGTTCAACGGCTCGGTCGGCGGCGTCGTCACCGGTCTCGCGCGCGCCGCGGGCGACCTGCAATCGAGCGCTAAGCAGATGGCGTCGGCGGCCGACCGGTCGAACCAGCGCGCGATGAGCGTGTCGCGGGCGTCGGACCAGGCGACCGACAATGTCAACACCGTCGCGGCCGCGGCCGAGGAACTGTCGGCGTCGATCAGCGAGATCGCGCGGCAGGTCGGCAAGTCGAGCCAGATCGCCGGCGCCGCCGTGCGTCAGGCCGGCGAGACCACCACCACCATGCGCACTTTGGCCCAGGCTGCCGATCGGATCGGCGAGGTCGTGCGCCTGATCAACGACATCGCCAGCCAGACCAATCTCCTGGCCTTGAATGCAACGATCGAAGCGGCGCGCGCCGGCGAGGCGGGCAAGGGCTTCGCCGTCGTGGCCTCCGAGGTCAAGAGCCTCGCCAACCAGACCGCCAGCGCCACCGAGGACATCAAGAACCAGGTGACCGAGATCCAGAACGTGGCGGCCCAGGCGGTCGACGCGATCACCTCGATCGATACCACCATCCGCGAGATCGATGCGATCGGCGCCGCCATCGCCGCCTCGGTCGAGCAGCAGGGCGCCGCCACGAACGAGATCGCCCGCAACGTCCAGCAGGCCGCCACCGGCACGGCCGAGGTTTCGAGCAACATCTCCGGCGTCACCGAAGCCGCGGCCGAAACCGGCCGTACCGCCACCCAAGTGCTGGAAGCGGCGACCGATCTCGGCCGTCAGGCCGAGCTGCTGAAAGGCGAGGTCGAGGGGTTCCTGCGGCAGGTGCGGCAGGGGTAGCACCGAGGCGCGGATAAACCCTTGTGTCTTTGCAATCTGTCAGATTGCAAAGACACAAGGGTCGCGCCGCGATCACCAGCAGCGCGCGCCTTGCGTGTTCACATAGAGCGCGTAGATCGACTGGCTCGCGGCCATGAACAGGCGGTTGCGCTTGGCGCCGCCGAAGCACAGGTTGGCGCAGCGTTCGGGGAGCGCCACCCGGCCGATCGGCTCGCCCTCCGGGTTGAAGATCATGACGCCGTCGAGATCCTTGTCGCCCATGCCCCAGCCGCACCAGAGATTGCCGTCCTCGTCGACGCGGAAGCCGTCGGGCGTGCCGGGGCCGGCGTCGATCAGGATGCGCCGGTTGGCGAGATGCCGGCCGTCGACCACGTCATAGGCCAGGATATGGCGCGGGTTCGACCGGCATTCGACGACATAGAGGATTTTTTCGTCGGGCGAGAAGGCGAGGCCGTTCGGCCCGTTGATTTCGCCGCCAACGACCGTGGTTTCGCCGCTGTTCGGATCGAAGCGATAGAGATTGGCGGGCAATTCCTGTTCGGCCTTGTGGCCTTCATAATGCCCGAGGATGCCGAACGGCGGGTCGGAGAACCAGATCGTGTCGTCCGACTTCACCACGACGTCGTTGGGTGAATTCAGCCGTTTGCCCTCGAACCGGTCGATCAGCACCGTGATGCTGCCGTCATATTCTGTGCGGGTCACGCGCCGGCCGCCATGCTCGCAGCTGACGAGGCGGCCCTGGCGGTCGCGGGTATGGCCGTTGGCGAAGTTCGACGGCTTGCGGAAGCTGCTGGTGACGCCGGTCTCCTCGTCCCAGCGCAGGATCCGGTCGTTCGGAATGTCGCTCCAGAGGAGATAACGCCCGTCGCCGAACCAGACCGGCCCCTCGCACCAGCGGAAGCCGGTGGCGAGCCGTTCCACCGCGGCCAGACCGATGCGGTATTTGGCGAAGCTCGGATGCAGGATCTGGACGGCGGGATCGGGATAGGACGACGCGGGCTGCCACATCGGACCGCTCCTAATGCTGGTCGAGGCGGGAAAGGAACAGCGGTCTCAGCGCATCGTCGGTGCCGTTCAGCAGGATCTGCGCGCCGATGCACAGGAGGATGAAGGCCGACAGGCGGGTGAAGATGCGCGTGCCGGTATGGCCGAGGAATTTCGACAGCCGGTCCGCGTAGCGATATATCGCCCAGATGACCAGGCCCATCAGGATCGCCGCCCCGGAATTGCCGAGGAAGAACGGGATCAGTTCCTTGACGCCGGCCGGCCGGTTGGAGCCGAGCGTGATCGCGACCGAAATGGTGCCGGGGCCGGTGGTAAACGGCATGGTCAGCGGGAAGAACGCGGCATCCTCTGGGTTGTCCGGCTGTCCCGCCTGTTCCTGCTTGCGCTCCTCGTGCCGTTCCGGCGCGAACAGCAGGCCCCAGGCGCTCGACACCACGACCAGGCCGCCGGCGAGCCGGAGGGCGCTCAGGCTGATGCCGAAGAAATTCATCACCGCCGTGCCGAACCACAGTGCCACCAGCATGATGAAGGTGGCATAGATCGCGACCTTGCCGGCCAGAGTCCGTCGCTCGGCCGGGCTGTTGCCGGCGGTCAGCTGGCTGAAGATCAGCGCGCAGGCGATCGGGTTGACGATCGAGAACAGCGCCGGAAACGCCAGCAGCAGACTGTCGGTGGCATTGGTCCAGCTGTTCATCGGCTTCTTGGGTCACCCTTTTCGGAACGGCCTTAAAAGCGTTAACCGCTTCGGGTGCCGAGGCCAAGCCGAAACCTCTTCGTCGTAATTCCGCGCAGGCGGGAATGACGAAGAATTATGAAGCGGCTTTCTCGCCCTCCAGCAGCGCCCGCTTCCGCTCCACGCCCCAGCGATAGCCCGACAGACTCCCGTCCGCACCCACGACGCGGTGGCACGGGATCGCGAGCGCCACGCCGTTGGTGGCGCAGGCGCGCGCCACGGCGCGGGCGGCGCTAGGCTGGCCCAACCCGGCTGCGACCTCGCCATAGCTGGCCGTGCGGCCGGGCGGGATCGCCTGGAGCGCACGCCAGACCCGGCGCTGGAAGGCGGTGCCCTGGATGTCGAGCGGCAGGCTCAATCCCTGGGACGGCGTCGCGATATAGGCGCCGACGGCTGCCACATGGGCGGCGAGGTCCGCGTCGGCGCGGAGCTTGGTGGCCGACGGGAAGCGCTCGTCCAGCCGCCGCTCCAGCGCCGCTGCGTCCGGGCCGAACTCGATCATGCAGACCCCGTCCGGCGTGGCGGCGATCAGCAGGGGACCGAGCCCGGTCGGGGTCACGGTCCATTGGATCCGCTTGCCCCTGGCGCCCTGCTGGAACGCCGCCGGCGTCATGCCGAGCGTCGCGTGGGTCGTCTCATAGAGCCGGCTCGACGAGCCGTAGCCGGCACCGTAGATCGCCTGGGCCACCGGCGTGCCCTCGTCCAGTTCCTGCTTCAGCCGTTCGATCCGCCGGCCGGCGGCATAGTCCTTGGGGGTCACCCCCAGCACCCCCTTGAACACCCGGTGGAAATAAAACGGGCTGATGCCGACCGCGGCGGCCAGATCGGCCAGCGACGGCGGCGTCTCCGCTTCGTCGATCAGGCGGCAGGCGTGGCGCACGGCTTCGGCCTGGGTGTCGGCGATCGAGCGGCCGGTCGGCCGGCAGCGCTTGCAGGCCCGGAAGCCCGCGGCCTCGGCGGCGGCGATCGTGTCGTAGAAGCGGACATTCTCCCGCTTCGGCTGGCGTGCGGCACAGTTCGGCCGGCAATAGACGCCGGTGGTGGCGACCGCGAAGAAGAAATGCCCGTCCGCGGCCGCGTCGCGCGCGCAGACGGCTTCCCATCGGGCCGCCTCGGTCGGGTAGAATTGTTCCTGGGACTTGGTCATGGCCTGCATGTTCCGTCTCCGATGATGCTCTGGTCAATCGGAGCATCGTGGATCCCGGACCGGCCCGACATCCGGGCCTTGCTCTTAAACTCTTTATTGCTTCGCGAGCCAGCCGCCCAAGCGATCGAGGAAGCGGCCGCCCTGGGCATATTGGTCGAGCGAGATGAACTCGTCGGGCTTGTGCGCCTGTTCGATCGAGCCGGGGCCGCAGACGACGGCGCTCATGCCGGCCTGCTGGAACAGGCCCGCCTCGGTGCCGAACGAGACGACGATGGTACCGTTGGCGCCGGTCAACTCGCGCACCAGCGCCTCGGCCTCGCCACCCGGTTCCGGCTGCAGGCCGGGCAGGTCGATTTCATGTTCGGTCGTGACCGAGGCACCCGGGTGGATCGCCTGCATGCGCGGCAGCAGGTCGGTGGTCACGAACCGCTCCAGCCGGTCGACGATGTCATGGCCATGGTCGCCCGGGATCAGCCGATATTGCCAGACGATGCGGCAGTCGCGCGCGACGATGTTATGCGCGGTGCCGCCCTGGATCTCGCCGACGTTGAAGGTGGTGTATGGCGGGTCGAACGGGCTGCCCGCGATCGGGTTCGTCCGGCGCTCCGCCGCCATCTGGCCGATCAGCTGCAGGATCTCGGCCCCGGCCATGATCGCGTTCACGCCCTTGTCGGGCGCGCTCGAATGGCCTTCGAGGCCGGTGATGCGCGTGGTCAGGATCGCCGCACCCTTGTGCGCGTTGGCGACGCTCATCGAGGTCGGCTCGCCGATGATGGCGAGCCGCGGCCGGCGCTCTCCCGTCGGCAGGTCGGCCAGCAGATGGCGCACGCCGTTGCACGTCACCTCCTCGTCGAACGAAAACGCGTAATGCACGGGCACGCGCGTCGCCTGGGCCTTGAACTGGACCGCGCGCGCAATGGCGAGCGCGATGAAGCCCTTCATGTCGGCGGTGCCGCGGCCGTAGAGATTGCCGTCGCGCTCGACCAGCGTGAACGGATCGCTCGACCAGGGCTGGCCATCGACCGGGACCACGTCGGTATGGCCCGACAGCACGATGCCGCCCGGGATCTCCGGGCCGATGGTGGCGAACAGGTTCGCCTTCTGCTTCGCCTCGTCGTAGGTGAGCCGGCTCGTGATGCCATGGCCGTCCAGATAGTTCGCGACCCAGTCGATCAAGGCCAGGTTCGATTTGACCGATGTCGTGTCGAAGCCGATCAGGTGACCGAGCAGCGTCCGGTCGTCGAGCACCGCCGCCATCAGACGTTGGCCGCATGGTTGGGGGTATTGAGCATCGCCAGGAACTCGCGCCGGGTGGTGGCATCGTCGCGGAAGGCGCCCAGCATGCGGCTCGTCATCATCGATACCCCCGGCTTGTGCACGCCGCGGGTGGTCATGCATTGGTGCGCCGCATCGATCACCACCGCGACGCCGCGCGGCTGCAGCACCTCGTTCAGCGTGTTGGCGATCTGCGCCGTCATCTTTTCCTGAATGGTCAGGCGCTTGGCATAGATCTCGACCAGGCGGGCGAGCTTGGAGATGCCGACGACGCGGCGGTCCGGCAGATAGGCGATATGCGCCCGGCCGATGATCGGCGCCAGGTGATGCTCGCAGTGGCTTTCGAACCTGATGTCCTTCAGGAACACGATCTCGTCATAGCCTTCGACCTCGGAGAAGGTCCGCTCCAGGATCGCGTGCGGGTCCTGGTCGTAACCGGCGAACCATTCCTCGAACGCGCGCACGACCCGGTCGGGCGTGCCGGTCAGCCCTTCGCGCGTCGGATCGTCGCCGGCCCAGCGCAGCAGTGTCGCGACGGCGGCCTCGGCCTCGGCCCGGCTCGGCTTTTCGATCGGATGGTCGGCCATGCTCAATCCTTCAGAGTCTGACGCTCCGACGATGCCGGAGCCCGAGGGTCTGGAACGAGTGCGATTTTTGCGGGGCTCTAGTGCCGCTGGGTCGGCTGGTGCGGGGAATCGAGCGAGAAGGCGGGGATGCGCACGTCGAACGCCTCGCCGTCGGCCGTTTCCATCTGATAGGTCCCGTCCATGATGCCGGACGGGGTCGAGAGCGGCGTGCCGCTCTGGTATTCGAAGGTCTGGCCGGGCGCCAGTACCGGTTGCTCGCCGATGACGCCCGCGCCCTTGACCTCCTGCCGGCGGCCGATGCCGTCGGTGATGCGCCAATGCCGGCTGCGCAGCTGCACGGTCTCCAGCCCCAGATTCTCGATCAGCACCCGATAGGCCCAGACGAAATGGTTCTCGTCGGGCGAGGATTGGTCGTCGAGATAGATCGGGCGCACGGTGACGCGAATGTCGCGGGTCGTCTCGGAATACATGGGCGTTCACTTCTTCGCCGGAACCGATATGAGCCGGAACCGGGTGCTGTTTTGAAAAAGGGTGGGGCCGAAACGGCGCGGATGCAAGCCCGGCCCGCCGGAATGTCGCCCTGTCTTGCCCGAACCAACCCACCCCAGGCAAGCGCCTTGGGTCCTTCCGGGCGGCGATGGCCGGGGGCGACCCAACCCTCTTGCCAGTCCGAAAGCCGCTCCCTATAGTCCGCCGCCGTGCCCCCGACGATGTCGGCGGCCGCTTGGGCTCCGAGCCCGGCGCGGGTGTAGCTCAATGGTAGAGCAGAAGCTTCCCAAGCTTACGACGAGGGTTCGATTCCCTTCACCCGCTCCAAGAAATCCGATTTCCGTGTGAGACGCGGACGATCATGACGGTCGGCTTTGACCAGGCCGACGCGTCCAAGATGGTGCTGAAGGGCGTCGACCTGAAAAATATGGTCTGGATCGGTCGTCGTTACGGCACGCCGCGGGAGGCCGAAGCAGTTGCCGGTGCAATCGCCCAGGGGCTCAAGGAAAGCGAGGCAGTGGCCGGCTGAACCGGCGCCTCGTTTGACGCCGGTGCCCATCAAGCGCGGTAGAACTACCGCTTCACGCCCGCCTGCATCTCGCTGATTTTCTTTCGCATCGGCTCGAACGCGGCGGTCATCGCGATTTTGGCGAGTTCGCCGATCTTGGCACTGTCCGCGGCGGCGTCGGCCATCCCGTCGGTCATGAGCTTCTTCTGTAGCTCCATGAAGTCCTGCGGTGTCTTGACCGCCTTGAAGGCCTTCATCATGTCCTTGAGCTTCTGCGAATTCCGCTTCGTCATCATCTCGAAGCTTTTCAGCAGCTCCTGCATGCCCTGGCCGCTGGTGTCGGGCGTGGCGAGGGCTTGCGCCAAGGGTGTCAAAGCGGTCGACATGCTGAAGTCTCCTGATCGGGGATAGTAGCGACTTGGGCGACCATCCTGCGCGTCGATGGCGCGTTTGCAGAGCTTCGGAATCTACTCAAGCGACGGGTTCAGCCCAGCGCCGCCGCCCAGTTTCCGGGTGTGAGGCCATAGGCGCGTTTGAACTGCCGCGACATGTGGCTCTGATCGGCAAAACCGGCATCGAGTGCGGCCTCGACCAGGCCGGTGCCGGCCATAAGGGCACGGCGCACCTGATCGAGCCGCCGCAAGGTGCGAAAGCGCGTCGGGCTGGTGCCATAGGCCGCCCGGAATTGCCGCGCCAGCGTCCAGCGGTCGAGATCGGACACATGTTCGAGCGCTGCCATCGAGTGCCGCACGGCAGGGGCTGCGGCGATCAGGTCGCGCACCCGCGACAGGCGGTCGAGGGCCAGGGCAGGCGGCTCCGGCGTGGCGCCGGATGCGGTCAGCAGGAGCGCCACCACCGCCGTGACCAGTTCGACCCGGGCCAGGTCGTCGATATCATTGTCCAGGTCCCAGATCTCCGCGGCGGCGCCGGTCGGCAAACGGGCCGGATCGACCACGGGGCAGGCGACGAAGGGCAGGGGCCGGCCGCCCAGCGCCTGCTGGACCAGGGCCGGATCCAGATAGAGGATCCGATAGCCGAAATGTCCGCCCGCCTCGGCGCCGCCGTCATGGGGCTCGTCCGGATGCAGGATCTGGCATTGCCCCGGCAGTGAATGCCAGCGCTCGCCGCGAAACTGAAACTGCTGCACCCCCGCGAGCGTCATGCCGATCGCGTAGGTGTCGTGCCGATGCGGGGCAAAGGCTTGTCCGTGAAAATGCGCCTCCAGGCGCTCGATGCCCTGGGCGCCGGGCGCGATCCGGATGCGGCGGCACCGATCGGCGGCCTCACCCGTCATGGGCGCGCACAATCGTTCAAGGCAGCCGCCGTCGCTCTGGCGTAGGGTCGGTTTCATCGGACGAGGCTGACAGGAAATCGGCCCCCGAGCCAGAGTGAACGCCAGCGGATGCTTTGAGAGGGGGCCCGGATGAGCCTTGAATCGGTTCGCGCCTTTTTGGCGGAACGCGCCCCCGATGTCGCGGTGGTCGAGCTGGAGCGCCACAGCGAGACGATGAGCCTGTCGGCGGCGTGGAATGTCCTGCCGGCACAAATCGCCAAGGCCCTGTCGCTCAAGGTCGGGGAGCGGAGCCTGCTGCTGATGACGTGCGGGGATTCGCGTCTCGACAACAAGAAGATCAAGACCGTGCTCGGCGGCAAGGCCAGAATGCTGCCGCCCGACGAGGCGGCGCTGATGACTGGGCACCCGGTCGGCGGCGTCTGCCCGTTCGGCCTGGCGACACCGGTGCCGATCTATTGCGACATCCGGCTCCAGACGTTCGACGTCGTGGTGACCGGGGCGGGGTCGACGCACGCGGCACTGCGCATCAACCCGCTGCGGATGGCGGAGCTGGTCGGGGCAAGCTGGGTCGATGTCTGCGAGGCGCCGCGCTAGCGGTTTGGGGCGCGAAAAATACAGTTGAACGCGGTCGACCGATGCATTCTCAATCGTCACGCCCGGGCATGACGGAGAATTCTCAGTTTGTCGACCAAATCGCACCCGCAGCCTGCCGCCCAAAGCCCGCGTTCCGTGCCCGATGGCCTGCCGATCCCCGCGCGCTATTGGGCGGTTTCGACCGTCTGGCTCGGGATCACCATGGCGGTGCTGGATAGCGCCATCGCCAATGTGGCGCTGCCGACCATCGCCAAGGATCTCGCGACCTCGCCGGCCGAGGCGATCTGGATCGTCAGCGCCTATCAGCTGACCATCGTCGTCTCGTTGTTGCCGCTGGCGGCGCTGGGCGGGGTGATCGGGTTCCGGCGCATCTATCTGGGTGGGCTCGCGGCCTTCACGCTTGCCTCACTCGGTTGTTCGCTCTCCCATACCCTCCCGGAGCTGGTGATCGCCCGCGCGCTGCAGGGCTTCGGCGCCGCCGGGCTGATGAGCGTCAATGGCGCGCTGCTGCGCTTCGCTTATCCGTCTGCGCAATTGGGACGCGGCGTCGGCCTCAACGCGCTCGTGGTCTCGATCTCGGCCGCGGTCGGGCCGACGGTCGCGTCCGGCATCCTGGCGGTCGGACCCTGGGAATGGCTGTTCGCGATCAATGTACCGATCGGCGTGCTGGCGATCGTCATCGGCCGGATCGCGTTGCCGGCCAGCCCGACCTCGGGCGCGCTCGACAAGGTCAGCACGCTGCTTAACATGCTGACCTTCGGTCTCTTGTTCACCGGCACCGACGTGCTGACCCGGGGCGGCGGCGGCTGGTTCGGCGGGGCCGAGCTTGCCGGTGCCGCGGTCGCCGGCACGCTCCTGGTGCTGCGCTCGCGGGGGCAGGAGCGGCCGCTGGCGCCGATCGACCTGTTGAAAAGCCGGCTGTTCAGCCTGTCGGTCGCGACGTCGATCGCCTCATTCGCGGCCCAGATGCTGGCTTTCGTCTCGATCCCGTTCTACCTGCAGGGCGTGCTGCACCGGACCCAGGTCGAGACCGGCCTGCTGATGACGCCCTGGCCCTGTGCCGTCGGATTGAGCGCGCCGATCGCCGGGCGTCTGTCGGATCGCTTTCCGGCGGCGATCCTCAGCAGCGGCGGCCTGGCATTTCTGGCGCTGGGCCTGTTGCTGCTGTCGCTGATGCCGGCCGACGTCACGGCGTTCGATGTCGGCTGGCGCATGGCGATCTGCGGGGCCGGCTTCGGCTTCTTCCAGGCGCCGAACAACCGCACCATGCTGCTGTCGGTGCCGCTGGCGCGCACGGGGGCGGCCGGCGGCATGCTGGCAACGGCGCGCCTGACCGGCCAGACCGTGGGCGCAATCGTCACCGCGATCTGCTTTCGCATGACGACCAATGCCGAGACCTTTGCGCTGTCGATCGCGACTGGCTGCGCGCTGGTAGCGGCCGTTGCCAGCCTGTCGCGATTGTCGGCTCAGCCCTTGTCGCCGATGCGGGCGCCGGACGCGTCTTAACTGCGCCGCCCGACGAAGCGCAGCAGTTCATTACGCTCCAGCGTCTCGATCACCGCCCGCATTTCGCCGATCGGCGCGCCGCATTTGGCCGCGATCTCCAGCCCGTCATGCTGGCCGTCGGCGTAGTTGAGCGCATAGAGGATGCGGTTGAGGAAGGTCCGTCCGTCGGTGACCTTGTCGGTCGAAGCACCCTCGTTCGCGCGCGAATTGGTGTTCGGATAGAGGTCGCGGCGGCCCAGCTGCGGCTCGCCATAGGGGGCGAGGTTGACGTAATGGGTTGCAAGCTCGGCCAGGCTCAGGCTGCGCTCCAGGGCCGCGATCGTGCCCACGACCGTGTCGATGCCCATGTATTCCTTGGTATCGAGCGAGGTGTGGTAGGCGGGATAGGCGCCGGGCGGCGTGCGCGCCAATTGGCCGAACGGGAAATTGAAACCCGGGGCATTGTACTGGCGCTCGTCGGAACCGCCGGTCGGGTCGAACGGGCGCAGGGTCACGGGCAATCCCACCTCGGCCAAACCCCGGTCGGGCAAGCTGGACAGATGGCGCATCAGCCGATCGAGCAAGCCGTCGCCGCGGCGGGAGAGCTTGTAGCTCAAACCCTCGCCGGTGCCGCCGGTGCAATTCAGCACCATGCCGGCGCTCATGTGGGCGCGGACATGGTCGGCGTGGTTCGCGAGGAAACACAGGCTGCCGATCGTCTCCGGATGCAGCACGAAGCGATAGGTGAAGCGCCGGCGCGGCCAGGCGGCGAGGCGGCGGTAGAGGCCGAGCAGGGTCAGCGGACCGCTCAGCTCGTTATTCGCCATCGACGGGTGGCAGACATAGGACGAGAGCAGGATTTCCTGGGCACTTTCGCCGGGCAGCACGGCCTGGGCGATCTGCACCCCGGAATCCGTTCGGAATTCGCTATCGATGCGGGCGTGATAGCGGCCAGGCGGCAGGGCAGCGCGGACCGCATGGGGCAGGCAGAAACCCCAGGCGCGCTTATAATAGCTGGTGACGTAGGGCACCGCGTCGGGCAGGGCGGGCAGGCTGTGCAGATGCGGCTGCAGGTCGGCGAGATCGAGCGTCACGTCGACCGGCTCGGAATAATTCACGACCGAAAGCGTGCTGGCGGCGAGGTCGGCCAGGACCGAGCCATCCGGGCCGGTCAGCCGGGCGGATCGGCAATGCCAGCTCGGTGGCACCGTCCAGTCGAACACTTTCGAGCCGCTGGCGACGGTCTCGACGGTGAGCGGCATGTGCCGGCCGAGGATCGCCAGCGTCTCGCTCACACCCGCTCCGGTCAGGCTGCGCAGGATCGGGAACAGTTCGTCGTAGAGCTCTGACAGGAAGGCGGCTTCGGACATCACGACACTTCCAGCATGGCGAGGGTCAGGGGACGGCCGTAGCGCTGGTAAAGCTCGGTCGTGATGGCGCGGGCGGCGGGGGTGAGCAGGCAGAGCTCATCCCCGGCCAGCCGCTGCCGCATCCGGTCGTGATAGGCGCGGGCACTCACGGCCATGCCGCGGGTGAGGCCGATATCGAAGTCGGTGAGCAAGCCCGCCGCGCGCAGCTCGGCCTCGCCCAGATCGCCATAGGCCACAGCGCCGGGCGTGCGCGGGCGGACCGGGAAGGCGAAATCGACGGGCAGATGACGGCCACCATCGACGACATGGCCGGGGAACGGCTTCAGATAGCGATAGCCGATGTCGGCCGCGGTCTCGACGAAATGCACGAAGGTATTGGCGATCATGCCCGCGCCCAGGAACAGGATGACGCCGTCCCGGTCGAACAGACGGCCGAACGCGGAAGCCGTCGAGAACGGCTGAGCGACGGGGGCACGGGGGAAGCCATCGTCGCCGAAGACGCAGAAATTGAAGATCGGCGTCAGCGTCCGCCGCTGCGAATGATGCTGGGCGCAATGGACGCTCAAGGTGCCGACCTGGCCCGGCGTCGCGGCCGGATCATAGAGCCGCGTACCGGTGAAATCATAGTTGAACGTCGGGATCAGGACGGCGCGCCCCGGCGCCGCCTCCTGAAAGATCCTGAGCCAGCCCTCGGCGATCGCCAGGCGGTTGGTGGCGCCATCGGGCATGCCCAGCTGCATCAGATCGGTATGGATCAGCAGCGGCCCCTTGGCCGGCACCCGGGTGAGGGCCGCCGTCAGTGCGGCGATCGCCGGGCCCATGGGGGTGGCGAAGCGGTTCATGGCCGGATTACGACGCGCCGGGTGAATTCGTCGATCAGATCGTAGCCGTCCCAGGTGAGATCGAACGCGAGCGCCTCGCCCAGCGGCACCATCCGGTCGATGCCCTTGCCGGCGAGCGTCACCGCCAGCTGTTCCAACGTGGCGCGGTCGACGCCGAAATGGGTGACGGTCTGCACCGATCGGTCGATCATCGGCGCGATCTGCGCCACCGCATCGACCCGGCAGCGATAAAGCAGGCCGGCGCCCGGATGGGTCGCGTCGGGCGGTACGGCCGGGCCGTCGCCCAGGTCGACCAGCACCCAGTCGGTGCGCGTGCGTTCGATCGCCCGTACCGACCCCCGGATCGCGGCCCGGCAGGCCGCGGCATATTTCTCCAACGCGATCGATGGGGCGATCCGATAGCCGCGGCGCTGGATCTCGGCGGCCATGGCCATGGTCAGGCGTTGCTCTGCCGCGTCGGCGATCTCGGCCGGGCCGACCCAGATCAGCCGGCGCGGCGAGGAGCAGGCCATCTGGTCGAAGGTCAGCACGTCGTTGAACAGGCGTCCGGCTAAGCCCGTCAGGGCGGCCTCGTCCAATTCAAGCACGGCCGAGGCCGATAGCAGGGTCATCGACAGCCGGTCGGCGAACACGGTCTCCTTGGCGTGGGGCGCCAGCGGCACGGCGCGGATCGCGGCCACGGCAGCATCGCCGCCCCAGATCACGCGCAGGTCGCACCGCGTCGAAATCGCGGCGGTGATCGCATCATCGCGCTCGTACTCGATGAAAGCGCTGCTTGTGTCGGCCAGCTCGCCGATCACCGCCAACAGCCTGTCGGCCAGCTCGCCGCGTCGGCGCGACAGGCGGACGATCTGGCGGTTGCCGGCCATCAGACCGGCGGCCCAGCTATAGGCGAACATCATGTCGACGTTCGACGGCGGAATATGGAACGCCAAGCCCGCCGGCACGCGCAGGCTGCCGTCTGCCAAGGGCGGATAGCGCTCGGCGAGGCGGGAAAGGTTAGCCGGCCGCAGCCAATAGCCGAGCGCCACCGCGTCGGGCTGGCGGGCAAGATCCTTGGCGGCCAGAATCCGGCGTGACAGATCCCCCAGCAGCTGCAGCGCCGCCGGGTCGAACGGCAGCCGCGCCGGCGCCCGATCCAGGCGATCCAGGATCTCCGCGACGGGACGCGGCGCCACGTGGGGCAACAGCTCGGCGACGATCATGCCGTGAGCCTCGCCGCCGCCACGTCGCTGCAGCCGCGCAGCTCCGTCTTCGGCACCCGGCCCTCGATGCGCAGGCCCTTGCCATGGCGGTTGGGCGCGGCGCCGTCGATATGCTCGATCACGCCCAGATCCTCGGTCAGTAGCGAATGGCCGGGATAGCTCAGCGGCAGCAGGCTCAGCACCTGCACGACGCCGATCTCGCCCGGCGGCAGGGGCTGGAGTGTCAGCGGGTCGCGGATGATCACGTCGGCGAACCAGGGCGGATAGAGCAGGCCATCCTCGCCCTCGACGAAGACGCTGCCGACCTGCTCGGCCATGCCGTAGAAATTGCGCACGGCCCCGATGCCGGTCATCCGGGCGAGGCGCGCCTTGAAGGTGGCATTGTCGACCGCCTCGTCGGCGAGCCGCTTCCACCCGCCGGAATGGATCAGGATGGCGTCATCGAAGCGCAAGCCAGCCTGTGCCATTTCGGGAGCGAAATGTTTCCAGACCAGCCAGGTGAAGCCGAACAGCAGCGCCCGCGTGCCACCGAACTTATCGAGGAAGGCCTTCAGTCCCTCGACATCCAGCCGCATGTCGTCGCCCAGCGCATAGAAATGCTGTCGGCCGAAGGTCATCATGCCCAGGATGCCGGCCGCGCGGGCGTTGAAGCGGGTGCGGTCCTTGAGGGTCGAAGCGCAATCGACGATGACCATCGGCAGGCGCTGGGGACCCAACAGATCGGCCATGATCGCCGCGAGCGCGCGGCTCTGCAGGGCCGCGGTGTCGCGGTCGAGCGTGATCCGGCTCACCGCCTGGCCGGTCGTGCCGCTGCTGGTGACCAGCTTGAACACCTGGTCGCTGGGCACGCTCGACAGCAGGTCGGTCTTGAACAGCGACACCGGCAGGAACGGGACATCGGCGATGGTCGTCGGCGTCTTGCCGCCCAGCGCCTGGACCAGCCGGGCATAAGGCGGGCAGTGCGCCTGATGATGCGCCGTCAGTGCCGCCAGATGCTCCAGCAGCAGTGCCTCCTTCTGCGCTTGCGGCACGCCATAGGGCGGATGGGCCTGCGGGTCGATCACGCGACCAACCTGCCGACCGCATCGCGATCGATCTTGCCGTTCGCCGACAGCGGCAGGCGCGCGACGCACTGCACCCGGACCGAGGCCGGCGGCAGCGCCAGTGCCGCGGCGATGTCGCGGCGGATCTCGGTCGCGCGCGTCTCGTCCGCCTCGATCAGCAGCGTGAGGCGCTCGTCGCCGGCAATGGCGGCGGCCGGCGCGAAGCGCGATGCGGCCAGCGCCTCGACCTCATCCAGATTGAGCCGCAAGCCGTTGACCTTGGCGATGCGCTTGGCGCGGCCAGTGATCCACAGCACGCCATCGTCGTCGAGATGCCCGAGGTCGCCGGTCGCGAGCCGGCCGTGGAGCAGATCGCCCAGGGCCAGATCCTCGGCGCATTCCGCATAGCCCAGCATGACGTTGGGCCCATGATAGATGATCTCGCCTGCCTCGATCTCGAACCGGCCGCCGGGAATGGCGCGGCCGACGGCGCCGGGATTCTCCGGGGCCTGTTGCACGGCCATGCGCGGCGCCGCTTCGGTGGCGCCATACATGACGAAGAACCGGCCGCCGCGCGCGGCCATGATCTCGCTGAAATGCTGGATCAGCGGCACCGACAGCTTGCCGCCGGCCTGGGTGAGGGTGGTCAGGCTCGACGGCGCCAGATTGTCGAAGCCCAGGCGGCGCAACATCTCATAGACCATCGGTACGCCCGGCATCGACGTCACTCGGCACTCGGCGATGCGGCGCCAGAAACCCTCGCCGGTCAGGCCCTCGCTCGTGAGGGCGACCGAGGCGCCGGCCGCCAGGTGGCTGTTCAGCACCGACAGGCCGTAGGAATAGGAAAACGGCAGGTTCAGCACGCTGCGCTGGTCGGGCGTGATCGCCAGGCTCCGGATGATCGCGGCCGCATTGCTGTCGATGGCGTTGCGCGACAGGCGCACCAGCTTCGGGCTGCCGGTGCTGCCGGAGGTCGACAGCAACAGCGCCAGATCCGGATGCAGGGCAGGGGCATCGTCGGCAAGGCGTCGGTACCAGCCCGGCTGGCCCGGTAACTCGGCATAGCCGGCCGCCGGCGTGAAACCCACGACCAGCGTCGGGCGATAGAGCGCGATCAAGGCCTCGGCGCGGCCCGGCGGCAGGGCGTCGCCGAACAGGCCGACCGGCGCACCGGCTTCGAGGCAACCGAGATAGGCGACGGCGCCCGGGATGGAGAGGCCGGAAAACAGAAACACCAGCGGCCGGCGGCGCAGGCGTTCGGCGGCCTTGGTCACGGCATGCGCCAGGCCGCGATAATCCATCCAGCGGCCGGCCGCATCGTCCAGCAGGGCCGGCGCGTCGCCGCGCATCCGGAACTGGGCGCAACTCATCATGGCATGCCGCCATCGACCCCGATGACCTGGCCGTTGATGTAGCGGGCCCGGTCGGAGGCGAGGAACAGCACCAGGTCGGCGACCTCATCGGCGGTGCCGATCCGGGCCAAGGGGATGGTCGCGACCCGTTCAGCCAGCTGTTCGGGCTTCAGGCCCGCCAGCATGTCGGTCTCGATCAGGCCGGGCGCCACCGCATTGACCCGGATGCCGTGCGGTCCCAGTTCCAGCGCCGCCGAGCGGGTCAGGCTGGCGATGGCGGCCTTGGTCGCGGCATAGGCCGACGCACCGGCGGCACCGCGCGTGCCCATGATCGAGGACAGGTTGACGATCGCCCCCGTGCCGCGCCGGCGCATCAGGCGGGAGGCTGCCTGGATATGGAACAGCGTGCCGAGCGCGTTCACCGAAAAGGCCCGGCGCGCCTGGTCGGGCGCGATCATGCCCAGCGGGCCGTCGCACAGGATGCCGGCATTGTTGACGAGCGCGTCGAGCCGTTTGAAGCGCTGGAAGATCGCGCGATAGCAACCGTCGACCGCCTTGTCGTCGCCCGCATCGCCGGCGACGGCGAGAGTCGGCACGCCATGCTTATCGGCAATCTCGGCGGCGGCGCGGGCGGCGCCCGCCTCGGTCGTGGAATTGATCGCCACCGCCCAGCCCGATGCCGCAAACGCCTCGGCGCAGGCGCGACCGATGCCGCGGCTGGCGCCGGTGACGAGGACGACCGGACGGTCGTCGGGTTCAGACATCGGCGCCATGGCGCTTCAGGATTTCGACGGCCTTGTCGAAGCTGCTCATGTCGAGGACTTCCTGGGTTTCCAGCATGACGTCGAAAATACTCTCGATCGCGGCGATCAGCTGCATATGGCCGACCGAATCCCATTCCAGAATGCTCTGGAACCTGAGGCTCCGGGGATCGGTCCCGGGTTCGAGCGCGAACGTCTCGACAAAACAGGTTTCCAGCTCGGCCACGCCCGCCATTGACACTTCTCCAAGCCGCAGGGTTGCGGCGGCTAAGTGAAGCTCGGGATTGGTTAATTTAGTGCTGTCGGGCGGAACCGGATCGGCCGAGCGACGGTTTCATTCGCACCTCGGGAGATTGCGAATGACCGGATGCCGTGGCGTCGAGTGACTTGGCCGCTGATGCGGCGGTGCTGGAGACAGACATCCCCGCAAGGCTGGATCGTCTGGTCTGGAGCCGATTCCACACGCTGGTCATCGCCGCCCTCGGCATCACCTGGGTTCTGGATGGGCTCGAGGTTACCCTCGCCGGCGCCGTCTCCGGTGCCCTGCAGGCCAGTCCCCGACTCCATCTGAGCGACGGCGACATTGGGCTCGCCGCCAGCGCCTATCTGGTCGGCGCGGTCGGCGGTGCGCTCTATTTCGGTTGGCTGACCGATCGGCTCGGCCGCAAGAAACTGTTCAACATCACGCTCGGTATCTACCTGGTCTCGACCATCTTGAGCGCCTGCGCGGTCGATTTCTGGACATTCGCTTTGTTCCGCGCGCTGACCGGCGCCGGTATCGGCGGCGAATATGCCGCGATCAATTCGGCGATCCAGGAACTGATCCCGGCGCGGCTGCGCGGACGAACCGACCTGTTGGTCAATGGCAGCTTCTGGCTGGGGGCGGCCGCCGGTTCGGGCGGTGCGGTGTTTCTGCTGCAGCCGGGCTTCCTGCCGCCCGACATCGGCTGGCGGCTCGCCTTCGGCATCGGTGCCGTGCTGGGGTTGATCGTGCTGCTGCTGCGCCATTGGGTGCCGGAGAGCCCGCGCTGGCTGATGACCAAGGGCCGGCTCGGCGAGGCGAACCGGATCCTGACGGACATCGAAGCGCGCTGCGAGCAACCGGCGCCGCCGGGCATGAAACGGATCAGGATCCGAGCGCGGGCGCAGTCGATCGGCTTCATCGATCTTGCCCGTGCCCTGCTGCGCGACCATCCGCGCCGGGTCGTGCTGGGCCTGGTGCTGATGATTGCCCAGGCGTTCTTCTACAACGCGATCTTCTTCACCTATCCGCTGGTGCTGGGTCGGTTCTACCAGGTCCCGGCCGACCATATCGGGCTCTATATCCTGCCGTTCGCCGCCGGCAATTTCTTCGGACCGATGATCCTCGGACGTTTCTTCGACACGGTCGGGCGCAAGACGATGATCGCGGGCACCTATGCCGTCTCCGGAGTGCTGCTGATCCTGTTGGCCGCGTTGTTCGTCGGGGACCGATTGAATGCCGTGGAGCAGACGATCGGCTGGAGCGTGATCTTCTTCTTTGCCTCGGCGGCGGCCAGTTCGGCCTATCTGACCGTGGCCGAGAGCTTTCCGCTGGAGATCCGGGCGCTGGTGATCGCGCTGTTCTATGCCATCGGCACGGCGGTCGGCGGCGTTGCCGGGCCGGCCTTGTTCGGCCATCTGATCGGCACCGGTGAGCGGCTGCAGGTCGGCGGCGGCTATGTCTTTGCCGCAGCGCTGATGCTGGTCGCCGCCGGGGTCGAACTCCGGATCGGCCTCAAGAACGAGGGCCAGTCGCTGGAGGATATCGCGCGGCCGCTGGCGGGCGTCGACTGAATGCTCAATGGCCGATCAGATGGGGCGCGAACGCCCGCCAAGCCGGGCTGAAATACAAGCCCACATCGCCCAGCTGGATGGCGAAGATCCAGCCGACACCGGCCAGGTATGCCGGATGCAGGCGCCGATGACGCACAAGGTCGTGAAGGCCGAGCGCTAGGACCAGCAGATCGCTTACCGAATAGATCTCGATAAGTAACGGCCAGAAGCCGTCGCCGAGCACATCGCCGATCGCATAGTCCCAAAGGCGGCCGAAGCCGGCGGAGCTGAGGTCGAGCGTCGACAGGAGCATCAACCGTTTGTGCCCGGCCGGCGACTTGCGCAGCCAGAGCCCGGCGCCGGCCAAGCCGCCAAAGCTCAGCAGACTGCCGAGCTGGATGCTGAAGAAGGCGGTCCGTGGAGCTTCGGGCGTATAGAGCGCGACGTGGGAAGCCCAGGCTGCGGCGAAGCCCAGCGTCAGCATGGCCGGAACCATAAAGGCCGCGGCCATGCCGAGCCGGCGATGCAACGCCCTGTGGCCGGCGCGGATCAGGAAGATTTGGACCGACAGCAGCAGGAGCCAGGCGCTGAACACCGCCGCATGGACATGCACCATCGGCAGATAGGCGGGTGCTCCGGTTTTGATATGGTCGAGGATGTCGGTGCCGAAGCCGCCGATCACGCCGATCCAGATGGCGGCGAGCAGGAACAGGAAGAAATTGCGTTCACGCGCATCGGTCGGTCCGAAACCGCCGGTGCGCGGCGCAAGATCGCCGATCGTTTCCGCCGTCATCCCTAAGCCTCCGATGATGTCGCTCGCGAAACCTATCATCGAATTGTCGGAACCGGTTGCGGATCTTGAGGCTCTCGCTCGTGAAACGAGCGCGGTGCGGGCGCGGGTTAGGCTTGTCCAGCGGGTGGGTTTCCGCGCGCGCCCGGTGCTGGTAAATCATCGGCACCATGAGTTTCCATGTCGCCGCCTTCTACCAATTCGTCGCTCTGCCGGACTGTGCAGCGCTGCAGGAGCCCGTGCGTCAATTCTGTACCGACCGCGGCTTGACCGGCACGCTGCTGCTGGCGCTCGAAGGCATCAACGGCACGCTCGCGGGCACTGAGGATGCGATCGACGCGCTTGTCGCGGAACTGACCGGTGGCGCCCTGTTCGGCGGGCGGCTCGACAAGCTCGAACTGAAGCGCTCGACTGCGGCGGAGATGCCGTTCGGCCGATTGAAGGTCCGCGTGAAGCGCGAGATCGTGACGTTGGGTGATCCCGCGGCCGATCCGACACGCCAAGTCGGCACCTATGTCGAGCCGGCCGACTGGAATGCGCTGCTGGAGACGCCGGATCTGGTGCTGATCGACACGCGCAATGCGTTCGAGGTCGCCATGGGCAGCTTCGACGGTGCGATCGATCCCGGCACCGAACGTTTCAGCCAATTCCCGCAATTCGTGGCGCAAAAGCTCGATCCCAAGACCCACCGGCAGGTCGCGATGTTCTGCACCGGCGGGATCCGGTGCGAGAAGGCCAGCGCCTATCTGCTCTCCCAGGGGTTCGAGACGGTCTATCACCTCAAGGGCGGCATTCTGAAATACCTGGAACAGGTGCCGGCCGAGGCCAGCCGCTGGTCGGGCGATTGCTTCGTGTTCGACGAGCGGGTGGCGCTCGGGCATGGGCTGGTCGAGCGACCGCAGGCGGTGCGGGGCCAACGGGAAGGACAGTCCGATGAATGATGCCGAAGCGCTGGCCCGCCGGATCGATGCGCTGGAAATGCGCCTCGTCCATCAGGACGAGATCATCGAGGATCTGAACAACACCGTGATCCGGCAATGGAAGCAGATCGATCTCCTGACCCATCGGGTAACGCGTCTCGGCGATCGGCTGGCGGCAGCCAAGGAAGGCAGCGGCCTCGATCCCGAACAGGAACCGCCGCCGCCACATTATTGAGCCCCGGCACGCTGCCGCCGTGCTAGATTCCGATTCAGACCCCGCCCCGGCGGACCGCCAAGTCACAGGAGATTCCATGGCCTTCAAGCCGAACTACAATCAGCAGCGCGCCGAGCGCGATCGACTGAAACAGGCCAAGAAAGAAGAAAAGCTGAAGCGCAAGCAGGAAGCGTTGGTGGAACGTCGCGGTGCCGACGGCGAGCTTTTGCCTGACGCCGGCGACGACGATCACGCCGAACCGACGGCCTGATCCATGGCACGCAAGAAGGCGACGGATAACGCGTTCGTATTTTTTGACGTCGTCTATGAAGACGGGGCTCGGACCTCCAACCGCAAGGTCGCGAGCGGTGAACTGCTCGGGCTGGACGGCGATCTGCCGGCCCGCACCATCATCGAAGCCGAAGATGAGAAAATCGCCCTGATGTCCGGCAAGCCGCGCGGTCCGATCAAGACCTTCAACCGCTCACCGGGGCAGTAAGACCTGCTCACCGGCCTCGCTGACGCTCGGCACCCTCTCCCGCAAACAGCGGTAGAGGGTCCCTAAACCGGGATCCAGGCTTCGGCCAGGATACGGATCGGCGGCAAGTCTGCCAGGTGGAACTCGAATTCGATCTGAACCGGCTCGAAGTCGGTCGCGGCGTGGGCGCAATCGAGTGCCAGGGCCGCGGCGCCGGTGGCGCTGCGCGCACTGCCGATGATCGCGTCGCCGCTGACATCGGGCCAGCGCGAGAACACCGGCGAGCGGCCATTGCGCAGTGCCATCAGCAGATCGTCCGCGCGCTGCTGGTCATGGTCCAGCACGACCCGGAGCGGTGAGGCGACGAGCCCGGGAAGCAGTGCGGCGTGGCGCGTGGCCAGACTCATGTTCGACCCTCGAAAGTGGGACGGAGCCCATCCCCATCAACGGCACAACACCGGATCATGGCGGATGGTTCCGTGCTGGGCCTATCCAGCAGTTCGCAAAACAAACTGTTTGACGATAAAACAGAACCTGCTCTAATCCCGCTCGGTAAGTCGGGAGGATTGGCATGCGGACGCAGGTTGGGATCGTGGGCGCGGGCCCCGCGGGGCTGCTGCTGTCGCATCTGCTGCACCGGCAGGGCGTTTCGTCCGTCATCGTCGAGGCGCGCAGCCGGCAGTATGTCGAGGAGCGCATCCGTGCCGGCGTGTTGGAGCAAGGCACGGTCGATCTTTTGAACGAGACCGGCGTGGGCGCGCGCATGCGGCGCGAAGGGCTGGTGCATCACGGTATCGAGTTGCGCTTCGCCGGCCGCAACCACCGGATCGATTTCGCCGCACTCACCGGCGGCCATGGCGTCACGGTCTATGGCCAGCACGAGGTGGTGAAGGATCTGATCGCCCAGCGCCTGGCCGACGGCGGCGACATAAGGTTCGAGGTGTCGGAGGTGTCGGTCCGCGACATCGACGGCAAGCGCCCGCAGATCCATTTCGACCATCGGGGCACCGCCGAGGTGCTCGACTGCGATTTCATCGCCGGCTGCGACGGTTTCCACGGCATCTGTCGGCCGTCGATCCCGGCCGCGCGGCTCAAGACTTACGATCGGACATACCCGTTCGCCTGGCTCGGCATCCTGGCCGAGGCGCCGCCGTCCCAGGACGAGCTGATCTATGCCAACCATCCGGACGGCTTCGCGCTCTATTCCATGCGCTCGCCCCAGATCACGCGGCTCTATCTGCAATGCCGGCCGGACGAGGATCTGGGCGCGTGGTCGGACGATCGGATCTGGAGCGCGCTGCACACGAGGCTGGGCGACGGTGCCGATGGCTGGCGCCTCAACGAAGGGCCGATCCTGCAGAAGAGTGTCACGCCGATGCGCAGCTTCGTGGCCGAGCCGATGCGCCATGGCCGGCTGTTCCTGGCGGGCGATGCCGCGCATATCGTGCCGCCGACGGGGGCCAAGGGCATGAACCTCGCCGTACATGACGTGAAAGTGCTGGCGGCGGCACTCCACGGCTTCTATCGCCAGGGCGCCGAGCAGGGGTTGGAGGGCTATTCCCAGACCTGCCTCGCGCGGATCTGGCGCATGCAGCGCTTCTCCTGGTGGATGACCTCGATGCTGCATCGCTTCGACGACAAGGGCGATTTCGACCAGCGCGTCCAGCTGGCCGAGCTTGAATACATCACGAACTCGCGAGCGGCGTCTGAAAGTCTCGCCGAAAACTACGTCGGCCTCATGCGGCGCTAGCCCCGGTGGTCGATGGCCCCATTCAAGGCGTGTTGCCGTATGGCTCGCATGTGCCGGCACCCGTGGTGCAGGCGCCGCTGCTGACCACCTGTCCATTCAGGTCGACCGATCGACCGCGCTTCGAATGGAAGGGAAGGCATCATGTCTATGAATCTGCGGCGGGCGTTGGCAACGGTGCTGTTGCTGTTCGCCGTCGGCTCCGTCTCGGCCTGTGCCGACATCCACCCCGACAACCGCGTGTTCAGTCCGCACTTCAAGGCCTAAGCCGTTAAGGGAAAAGTTTCTTCTCACGGTTATTTATGGCATGAAGAGGCCACGCGAAGTTGGCACGGGCCCTGCAGATTAGATCCCGAATTGGTTCGGTCCTGTCGAACCGCTGGTCCATTTCGCGATTTGAGAGAGAAGAAACATGAACATCAATGCTTTCTGCAAGGCTGCCGCCCTGGCTCTCGCAGTTTCGGCTATCGCTTCTCCGGCTTTCGCCGCCGTGGACCCGGCTCCGGCCCCGCTCGCCGGTGCGAGCCTGCTCGGCCTCGGTGTGATCGTTGCCGGCGCGCTGGCGCTGCGTCGCCGCAATCGCGACAAGACCGTCGCCGAGCATTGAGTATGCGGCGCGGCCTCGGCCGCGCCCGCATATGATGTCCCCGGGATCGCGGTTCGTGGTGCCGATGTTTGATTCTCGCAGACCGCATCGCGGGTTGCGAGAATTTGCATTTTTAGGCTCCGAAACGCCCGCCCTATGACGGCCGCAACTTCGAATCCGCTGAAAACGGCGCTCAGAGCCTGCCGGCAGGCCCTCGTGGTGGTCGGCGGCTTCAGTCTGGTCATGAACCTGCTGATGCTGGCGATGCCGCTCTACATGATGCAGGTGTTCGACCGGGTGCTGACCGGTCAGAACCTCGACACGCTCGCTTTCCTGACCTTGCTCGCCGTGGTCGCGATCGCGCTGCAGACCTCGCTCGAAGTGCTGCGCGGCCGCATTCTGACGCGCACCATGCAGTGGCTGGATCGAGTTTTGGGCGGCCAGACCATCGAACGTCTGATCGAGGCGCGGCTGACCGGCCGGTCCGAGGCGGCCGAGCCGTTGCGCGATCTGGGCGCGGTCCGCAGTTTTCTGGGCGGCGCCGGCATCTTCCCGCTGTTCGATGCACCCTGGGTTCCGGTCTATCTGATCGCCGTCTATTTGCTGAACCCCTGGCTGGGCCTGGTCGCGACCGTCGGCGCCGTCGTGCTGTTCGTGCTCGCCATCGCCAATGAGATCGCGCTGCGCGCGCCGCTGGCGCGCGCCAGCATGTTGAACCAGCGCAATCTGCATGCCGTCGATTCGGCGGTGCGCAATGCCGAAGTGGTCGATGCCATGGGTATGCTGCCGGGCATTCTCGCCCGCTGGCAGATCGGCAATGACGCGGCCCAGGCCGAACAGGAATTGGCGTCCGACCGTGCCGGCCTGCTGATCGCGATCACCAAGGGCGCCCGCATGCTGGTGCAGGTCGCGACCTACGGCTTCGGCGCCTTATTGGTCGTGCACCAGGAATTGACCGGCGGCGCCATGATCGGCGGCTCGATCATCATGGCCCGCGCGCTGGCGCCGATCGAACAGGCGATGGGCACCTGGAAGCAGCTGGTCTCGGCCCGGGAATCCTGGCGCCGGCTCGACCGCTTCTTCGATCTGCCGCGGCTGCGCGTCAGCGACATGGTGTTGCCGTCGCCCGAAGGGCATCTGTCGATCGAGCAGCTGCTGTTCGGCTTTCCGGGAGCAACCGAGCCGACGGTGCGCGGCATCAGCTTCGCGCTCGATGCCGGGGAATCGCTCGCCATCGTCGGCCCGTCGGCGGCCGGCAAGACCTCGCTCGTCCGGCTCATCGTCGGCACGCTGCGCCCGACCGCCGGTCATGTCCGGCTCGACGGCGCCGACGTGTTCCAGTGGCGCCGCGACGCCTTCGGCCGGCATGTGGGCTATCTGCCCCAGGATGTCGAGCTGTTCGCCGGATCCGTGCGCGAGAATATCGCGCGCTTTTCTGAAGCGACCGACGAGGCGGTGATCGCCGCCGCCCAGATGGCCGGTTGCCACGAGATGATCCTGAGGCTGCCGCTGGGATACGATACCCAGATCGGCGACGGCGGCGCGCTCTTGTCCGGCGGTCAGCGCCAGCGCATCGGGCTCGCCCGCGCCGTGATCGGCCGGCCGCGGCTGGTCGTGCTGGATGAACCCAACGCCAATCTGGACGGCGAGGGCGAGGCGGCGCTGATGCAGGCGCTGATCGCCTTGAAGCGCGACCGGGTCACCGTGGTCGTGGTGTCGCATCGGCCGAGCCTGGTCGCCCATGTCGACAAGATGCTGGTGATGCGGGCGGGCGCACTCGAGTTGTTCGGCCCGCGGGAACCGGTGCTCGAACGCCTCGCCCGCCCGGCCGGCAACAATCCCGTGAAGGTGCCGGCATGAGCCCGCGCGACAGCGCGATCGTGCGCACGGAGCCGGCCAACATCACTCTGGTTTTGGCCGAGGTGCCGGCCGCCCCGCCGGTGCAGCATCTGGTCCGCGCCGGCCTGATCGGCATCGTGGTGTTCGTCGTGGGTTTCGGGCTCTGGGCGGCTTTCGCACCGCTCTCGACCGCCGCGGTCGGGGCGGGCCAGATCAAGGTCGAGGGCAATCGCAAGACGCTGCAGCATCTGGAAGGCGGCATCATCAGCGAGCTTCTGGTGCATGAGGGCGACAAGGTCGCGCGCGGACAGGTGCTGATGCGCCTGTCCAATGCCCAGCCGGGCGCGCAGGTCGCTTCGTTCTCGAGCCAGCGCTTGGCGCTCATGGCGCAGGATGCGCGTCTGATTGCCGAGCGGGATGGGGCCTCGACCATCGCGTTCCCGCCGGATCTGGTGGCGAGCACCGACGCGCGCGCGGCCGAGAGCATGGCCGGCCAGCAATCGATCTTCACCAGTCGGCGTGCCGCGATCGAAGGGCAGATCGCCATCCTCAATCAACGCATCGCCGAGGCCGGTTCCGAGATCGACAGTCACAAGGCCCAGGTCCGCGCCCTCGATCAGCAGATCGCGCTCATGAAGGAAGAGCTGGACGGTGCCCAGCAGCTGTTCGCCAAGGGCTTCGAGCCCAAGACCCATATCCTGGCGCTGAAGCGCGATGCCGCCGGTCTGGATGGTGCCCGCGGCGACCAGTTGGGCCAGATCGCCAAGGCCGAGCAGACCATCTCGGAATCGCGCCTGCAGATCTCCGAGACGACGAAACAGCGCGCGAGCGAGGTCGCGACCGAACTGACCGATGTCGAGACACGGCTGACCGAGACGGTGCAGCGGCTGAAGGCGGCGAGCGACGTCGAGCAGCGCACTGAGATCACGGCGCCGATCAGCGGCTCGGTCGTCAATCTGCATTTCTTCACCGTCGGCGGCGTGATCCGGCCGGGCGACGCAATCCTGGACATCGTGCCGGACAAGCTGGGCCTGGTGGTCGAGACCCGGATCAAGCCCAGCGAGGTCTCCAATATCCAGCCGGGCCTGGCCGCCAAGGTGCGCCTGACCGCGTTCAAGCAGCGGGTCGTGCCCATGCTGGACGCGACCGTCACCGTCGTCTCGGCCGACGCGCTGCACGATCATGACAATGGCGAGCCCTATTATTCGGCCGAGGTCGAGATCGACGCAGCCGAGCTGGCGCAGTTGAAAGACGTGAAGCTGATTTCCGGCATGCCGGCCCAGGTCGTCATTCCGACCGGCGAGCGCACGCTCTTGGATTATCTGCTCGCGCCCTTACGCGAAAGCTATTCACGGGCGCTGAGCGAACGCTGATTTCGTGGCTCGAATGCAAAACGGGGCGCCCCTTGCGGAGCGCCCCGTTTCATTGCGTGCCGGCCGGATCAGACGCCGTAGTGATGCGCCTGATGGCTGAGGTCGACGCCGGTCAGCAGGGCCTGCTGGTCGGTGGCGCTGAAGTCGAACAGCTTCGACAGCGTGGCCAGACCCGAGGCCGTCGTCGGGTTGATCGTCGTGTTGTTGAACAGATGCGACGGGTCCTGGCTGGCGAAGTTCAGCAGCGTGATCGTGCTCGCCGGCGTGCCGGAGGTGCCGCCGCCGATGGTGATCAGCAGATCGTTCTTGTCGTTCTGGTTATGGTCGGTGCTGTAGGCCGAGTGGACGTAGGTAAAGGTCTCGACCGGGTTCGCGCCGAGCGTGCCGGTGGTGACGCCGGCCAGCATCAGCTTGTCCTGGGCGGCGTTGAAGCCGGAGATGACCGTGTCGCCGAAGGCGCCGCCGAAATAGAACGTGTCGTGGCCCTGGGCGCCGGCGGTGATGACTTCGGTGCCGGCATTGGCGGTGGTGCCGCCCTGGATCAGGACCGCATCGGTGCCGGCGGAACCGAGCGTGATGTGCTGGGCTTCGCCGTCGGTGGTCTTGAGATGCGTCGGGTCGGTCGTGGACGTGGTCTCGGTATGCAGGCCCACGACGATCGTGTCGTTGCCCTTGCCGCCGATGACCGTATCGTTGCCGGTGCCGGTGTAGATCAGGCTGCCGCCGCTGCCGGCGATGAGCGTGTTGTTCTCGCCGTTGCCGCCATAGATCGTGTCGAAGCCGGCGCCGCCCTGGACCGTGTTGTTGCTGCCGTCGCCCACATAGACCACATCGCCCGCACCGTCGCCGGTCTGGGCGTAGTTGTGATTGCCGGCACCGAGGATCAGGGTCGAGTCGGCGCCGTCGGAGGAATAGATGGCGTTGTAGTTGCCGGCGCCGATGGTCAGCACGTCGCCGGTCGGATTGGCGCCATGGGTGACGGTGACGGAGAAGGAACCGCCGCCGCAGCATCCGCCGCAGCCGCCACCGCCGCCGAAGGAATAGCTGGTGGCGCCGTCCGGAACGATGATGGTGTTGTAATTGCCGGCGCCGATCGTCAGAACGGCGTTGCTGCCGGTGCCGCCATAGATCGTGTTTTCGCTGCCGTTGCCGATGGTCGCGAGATCGCCGGCGCCATTGCCCAGCACGACCGTGTTCCAGCTGCCCGATGCCAGCGACACCACGTCGCCCGCGCCGTTGCCGACGCTGATGTAATCGCCGCTGCCGGCGCCGACCGTGACCAGATCAGCGACACCGTTGCCGGTCTGGATGGTCTCCAGATTGCCGCCCGCGAGGGTCACCGTGTCGTTGGCGCCATTGCCGACCACGACCCAGTCGCCATTGCCGGCGCCGATCGTGACGATGTCGCGGTCGCCGTCGCCGGCGAAGGCCCAGTTGCCGTTGCCGGCACCGATCGTCAGCACGTCGTCATGGCCGTTGCCGGCCGTCAGCGTGGTGTCGTTGCCGTTGCCGGCGGTCAGCGTGTCGCTATAGCCGTTGCCGACGGTCTGGCTGTTCCAGTCGCCGTTGCCGGTGGTCAGGATGTCGAAATTGCCGTCGCCGGCCTTCAGCGCGTTGTGGGTGCCGTCGTTGATCGTCAGCTGCACGCCCCAGCCGTTGCCGGAGATCAGCTTGTCGTAGCTGTTGCCCTCGCCATCGACCGTCAGGATGTTGTAGTCGCCATTGCCGGCGCTCAGCAGGTCGTGATTGCCGCTGGTGACGTAGATATGGTCTTCCTCGCCATTGCCCAGCGCCAGCGTGTCGTAGGAGGACCCGGCCCCGGTCCAGATCGCGTCCTGGATGCCGTCGCCGGCGTGGATGTTATTGTAGTTTTCGGTGACATAGACCGCGTCGAACGCACCATTGCCGATCGTGAACGTGTCGTAGCCGCCGTTGCCCAACAGCGTGTAGCTGCCGTTGGCGCCATTGATCGTGAGCGGCGTGTAGGTGAACTGGGTCGAGGTCAGGTCGATCAGCACCGGATTGCTGCCGGTCAGCGTGATCGTCTTGATGCCGACCAGGAACGGCTGGTTCATCAGGCCGTTCTGGTTGGCGTGGACGCCATCGTCCAGGAACAGCGCTTCGCCCGTCGGGTTGTTCGGATCGTCATTGATGACCAGCGTGTAGGAATTGGCGGCCGTCCCGACATATTGGGTCGTGTTGACGTCCATGCCCTGCATGGTGATGTTCTGGCCGGTGCCGGGGAACCCCGGGCTGCCGTCGTCGGTCGCGCTGTAACCGTCCCAGGTGCCGTTCGCCAGAAAATCCAGAAAGGACATGCCAATATTCCCGCCAACCGATCAAAAAGTTACCTGATCGTTTGCAATGGGTGGGCCATCGGGGCGGGGTTTTCGCTACCGAGGGTGCGATGGTAGAGAAATTGGCTCAAATGCTAGGTTTTTTCCTTACGCGCGCGCGACGCGATATCGCGCGAGGTCGAAAATGGATTCTCCAATGAATCCAGTCCTTTGCAAAATGAATCGGAAATTCGCAAAACGAGATTCGTTCTGCGAGGTCCGGCTGCCTCACCCTGCGAAATCGCTGTCGCGTTTTGCGGCGGCGGCCACGCGGGGTTTCATGACGGAGCTGTGCGCGAATTCGCGCATATCAATTTCGATTGCGAACATTGATCGCCGGTCTTAAATCTGGGTCCGTGACGCAAAACGGGAAAATGGCCATGGGCGCGAGTGAGCGGGTCGATCTGCTGGTCATCGGCGGCGGCATCAACGGTGCCGGCATCGCTCGCGATGCGGCCGGGCGCGGACTCAAGGTGGTGCTGGTCGAACAGTCCGATCTGGCGAGCGCCACCTCGTCCGCCAGCACCAAGCTGATCCACGGCGGTCTCAGATATCTCGAATATGGCGAGTTCCGCCTGGTGCGTGAGGCGCTGATCGAGCGCGAGCGGCTGCTGGGTTTGGCGCCCCATATCATCTGGCCGCTGCGCTTCGTGCTGCCCCATCCGCCGGGTCTGCGCCCGGCCTGGATGATCCGGCTGGGTCTGTTCCTTTACGATCATCTGGGCGGCCGGCAGCGGTTGCCGAAGTCCCATGCCGTCGATCTCACGCGCGATGCGCGCGGCGCCGGGCTCGAGCCGTCGATCACCCGCGGCTATGTCTATTCCGATTGCTGGGTCGAGGATGCGCGCCTGGTCGTGCTGAACGCGCGCGACGCGGCCGAGCGCGGGGCGGAGATCCTGACGCGCACCCGCTTCGTTTCGGCTGGAAAGACCGGCGACCGTTGGGTTGCCACCATCGAGAATGTCGTGGACGGCAGCCGGCGCCGGATCGAGGCCCCGATCCTGGTCAATGCCGCCGGCCCCTGGGTCGGCGACGTGCTGCGGGAACGGCTGGGCGATCCCCAGGGCAAGTCGCCCCGGCTGGTCAAGGGCAGCCACATCATCGTGCCCAGGCTGTTCGAGGGCGACCACGCCTATATCCTGCAGAATCCGGACAAGCGTATCGTTTTCGCCATCCCGTATGAGGGCAGGTTCACGCTCGTCGGCACCACCGACATTCCCTATACCGCCGACCCGGGCCAGGTCGCGATCGACCGGGACGAGACCGCCTATCTGGCCGAAACGGTCAGCCGCTATTTCAAGAAGAAGGTGACGCCGGCCGACGTCGTCTGGACCTATTCCGGCGTCCGGCCGCTCTATGACGATGCGGCGGCCAATGCGTCGGCAGTGACGCGCGACTATGTGCTGGATGTGCAGGGATCGCGCGGGCAGCCGGTGCTGCTGTCGATCTTCGGCGGCAAGATCACCACGTCCAGGCGTCTGGCCGAGCATGCGCTGGAAAAGCTGGAGCCGTTTTTCGCAACCCCGACCAAGCCCTGGACCGCGACGGCGCCGTTGCCGGGCGGCGATCTGCCCAATGCCGATTTCCACGCATTCCTCGACGAGTTGCAGCGGGCCAAGCCCTGGCTGCCGGCCGATCTCGCCCGCCGCCTGGCGCGGGCCTACGGCAGCCGGGTCGATCGCATCCTGGGCACGGCCACCGACATGGCCGGGTTGGGTCAGGATTTCGGCGGCGGCCTGACGGAGGCCGAGGTCGTCTATCTGCGCGACCAGGAATGGGCGCAGACCGCCGAAGACGTGCTGTGGCGTCGCTCCAAGCTCGGCCTGCATGTGCCGCCCGGCACGCGCGAGGCGCTCCGGGCTTTCTTCGGGACCGTGTCAGCCGGCGCGGATATGGGCCAGGAACGTGCCGACCTGGCTCTCAAGCTGACTTGATTGCCGGGCGAGGGCGGCTGCGGCCTCCGCGACCGATGAGGCTTCGAGGCCGGCTTCGGTCGCGGCCCCGCTGACCTCGGCGATCGTCGTCGACACGGCCTCGGTACCGCGGGCGGCGCCGTCGACATTGCCGGCGATCTCGCGCGTCGTCGCTTCCTGTTCCTCGACGGCGGCGGCGATCGTCGTGGTGATCTCGTCGATCTTGGCGATGGTCGTGCCCACGCCGCGGATGGCAGCGACGGCGCGGCCGGTGGCGCTCTGGATCGCGTTGACATGGGCGCCGATCTCGTCGGTCGCCTGGGCGGTCTGCTGCGCCAGCGCCTTTACCTCGGATGCCACCACGGCAAAGCCCTTGCCGGCGTCGCCGGCGCGCGCTGCCTCGATCGTGGCGTTCAAGGCCAGGAGATTGGTCTGGCTCGCGATTTGATGGATGAGCGCCACGACCTCGCCGATCTTCTGGGCGGTTTCGGCCAGCACGCGCATCTCGGTATTGCCATGCTCGGCCTCTTCGACCGCACTGCCGGTCGCCCGGGTCGCCTCGGACACCTGGCGGGCGATTTCGGCGACGGAGCTTGCCATTTCCTCGGTCGCGGCGGCCACCGCGGAGACGCGTTCGGACGCCAGCGTCGCATCGGATTCGACACTGACCGCCCGATCACGGGCGAGCGAGGTGCGGTCGGTGAGCGTGTTGGCGGCCCGGGTCATCTGGCCCGCCGATAGCGACACGGACGACACCACGCCGCCGACCGTGTCCTCGAACTCCTGCGCCAACGCCATCAGCGCCGCGCGGCGGCTGGCGTCGGCATCGCGCCGGGTCTGCTCCTGTTCCTGGCGCAGGCTCTCGGTCTCGCCCAGCCCGTCCTTGAACACCTGGACGGTGCGGGCCATTTCGCCGATCTCGTCGCGCCGAGCGAGCCCGGTCACTTCGGCATGCAGATCGCCGCCGGCGAGGCGCGCCATGACCCCGCGCAGGTTTTCCAACGGCCGGGTGATCTCGCTGCGGATGATCAGCCAGGCGAGCACCATGCCCAGGGCCGAGCCGCCGAATGCCAGCAGCATCAAGAGGTTGCGGTTGGTGGAATAATCGCTGTGGGCTTTGGCGACCTCGCCCTGCATCGCCTGGTTGGTCTCGTCGAGCCAGGAGCGGGCGGCGGCTTCGGCCGCGTCGAGTGCCGCCTTGCCCCGGGTGATGGCGATGGTCTGCGCCTTGCCGTCGCCATTCTCGCGGGTCAGGCGGCGCACTTCCTTGTCGACGGCCAGCCATTGGTCGAAGCCATCATCGACATTGTTCATCTCCTCCATCATCTGGTCGGGCGCCAGGCGGGAGCTGGAGAAGTCGCGGATCTTGTCGCGCAGGTCGGAGATCTGGCCGGCGACCGTGTCCAGGTCCTTTTCCAACTGGTCCAGCCGCTTGTCGTCATTCTCCGCGACGGTTTCCTTTTCCAAGCCATAGAAGCGGTTGAGCGCGGTCAGCAGTTTCTGGGCGGCGGTCACGACGCGCTGCACCAGCACGTTATGCTCGGCGTCGGCGATCTTGGTTTCCTCGTCGACCATGGTCGATACGGTGGTCTCGACCTTCTTGAACGCGTCGGCGCCCTTGGTCGAGGACAGGACCTGGGCGCGCGATTTCGAGTTCAGCTTGGCGAGCGCGCTCATCTCGTCGACGATCGCGCCGTATTTGTCGGCCTGGTCGAGGAAGTCCTTGAGCTTCGCCGAGGCGGCGGCGCCCGGCATCGCTTCCAGGCTGGTGCGCAGACTGGCGAGCGTATCCTTCTGGGTCCCGATTTCGGCGATCGCCGCGGCCTTGCCGGCGTCGGTCCGCTCGATCACCAGATCGCGCGCGGCACGGGACATCTTGACCAGGCTGAGTACGGCATTCTGCGCCAGCGCCATCTGGCGGACCGGTCCGGCCGAGAGCGCTTCGAGCCGGGCATTCTGCGCCGAGAGCTGGCTGAGCGACAGGATGATGACCGCGACGACGGTGACGACCAGCAGGCCGACCGCGGCGCCGAGCTTCGCGGAGAGACGCAAGTTACTGAAAGCGGCAAACATGGGCGTCCCTCCCCGGGACCGATAGATGGCCATTCTGTCAGGTGGTCAGGCCAATTTTGACCTTCATATTACATTTCGGCGCGAACGAGGCAAGCGATGCTCCCGGCCGACCTTTGCCGCTTCCAAGCGCGGCGCGACCAAGGGTAGAGTGAGCTTGCAGCAAGGAAGCTGCCAGGGGGTTAAGGAACGATCGGGCAAGCCGCTGTTTCGATGGGAAAACAGGGGCGTTACGTCCGAAGATTTGTCATGAAGAGCCGCTAACCCTGGCGATCGATACGGCTTTCACGTTTTTGTGCTTCGGGGGAACTCACTATGGCGATTTCTATCGGCAAGGCGGCAACCGGCGCTCTTCTGGGTGCGCTCGCCGTGACGGCGGCTGGTCCGGCTAAGGCCGCCGACACGCTGCGGCTTCTGACCTGGGCGGACTATGCGCCGAAGGAAGTGATCGACGGCTTCACCAAGGAGACCGGCATCACGGTCGAGGTGACGCTCTCGAACAACGAGGAAATGATCTCCAAGCTGCGCGCGACCGGCGGCGCCGGCTTCGATCTGGCCCAGCCGAGCCAGGATCGCATCCTCGGACCCCAGCAGGATTTCCATATCTACAAGCCGCTCGACCTCTCGAAGGTCATGGTGGCCGAATTCAAGCCGTCGATGCTGGAAGCGACCAAGAAGAACACCACGGTCGCCGGCAAGGTCTATGGGTTGCCCGAGATCTGGGGCACCGACGGCCTGGTGGTGAATTCCAAGCTCGCCCCGCAGGTCAAGGATTATACCGACCTCTGCACCGATGCCGTCGCCGGCAAGGTCAGCTATCGCCTGAAGCGTCCGACCCTGATCGCCTTCGCCTTCGCCTCGGGTGCCGATCCCTTCGCGCTCTACGGCAACCCGACCGCCTATCAGGCGCTGATGGAAAAGGTCGGCGCCGAACTCGCCGCCTGCAAGAAGGACGTGAAGTTCTATTGGGACGGCAAGGACGCGCTCTTGAACGGCATCCGCGCCGGCGAGGTCGTCTCGGCCATGGCCTGGGACACGGGCGGCTGGAAGCTCAACAGCGAAAACCCGGACATCAAGTTCGTGGCGCCGAAGTCGGGCGCGCTCGGCTGGGTCGACACGTTCGCGATCCCGGCCAAGGGCCGCAACGACGCTGCCGCCTACAAGTGGATCAACTACAACCTGCGTCCCGACATTGCCGCCAAGGTCGCGGCCTCGGCCGGCAATTTCACGGCGTCGCAGGGGGCCGAAGACAAGATGGATCCGAAGCTGAAGGCGCAATTCGCCGCCAGCTTCCCGGATGCCGACTTCAAGAACATCAAATGGTACCCGGCGGTGCCGGCCGGCCTGGAAGCGATCGAGGGCAAGGTCCTCGACCGGCTGCAAGCCTCCAACTGATCCAGACAGCGCCACGGCCTTTGGGTCGTGGCGCCCCTCTTCAAGGGACGGCATGAGCAAAGATCTGGACGTTCAAAACGTCGTCAAAAGCTTCGGGGGCCCTCCCGCGGTCGACGGCGTCGGTTTTCACGTGCCCGAGGGCAGCTTCTTTTCCATCCTCGGCCCCTCGGGCTGCGGCAAGACCACGCTGATGCGGATGATCGCCGGCTTCATCGAGCCCGACAGCGGCTCGATCACCGTTGCCGGCAAATCGATCCTGGGGCTGGCGCCCAATCGGCGGCCGGTCAACATGGTGTTCCAGAACCTGGCGCTGTTTCCGATGATGAATGTCGCCGAGAATGTCGCCTATGGCCTGAAATGCCGGGGCGAGAGCGCCGGCGAGATCGCGCCGAAGGTCGATCGCATCCTGGGCCGCGTCGGGCTCACCGGCTTCGGCGACCGCGGTGTCCATCAATTGTCCGGCGGCCAGAAGCAGCGCGTGGCGATCGCCCGCTGCCTGGTGCTGGAGCCGGCGCTGGTGCTGCTCGACGAGCCGCTGGGCGCCCTCGATCTCAAGCTGCGCGAGCATATGAAGATCGAGCTGAAGCAGCTGCAGGGCGAGTTCGGCACGACCTTCGCCTATATCACCCACGACCAGTCCGAGGCGCTGGTGATGTCCGACCAGGTCGCCGTCATGGCGCGCGGCCGGTTCGAACAGGTCGGCAGTCCGCGCGAGCTCTATTATCGCCCGGCGACGCCGTTCGTTGCAGGCTTCGTCGGCCAGAGCGTGCGCTGGGTCGGCAAGGTCGAGCAGCGGGACGGCGGCTGGGTGCTGCTGCGTACGGCCGAAGGGCTGGGCATGGTCGCCGCCTGGGACGGGGCAGGGGATGAGGCGCAATTGTTCGTCCGGCCGGAGGCGATGCAGCTGGCCCGGACCGAGGCCGAGCTCGGCACTCTGGAAAATCGCTTCGAGGGTACGCTCACCAACCTGCTGTTCGATGGCGCGGCTTCGAGCGTGCTGATCGCCGAGCGCGCGACCGGGACCGAGGTGCGCGTGGCCCTGCCGCAGAGCGGGCCGATGCTGCAGCTGGTCCAGGGCGACATTGTCTGGTTCGGCTGGGCCGGCGAGGCCGGAGCCTGTTTCGCGGCCGACGCCTGATGAGCAGCGCCGGTCGATTGTCCACATTTCTGCTGTTCTGCCCGGCCTTGCTGTGGCTGGGCCTGCTGATCGTGGCGCCGCTGGTCGATATGGGGGCGCTCTCGGTCAGCGAACGGGTCTCGTCCGACGAATTCCGTTTCGGCTTTGCCAATTACGCGACTTTCTTCGACGAGCCGGTCTATTGGCAGACCTTCGCGCGCACGGCCGCGTTCGCCGTGATCGTGACGGCGTCGACCCTGGTCGTGGCCTTTCCGGTGGCGCTCTATATCGCCAAGCAATCGAAGGGCATGGGGCGGGTGGCGCTGTTCACCTTGAGCCTGCTGCCGTTCTGGGTCAGCGAGCTGGTGCGCACACTCGGCTGGATGATCCTGCTGCGCGAGAGCGGGCTCATTTCCGGCCTGCTGCAATGGCTGGGGCTGGCCCATGGCCGGGTCGAGCTTCTGTATAACGACGGCGCCATGCTGGTGGGTCTGGTCTATGGCGGGCTCTTGTTCATGCTGATCCCGCTGATCAACGCGCTCGACAGTCTCGACGACAATCTGGTCGAGGCCGGGCTGGATCTGGGTGGCAGCCGCTGGACCGTGATGCACCGGATCATCATCCCCCATGCCATGCCCGGCATCGTCGCCGGCTCGATCGTCGTGTTCATGCTGACCATCGGCAATTTCGCGACGGCGGTGCTGTTGGGCGGCAAGAACAGCCTGTGGTTCACCCAGGCGATCTATGACCAGTTCATCACCCGCTTCGACTGGCCCCAAGGGGCGGCCTTCGGTTTCCTGCTCTTGGGCCTGTCCTCGGTGCTGGTCTGGCTCGGACTGAAGCTCAGCGGCCAGAGCCTGACCCGGAGCCTGCAGCAGCCATGAACCCGACCGGCCTGCGCTTGATCTTGTGGCGGCTCTATGTCGCGCTGTTCTACGGCTTCCTATTTGCACCGCTGGTCGTGGTCGGCGTGTTCGCCTTCAACGGCAGCCTGTTCCCGTCGCCGCCCTGGAAGGGCTTCACGCTCGACTGGTTCATCGGTCATCCTTTCGGCAAGTCGGGCGTGCTGCTGGATCCCGACATGCTGGGCGCGGTCATGACCAGCATCTGGGTGGCACTCCCGGTGGCGGCATTGTCGGTCGGCGTCGGCACGGCCAACGCATTCCTGCTCGAGCGGCGCAAGTTCTGGGGCAAGTCGTTCCTGTCGGTCGCCATGCTGTGGCCGCTGGTCATTCCGGGCGTCATCCTCGGCATCTCGATCCTGGCCTTTGCCAGCCGGATCGCGAATGGCCTGGAAGAGGCACTCGACACCGATCTCGATTTCATGCGGCCGGGCCTGCCCCTGGTGATCCTGGGCCAGGCCTCGTTCATCGTGTCGATCGCGACGCTGGTCGTGGGCGCTCGACTCCGCAAATTCGACAAGAGCCTGGAGGAGGCGGCGCTGGATCTGGGGGCGAGCCGCGGCCGGGTGTTCCGCACCATCCTGATGCCGTTCCTGAAACCCGCTCTGGTCGGCGCGTTTCTGATCGCGTTCCTGATGTCGTTCGAGAACTTCAATACGACGCTGATGCTGGTCGGATCGGATTCGCCGCTGCCGATCTACATGTATGGCCAGATGCGCGAAGGGGCGACGCCGGCGATCAATGCCATCAGCCTGATCCTGGTGCTGGCGACCGGCATCCTGGCCGGCGGGGCGACGATCGCGTCGAATCGGCGACGCTAATTCTTTCCCGAGTCGGCACCCTCAGGCGCCCGAGTCGCGGCGCCGAGTCGCAAGGAAAATCGCCGGAAACCCACTGAAACCCTTCAATCACAGGCTTTTTCTGTAGGTTTTTGCCGGCGAATTCGCGGGGGCCGTCCCAACGGCGCCGGGCCACACTGAGGCATTCTTGCTACGGTCGCCATCCTGTTGAAATATGCGATTCGCGACCGATTGATTTCGGTTCTGGCCCGAGCGTACAACCACGAACAGACGGGCCGGTTACGCTCCGGGCGCCACGCACTCCGCTACCCTTGACTTGACGTCTAGTATGCGCCGCACGCCCGATATTTGCGTAGCGATAGTCGTTGTCGGCTTTTGCACGATATTTTAAGAATTTATCGCAGTAGCCCGTGTCAAAATTTGGGAAATCCCTTGTGAAAGGTGGTTGCCAAGTCTTGGCGCCGTGGTAATAGTGCTATTGTGAACAACGGGTGGGTCGCGAAGGCCGGCCAAAACCGGAACAGCGACCATTCTCGCACCCAAGAACAGTCTGTTGAAAGTCAGGAGATCTCCATGAAGGCCCTCGTTTCCGCTCTCGCTCTGATGTCGTTTGTCGCCGCCGTTTCCGTTCCGGCCGTTGCCTTCGCCCAGGACGCGACCTCCAAGACCACCAAGAAGCCGGCGAAGAAGCATGTCGCCAAGAAGAGCGCCAAGAAGTCGACGAAGAAGAAGGCCGCTACCCAGTCGTAATCGACGGGTCGGTTCTTTCCGATTCAAACCCCCGGGGCGACGGCCTCGGGGGTTTTTTTATTGGTCGGACGGGAGACGATCGACTGGCACGCCACGACCACAGGGTGATTCGATCGGCGAAGCAAGCGGCCAGGAAGAATCGCCAGCGAGTAGTCAGGGTGTGGCACTGACCGGCTTGATCGTGGTCTGAACCAGCCGGTCGAAGCTGCCGTCGGCGCGCATCGCCGCGATCGCCGCGTCCAGCCGCCTTAAATCCGCCTGCTTGCCGGCGGACTTGTTGAACGCGACATAGGACGGGTTCTTCGACAAAGGGATCGCCAGCGGCTCGAACTGGTCGCGCCATCCCTGGCCGGCGATCGCCGCGGCCGCCGCCTCGCGGATGGCGAGGATGCAGTCGATATGACCGGCTTCGAGGATGGCGAAATTCTGCTCGTCGCCTGCGGCTTCCTCCGTCGCGAACACGCCGTCGCGGCGGGCGTCGTCGAACGCGTCGCCATAGCTCCAGCCACGGATGACGCCGACCGAATGGCCCTTCAGGTCGTCGATCGTGGCAAACGGGAAGCCGTGTCCCTTGCGCACATAGATCATCACGACTTCATCGAACAACTTGTCCGAATAGTCGTATTTCTTCAGCCGGTCCTCGGTCTTGTAGAGTCCGGCGACACCATTCAGCGCATTGTCGGCGCCGTCCAGCGCGCGCTTCCACGGCACGGCGGTGATTGCGACCGCCATGCCCATCCGGCGATAGGCCTCGGCGATCGCCAGCGGATAGAGTCCGGCCGCCTGGCCGTTGGTCTCGTACATGAACGGGGCGTCGGCGGCGTCGACCGCGATCAGATCGCCGGCGAGCGCGGTGCCGGCCCCGATCGCCCAAAAAATGCAGCAGCCGATCCACAGCGCCTTCATGCACCAGCCCCCAAGGTTCGTGCCCGAACGATGCTACCTCATGGATTGTGACAGTCGCAGCACTTCTCATGCGGCTTTGACGGGATCGGTGCCGCCGCCCATAGTCGGTGCCATGAGCCGCGATTATCCCACCCTGCCCATGGTCGGCCTGCTCGCGATCGTCCGCCGGGGCGATCGCTTCCTGCTGGTCCGCCGGGCAAAGGAGCCCAACAAGGGCCGCTGGGGCTTTCCGGGTGGCGTTCAGGAGTTGGGCGAGACGGTGGTCGATGGCGCGCGCCGGGAATTGGCCGAGGAGACGGGCCTCGTCGCCAACGGCGGCGGGGCCGTCTCGACGCTCGACGCCATCGATCGGGATGAGGCCGGCCGCATCCGTTACCACTACACGCTGATCGTCGTGCTGATGCAGGACGTCACCGGCGAACCGGTCGCCGGTGACGATGCCGCCGAGGTCGGCTGGTTCGGCCTCAGCGACCTCGACACGCTGCCCGCTATCGCCGCAGTCGGGCCGCTGATGCTGCAGCTGCTGGGCTAAGCGGCGACCTTGGGCATGGGGCCGACATAGGCCGAGGCCGGGCGGATGATGCGGCCACCCTGGGTCTGCTCCAGGACATGGGCGGTCCAGCCGACGACGCGCCCGATCGCGAAGATCGGCGTGAACAGTTCCCGGGGCAGGGCCAACGCCTCCAGCACCAGGGCCGTGTAGAACTCGACATTGGTATCGAGCCGCCGGCCGGGTTTGAGCCGCGCCAGCACCGTGAGCGCGCCGGCCTCGACCGCCTCGGCGAAGCGGATGCGGTTGGCGCCGCCGCGCAGCGACAGGGCCACGCCCTTCAGCACGTCGGCGCGCGGGTCGCGCACCCGATAGACCCGATGGCCGAAGCCCATCAGCCGGTCGCCCC
>Ga0302314_10001548_pt1 | contig 43030 bp, 34 predicted proteins | sample III_Palsa_N2_3_FD_200533 | JGI IMG/M metagenome (GOLD analysis project Ga0302314, IMG submission 200533) | Peat permafrost microbial communities from Stordalen Mire near Abisko, Sweden - III_Palsa_N2_3 | ecosystem: Environmental > Terrestrial > Soil > Palsa > Peat permafrost | place: Sweden... | reverse complement strand
TTCTTGAGGATGCGCATCGCGGCATACATGCCGACGTATCCACCGCCGACGATGAGAATGCGAGGACGCTCCGTGGTGCTCATATCCGAAAGTATCCAGCACCCTTCGGAGCACTCTTTGTGGGCCTACTCACATACCCCTGGACACCGTCTGCTATAGTTCGCGACCCGCATGGCACCCGGAACGGGCCTCCCCGGCCGCACGGCCGTCCCAGGGGACGAAACCGCAGCTCGTCGGGGCTTTTTCGATTGTGCGCACAGGTTGCCCCTGCCGCCTTGGATCACCAAGGTCGGGCCGTCCAGGGGCCTTCGGTCCCGCAATTGGGACGTACCGCCCCCTTGTGGCAACCCGGGGCGGCCAATCCCTCGTGAAGAAGTTCACAAAGTTTTTTCGAAGCCCCGCGCGGCGGGGCCTCAGCGGCCGGTCAGAGCGTGCTCCAGGCAATCCCGTCGAGGATGTCGTGCTCGCTGACGACCAGCTCCGAGGCCCCGGTGCGCTCCATGATCGCGAGCAGGACCAGCGCGCCCGCGCCGATGACGTCCACCCGCCCCGGATGCATGACCGGGATGGCCGCGCGCTCCTCGTGGGAGGAGGCCAGCAGCATCGCGGTGACCTCGCGGACCCGGGCCAGCGGGATCCGGGAGTGGTGGATCTGCTCCCAGTCGTAGGCCGGCAGGTCGAGCGCGATGGCCGCGATCGTGGTGGCCGTGCCGGCCAGCCCGACCAGGGTCGCGGCGCCGGTCAGCGGGACCGTCTCGGCGGCCAGGTCCAGGGCCGCCTTGATGTCGGCGCGCATGGCGATGGTGTCGCTGCCATGACGCTCCGTCATCCGGACGCAGCCTATGTCGACCGAGCGTGCCGCCTCCACCCGGTCCGTGCCGAGGACGAACTCGGTGGAGCCGCCGCCAAGGTCGAAGACCAGGTAAGGGGGCGTCAGGTCGCTGCCGACCAGCTCCCTGGTGGCCCCGGTGAAGGAGAGCGCCGCCTCCTCGTCCCCGGTGATCACCTCGGGCTCGACGCCCAGGATCGAACGGACGCCGTCCACGAACTCCTCGCGGTTCTCGGCGTCGCGCGAGGCGCTGGTGGCGACGAAGCGGAGCCTGGTGGCGCCATGGGCCCTGATGATCTCCGCGTACTCGCGGCAGGCGGCGAAGGTGCGCTCCAGCGCCTCGGGCGCCAGGCGTCCGGTCCGGTCGACGCCCTGGCCGAGGCGGACGATCGTCATCCGTCGGTCCAGGTCGTGCAGCTGCCCGGTCTCCGGATCGACGTCGGCGACGAGCAGGCGGATGGAGTTGGTCCCGCAGTCGATCGCGGCGACGCGCTGGGTCACTTCGTGGTCTCCTCGGTGGTGTCAGCGTCAGCGGTGTCGGCGGTCTCGGCGGTGGCGCAGACGCAGGGGCCCTTGCGCCACCACTCGGGGAGCTTCTCCAGGGCCTCGTCGCCCAAGGGGTTGACGCCCGGTCCGGCGGCCAGCGAGTGGCCCACCAGGACATGCAGGCACTTCACCCGATCGGGCATGCCGCCCGCGCTGGGGAAGCCCTCCAGCACCTCGATCGCGTCGCGCTTGGCGATGTAGTCCTCGTGGGCGCGCTGGTAGGCGGCGGCCAGCTCCGGGTCCTCGCCCAGACGGGCCGTCTGCTCCTTCATCAGGCCGTCGGCCTCCAGCGTGCCGATCGCCGACGCCGCCCGGGGGCAGGTCAGGTAGTACAGCGTCGGGAAGGGGCTGCCGTCCGGCAGGCGCGGGGAGGTCTCCACGACGTCCGGCAGCCCGCAGGGGCAGCGGTGCGCCACGGCGCGGAGCCCGCGCGGCACCCGGCCGAGCTGCGCCGCGATGGCGGCGACATCCTCGTCGGGGACGCCGGGGGTCGAAGGGAGGTTGTGCGTCATATGTGCGTTGCTTTCCTTTGTGCTGGGCGGCGTCAGTGCGTGGCGGCGTCGGCTGTGTTCAGCGTCTCAAAAAGACTGTCGTACCAGGGCTGCGTCACCGCGCCCGGCTGCGCCGACGGCGCGACCGACGCACCCGGGGAGGGGTCGACGGCCACGAGCGGGGTCTCACCGGGGAACGCGTAGTGCAGGCGCTCACGCGCCTGGGCCTCGACATAGGCCGGGTCCTGCCACCGGGCCCGCTCCCGGCGCAGTTCCTCCACCTGGGCCTGGGCCTGGCGGGCGGTGGCCTGCTGCTGGGCGATCTGGGCCCGCTGGGCGATGAACTGGCGGGTCGGATAGGCCAGCACCGCGATCAGCGAGCAGAACACCAGAGCGAGGACCGCGGCGCGCCCGGTGACGCGCGGCCTCCGGCCGCTCGCGGCCCTGACGCCCTTGGCGGGCTGCGCGGCCTTGGCGCTCCTGCCGTCACTCACCCTGGCTGCCCTCCCGTTCGACGCCCGTGCCCCGCCGCCCACCCTAGAGGGTGCGGACGGCGGGGCACGGGATCTGGCAGGTGCGGGTCCAGCCGACGCCGTCCCTCCAGCTGGCAGAGCCCTCTAGCTGGCGGAGAAGCGCGGGAACGCGCCGCGGCCGGCGTACTCGGCGGCGTCGTCGAGGATCTCCTCGATGCGCAGCAGCTGGTTGTACTTGGCGACGCGCTCGGAGCGGGCCGGGGCGCCGGTCTTGATCTGGCCGCAGTTGGTGGCGACGGCGAGGTCCGCGATGGTGACGTCCTCGGTCTCACCGGAGCGGTGCGACATCATGCAGCGGAAGCCGTTGCGCTGGGCCAGCTCGACGGCGTCCAGGGTCTCGGTCAGCGAGCCGATCTGGTTGACCTTGACGAGGAGGGAGTTGGCCGCGCCCTCCTTGATGCCGCGGGCGAGGCGGGTCGGGTTGGTGACGAACAGGTCGTCGCCGACCAGCTGGACCTTGTCGCCCAGCTTGCTGGTGATGACCTTCCAGCCGGCCCAGTCGTCCTCGAACAGCGGGTCCTCGATGGAGACCAGCGGGTAGGCGGCGACCAGCTCCTCGTAGTACTCGGTCATCTCGGCGGCCGAGCGGGACTTGCCCTCGAACTCGTAGGCGCCGTCCTTGTAGAACTCGGACGCGGCGACGTCGAGCGCGAGCGCGATGTCGCGGCCGGGGACGTAGCCGGCCTCCTTGATGGCCTCGATGATGAGGTCGAGCGCGGCCCGGTTGGAGTCCAGGTTCGGCGCGAAGCCGCCCTCGTCGCCGAGGCCGGTGGACAGGCCGCGCTGCTTGAGCACCGCCTTGAGCTGGTGGTAGACCTCGACGCCCCAGCGGACAGCCTCGGAGAAGGACTCCGCGCCGATCGGAGCGATCATGAACTCCTGGATGTCGACGTTGGAGTCCGCGTGCGAGCCGCCGTTGAGGATGTTCATCATCGGGACCGGCAGCACATGGGCGTTGGGGCCGCCCAGGTAGCGGAACAGCGGCAGGTCGCTGGCCTCGGCGGCGGCGTGCGCCACCGCGAGGGACACGCCGAGGATGGCGTTGGCGCCCAGGGAGGACTTGTCGGGGGTGGCGTCCAGGTCCAGCATGGCCTGGTCGATCAGGCGCTGCTCGGTGGCGTCGTAGCCGACCAGCTCCGGGCCGATCTGCTCGATGACCGCGAGCACGGCCTTCTCCACGCCCTTGCCGCCGTAACGGGACTTGTCACCGTCACGCAGCTCCAGGGCCTCGAAGGCGCCGGTCGAGGCGCCGGACGGAACGGCGGCACGCCCGGTGCTGCCGTCGTCGAGGCCGACCTCGACCTCGACCGTGGGGTTGCCTCGCGAGTCGAGGATCTCCCGGGCTACGACGACGTCGATGGACGGCACAGGCATCTCCTTGTGGGGATTGCTGAAGGACTGCTTTCGGAAGCTTCGCCCTGAGCCTATCCGCACCGGCGGCTCCAGCCACCCGTGACCCGGCAGCCGTCTCACCAGTCGGCGCCCTTACCGGCCAGTAGTTCATCTGCTGTCCAGCAAGGGCGCCGACGGTCGCCGCTGTCAGCCGATCTCGAGCTTCTGGCCCGGGTAGATCAGGTTGGGGTTGCTGCCGACGGTGGACGCATTGGCCTGGTAGAGGGACTCCCAGCCGCCGCTGACACCGTTGGCGGCGGCGATGCTGGAGAGCGTGTCGCCGGATTTGACGGTGTAGTTGCCGGAGCCGGTCTGCGGCGTCGCGGTGCTGGTGGTGGTGCCGGTGCTCGCCGGGGTGGAGTTGGACGAAGCGGACGAAGCGGACGAACTGCTGCTGGAGCTGTTGTCGTTGGAGCTGGAGTTGGAGCTGGAGCTGCTGCTGGACGTGGTGCTGACGTTGGCGGGGGCGCCGCCCTGGGTCAGGCCGGCCTGCGGGCCGCAGACGGGCCAGGCGCCGGGGCCCTGCGAGGCGAGCACCGCCTCGGCGACGGTGATCTGCTGGCCCTCGGTGGCCTCGTTCGCGGTCGCGGCGTACTGCTGGCCGCCGTAGGCGTCCCAGGTGGAGGCGGAGAACTGCAGACCGCCGTAGTAGCCGTTGCCGGTGTCGATCGACCAGTTGCCGCTGCTCTCGCACTGGGCGACCGCCTCCCAGGTGGAGGTGGAGGCGGCGTGGGCGCTGGTCGCGCCGATCAGCGGCAGCGCGAGGCCGCTGCCTGCGATGACACCGGTGGCGACGAGCCGCTTGGCGTGGTTGGTCCGCGGGGCGCGATGGCGTCCGTTCCCGGAAATAAGCATGGCTGTTCCCTCTCCCGACGCCTGCGAGGTGAGCTGTCGGGTTCGGGCCGTGAGATAGCCCGGGCGCATGACGCACCTTCACCCCAAGTCGCACCGCTACCGGCTGCGACGACTTACCTGGGTCCCCCGCTCCTGCCCAATCACAAAGCTCGAAGGTCCGCCCCACGGCTGGACAGGACTCGGCGTCCCGCGAGGCATCCGTCCGCGCGTGCGAACGTTCCGGGCAGGCTAGACAGATCGCCCCGCAAACCACAAGCCTCGCAGCGGCCCCAGTGGCCACCGTCACTACACCCTCACACGGGCCGTCAGCGGCCTGATACAGCCGATTCGGCCCAGGGCTTCAGCTCATCCAGGTGAGCAATCAGGCAGGGCACCCCTTCCGACCGCAGCCGTGCCTGCTTGCGCGGCTTCGGGGCGTACCCAACGAAGCGGACCCCTGCCGCCGAAGCCGCCAGGAAGTCCGAAGTCGAATCGCCGATGAGGACCGCCTGGCGCGGATCCCGGCATTCCATGCCGTCCAGCGCTCTGCCAACGCAGTCGGGGTTCGGCTTCATGAGATCGGGGTCTCCGCTTCGTCCGTATATGTGAGTACAAAAGGCCGTGCGGAGCTCAGCGGACTCCTCCCGCTCCAGATAGGTGTGGATCGCCACGGACGCGTTGTTGCTGGTGATCGCCAGCCCCAGCCGACGGTCGCGCCTGGACAAGCTCTCCACCAGGAACGCCGCACCCGGGGTGGGGGCAGCCGACCTCGCGGCCTTGCACTCCTCCTCGGTCAGAGCGAGCTCCACCTGACGGATCAGGTCCTCCGGGTCCGGGAACCATGACCGTCCCTCGAGAACCATGCGGAGACCGCGGAGCACCCCGTGCGGATCGGTCGGATCGGGGAACTCATCCTCGCTGATGAACGTCGGCTGCCGACCCAGGTCGCCCAGGAGCCTGGCAGCCACGCCTGGTGCCTTCAGCTCCGCGAAAAGATCAACGAGCGGACCGTCGAAGTCGAAGAGGACAAACCGGACTCCCTCCAGATACTCGGCGAGACCGGCGGACGTCGAAGGCTCGATCGGGTTCACCAGACGAGTGTCCGTGCATCCCCGCTTCCGCACCAGCGCTTCATCAACCGTCCGCCTCAGCGCCGAGTGCTGTTCCCCACACGCCAGTTCACCAGCGCCTCCCTGGCAGCCTGATGGGTGGGCCGTTCGTCGATCCCCAGTGCCTTGAGCCCGAGGCCGACGATCCGGCACAACTCCTTGGTGGCGGCCGAGAGCGAATACGTTCGCTCCATGTAGCGGTCGGTAGTCCGCGCCACATCGGTGTAGACGGACCGGACCCTCTGGTAGTCGATGTACAGGGGCAGGTCCCGGCCCAGACCGTTCACCACCTGCTTCCCGACCCTGCCGACGGCCTCGGCCCACGAGTTGATGAATCGCTGCTGGTCGCGGGGCGAGTAGCAGCTGCGTACCAGGTGGATGGCGAGGTCGTGCAGCGGATCGCCCACCATCGCCAACTCCCAGTCGATGACGTGGAGCGAGCCATCCGGCATGCGAATCAGATTCCGCTGGTGCAGGTCGCCGTGGAGGAGGACGAAGGGGCGGTTGGTCAACTCATCCGGGATCAGAGCGGCGAAACGGGCCATGGCGTCCACGGGATAGCCCAGAGCGTCCAGGATCGACCCGTACAGCTTCCAGGTGGGCTGCCTGACCTCATCGTCGGTGTACGCCACCAACCCGCGCAGGAAGCCACGGCTGTCACCGTCCGCAGGCCAGCCCGGCGGCCACAAAGGCAGTTCGTCGATGGGGATCGCAGCCAGCTTCGCGAAGAAGTCGGCCAGCTCGTCGACCGTCACTCTGGGGAGTCCGGCCCTGGTCCGGCCGGAGCCGAGGGAGTCACCGTTGGCATAGGTGTGGATTGAGAACCCGTCCCCGGTCACGAGCACATGGGGAATGCTGGGCAGGCGTCCACTCAGAGCGTTGAGAATGTCGTCCTCGTCCAACCACATCTTCTGGTCGAACAGAATTCGACTGGGCTTCGGCTGGCGAAGCTTTACCGGAGTCCCTTCCCTCATCCCAAACTGAATCGCCAGATCAGCCGGAAGCGGGACCCTGTAGTTGATGTTGCTCTGTCCTCCGGGGAGCGATTTCTTCGCAGTCACCCGACTCAGGACGGCCAGAACCTCGGCAGCCGACCGTCGAGTCGGCTCGTCAGGTGCAACGCCTGGGGCGTCGATGGCAGCCTCCCAGGGCTCCGAGCATTACCAACCGTCAAAAACCTTCGAGGTTTGCGGTCAGCCTACTCTGGGCATTATTGCGCTCTCCCCCACGCTTCCCAGCCACCGCGTCACTCGTGCCCCCAATCGACAGCGATGGTGGACCAGACCGAGTCGAACCACACTTGAGCGGCCGCCGTGCTGGACGGGCGTTGCGGGATGAGTGGGGCCTCCAGCCCACGCAAATCGTGGATCCAGACGTCCTCAGCCCCGGCTCCGCCGTCCTCAGCGACGACAGGGAGCTGCACCCGCTGCGTGATCACCTCGTACCAACCGCGCAACGCTACATCGCGGTTGATGACGTAGAGCTTGACCTGTGGGGTCATGCGCACGGTCTTCACCTCGAACTGAACGTCGGGGATCCAGCCATCGCCCCGGATGTCGGCCGTTGCTGACTCCAGCATCCTGATCGAACTGACGGCGATACCCCGCAGGCGCTCGAGGGGCCTCGGGTCCGACGGGTCCTCGACATTGACTGGCAGCCCGAGATCGACGTCCAGCGCGGGAACGATGACCCGGACCCTCAAGCACTGCGGGCGGAAGGATCCGCGCAGTCGCATCCTGGCCAGACGGGGTTTGAGCAGAATGGCCAGGGTCTCGCAGGTGAAGCCGAAGAAGTCGATCGTGACTTCGTCCTCCTGGAGTGCAGTCTCAAGGCAACGGTCGAGGATGACGATCGCCGGTTCGAGCTCGGCACCCTCCTCGTCCTCCTCATCCTGGGGCGGCTCGGCGACGAAGGACCCGCTGCCCGCAGTCGAGGTGATCAGGCCCTCGTCGGCGAGCCGCCGGAGTGCTCGCTGGACCGTGTCACGGGAGACGTTGAGCTCGTCCACCAGTGCGCCCTGGGAAGGCAGCCGGTCACCTGGCTGAAGCTGCTTGATCCTGTTGCGCAGTGAATCCGCCACGCGCTGGACGGCCGACCGAGGGTCTACGTTCACGCCTGCCTCCGTACCCGATCATCCAAGGCTACAGCTTTCAGCCAGCTCTGTATGCCTGAAAGAGAATTGTCGGCTCGTCAGTTTATTGATCAGCCAGCTTCGGAATCATCTGGACGACTGGACCAGCCAGGTCCGCAGCAGGCTGCGCAAGCTGAATGATCCTGGCTGACGGGGGAAATCGCGTGGCTGCAGCCGACGATGCCTGACGCCTTCACGTATCCCCACCCCACCACCCGAGCGGGGTCGTAGGAGGCATCGATATGAAATTGAGGTCGCCCAGAGAGGCTCTGTACATCTTTCTGCTCATGCTGCTCAACTTCCGGCTGCAGCAGCACGACAGCGAGTTGTGGTTCCTGTTCGTCGCACCGAACATCCTGTTGAAGAGCCAGAACGGGGACCTCGTGGTCAAGAGCGTCCTCACTGTCGCCGGTGCGTTGCTGGTGGCGCACCAGCTACATATGGTCTGATCCCCCGTCGCCGCCCTCACCGAAACTGACCGGGAGTTGGCGCAGGCCGCGCATGATCAGGCCGCCGCGCCAGCGGAGGTCGGACGGAGCGGCGGCGAGGCGGAGGTCGGGGAGGCGGCGCAGCAGGGCCGCCAGGGCGTACTGGGCCTCCAGGCGAGCCAGCGGGGCGCCGATGCAGTAGTGGATGCCCAGGCCGAAGCCCAGGTGCGGATTGTCGCTGCGGGTGAGGTCGAGCAGATCGGGCTGGTCGAAGCGGGACGGATCGCGGTCCGCTGCGGCCAGGACCACCAGGACCGGGTCCCCGACCGCGATGTCCTGGCCGCCGAGGGTGATCGGGCTGGTCGCGAAGCGCCAGGTGGCCAGCTCGACCGGGCCGTCGAAGCGCAGCAGTTCCTCAACGGCGGTGGCGAGGAGGGCGGTCTCGCCCCGGTCCAGGGAGTCCTGGAGCTGCGCCCGCTGCTCGGGGTGGGTGAGCAGCGCGTACAGCCCGTTGCCGATCAGGTTGACGGTGGTCTCGAAGCCGGCGAAGAGGAGGATGAAGGCCATCGCGGCGGCCTCGTTCTCGGTCAGGTGTTCACCGTGGTCGCTCGCGCGGATGAGGTCCGAGATCAGGTCATCGCCGAGGTCCGCCCGCTTGCGGTGGATCAGTTCGGCCAGGTAGGTGCGCATCTTCTTGACCGCGCGGCCGACGCCGCCCCGGGGGCCACCCCCATGACGAATCATCATGCCGGCCCAGTCGCGGAAGTCGTCCTGGTCCTCGGCGGGGACGCCCAGGAGGTCGCAGATCGCGTAGATGGGCAGCGGGAACGCGAACTCGTGGATGAGGTCGGCCTCGCCGCGCTCGGCGAAGCCGTCGATGAGCCGGTCGGTGAGCTCCCGCACGCGCGGCTCGAAGAGCGCGACGCGGCGCGGGGTGAACGCCTTGGAGACCAGTCGGCGCAGCCGGGTGTGGTCCGGCGGGTCGATGTTCAGCAGATGGGTCATGAGGTCCGCGCTGCGCTCCCCCGGGATCCCGACGCGCCCCGTGCGGTGCGCCTGGGCGCTGTGGTTGCCCGGGTTCTTGCTGAGCCTGGCGTCCGCGAGCGCCACGCGGGCGTCCGCGTAGCGGGTGACCAGCCACGCCTCGACGCCGCTGGGCAGCGTCGCGCGGTGCACGGGGGCGTGCTCGCGCAGCCAGGCGTACGCCGGGTAGGGGTCGGCGGCGAACTCCCAGGTGAAGAGTTCCGGGGCGGCTGGGGGGTGGCTCTGCGGGCTGTGCACTCCTTGACGGTATCCGGAGGTTGGCATGCTCCCGGGACGGGCACTGTTGCGGTGGCAGGCCGGATGCATACGATCACCGGCAGTGCGTGGGCCTGTGCGGATGCCCACCGGGAGGAGCAGGACATGCAGATTCGCGGATCGGTCGTGGTCATAACCGGCGCGGCAGGCGGCATCGGCGCGGCGCTGGCGCGGCGGTTCGCCGCCGACGGCGCACGCGGACTGCTGCTCGCCGACCTCGACGCGGGCAAGGTCGAGGACCTGGCCCTGGCCCTGGACCGTGAGGGTTGTCACACGGTCGGGGTGGGCAGCGATGTGTCGCGGGAGAGCGACGTGCGGGCGCTGGTGGAGACCGCCGAGAAACATCTCGGTCCGGTCGACCTGTTCTGCAGCAACGCCGGTATCGGCTCCGGGGCAGGCATCGAGGCCCCCAACGAGGTCTGGCAGGCGTGCTGGGACATCAATGTGATGGCGCATGTGTATGCCGCGCGCGCCGTCCTGCCGGGGATGCTGAAGCGCGGCCAGGGCTACCTGCTGCACACCGCCTCCGCCGCCGGGCTGCTGCAGATGCCCGGCGACGCGGCGTACACGGCGACCAAACACGCGGCGGTGGCCTTCGCCGAGTCGCTGGCCGTGACCTACGGCAACCAGGGCATCAAGGTCAGCGCGCTGTGCCCGCAGGGCGTCCACACCGGGCTGACCGAGAACCCGGCCGTCCAGGCGGTGCTGAGCGCCTTTGGCGAGATGCTCACGCCCGAGCAGGTCGCCGACGCGGTCGTGAAGGGCCTGGCCGAGGAGCGGTTCCTGATCCTGCCGCACCCGGAGGTCGCCGAGTACGAGCAGGGCAGGGCCGCCGACCACGACGGCTGGCTGGCGGGGATCCGGCACGCGGTCGACCAGCTGGAGGCGAGGCTCCACCGGAAGCTCGACCTGACGTGATGGTCAGCCCGGGCTGACCGCGAGGACGGCGGCGGCCACGGCCTTGCGGCGCTCGCGCGGCTCGGCCGTGGTGTCCACCATCTCCGGGGTCGGCAGCACGGCCGGGACGGGCACCGTCACGCCGTTGGCAACGTAGCGGCGCAGTTGGTCCCGGCACTGCCCGGCGTCGCCGTGGACGATCAGCGCGTCCACGACCTCGTCGGGCACGGACGCGGCCGCGCCCTTGCGGTCGCCCGCCGCCCAGGCGTCCCACATGGGCTTCAGCAGCTCGTCGCGCCCCAGGTAGCGGTGGAACGCGGCGTAGGCGGGGACGGTGAGGTAGCCGGCGATCAGGCGGCGGCCGAGGGCGCGGGCATGCGCGGCGTCGGCGGTCGGGCAGACGAAGATCCGGGCCGCGACGGTCTTGCCGGTGCCGCCGGCCTGGTCGAACTCGCGGACGACGGTGGTGACGTCCTCGGCGGACAGCCAGTTGAGGATGGTCCCGTCGGCCTCCTGTGCCGCCAGGCGCAGCATGCCCGGGCGCAGCGCCGCGAGCAGCACCGGCGGGGTGGGCGCGGGGACGCGCTCCAGCCGGAAGCGGCGGACGGCGAAGGTCTCGTACTCCTCGTCCACGACCTGCCCGGCGAACGCGGCCTTGAGGAAGCGCAGGGTGTCGCGGCTGCGCTGGTACGGCTGCTCGTGCGGGACCGCGTTCCAGTCGCGGACGATGACCGGCGAGGAGGCGCCGATGCCGAGGGTGAACCGTCCGGGCGCGGCCTCGGCGAGCGCGGCGGCCTGCATGGCGAGGAGCGCGGGACCGCGGGTGTGCACGGGCACGATCGCGGTTCCCAGGTTCAGCTGCGGGGCCCAGACGGATGCCAGCGCGAGGGGCGTGAACGCGTCGGCGCCCGCTGTCTCCATCGACCACAGGTCGGTGAAGCCGAGGTCGGGCAGGGCCTCGACCAGGCGGCGCTGGTCCGGGAGGGGGATGCCGTCGAGGGGGAAGGTCAGGCCCCAGCGGGCTGGTGTTGTCATGGGGCGATGGCATCACGGGGGTGAGGGGGTGGGCAAGGGGGGGCTTTGCCGGGGGCGGGGGGAGGAACGGGGCGGGGGATGTGCGGACGTGCGGGTCTGTGGGGGTTGTTCGCGCAGTTCCCCGCGCCCCTGAGGACGAGCGGGGCGGGGGTTGGTGCGGACGTGCGGGGCGGGGTCGTGCGGTTCCCTGGGGGTCAGGGGGAGAGGGCTTTGCGGGACAGGCGGTCGGCCAGGCGGGTGGTTTCGGGGAGGCGGTAGTGGGGGGCGGCTTGGAGGGTGAGGGCGCAGGCCTCGCCCAGGTCGATCAGGTGGCCGGTGGAGACGGTGACCGGCTTCACCCCGTTCTGGGTGCGCAGCACGCGGGCGACGGTCTCGCCCTCGTGGTGGACGTCCGAGGTCGCTCCGCGCTCCGGTCCGGGCTCGTCCCAGGTGCCGAGCAGCGGGGTCTTGGCGACGCCGAGCGTGGGCAGGCCGGTGAGCAGGCCGAGGTGGCAGGCGAGGCCGAAGCGGCGGGGGTGGGCGAGGCCCTGGCCGTCGCAGAGGAGGACGTCGGGGGTGGTCTCCAGTCTGCGCAGCGCCACGGCGAGGACGGGAAGCTCGCGGAAGGCGAACAGGCCCGGGATGTAGGGGAATCCGGCGATGCCGACGGCGGTCGCGCTGTCGACCGGCTGCAGGGTGTCGGCGTCGAGGACGACGACGGCCGCCGCGACGCGGTCGTCCGCGCTGCCGTGGCTGCCTCCGTAGGCGACGTCGAGCCCGGCGATCAGGCGCGGGCGGCGGCGGGCGGGGTCACCGGGTCGGACGAGGGGGCGGAGATCCTGCTGGAGCTGCAGGGCTGCTGCTTCGTCCTGCGGCCAGGCGTGGTCGAGGTGAAGGTCCATCAGTCGGACTGCTCGGCCCGTCGGATGGCGTCGCGGTAGCGGCGGGCGGCGGCGCGGAGCTCGGCCTCGGGGTCGAGGCCCTGGTCCTGGGCGGCGATGGCGAGGGCGAGGAGTTGCGTGCCCGGGTCGGTGTCGTCGGCCTCGGGGAGGGGCACGGTCAGGCCGGCCTTGACCGCGCGGGAGTGGAGCTTGGCGGCGAGGGCGAGGGCCGGCTGTGCCAGGGGGACGCCGTCGACGGCGGAGCTGCGCTGCTTCTCCTCCGCCTTGAGCCGCTCCCAGTTGTCCTCGACGTGCTCGGCGGTGGGCGCGTGGGCGTCGCCGAAGACATGGGGGTGGCGGTAGGTCAGCTTGTCGATGATGCCGGCGGCGACGTCGTCGACGGTGAAGGGGTCGTCGGGGTGCTCCTCGGCGATGCGGGCGTGGAAGAAGACCTGGAGCAGGACGTCCCCGAGCTCTTCGAGCAGGGCTTCGCGGTCGCCCTCCTCGATCGCCTCGACCAGCTCGAAGGACTCCTCGACCAGGTACTTCACCAGGCTCGCGTGGGTCTGCTCCGCGTCCCAGGGGCAGCCGCCGGGCGAGCGCAGCCGGTCCATGACCGTGACCAGGTCGAGCAGCCGCGCGCCGGGGAGGTCGTAGGAGCCGGGCAGCAGTTCGAGTTCGGGCATGGGGTCGAGGGTGCCCTCGACGGCGAGGCGGGCCAGGGAGTCGGTCAGCCCCGGGTCCCCGTCCGTGCCGCTGATCCAGACCACGACGGTCCCGGGGACGGCCGCCCGGGCGAGGGTCGGGCCCAGGGCGAACGGCTCGGCGTCGACGACCTCGACGGCGACACCCGCCTGGCGGACGGCCGGGAGCTGCGGGTGCGCCGGGTCGCCGACCAGGACCCGGGTGGCGCCGCGGAGCGCCTCCCAGGCCGGCCAGGAGAGCAGGCCCGCCGCGACGCGGTGGGTGCTGCCGAGGAGGACGAGGCGTCCGGGTGCCGGGGTGATGTCGTGATCTGCCACGAGAGCGAATGTACCCGGCTATCCGGCGGTCCTGGCCTTGGTCAGGTCGTAGAGGGTGACTCCGTCGATGGTGGTGGCGGTGTAGTGGGCGGCGACCCAGGCCGCGATCTGGGCGGAGTCGCCGGTGGAGGAGATGGTGCCGCCGATGAAGTAGTGGATCTTTCCGGTGTCGGCGTACTCCTCGAACTGGGTGAGCGTGGGTGCGGGGTCGGTGCCGTTGAAGCCGCCGACGGCCATCACCGGGTCGCCGGTGGCCAGTTGGTAGCCTGCGGCGTTCTGGGAGCCGATGCCTGCGGCGACCCAGGTGTACGCGGAGGCGTCGGCCTTGAGCAGGGCGGTGAGGGCGGGGCCCGGGTCGGAGCCGTTGAGCAGGGTGCCGACGTTGCCCGCGGCGGGGTTGGCTCCCGCGTGGGGGTTGGTGCGGGGGTTGGTGCCCGTGCCGGAGGTGGAGCCGGTGCCGGGGTTGCCGGTGCCGGGGTTGCCCGTGCCGGGGTTGCCCGTGCCGGGGGTGGTGCCGCCCTGGGGCGGGGTGCCACCGCCGAAGCTGCCGCCGGCGTGTCCGCCCCGGCCGCCGCCGAAGCTGCCGGGGGAGCCGCCGCCGAAGCCTCCGCCGGTCACCGACGGGCCTGCGCTCGGGAGGGAGCCGGTGTGTGCGGTGGCGACGGTCTGCAGCGTGTAGGCCGCGGGTCCGGCGAGCCCGGTCGTCAGGCCGACCAGGGCCAGCGCCCCGACCGCCCGCGTCGGCAGGCGTCCGGCCGCGACCAGTCCCAGAGCTGCCAGGAGCCCCGCGATCAGCACCGTGTAGCGCAGCCACGGATACCAGTCGGCGCTGCGCCCCAGCAGCTCGTACGACCAGACCGCCGTCGCGCCGACCGCCAGTGCCAGCGCGCCCGAGGCGAACCACTCGTGCCGCCGGGCCTGGAGCAGTCCCGCGCCCATGCCCACGATCGCCGCGAGATAGGGGGCGAGGGCGACGTTGTAGTACGGGTGGAAGATGCCCTTCATCAGGCTGAACGTCAGGAAGGTGGTGGCCAGCGCGAGTCCCCAGAGGACGAACGCCGCCCGCTGCGGGTCGGTGCGGGGCGCCCTGCGGGTGAGGTACAGCCCCGCGACGAGCAGGATGGACGCGGCCGGGATCAGCCAGGAGATCTGGCCGCCCATGTCCGAGCCGAAGAGCCGGGTGAGGCCGGTCGCACCCCACATGCCGGTACTGCCCGCGCCCCCGCCGCCTCCCCCGCCGACGCTGCCGGTCTCGGAGCCGTCCAGCCGCCCGAAGCCGTTGTAGCCGAAGGTCAGTTCGAGGAAGCTGTTGTCCTGGCTGCCGCCGATGTACGGGCGGTACTGGGCGGGCGTCAGCTCGACGACCGCCACCCACCACCCGCCGCTGACCACCAGCACGACCAGTGCCAGCGCCAGTTGCCGCACGCGCCGCCAGACGCCGGTGGGTGCCAGGGCGGCGTAGGTCAGGCCGAGCGCGGGCACGATCAGGAACGCCTGCAGGGTCTTGACCAGGAAGGCCGTGCCGATGCAGGCGGCCGCGAGCAGCAGCCAGCGGGTCCGGGCCTGCTCCTGGGCGCGGAGGGTGGCGTAACCGGCGAGGGTGAGCAGCAGCGCGAGCAGCGCGTCGGGGTTGTTGAAGCGGAACATCAGCGCGGCGACGGGGGTGAGCGCGAGCGCCGCCCCTGCGATCAGCCCCGCCTGCGCGGAGAAGCGGCGCCGGACGGCGAGGTAGACGACCGCGACGGTGGCGACGCCCTCGAGGGCCTGGGGCGCGAGGATCGCCCAGGAGTTGACGCCGAAGATCCGGGTGGAGACCTCCATGACCCACAGCGAGGCCGGGGGCTTGTCCACGGTGATGAAGTTGGCGGCGTCGGAGGAGCCGTAGAACATCGCCTCCCAGCTCTTGGTGCCGGCCTGGACGGCGGCCGAGTAGAACTGGTTGGCCCACCCGGACACGCTCAGGTCCCACAGGTAGAGGACGCCGGTGACCAGCAGCAGCGCAGCGAACGCGGGACGCGCCCAGCGCGGGTCCGGCGGACGGGCGGGGGTGTCCGCTGCGGGCCCGGCCAGGGCCTGGGACTGGTCGGGCATGGTCGCGGTCATCGGCGCCTTCTCGGTGAGAGCTGCTGGAGGCTCCCACTCTCACCGGCGGCGCTGTCAGCGGAGCGTGGCGGTGCTGTGCGGGCTCTGTCAGTTGACGAGCTCGCCGACCGAGGCCGGCAGGCGGACGGTGAAGACGGTGCTGCCGGGCACGCTGGAGACGTCGACCTGCCCCCGGTGGGAGGCGACGACGGCGGAGACGATGGCCAGCCCGAGGCCGGTGCTGCCGGCCGCGCGGGAGCGGGAGTGGTCTCCACGGGCGAAGCGCTCGAACACCGTGGACAACAGCTCGGACGGGATGCCGGGGCCGTCGTCGGCGATGCGGACGACGACGCTGGCGTCGTCGTCGGAGGTGACGGAGGCGGTCACGGTCGTCCCGGACGGGGTGTGCTTGCCCGCGTTGGCGAGGAGGTTCACCAGGACCTGGTGCAGCCGGTGCGGGTCGCCGTCCACGAGGACGGGCTCGTCGGGAAGCTGGATCTGCCAGCGGTGGTCGGGGACGGCGGCGTGGGCGTCGCGGACCGCGTCCACGATGAGCGGGGACAGGTCGAGGGGCTCGCGTTCGAGCGGGCGGCCCGCGTCGAGTCGCGCGAGCAGGAGCAGGTCCTCGACCAGGCGGGTCATCCGCCCGGCCTCGGACTCGATGCGGCTCAGCGCGTAGGCGGTGTCGGGCGGGACGATGTCGCGTCCGCGCCGGGTCAGTTCGGCGTAGCCGCCGATGGAGGCGAGGGGGGTGCGGAGTTCGTGGCTGGCATCGGCCACGAACTGGCGCACGCGCGTCTCGCTGGCCTGCCGGGCGGTCAGTGCGGACGCGACGTGGTCGATCAGCCGGTTCAGGGAGGCACCGACCTGCCCGGCCTCGGTCCGGGAGTCGGTGTCGGCCTCGGGCACCCGGGCGAGCTCTCCGACCTCGCCTTCGTGCAGGGGCAGACGCGAGACACGGGAAGCGGTTGCGGCGACGCGGTCGAGCGGGCGCAGGGAAAGCCGGATCATGGCGAAGGAGAGGAACCCGGCGAGGACCAGTCCGATGAGGGTGACCACGGCTTCGACGGCGATGAGCTGGTCCACCGTCGACTCGGCCTCGCCCATGGGAACGCCCACGACGATCGTGTCGCCGTCAGGGAGCACCTCTGAACTGACCATGTAGTCGCCCCTGTCCGGCAGGGTTACTCGCAGGTCCGTGACTCCCCCTGCTGCAACGGCCAGGGGCGCAGCCTCGGCGGCGGTCAGGGGCTCGGGTTGGTGGGCGAACGGGTTGCTGGAGGACGTCGAGCTCTGCGGCGCGACGATGGCGGCTTTGATCGTGCCTTTGCTGATCACCGCACCCAAGTCGCTGTCCGTGGCTGCGCCGAGGAAGTCAAGCGAGTTGCCCGGAGACTGCTGGGGGCCACCCTGCGGCATGCCGCCGGGGCCGCCACCGTTGTTGCCGTTCGGCCCGAGCATGGCCCGGCTGCGGCTGATCGCCACCTGGAGGTTCTTCTCCGCAGTGCCATCGAGGTCCTGCTTGAGGAACAGCGTGGTGGACAGGGCGATCGCCCCGCCCATCACGGCCAGGATCAGGGTGGTGCTGACCAGCAGGCGGGTGCGCAGCGACCAGGTTCCCCAGCGGCGGAGCCAGTTCCCGCTCCTCACCGGACGGGGGCTGCCGCGTCCGCAGGCTTCAGTACGTACCCCGCGCCGCGCATGGTGTGGATCATCGGCGCGCGTCCGGCGTCTATCTTGCGGCGGAGGTAAGAGATGTACAGCTCGACGACGTTGCCCTGGCCGCCGAAGTCGTAGGACCACACGCGGTCCAGGATCTGCGGCTTGCTGAGCACCCGGCGGGGGTTCCGCATCAGGAAGCGCAGCAGCTCGAACTCGGTGGCGGTGAGCCTGATCGAGTCGCCGCCCCGGTACACCTCGTGGCTGTCCTCGTCGAGGATGAGGTCGCCGACGACCAGGGTCGACTCGGCCCGCGCGGCGGCCGCGCCCGAGCGGCGGAGCAGGCCGCGCAGCCGGGCGACGACCTCCTCCAGGCTGAACGGCTTGGTGACGTAGTCGTCGCCGCCGGCGGTGAGCCCGGCGATGCGGTCCTCGACGGCGTCCTTCGCGGTGAGGAACAGCACGGGCACGTCGTGCTGCTCGGCGCGCATGCGGCGCATCACCTCCAGGCCGCTGAGGTCGGGCAGCATCACGTCGAGGATGACGGCGTCGGGACGGAACTCGCGCGCCTGGCGGAGCGCGGTCGCGCCGTCGCCCGCGGTGGCGGTCTTCCAGCCCTCGTAGCGCAGCGCCATGGAGAGCAGGTCGGCGAGCGGGGCTTCGTCATCGACGACCAGCACCCGCACGGGGGTGCCGTCGGGGCGGCGGAGCTCTGTGGTGGCCGCTTCGGAAGCAGAGGGCGTGGTGGTCATGCAGTCACGTTGCCGACACAACATGAGAATGCGGTGAGGTGGAGCTATGTGCGTGCTATGGATTGAGTAGTGATCCAGTGATTCCGGTTGTCAGAGCAGACCGAGGTCGCCCAGTTCCTTGTGCAGGTCCTCCCGGCCGGCGCCGGCGGCAGGCCCGGGGACGAGTGCCGTGCCGGAAGCCGCGCCGACCGCCGCGCCGGAAGCCGGACCGGCCGCCACCGGCACCGTGGGCCGGCGGTCGCGCAGCAGCCACGCGCCGAGGACGCCGCCGACGAAGCCGCCCATGTGCGCCAGCCAGCTGACGCCGGGCGTGCCGGGCAGCGCGATGGTCACCAGGTAGGCGAACGAGGCGGCCATGACCAGGCCGATGAGGGTGTCGATGAGGTGCCGGTCGAAGATCCCGCGCACCACCACGTAGCCGAAGTAGCCGAAGATCAGCCCGCTGGCGCCGACCGACGCGGTGTGGGTGTCCTGGAAGGACCACACGGCGAGCCCGCTGGTGACCGCCACCAGCAGGGTCAGCCACAGGAAGCGGATCACCCCGCGGTAGGCGGCGAGGAAGCCGAAGACGAACAGCGGTCCCGAGTTGCCCTCGATATGGGCCCAGCTGTAGTGCAGGAAGGGCGCGGCGAAGATGTCGGGCAGCCGGTCGACCTGCTGCGGGATGATCTGGTACTCGGCGTCGATCCGGTAGTGGCCCATCCAGTTGGCGATCTGCAGCGCCCAGACGACCGACATGAACGCGAACATCACGAAGAACGCCTTGCGCGCCTCCGCGATCATCTCCTCGGCGGACTCCGGACCGGTGCCCTGCCATCCCTGCAACCCGCGCATGCTGCGCACCCCCATCGTGATGGGGCCAAGCCTATAGCGCGCGCAGTCCCCAGCGGTGGGCGATGCGCTCGCCGGGTTCCAGCCGCAGTACGTCCTCGCCGGTGGCGAAGGCGTTGGGCGGGCAGCTCATCGGCTCGACGGCGACCCCGGCCCGGTGGTGGGCGCCCGGGAGGCCGTCCGCCGAGTACAGCTGCAGCCAGTCGATGCCCTCGCCGACCCAGAGCTCCACGCCGCGTTCGCCGCGACCGTCCGTCAGCCGGACCCGGGCGCGGCCGTCGGGGTCGCGGGTCAGCCCGGTGTAGGCGGTGTCCAGGCGGGTGTCGCCGATCGGGCGGGGCTTGCGGAAGTCGTACGGGGTGCCGTCGACCTGCTCGCGGCCGGTCGGGATCATGCGGTCGTCCACCGGGATCCAGGTGTCGGCGGGCAGTTCCAGCACCGACTCGTCCACGCTGCCCGCGCCCCGGCCCAGGGTCAGGTAGGGGTGGGCGCCGATCCCGTACGGCGCGGCGGTCGGGCCGGCGTTGCGCGCGGCGACCTCCACGCCCAGGCCGTCGTCGTCGAGCCGGTAACTGGCTGTCAGGTCCAGGATGTGCGGGTAGCCGTGCATCGGGTAGAGCCGCAGGCCGAAGCGGACCGAGGAGGCGTCCTCGGCCATGACCCGCCAGGGCAGCCAGCGGACGAAGCCGTGGCTGGCGTTGTGCGTGGACGGCTCGCTGATGTCGAGCTGCTGGTCGTGGCCGTCGAACCGGTACCGGCCGTCGCGGACCCGGTTGGGCCAGGGGACGAGCAACTGCCCGGCGCCCCCGGGCGGCTGCTGCTCGGCCGAGTACTTGACGATCAGGGGCCGGCCCCGGTGGCTGAGCCCGCGCAGCCCGGCGCCCACTCCGGTCAGTACCGCGCGGTACTCGCCGTACTCGATCACCTGCTGCGGACCGGTCGGTGACAGGGGCTCGGAAGCCGCGTGCGCGGGGGTGATGTTCGCGGGCGTGGGGTTCGCGTCGGCCATGCCCACATCGTCGCACGAAGATGCGGCGAACTGGTGCCCCGCCCGTTCGACGGGGCCCTGTTGCTGCTAGTCTCTCCCACCATTTGACGTGTGAGTTTTGGATTGGCCTGGGGGGCACCAGTCATCGCCATCCGCACACAGGCGGGCGGCGTCCGGGTAGTCCGGGGGCAGGGCGAGGGGATGGGGGCATCCCGCGACCGACCGGCGCACAAGGCAGGGCAGGGGCACCGCGTTGTCAGCACGGCATGGGCGTAAGAGATCACGGATATGGGCGGGTTCGGCGGCGGCGCTCGCTGTCGGCGCGCTGATAGTCGGCGCGGTGGCCGAGGCCGCGCCGGGCGCCGGTGGCGAACGCCCGGCCAAGGCCGCCACCAGCCCCACCACACTGCAGGGTGACTTCGCGTCCGCCGCGGCGGAGTTCCATGTCCCCGAGAGCGTGCTGCTGGCCGTGTCGTACCAGGAGACGCTGTGGGAGTCCCACCAGGGACAGCCCAGTGCGACCGGCAACTACAACGTCATGGGCCTGACCCAGGTCGCCCCCTCGGACCTGCTGCCGGGCACCGCCGCCGAGGTGGACACGTCGGCCCCCGCCCTGCACACCCTGGACGCGGCCGCGGCACTGATCCGGCAGCCCGCCTCGTCGCTGCGCACCGACGCCGACCAGAGCGTGCGCGGCGGCGCGGCGCTACTGGCCTCGTACGAACGGAAGTTGAACGGCAAGGGCGCACTGCCGACCACCCCGGGCCGGTGGTACGCCGCAGTCGCCGAGTACGACCGGGCCTCGGACAGCGCCACCGCGCAGCAGTTCGCCGACCGCGTCTACGCGACGATCGAGTCCGGCGCGGCCCGCACCACGACCGACGGCCAGTCGGTGACCCTGGCGGCGATACCCTCGCTGGTCCCCGACACCTCAGGGATCGCCTCGCAGGCTGCTCCGCAGACCTCCCAGCAGGCGGAGTGCCCGTCCAGCCTGGCCTGCAGCTTCGTCTGGGCGGACCAGCAGAACTTCGACGTGGCGAACCGGCCGACCGACGGCGACCCGATCCGCTACATCGTCATCCACAGCACCGAGGGCTCGGCGGCCTCGGCGATCCGCAGCTTCCGGACCGGCGACCAGGGCGCGGCCCACTACGTCATCGGCGCCGACGGCGCGGTGACGCAGATGGTGCCGACCGCGGACACCGGCATCCACGCCGACAACAAGACCCTCAACATGCACTCGATCGGCATCGAGCAGGAGGGCTTCGCCATGGTGGACGGCAGCTGGTTCTCCGAGCAGGAGTACGAGTCCTCGGCCGACCTGGTGACGTACCTGGCCGGGAGGTACAGCATCCCGCTGGACCGCGCGCACATCCTGGGCAGCGACGACTCGCCGTATGCGCTCGGCACCGCGGCCGCAGTCACCACCCAGCACGCCGACCCCGGCACCTACTGGGACTGGGCGCAGTACCTGGACCTGCTGGGCGCCCCGCTCAGCGGCAACGGGCAGGCCGTCGTCGGCGGCACCATCACCATCGCCCCGCCGTACGGCTCCTCCTACCAGCCCCCGCTGACCGGCTGCCCCGACGCCCCCGGAAGCCCGCTGACGGTCTGCGAGCCGCGCCCCGCCGACTTCGTCTACCTTCACACCGGGCCCTCGGGCTCGGCCCCGCTGCTCAAGGACGCGCTGCTGGACTCGGTCGGCATGCCGTCCGGCACCACCGTCGGCACCGACGTCAGCGACAAGGCCGACTACGGGCAGACCTTCGTCGTGGCCGCGCTCGCGGGCGACTGGACCGCGATCTGGTACGGCGGCCAGAAGGCGTGGTTCTACAACCCCGGCGGGAGGTACGCCTTCGCCAACAGCGCCCCGGCGCAGACGCTGCTGGTGACGCCCGTGGGCAGTTCCCCCATCCCGGTGTACGGCAGGGCCTATCCGGAGGCCTCCGCCTACCCGGCGTCGCTGAAGGCGCTGGCCGCGACGGCGGAGCAGCAGATCACCCCGCTGCCGGGCTACAGCATCCTGCCCGGCCAGGCGTACACCGCCTCGGCCGAGGTCGCCGGCGACTACTACAGCTACGGGCAGGTCGACGCCAAGGACACGGGCTGTGCCAGGGCGGGCGACTGCGTCGAGGTGATCGGCGACACCGAGTACTACCCGATCCGCTACAACCACCGGATCGCCTTCGTGATGGCCTCGGACGTCCAGGTGATCGCCGCGGCCACGCCGCCGACGGGGACGTACGTCCCCTTCGGCCCGACCCGGGTGCTGGACACCCTGACCGGCACCGGCGCGCCCGAGGCGGCGGTGGGCCCCGGCCGGACCGTCGGCCTGCAGCTGGTCACCGGGGCCCCCGGCGGCCTCCCGGCGACGGGTGTGACCGCCGTCGCCCTGGACGTGACCGTGTCCGCCCCCACCGCGCCCGGCTATGTCACCGCCTACCCGGACGGGACCACGCGGCCCAGGACGGCCAGCCTGACCTTCGCCAGGAACGAGACCGTCACCGACCAGGTGGTGGCGCCGGTCGGCGCCGACGGGCAGGTCGACCTGTACAACTTCGCCGGGGACGTCGGCCTGGTCGCCGACCTCACCGGCTACTGGACCGCCTCGGGCAACGGCGCCCGGTTCGTGGCCGCCGGTCCGACCCGGGTGCTCGACACCCGGTCCGGCACCGGCGCGCCCAAGGCGGAGGTGGGTCCGGGCGGCAGTGTCGCCGTGCAGGTCACCGGGCTGCCCGGTGGTCCCGCCACGGCGGGCGTCTCCGCCGTGGTCCTGAATGTCACCGCGACCGGCGCCAGCGCCGACGGCTACGTCGCCGCCTACCCGGACGGGCAGCCCCGGCCGAGCGCGGGGGCGGGCCTGAGCCTGGCCAGGAACAGGACCATCAGCGATCTGCTGACCGTGCCCGTGGGCGCGGACGGCAAGGTCGACCTCTACAACTCGGCCGGCAGCGTCAATCTGGTCGCCGACCTGGACGGCTGGTTCACCACCACCGGCACCGGCTCGGTGTTCCACACCGCGGGCCCGGTCCGGGTCATGGACACCCGCAGCCGCATCGGCGTCCGGCAGGGCCCGATCGGCCCGTTCACGACCGTCTCACTGCAGGTGGGGGCGGTGGCCGGGGTGCCGCTGAAGGCGACCGCGGTGGTGCTGGACGTCACCGCCGTCTCGCCCACCACGTCCGGGCTGCTGACCGTCTACCCCGACGGCACGACCGAGCCGGCGATGGCGGACCTGAACTTCGGGGCCGGGGAGACCGTCACCAACCTGGTGACCGTCCCGGTCGTGGACGGCCGGATCGACTTCAGCAGCGCCGGGGGCAGCGTCCAGGTGACGGCCGACCTGCTCGGCTACTACGCCGCCGACTGACCGGCGCACCGCTCCAAGGCGCTTCGACCGGTCCCCGACCATCTGCAGGTCAGATCGGGTTGCCCTGGACAGGAACCGCTACTCGCGATTAACTTAACGTTCGTTCGACAAGTCGGCCCGAGTCGGCTTCAGACCGTCTGGAAGGGAGCGCCATCGTGCGCCGCACCGTTTTCACCGAGGACCACGAGGCGTTCCGGGAGACCATCCGCGACTTCATCGCGAAGGAGGTCGTGCCGGTCTACACCGAGTGGGAGCAGGCCGGCCGCGCCCCCAAGGACTTCTACCTGAAGCTGGGCGAGCTGGGCGTCTTCGGCATCGAGGTGCCGGAGGAGTTCGGCGGGGCGGGAATGACCGGCTTCAAGTACCAGGCGATCGTCACCGAGGAGTGCGCCCGGGCGGGCGTCAGCTTCGGCAGCGCCGGGGTGCACACCGGCCTGTGTCTGCCGTACCTGATGGAGTACGGCAACGACGAGCAGAAGAAGCGCTGGCTGCCCAAGTTCGTCTCCGGCGAGATGATGACCGCCATCGCCATGACCGAGCCGGGCACCGGCTCCGACCTGGCCGGGATGACCACCAAGGCGGTCCTCTCCGAGGACGGCACCCACTACGTCCTCAACGGCGCCAAGACCTTCATCACCGGCGGCGTCCAGGCCGACCTGATGCTGGTCGTCGCCCGCACCTCCCCCGCCACGCCGGAGAACCGCCGCACCGGCCTGTCGATCCTCTGCGTCGACACCAGCAGCGAGGGCTACAGCGTCGGCCGCAAGCTGGAGAAGGTCGGCCTGCGCACCTCCGACACCGGCGAGCTGTCCTTCGTGGACGTCAAGGTGCCGGTCGAGAACCTCCTCGGCGAGGAGGGCAAGGGCTTCTACTACCTGGCCCACAACCTGGTGCAGGAGCGCCTGGCGATCGTCGTCGGCGCCTACGCCGCGGCCCGTGCGGCCGTGGACCTGGCCGTGGCCTACACCAAGGAGCGGAAGGTCTTCGGCCAGAACGTCTCCGAGTTCCAGAACACCAAGTTCGAGCTGGCCGCCTGCGAGGCCGAGGTCGACGCCGCCCAGGCCGTCACCGACCGCGCGCTGGAGGCCTTCGAGACCGGTGACCTGACCCCGGCGGACGTCGCCAAGGCGAAGCTGTTCACCACCGAGGTCTGCTCCCGGGTCGTCGACCGCTGCCTGCAGCTGCACGGCGGCTACGGCTACATGCTGGAGTACCCGATCGCCCGCCTCTACACGGACAACCGGGTGTTCCGCATCTACGGCGGCACCAGCGAGGTCATGAAGCTCGTCATCGCCAAGTCCCTGGGCCTGTAACCACGGACCCGGCTCCCCCGACTGCGTCCGCGTTCCCCACCGGGGAGCGCGGACGCAGTTGTATCGTCGTCCGCACACCATGTCCCAGCCATGTCCCAGCCGCCCGGGAGTCATGACGTGACCAGCTCCGCCGCCTTCCGGCCCCCGACCGCGCTCACCGCCCCGGGCGGGCCCTTCGCCACCGAGGAGCGGACGGTCGGCGGACGCACCCTGCCGGTCTACGTCAACGGCCCGCAGGTGCTGCGGGACCTGCTGGAGAGCACCCGCGCCCACGGCGACCGGGTGTTCCTGCGGAGCGCGGACCGCGCCTACACCTACGCCGAGCACTATGCCGCGGCCGCCGCGCTGGCCTGCCGGTTGCTGGCGGCCGAGGACACCGGCGGCTACGGGCTGGCCAGGGGCGACCGCGTCGTCATCGCCATGCGCAACCACGCCGAGTGGCAGGTCGCCTTCTGGGCGGTGCAGCTCGCCGGGCTGATCGCCGTCCCGCTGAACGCCTGGTGGTCGACGGAGGAGATGACCCTCGCGCTGGAGCACTGCACGCCGGGCGCGCTGATCGTGGACGGCGAGCGGGTGGAGCGGGTGCAGCCGTGGCGGCTCGCTCAGCCGGAGGCCACCCGCGCCCGCCTGCTGACCGTCCGCCACCCCGCCGCCGAGGACGCGCGCAGCGAGCGCTTCGAGGACCTGCCGCTGCCCGCCGCCGGTAGCGAGGCCCCGGCCGTGGACATCGCCCCGACCGACATCGCCACCATCCTCTACACCTCGGGCACCACCGGTGCGCCCAAGGGCGTCGCCGCCACCCAGCTCAACTACTGTGCCGCCGCCATGAACCCGCGCTGGTTCGCGGTCTGCTCGGCACTGGAGCGCGGGGCCTCGCTCGGCGACATCAAACCGGCGACCTCGCTGATGACCTTCCCGTTCTTCCATGTGGCCGCGTTCGCGGTGGTGCTGGCGACCATGCTCGGCGGCGGATCCCTGGTGCTGATGCACCACTGGGACGCCGGGGCCGCGCTGGAGCTCATCGACGAGCACCGGGTGACCACCTATGTGGGCGTTCCGGCCACGGCGCTGGAGCTGCTCGCCGCCGCCGAGGCGTCCGGTGCCCGGCCGGCCTCGCTGGAGCTGGTCAACACCGGGGGCGCCGCCGCACCCGCGGACCTGGTGGCCCGGATCGGCCGGGTCTTCGAGGGGCGAGTGGAGTCCCGCAACGGCTACGGCCTGACCGAGACCAGCGGCGCGGTCGTGGTCAACTACGGCGCCCGCTACCGCGAGCACCCCGACAGCATCGGCCGCCCCTCCCCCGCGACCAGGGTGCGGATCGCCCGCGCGGACGGCACGACCGCGGCCCCCGGCGAGGTCGGCGAGCTGCAGCTGAGCGGGCAGGGCATCTTCCAGGGCTACTGGGACAACCCCGGGGCCACCGCCGACGCCTTCGAGGACGGCTGGTTCCGCACCGGCGACCTGGCGTTCCTGCGCGACGGCGAGGTGTACGTCGTCGACCGGATCAAGGACATGGTGATCCGCGGCGGCGAGAACGTGTACTGCGGGGAGGTGGAGTCCGTCCTCTTCGACCACCCCGCGGTCGCCGATGCGGCGGTACTGGGCGTCCCGCACCCGGTCCTCGGCGAGGAGGTCGCTGCGCTGGTGCAGCTGCGACCGGGCGCCACGGCCTCGGCCGACGAGCTGCGCGCGCACGTCCGCGCGCGGCTGGCGGCGTTCAAGGTCCCGGCGCACATCCTGTTCCGCACCGAGCCGCTGCCGCGCAACGCCACCGGCAAGATCGTCAAGCGCTCGCTCCGGGCCGAGGCGGCAGCCGCAGTCGCGGCGGTGTGACGCGGGCCGCGCTACGACGTGACCGGGCCGATCGTCAGCGGGTGGATGCCCATGCCGGCGCAGTGGGAGGTCTTCCAGGGGAGGAAGAGGGCCGCCTTCTGGTTCGGCGGGTAGATCCGCAGGCCCTGCACCGGTGTGAGGTCGCACTGCTGCGGGCTGTACCCGGATATCCCGTTGCTGTCGTGCAGGACGGAGTCGGCCGTGCCGCCCGGGTTGAGGGTGACCGTGGTGGCCTGCCCTCCGCTGCGGACGGCCGCGGGGCCCGACTGGACGCCGTCGGCGGCGACGTAGGAGACCCCGGGGAAGCCCGTCAGGGTGCAGGCGGTGCCGGAGGTGTTGGTGAAGACCAGCGTCGAGTAGTACTGGCCCGCCCCGACGCTCGGGTTCTCCTGCGCGACCTTCAGCTGGCTGGTGGCGCAGGGGCCGAGGGCCATACCGGTCGAGGTCGGGGTCGCGGTCGGGGCGGCGGTGCCACCGGACGGGGAGGAGGGCGAGGGAGTGGTCGGGCCGGTGGCCGGGGTCGACGCCGCCGGCGAGGCCGTCCCCGAGCCCGGGGTCGCGGACGTGGTCGCGGACGTGGAGGACGACGACCCGCCGGAGGTCGAGGTGCACCCCGTCAGCGCCATCGCGGCGGCCGCCAGGACCGCGGCCCCGGCCGCCATGGATCGGATCTGCTTCTGATTGGTCGCGCCGCGCATGGCCACTCTCCTCGCACCGTGCACTGGAATCGAAGAATGTCGATACCACTGCTTATCGATACCACTGCTTTGAGCATCCTGCCTGCCCAGCGCGCTGTCACCGCCGGTTACCGGGCTGTTGCGAAACCGGGTCAGCGTCGGCGAATTTCCTTGAACGGAGCAGCAAATGAGAATGTCGCGCGTACGTTGTCCTCGGGGCATGAGTGGGACATGCTGAGGCTCGGTGCCTGACGGTGCACCAGTTCCAGGACAGGACATGAGGGCGACATGGTTTCGATGCGCCTCCGGTATGCAGCGGTTGCCGGAATGCTGATGTTCACCGCCGGCTGCGGCGGCCTCACCCAGGGCGTCGGCCCGGCCGCCGCGCCGCCTCCGTTGCCGTCGGCCCCCGCCACCAGAACCAGCCCTGCCCCCGCGCACACGGCGGCCCCCTCGCCGACCCCGCTGGCGGCGTCCGTACTGCGCGAGCGGCCGAATGTCCCGGGGCCCTGGAACCTGGTCTTCTCGGACGACTTCGACAATGACCAGCTGAACAGCGACAACTGGGTGACCTGTTACGACTGGAACTACGACGGCTGCACCAACGGCGGCCACCCGGAACTGGAGTGGTACCTCCCGGGACAGGTGTCCGTCGCCGACGGTGCGCTCACGCTCTCCGCCGACAAGGAGACCACTCCCGGGACAAATGGAAAGACCTACTCCTGGGCGTCGGGCATGGTCTCGACCGGACGCGAATCCTGGGACGGGACCCCGCACTTCACCATCACCTACGGATATATAGCCGCGGCCATCCAGGTGCCGCCGGAACAGGACATGTTCCCCGCCTTCTGGCTGATGCCGGCCGGCAGCAAGACCACGCCGCCCGAGATCGACATCTACGAGGGGACCACCGGCCCCGACAACGCCCAGATGACCCTGCACTGGGCTTCCCCGACCGGCCGGGACGTCCACTCGGCCGTGCAGTACGGACCGGTGGACTTCCCCGACGGGTACCACGTGTTCGCGGTGGACTGGGAGCCCGGTTCCATCACCTGGTACATCGACGGGATCGCCCGCTACCGGGTGACGGACGGCGCGCACATCCCCAAGGTCGCCATGGAGATCCTGATCAACCTAGCCGTCGGCTGGCCGACCCCGCCGCCGGCCGACATCCGGTCCGCCCGGATGAAGGTCGACTGGGTCCGGGCCTGGCAGCACTGACGGCCGCGCTAGACCGCTTCGGCCAGGGTTTCGGTGGCAACCGCCGTGTCCCCCGCCGGAACCTCTGCCGCAGGCTGCTGCCGCTGCTCGCGCCGGGTGATCAGGTAGAGGGCGGTGAGGGCGAGCACACCGGCCGCGACATAGAGCAGGTCCCGGTAGTAGAGCACCGAGATCAGCGCCGCCCCGACCGCGATGCCCAGGGACTGCCCGCCGGTGACCAGGAAGTTGTTGACCCCGGAGACCCGGCCCATCAGCTCGTTCGGGGTGTTCAGCTGCACCGCGGTCAACGCACCGACGATCACGAACGGCAGTCCCAGGCCGAAGACCAGTGCACCGGCCATGACCACCGCGTCCTCGGGCACGGCCATGACGAGCGCGGAGAGGCCGCAGAGTCCGAGACCGGCCGCGGTCAGCCGTCCCGGGCCGAGCCGCTTCATCACGGCCCCGGCCGAGACCCCGCCGACGATCCCGGTGACACCCATCGCGGTGACGAGGACGCCGGTCCAGGTGGGGGCGTGGTGCAGGCCCACGGTCGCGATGGCGATGCCGACCGTCTCGAAGAAGCCCATGACGAAGAGCGCCACGGTCAGCGAGACCGTCAACTGCCGCAGTACCGCCGACTTCGCCAGGAACACGAAGCCCGCCGTGGTCTCCCGCAGCCAGCTGTCCCCGGACGGCGCCGGCTTCTCGTCCTCGACCGTGATGAACGCCCAGCAGGCCACCCCGGCCGCGAAGCTGACCGCGTCCAGCAGCGCCACCGCTCCGCCGCCGTAGAGGGCGAGCAGGCCCACCCCCAGCGCCGGGGTGATCAGACGCTGGCCCTGGGTCAGCGCCTGGGACAGTCCGTTCGCCGTGCCCAGCAGTTCCTCCGGCACCATCCTCGGCAGCAGCGCCGACATGGCCGAGCCCGACATCGTGCCTATCAGCCCGTAGAGGAACATCACCGTGTAGATCATCCAGACCTGGTCCGCGTGGTGGACCCGGGTCAGCGACAGCACCATCAGCCCGGTCACCGCGTTGGTGACGATGATGAGCGGCTTGCGGCGGACCCGGTCGACGATCACCCCTGTCAGCGGTGCGAGCAGGGTGCCCAGGGTCAGGCCGAGCATGCACAGGCCCGCCTGGGCGGTGGAGCCGGTCAGCTCCTTGACCCAGATCCCGGCCGCCAGCCAGAGGGCGTAGTCGCCGATGGTGCTGAGCGTGTTGCCGAGGTAGTACAGGCGCATCCGGCGTGTCGCGAACAGCTCGCCCATGGTGGGGTCACCCTTCTGATTCTGATGATGTCGGGTCGGCAGGAGTGGGGCTGTCGAACGGATAGGTGAACTGCAGGACCTCGAACGGGAGGGAGCCCTCGGGGCGGGTGGCCGGATCCGAGATCCGGTGGGTGTAGCGGAGCACGATGGCCAAGAACTCGTCGCGCACCTGCTCCATCTCGGCCGGGGTACCGAAGATCACGTACTGGGCGTAGCCGATGGCCGCGCGCACCTCCGGCGGATACTGGTCGCGCATGCTGCGGGCGCGGTGCATGCGCTCCAGCCAGCGGTCCACCACGACCTCGCCGAGGGCGCGGGCCGCGTGGGCGGCGGCCGGGTCGGGATCGTCGCTGTCGATGGACATCCCGACCTCGCCGAGTTTCCACGGCCGTTCGCGCCCCGCGCCCCCCTCCGCCTCCACCACGTACGCGTGCGCCGCCAGCGTGCGCAGGTGGTACGCCACGTTCGGGACGCTGCCGCCCACGATCGCCGCCGCCTCGGTCGCGGTCAGTGAACCGTGCAGCGCGAGCGCCTCGAGGAGCGCGATACGCGTCGGGTGCGCCAGTGCGCGCAGCGCCCGCGGGTCGGACACCTTGCGCAGCTCGGCTGCCGGATTGCTCTCGTCCGGGCTCGGGCCCGGTTCTGTGCTGCTCACATGGATGAGCGTAGCGTCGAAAGAATTCTTTCGAAAGAGTTTTTTAGAAAGAGTTCTTTCGACGCTGCGCAGCCATCAACTCGCGGGCCGTTGGCATGTGGTGCAGGTCCCGGTGAGCTCGACGACGTGCTGGAGGTCGGCGAAGCCGGTGGACATGCCCACCTGGGCGGCCCAGCTCTCCACGAGCGAGGAGTCGAGGGGCAGACTGAGTCCGCACCGACGGCAGATCAGGTAGTGGCGGTGATCGGCGCCCGGCCGGTAGCGGAACAGCCGTTCGCCCGACCGGTCGCGCACCGTATCGGCCCGTCCGGCGTTGGCGAACGCGGTCAGCGTCCGGTAGATCGTGCTGAGGCCCACGCGCACGCCGCTGGAGAGCAGGCTCGCGTGGAGGGCCTGGGCACTGACGAACCCGTCGGCGGCGACCAGCGCGTGCAGGACGGTGGTGCGCTGGCGCGTCGGGCGGCCTATGGCACCGACCTCGTCGAACCGGGGCTCGGACGGCGGCCGACATGCGTGGCCACTCCCGGAGTCATGGGACAGGGTGCCGCTCATCGGTTCAGTCCTCCTCAACCCGCCTGTAGGTGCCCCCGCCCGAGGCGACCACCGGCGAACTCCTTGCGTCGCTTGATGGAAATGATTATCGTTTCTTTATGGGCTCGCCGCAACGGTCGGCGTGCCACGACCAAGGGGAGCGGACCAGGATGACGACACAGGCGGCACGTTTTCGGCGCGGGGCAGCGGCCGGCACAGCGGCGGTGGCGGTGGCCCTGCTGGCAGCCGGTTGCTCATCGTCCGCCAAGGCGACGGCCACGGCCGCTGCGGGGACGGATGCCAAGAGCAGCAGCGGCACGATCACCGTGGTGGGGGCGGAGAACGAGTACGCCAACGTCATCGCGCAGATCGGCGGGAAGTACGTCAGGACCGATGCGGTCATGAGCGACCCCAACACCGACCCGCACACCTTCGAGGCCAGCCCCTCCGTCGCCCAGGAGGTCAGCGCCGCCCAGCTGGTGGTGCAGAACGGCGTCGGCTACGACACCTTCATGAACACCATCGAGCAGGCGGCGCCGAGTTCGAGCCGCAAGGTGATCGACGTCCAGAAGCTGCTCGGGCTGCCGGACAGCACGCCCAACCCGCACCTCTGGTACAAGCCGACCACCATGCCTGCGGTCGCCAAGGCCATCGCCGCGGACCTGGCACAGATCCAGCCCGCGAACGCCGCCTATTTCCAGGCGAACCTGACCGCCTTCGACACCTCCCTGGCCCCCTGGACCCAGGCCATCGCCGCGCTCAAGGCCGCGCACCCGAACACCCCGGTGGCCACCACCGAGCCGGTCGCCGACTACATGCTGCAGGCGGTCGGGACCGACAACCTCACCCCGTGGTCCCTGCAGGCGGACATCATGAACGGGGTCGACCCCTCGCCCCAGGACGTCACCCTCCAGGAGAGCCTGTTCACCCAGCACAAGGTGAAGATCTTCCTCTACAACCAGCAGGTCACCGACTCGCTCACGCAGAGCTTCCTGAACCTGGCCAAGCAGAACGGCATTCCCGTGGTGGGCGTCTACGAGACCATGCCCACCGACGGCTACACATACCAGACCTGGATGCTCGCCGAGGTCAACGCCGTCGACAAGGCCCTGTCCTCCGGGCAGTCCACGGAGAAGCTGTGATACCCAGACCCCCCTCCGGAGATGCCGACCAGGAGATCCTGGGGATCGACGGGATCAGTGTGACCCTGTCCGGTCGGCAGATCCTCGACGACATCCGCTTCTCCATCCAGGCCGGCGAGTTGACCGGCCTCATCGGCTCCAACGGCGCGGGCAAGACCACCCTGTTCCGCGTGATCCTCGCCCTGCAGACCGCGACCACTGGTCGGGTGCTGGTGGCGGGCAAGCCCAGGACCCGGCGCAGCCGCCTGGTCGGCTATGTCCCGCAGAAGATCCTGCTGGACCCCGACGTCCCGATGCGGGCCCGCGACGTGGTCGCCCTGGGGCTGGACGGGCACCGGCTGGGCATGCCGCTGCGCTCCGCCGCGCGGCGCCGGCTGGTCGACGAGATGCTCGACGCGGTGGGTGCGCGGGGCTTCGCCGACGCCCGCGTCGGCCACCTCTCCGGCGGTGAGCAGCAGCGGGTCCTGATCGCCCATGCGCTGGTCAGCAGGCCGAAGTTGCTGCTGCTGGACGAGCCGCTGGCCAATCTGGACCTGCGCAGTGAGCAGGAGGTGGTGGAGTTGCTGGCGCGGATCGCGAGCGAGCAGCGGATCGCGGTGCTGATCTCGGCGCACGACATGAACCCGCTGCTGCCGGTGATGGACCGGATCGTCTACCTGGCCGACGGCCGTGCGGTGAGCGGGACGGTGGATGAGGTGGCGCGCTCCGAGGTCCTCACCGACCTGTACCGCCACCCCGTGGACGTGCTCCGGATCCACGACCGCATCCTGGTGGTCGGCGGCCCGCGCGCCACCGCGAGCAGCTCTGCGGAGCAGCTCGCGGACAGCGAGGTGAGGATCCTGTGAGCGGCATCCGGCACTGGGTGTTCGAGCCCGGTCTGTTCGACAGTGACGCGGTGCGAACCGCTGTGCTGGTGGGCGGGGCCGTCGCGGTGGTGTCCGGCATGGTGGGCGTGCTCACCGTGATCCGGGGTCAGTCCTTCGCCGGGCACGCGCTCGCGGACGTCGGCGCCACCGGCGGTTCTGGTGCCTTCCTGATCGGCCTGAACCCGCTGTGGGGCTTCATCGGCATCGCCGTCGTCGCCGCCGGGATCATGGAGACGGTGGGCGCCCGACGCCCGCGTGGACGGGACGTGGCCACCGGCATCGTGCTCGGGGCGGGGCTCGGGCTGGCAGCGCTGTTCCTCTACTGGGACACCACCTGGTCCAACACCACCGGCGCCTCCATCACCGTGCTCTTCGGCTCGATGTTCGTCATCAGCGGCTCCACCGTCCCGATCGTCCTCGCCTTCGCCGTGTTCGTGCTGGCGGTCGTCGTCCTGCTGTACCGGATGCTGCTGCTCAGCTCACTGCACCCGGACCTGGCAGCGGCGCGCGGCGTGCCGGTGCGACTGGCCGGCATCGGCTACCTGGCGGCATTGGCGGTCACCGTCTCCCTCTCGGCGATGACCATCGGAGCCGTGCTCAGCACCGCGCTGCTGATCGGCCCCGCCGCGACCGCCCTGCGCCTGACCAAACGACCCGGCGCGGCGATGGCCCTGTCCAGCGCCATCGCGGTGGCCGCCACCTGGCTGGGCATCCTCCTCGCCTACGACAGCTACTACTGGCCCCCGCTCAACCGCGGCTGGCCGGTCAGCTTCTTCGTCGTGGTCCTGGTCTTCGCCGGCTACCTGTTCACCCACCTGCCGGGGACCGGCCCGCGCCGCGCCAGGCAGACCCCGGCTCCGGCGACCGCGTCCCCGGTCGGCCTCATCAACACCCGCACGGGGGCGTGATGTTCTCCAGCTTCATGGTCAACACCTGGCTCGCCGCCTCCATGGTCGCGGTCGTCGCCGGGGTGGTGGGATTCTTCGCAGTCCTGCGCGGATCGGCCTTCGTCGCCCACGCCATCCCCCAGGGCGCCTTCGCCGGCGCCGCCGGGGCCGCCCTGATCGGCGCCGACACCATCCTCGGCCTGGGCGTCTTCTCCCTGCTCGGAGCGCTGGGCATCGGCTGGCTCGGCAAGCGCGGACGCCACGACGTGGCCACCGCCCTGGCCCTGGTCGTGATGCTCGGGCTCGGTGCGCTGTTCCTGAGCATGAGCGTGGAGTACGCACCGGAGATCTACTCACTGCTGTTCGGGGAGGTATTCGGCGTGAGCAGCGGCGAGATCGGTCCTATGGCCGTGCTCGGCGTGCTGTGCCTGGCGGCGGTCGCGGTGCTGTACCGGCCGCTGCTGTTCACCTCGGTCCTGCCCGAGGTCGCCGAGGCGCGCGGGGTGCGCGCGCACCGGATGGAGATGTGCTTCCTGGTCGTGGTCGCCGCCGCGACCAGCATGACCGTGCCGGTCGTCGGCGCGTTCCTGATGTTCAGTCTGATGATCGCCCCCGCAGGGACGGCCCGTTCCTTCACCGACAAGCCGCTGCACGCCATGGGCCTGTCCGTGGCCATCGCCCTGGCCACGGTCTGGGCGTCGGTCGCGGCCTCCTACGAGACCCAGTGGCCACTGGGGTTCTTCGTCGGCGTCGGCGGGGCCCTGTTCTACGGGCTGGGACGCACCTGGGACTGGTACCGCCGGACCCGCACCGCCCGTATCCGCCCTGTGGTCGCAGCGGCCATCGCGACGGGGTGAGCGGCGTCGAGAAGGAGCATCGTCCCCGGGGGATGCGCCAGGTCAGTCGGATGCGGTGGCTTCCTCGACGTCGCGCCAGCCGAGGCGCAGGTGCTCGACATGGAAGATGGCCTGGTCCAGGAGTTCGGCCACGTGGTGGTCGTACAGGGCATAGACCATGGAGCGGCCGTGCCGCTCGCTGACGACCAGTCCGAGGTTCTTGAGCAGCCGCAGCTGGTGCGAGCAGGCGGACCGCTCCAGGCCTGCGGCCTCGGCCAACTGGCTGGCCGCACACGGGCCCTCGACCAGCCGGGCCAGGATCAGCAGCCGGGACGGGGTCGCCAGGGCCTGCAGCATCGTCGCCACGCTCGCGCTGCCGACCGCGTCCAGGCGCTCGCGCGAAGTGGCGCGCTGCCTCTGGTCGACTCCGTGGCCCATGCCAGTCATCCTACCCATGAAGCGTGAAGAGTTGTTCAATTGTGCTGCTATGGTGAGCGGGTCGTTCCGGCCTGCCCTGAAGGAGCACTGCCGCCATGCCCTCCGCCCTGATCGACCGCCCCTCCGACGTCCCCGTCGCTCCTGCGGCTGTCGCGCCGAAGCGGCGCACCCGGGTCCTCGCCCTGGCCGAGGCGCGCTGGGCGGCAGCGGCCACGCTCGCCTTCCTGCTCGCGCTCACCCTGCGGCTGACCGGCGCCCCGCCCTGGACCTGGGGCGCGCTCTTCGCGGTCACCTATGCTGCCGGCGGCTGGGAGCCGGGCCTGGCCGGGCTGAAGGCGCTGTGTGAGAAGACCCTGGATGTGGACCTGCTGATGGTCGTGGCCGCCCTCGGGGCGGCTGCGATCGGGCAGGTCACCGACGGGGCGCTGCTGATCGTCATCTTCGCGACCTCCGGCGCGCTGGAGGCCCTGGCCACCGCCCGCACCCAGGACTCGGTGCGCGGACTGCTCGACCTCGCCCCCGCCACCGCCACCCGCCTGCTCGACGACGGCAGTGAGGAGACGGTCCCCACCGGGGCCCTGGCCGTGGGCGACACCGTGCTCGTGCGCCCCGGCGAGCGGATCGGCGCCGACGGACGCGTGCAGTCCGGCGCCAGCGAGGTCGACCAGGCCACCATCACCGGCGAACCCCTCCCGGTCGCCAAGCAGCCCGGGGACGAGGTCTTCGCCGGAACCCTGAACGGCACCGGCGCACTACGCGTGGCCGTGGAGCGGGACGCTTCCGACTCGGTGATCGCCCGCATCGTCGCCATGGTCGAGGAGGCCTCGCAGACCAAGGCCCCCACGCAACTGTTCATCGAGAAGGTCGAACAGCGGTACTCCCTGGGCATGGTCACCGCCACGCTCGCCGTCTTCCTGGTCCCCCTGGCCTTCGGTGCGACCCTGACCGGCTCGCTGCTGCGGGCGATGACCTTCATGATCGTCGCCTCTCCGTGCGCCGTGGTCCTGGCCACCATGCCGCCGCTGCTCTCGGCGATCGCCAACGCGGGGAGGCACGGGGTGCTGGTGAAGTCCGCCGTGGTGATGGAGCGCCTGGGGCAGGTCGACGCCGTCGCCCTGGACAAGACCGGAACGCTGACCGAAGGCACCCCCAGGCTCACCGACATCCGGCCGCTGACCGGCTCCGGCCTGACCGAGGACGGCCTGCTGCGGCTGGCCGCGGCGGCCGAGTACCCCAGCGAGCACCCCCTGGCGCGAGCCGTGGTGGGCGCCGCTCGCGAGCGCGGCCTGGAGCTGCCGACGGCCCAGGGCTTCGCCTCGGCACCGGGCGTCGGGGTCACCGCCACCATCGACGGCGCCACGGTGACGGTCGGTTCCCCCGCCCGCACGGCCGACGCCGCGACCAGCGAATCCGCCGCAGCAGCACAGGAGTTGGAGAGCGGGGGGCGAACCGCCGTGCTGGTGGCGCGCGACGGCGTCGCGGTGGGGGTCCTGGGAATCGCCGACCGGCTGCGGCCGGACGCCGCCGCCACGGTCACCGCCCTGGCCGCGCTGACCGGAAGAACCCCGCTGCTGGTCACCGGCGACAATCCGCGCGCCGCCACGCGCCTGGCCGCCGAGGTCGGCATCAACGGCGACGATGTCCACGCGGGCCTGCTGCCGCAGGACAAGGTCCAGGCGGTGCGCCGACTGGAGGCGCACGGACGCCGGGTGCTGGTCATCGGCGACGGCGTCAACGACGCACCGGCCCTGGCCGCCGCCCACACCGGCATCGCCATGGGCCGCGCCGGCTCCGACCTCGCGCTGGAGACCGCCGACGCGGTCGTCGTCCGCGACGAACTGGCCACCGTGCCCGCCGTGGTGGCCCTGTCCCGGCAAGCCCGCAAGCTCGTGGTGCAGAACCTGGTCATCGCCTCCGTATTCATCTCCGGCCTGGTCGTGTGGGACCTGGCCGGATACCTGCCGCTGCCGCTGGGCGTCCTGGGGCACGAGGGTTCCACCGTCATCGTCGGCCTCAACGGCCTGCGGCTGCTGCGCGACGCCGCCTGGACCCGCACGGCAGCCTCCACCGTCACCTCCCCGGCCGGAGGCGCCCGGTGAGCCGTCGAGTCCCGCGCCGCGACGACCGCCCAGCGAACTGACGCGGACCCGCCGCCGGCGTCAGCGGCGGCGGCGGGTTCACCGAAGCTGCGGCAGGTCGGGGAGCCCCGGCCCGACAGGTAAGGTTCGTACAGGCAGGAACCGCACGGTGTGAGTTTTCGTCCTGAACGTTACACAAGGCGAATATCAGCACCACCTGCACCAGCGGAGCCGACCATGACCGACCAGCCCACCCTGACCGACAAGCCTGCGATACCCGGCCAGTCCCGTGGCGGCTCCGGCGGCCACCGTGCTGCGGCCCGCAAACTGCGCTCCCGTGGCCGGCGCAGGCGCCGGGTGGCGCTGCTCGTCTCACTCGCGGCCTGCCTGGGAGTCGTCACCGGCGTGGGCATCCCGATGATGAAGCACTACGAGATACCGCCGTTCAGTCAGAAGGGCGAGCCGATCGCCTTCGACACGGCCGTCCCCACCACCCAGAACGGCGGCGGCAGCGGCAGCGGCACAACGGCCACCATCGCCACCGACACCGTGCTGCCGACCGGACCCGAAACCCCCTGGCGGATCGCGCACACCCTGGACGACGGCACGCACATCGCCGTGGCCACCGTGACGGGCAAGAAGTCCGGCTACACCGGCAAGGTCTGGGTGTGGGCCCCCAAGGAGTACAGCGACCCGAAGTACGCGCACAGCGGCTTCCCGGTGCTGATCGCGCTGCCGGGCGGGCCCGGCTACAACGACAACTACTGGGCCGACCCCGGCCTCAAGCTGGAGCAGAGCATCAGCTCCTGGTACCAGTCGGGCAAGAGCAAGCCGTTCCTGCTGGCCATGCCCGTGCTCAACCCCGGGCCCGACGACCACGCGCACTACTGGGACGGCAGCGACATACCCGGCCAGCCCAAGATGGGCACCTGGCTGGCCGACGACATACCCGACCTGATGAAGCAGAACTTCCGCACGCTCAAGTCACGTGACGGCTGGGCCTTCATGGGCTCCTCCAGCGGCGGCTTCGCCGGACTCAAGACGGTGCTGCAGCATCCGGACCGCTTCAAGGCGGTGCTCGCCTCCGGCCCGGACATCGTTCCCGACTCGCCCTTCTGGAAGGGTCACGAGAAGGAGCAGCAGGAGAACAACCCGCAGCTGCTGGCCAGCCAGCTGATCGCCCGCAAGGGACCGGACGTCTACCTGGCCTTCCAGGTCGGCACCGCGGAGGGCACCGGAACGATCGGCGCGATCAAGAACTTCATCGCGACCTACGGCAACAGGGGTCCGGTCCACACCACCCTCAACCTGATCCCGAACGGTCGGCACAACGCCTATACCTACGTCCCGGCGATGGGCACCGGCCCGATCCAGTGGATCAGCGATCAGCTGGAAGGGCCGACCCCCTCCTCCTGACCCGGGCACGGGTGGCGCCCCCGGCGAACCGGGGGCGCCATCACGTCCGCCGGCTCAGCCCCGGCGCACCCGGCGGCGGCGGGTCCGGGCGAGGCCGGCGGTCAGGAGCCCGGCCCCGGCCACGGTCAGCGCCGCGGACCAGCCGAGTTCCGACAGCGTGCCCCCGGCGCCGGTGCCCGCGAGCGGCGTCCCGGCGGCGACCTTGATCCCGTTCAGCCCCGTGGTGCCCTTGCCGGGCAGCGGGTTCGGGGTGTCCGAGTGCGCTGTGGCGGTGTTGAAGATGTCCGAGCCGTTGCCCCGGTAGGAGGGCGACAGCTTCACCGAGATTCGTTCGGTGACCGCCGCTCCGCGCGGCAGCGGGTCGTGGACCGGGCAGGTCACGATCTGCCCCGCGGCCCGGCAACCGGTTGCGGATCCGGCGAAGACCAGGGCCTTGGGCAGCGGGTCGGTGACGAAGACGTTCCGTGCCGCGCCCGGGCCCTTGTTGGTCACCGTGACGAGGTAGTCGAACGGGTTCGACACGGACACCGGCCTGCCGTTCGTCGGCGGCACCGCGGTCTTGGTGACCACCAGCGCGGCCTGTTGGCGGGGCTTGATGTAGGTGGTCCAGGTCCCGGTGGCCTTCGCCGGACCGTCCGGCCCCGTGTAGGAGACCGCCTCGCTGCCGGTCACCGTGACGCCGCCGGGGGCCAGCGGGTCCACCTGGAACCGGAGCTCGCCGGTCGTGTACCTGGTGCCGCCTGCCACCAGCGCCCGGGGGCGAGCCGAGTTCGGCTTGAGGCCGGCCGCGATGGTGCAGCTGATCCGGGTGTCCTTCGGAGCTTCCTTGCACTCCGGCGGCAGCTGCTCCTGCGGGCCCCGGAGGTAGCGGGGAGGATCGACGGTCAGCAGCGCCGGTTCCCGTGTGGTGGACGGGCCGCTGTTGGTGACGTCGAACGCCAGATGCCGGATCTCTCCCGGATACTCCTCGTCGTACTGGTTGCCGGTGGAGACCGCCAGCGTGCTCTTCGGCCTGCCCGGCTTGCCGGGGCAGCCGGGCGCGGCCGGGCTCGCCTTGGGGTCTGTGCAGCCCGGGTCCGGCAGGCCGGTCACCGAGTCGGTGTTGTTCGTCTCGTCCGGGTCGGCGTTGCGTGCGCTGACCGTGGCGCTGTTGACGATGTCCGAACCGTCGCCGGCGTAGTCCGGGCTGAGGCGGACGGTCATCCGCGTCACCACCTTGCGGCCGACCGCGAGCAGGTCTCCGACCGGGCAGTCCCGGCTCAGGCCGTGGAAGGTGCAGTCCAGCTGCTGGCCGGTGTCGGCGTTGGTGTAGCCGACCAGGGAGAGGCCCGCAGGCAGGGTGTCGACGACCTTGTAGAACCGCGCCGCCTCGGACGGGCCCAGGTTCGTGATCGTGATCAGGTAGCTGTAGGTCTCGCCCGGCGACACCGGCCCCGGGGTCTTCGGGTCGAACTGCTTGGTGACCGCGAGGTCGGTTGCCGGTTCGTCGATGCCGCCCGGGACGCCGGACGCCGATGCCGAGTTGTTCGACTCGTCCGGGTCGGGAGAATCCGAGGACACCACCGCGGTGTTCACGATCTCCGGCGCCTGGATGGAGTCGGCGGGTCGGAACCCGGGGTTGATCCGGACCGTGACCTTGAGTTCCTTGACCGCGCCGTTTCCGAGGTCGCCGAGCGGGCAGGTCACCTTCTGCTGCCCGGAGTACGGCGCCCCGGACACGGTGCAGGCGGCAAGGTCCGAGGACACGTACTGCAGCTGCTTGGGCAGGGTGTCGGCGACGACGGCGTTGCTCGCTGTCGACGGACCGTTGTTGGTCACCGTGAGGTCGTAGGCGAAGGTGCCGCCCGGCGGGATCTTCGCGCCCGTGTCGATGGCCTTCTTGGTCAGCGCCAGGTCCGCGCGCGGCCTGGCCGGCGGGTTCGGACCGGGGTTGGGACCCGGCAGACCGCCGGTCGCCGCGTCGGAGGTGTTGTTCGCCATGTCCGGGTCGGCCGTGTCCGACGTCACCGACGCCTGGTTCCTGATGTCGCTGCCGTCACCGGTGTAGAGGTCCTGCAGCTTCACCCGGATGGTGAAGCTCTTCTGCCCCTTCGCCGCGAGTGTCGCCAGAGTCGGACATGTCACCTTCTCGGAGCCGGAGTACGGGCTGCCGGATGCAGTGCATCCGTCCGGGGAGGAGACGAAGGCCAGCGCCGCCGGCAACGGGTCGGTGACCACGACGTTCGCGGCCTGCGAGGGCCCGCGGTTGGTCACGGTGATCGCGTAGTCGAAGTCCGTGCCGGGTGCGACCGGAGCGGTTCCGACGGGCTTCTTGGTGATCGCCAGGTCGGCCTTCTTCGGCGCAGGCGTAGGCGGGTTCGGGCCGGGTGGAGTCGGGCCCGGCAGGTGGCCGGTCGCCGCGTCGGAGGTGTTGTTCGCCATGTCCGGGTCGGCCGTGTCCGACGTCACCGACGCCTGGTTCCTGATGTCGGAACCATCACCGGAGTACGCCGGGTCCAACTGCACCTTGATGGTGACCTTCTTCGTGCCCTTGGCCGCGATGACCGGCACCGTCGGGCAGGTCACCGCCTGGTCGGCGGCCGTGCAGCCGTCCGGGGACGAGACGAAGGTCAGCGAGGCCGGCAGGTCATCGGTCACGACCGCGTTCCTGGCCACCGACGGCCCGTTGTTGGTCACGGTGAGCTCGTAGTCGAAGGACTCACCGGGCGAGACCGCCGTGGTGCCGACCGGCGCCTTGGTGATCGCCAGGTCCGCGGACGGCTTCGCCGGCGGGAACGGGCCGGGGCCGGGGCCCGGCAGGTGGCCGGTCGCGGCGTCGGAGGTGTTGTTGGACAGGTCCGGGTCGGCGACATCGTTGGACACCGAGGCCTGGTTCCTGATGTCGGATCCGTCACCGGTATAGGCCGGGTCGAGCTGGACCACGATCCTGAACACCTGGACGGTGGTCTTCAGCATCTCGCCGACCGGGCCGCACGTCACCTTCTGCCCGGAGGCCGTGCAGCCGTCCGGTGAGGAGACGAACCTCAGGGGCGTCGGCAGGGTGTCCGTCACCTTGATGTTCTTCGCCGGAGACGGGCCACGGTTGGTCACCGTCAGGTCGTAGGTGAACGTCTCACCGGGCGCGACAGCGGTGGTGCCCTCGGGCGCCTTGGCGATCGCCAGGTCCGCGCTCGGCTTCGCGGGCGGGTTCGGGGTCGGGGCGGGGTTCGGACCCGGCAGACCACCGGTGGACGCGTCCGAGGTGTTGTTCGCCATGTCCGGGTCGGCCGTGTCCGACCTCACCGACGCCTGGTTCCTGATGTCCGAGCCGTTGTTGGTGTAGTGCGGGTCCAGCATGACCGTGATCCGGTAGGCCTGCGTGGCCTTCGGCGCCAGCGACGCCACCGGCCCACAGGTCACCGTCGTCGAGTCCTGCGACGCGCAACCGGCTCCGGAGACGAAGGTCAGAGCGCTGGGCAGGTTGTCCGTCACGTTGACGTTCTTCGCGGGGGACGGGCCGTTGTTCGTCACCACGACCTCGTACTCGAACTCCCCGCCGGGAGGGACAGGTTCGGTCCCGACCGCGTTCTTCGTGATCGACAGGTCGGCGCTCGGCGGTGCCGGCGGGTTCGGGCCCGGGCCGGGACCCGGCAGACCACCGGTCGAGGCGTCCGAGGTGTTGTTCGCCATGTCCGGATCCGCGGTATCGGACTTCACCGACGCCTGGTTCCTGATGTCGCTGCCGTCCCCGGTGTAGTCGGGGTCCAGCATCACCTTCACCGTGTAGACGTGAGTGGCCTTCGCTGCCAGGGTCGGCAGTGCCGGGCAGGTGACGGCCTGGCCCGAGGCGGTGCAGCCGTCGGAGGCGGACACGAAGCCCAGGTGCACCGGCAGCATGTCCGTCATGACGACGGCCTTGGCCAGCGACGGACCGTTGTTCGTCACGGTGATCGTGTAGTCGTAGGTGCCACCCGGCGGAACCGGGACCGTCAAGGCCGGCTTCTTCGTGATCGACAGATCAGCGCTCGGCGGCAATGGTGGGTTCGGACCGGGCCCGGGACCCGGACCAGGCAGACCGCCGGTCGAGGCGTCCGAGGTGTTGTTCGCCATGTTCGGGTCCGCCGTGTCCGACTTCACCGACGCCTGATTCCTGATATCCGAACCATCACCCGAGTACGCCGGATCCAACTGCACCGTCACCTTGAAGACCTGGGTCTTCCCGACAGCCAGCGCTGCGGCCGGACCACACGTCACACTCTGACCGGCGGCAGTGCAGCCGGCAGAGGGCTGGAAGAGCAGCATCGACGGCAGCGCGTCGGTCACCGTCACGTTCTTCGCCTGCGACGGACCAGCATTCGCCACGGTGAGGTCATAGGTAAACGACTGACCCGGAGCAACCGAGGTGGTGCCCTCCGCCTTCTTCGTGATCGACAGATCCGCGCTCGCCTTCAACGGCGGATTCGGACCCGGACCAGGACCCGGCAGCCCACCGGTCGACGCGTCCGAGGTGTTGTTCGCCATGTCCGTATCCGCCGTATCCGACTTCACCGACGCCTGATTCCTGATGTCAGAACCGTCACCCGCATAGGCCGGATCCAACTGCACCGTCACCTTGAAGACCTGGGTCTTCCCGACAGCCAGCGTCGCGGCCGGACCACACGTCACCGTCTGACCCGACGCCGAGCAGCCCGCAGACGGCTGGAAGAGCAGCATCGACGGCAGCGCGTCCGTCACCGTCACGTTCTTCGCCTGCGACGGACCGGCATTCGCCACGACGAGGTCATAGACGAACGACTGACCCGGAGCGACAGCAGTCG
>Ga0302314_10001547_pt1 | contig 43035 bp, 35 predicted proteins | sample III_Palsa_N2_3_FD_200533 | JGI IMG/M metagenome (GOLD analysis project Ga0302314, IMG submission 200533) | Peat permafrost microbial communities from Stordalen Mire near Abisko, Sweden - III_Palsa_N2_3 | ecosystem: Environmental > Terrestrial > Soil > Palsa > Peat permafrost | place: Sweden... | reverse complement strand
GTACTTGGGGTTGATCATGCACGATAGGAAAATTAGTCGGATCCGGTTGACCGGACTAATCAGCGTGTCCGCGGCCTCCCTGCTGATGTCGGTCGCTGCACGCGCCCAGCAGTCGCCCGCACAACAGGGCGCTGCGGCCGGACCCGAAGAGATCGTCGTCACCGCGGAGAAGCGCGACGTTCCCTTGCAAAGGGCTCCGGTCGCGATCACCGCCCTGTCGGCCGAATCGCTCGACCAAGCGAACATCACGAATCCGGCTCAGCTCAACGGGCTGGTTCCGAGTCTGTCGATCACCCAGAGCGAGAGCTTCCAGCGCATCGTCAGCATTCGAGGCGTCGGCTTCGATACGCCCCAGAACGGTATCGCCCAACCCGCGGTCGCGTTTCACATCGACGGCGTCTATATCGGCAACACGACGGCGCTCACTCAGGATTTCTTCGATATCGACCAGATCGAGGTTCTGCGTGGGCCGCAGGGGACGGTGTACGGCCAGAATTCCGAGGGTGGCACGATCGATGTCGTCACCAAGAAGCCGGAGTTGCAGACCGTGTCCGGTACGGTCGACATGGCCTATGGCAGCTATAATTTCATCGAGCCGCGAGCGGCTCTCAATGTTCCAATCGGCGATACGCTCGCGATCCGGACGTCGGTGGTCCAACTCCAGCATGACGGGTTCGCCAAATCGACCGAACTGAACGGTTACGGGCTGGACGATGCCGACCAGACCGGCGTGCGCACCGAGGTGCTGTGGTCGCCGAACGCCAATTTTTCTGCGCTGTTCAGTTCGCAGTATTATACCGCCGACCAGCATGATGCCGAGCTGAAGAACATCCTCGATCCGAACCCGAACCCGCGCGAGGTCTCTCAAGACTATCCGGGCACGTTCAAGACCGACCAGTATATCGAAAGTCTGACGCTCACGCAGAATCTCTCCTGGGCGACGGTCAAGTCGATTTCGAGCTGGCAATACCTGACCTACGTGATGAATCTCGACAATGACCGGCTGGATTTCGCGCATTACGACCCGCACGACATCATGCCGTATAGCGGCGACAAGGACCGGACCTGGACGCAGGAGGTCAATCTGGCTTCCCCGGGCGAGCAAACAATCGACTGGATCGCAGGCGCGTTCCTGTTGGATTCGAAAAACAAAGGGAATGTGCTCGAATATTACACGACCAAACCCAATGAGCCGGTGCCGGTCGTCTTCTCGGCGAATCCGAACGGCAGCCTGCCCAGCGATCTGGGCTATCAATCCTCGGCGACACCGGTTCGTTTGTCTTGGTCGACCTATGGCCAGGCAACTTACCATCTGAACGATTCACTGCGGCTCACCGGCGGACTCCGCTTTACGCATGACCGGGCGGAAAGCGTCAACAGCAGCTATTTTGGCGCCTATGGGCCGCCTACCACCGTCAAGGAAACCGACAATGAGCTCACCGGCAAGGTGGGGATCGATTATGACCTGACTCCGGTCAATCTTCTCTATGCGAGCTGGTCGCGCGGCTTCAAGCCGGGCGGGAGCAACCTCAGCACCGACCCGGTGCTCGTCGGCCTGACCTTCAAGCCCGAAACCGTGGATGCCTATGAAATCGGCGTGAAGAACCGTCTCTTCGACAATGCCCTGACCTTGAACGTCGCCGGCTTCTACTACGACTACAAGAACTATCAATTCAACGAGGACGACCCCATCCCGTATCAGGGGGGCGTCGCAAACATTCCAAGCGTGCAAATCTACGGAGCCGAGGCCGAGTTCAAGGCAAAATTGCCCTACGGCTTCGGGGTCGACGGCAACGCTTCTGTCCTCGCGGGCGAGGTCACGTCCAATTACAAGGCACTTGATACCGTTGCGGCCAATGAGGCGACCGCCTATGCCGCAAGTCTCGGCTACGGCGCCTACGATCCGCACACCATCGCACTGGTGACCGCGTCGGAGCAGAACCTCAATGGATCGACCCCGTCGCACCTGCCACCCTTTTCCGGAACGATCGGGCTTACCCATAGTTTCGAATTCGCCAATGGCAGCAGCCTGCTGTCGCGCATCGACTATAATTACCAAGGCCATTTCGAGTCGCGGATCTTCAACAACGAGCAGTATGACCGGGTCGGATCCTACGGGCTGTGGAATCTGGCGTTCGATTACTATCCGCCCAATGCTCATTGGAAGTTTCAGCTGATCGGAACCAATCTGCTGGGGCGCGACGCCGTTGCCACCACTTTCACCAATGCCTTCGGCTTCGGGACGACTGCGAAGGAATACGTCGCGCCACAGCAGGTGATCGGCCGCATCGCCTATTCGTTCTGACGATGATTTCCAGATCCTTTGTTCCCAAGCCCTTCCCGCATCTCGAATTGCGCGCGGGACTGGCCCGGGTGATGCCCCATCTGCTGCTGGCCTGCGCTCTGTTGGGGGCATGGCAGGCGATCTGCCGGCTGGTGCGCCTGCCACGCTATCTGGTGCCGGCGCCGAGCGACATCGTGCAGAGTGTGCTGGACAAGCACGATGCGCTGCTCGGGGCGCTCCAGATCACCGTCGCCGAGGCCGCCGCGACGCTCGCGGTCAGCACCGTGCTGGGCGTTTGCACCGCAATTCTCCTGGCGAGTTCACGCTGGGCCGAGCGCCTGGCTTTTCCCTACATCGTCGTGTTCCAGGCCGTTCCGATCGTGGCCACGGCGCCGCTGATCCTGATTTGGCTGGGGCCCGCCTTTTCGTCGATCGTCATCATCGCCACGGTGATGACGGTCTTTCCGATCCTGTCCAACATGATGACGGGCCTGCGGGCAACGGATCGGCAACTGGTCGACTGTTTTATGCTGAACGGCGCGCGGGGCGACCAGATCCTGTGGCAGCTCCGGCTTCCCGCCGCGCTGCCCTATCTGGGCACCGGGCTCAAGATCGCCAGCCCCTTGGCCGTCGTGGGCGTGATTGTCGGCGAATATATCGCGGGGCTGGGCAGCGGCAGTGCCGGGCTGGGCTTCCTGATCACCCAATATGCGCTCCGGCTGGAAACCCCGGGGGTGTTCGCCGCGGGCTTCACCGCGGCGGCGGTCGGCATCGTGTTCTGGCAGGGCGTGTCTTCCGGCATCCGCTTCCTGCTCAAGCCCTGGCATGAGTCCGAGATGGAGGCAGAGTGATGATAGCGACGCGCGGCACGGGTTTGAGAACCGGCGGGGCGGGCCGATGGGAGATCACGCTCCTCTCGTTTTCGCTCGTCTTTCTGCTCGCGGCACCGGCTCCGGCCGTGGCGGACAGCCCTGCAACGCGGGCCAAAGTCACCTTCGCGCTCGACTGGTTCCCGTCGCCATCCAATGCCGCGGCGTATATTGCGCAGGCCAAGGGGTATTACGCCGATGCCGGGCTCGACGTGACCGTCCAGCCCGGTAGCTCGCAGGCGCTTTCTATCCAACTCGTGGCATCGGGTCAGGCGCAGTTCGGGCTCGAGACGGCGGGCGAGATCCTCGAAGCACGCGCGCATGGTATCCCGGTCATCGCGCTGGCCGCGACCTTGCAGCGGTCGCCGGCCGCCCTCTTCTTCCACAAGGGCCAGGCGATCCGCGACTATGGCGACCTCAACGGCCGCACGGTCTATACGCAGATCACCACGCCCGAATGGCAGTACCAGAAGACCAAGTACCATCTCGACAAGATCGTCGATCTGCAGTTCCGCGGCAGCTACGCTGCCTTCGCCGCCGATCCGCGGGCCGTGGCGCAAGGCTACCTGACCTCCACCGGCGATGAGCTCGCCACCCAGGGGATCGAGACCGAAACCATCGCCAGCGCGGAAGATATCGGCTATGGCAGCGTCCTCTTCACCACCGACGAGTTGATCGCGCGGCATCCGGATCTGGTACGCGATTTCGTCCGCGCGACCGCCGCCGGCTGGTCTTATTACCGATCTCACCCCGAGGAGAGCAGCCGCCTGCTCCTGCCCCATACCAGCGGCCGGAGCGAGGCCGACCTGATCCGCGAGAGCGAGAGGCAGGCCGAGTTCATTTGGACCGGGGATGCGCTGACGCACGGCTTCGGCTGGATGACGACCGAGCGCTGGCAAAAGACGATCGACCAGCTCGTCCTCGAACACGCCATCGATTCCGTTCCCGCGGCGACCGTTTTCACCACTCAATTCCTGGCGCAACCATGACCAAGCGAATTCGACTGAACGCCACCACGGTCAACGGCCCGACCGTATCCCCGGGTCTCTGGCGACATCCCGAGGAGCAGGCCGCGCGATATCGGGACCTGTCATACTGGCGCGACTTCGCCCGCCTGTTGGAGGCGGGTCGGTTCGACGCGATCTTCTTCGCGGACATGCTGGGCGCCTATGACGTCTACCGCGGCAGCGCCGCCCCGGCGCTCGAGCAGGGCATCCAGATTCCGCTCAACGACCCGCGCTATATGATCCCGGCGATGGCGGCGGTGACCACCCATCTCGGTTTTGCCGTGACCATGTCGACGACTTATGAGCTGCCCTTTCCGGTGGCGCGGCAATTGTCGACACTCGACCATCTGACCGAGGGCCGGATCGGCTGGAACATCGTGACGTCCAACCTCGACAGCGCCGCGAAGGCGTTCGGATTGAAAGAGCAGTTCGACCCGCATGAGCGCTACGCCCGTGGCGACGATTTCGTCGCTGCGACCTATAAACTATGGGAGGCCAGTTGGGACGAAGACGCCTTGCTGCTCGACAAGGCCCAGCGGCGCTATGCCGATCCCGCCCGGATCCACGATATCCATCATCACGGCCCTTTCTTCGACGTCGACGGCGTCCATCTCGTCGACCCTTCGCCGCAACGGACGCCTTTCCTGTTCCAGGCGGGAAGCTCGGAACCCGGTCGTCAGTTCGCGGCGCGCCATGCCGAGGCGGTGTTTCTCAATACCCCGACCGCGGCGGCGACCAAATTCATCATCGATGACATTCGCCGGCGGGCGGAAGCGTTCGGACGGGATCCCGCCTCGGTCCTGTTTTTCCCGAAGCTCACGCCGATCGTCGGGGTGACCGACGCCGATGCCGAGGCGCGTTACCAGGACTTCGTCCGCTATTCGAGCACGCCGGGGATCTTTACGCTGCTGGGCGCCTGGACGGGGCTCGATTTCGATCGGGTCGGCGAGGACAAGCTGCTGCAAATCGCCGAGAAAGCCGATACCCGCGGGCTGCTCGAATCGCTGCGCCGTTCGGATCCCGACCGCAAATGGTCGACCGACGAACTCGCCCAGGTCTTCGCCTTCGGCACCAGCGCGCTGACGATCGGCGGCCCGCAACGGATCGCTGACTGGATGGAAGAGTTCATCGAGTTTACCGGCGCCGATGGCTTCAATGTCGCGGCGGTGATCCAGCCCGGCACGATCGCTTCCTTCATCGAACTGGTCGTGCCCGAGCTGCAGGCCCGGGGGCGCGTGCAGAAGAACTATGGCGAGGGCACGCTGCGACAGAAATTAAGCGGTGGCGGCGACGGCCGATTGCGGCTCGATCACCCGGGTCGGCAGATAGCGTTGGCCGAGATCCGGCAAAGGGAGATCACTCATGCCTAAGCCTATCAAACTGACGCTGGTCGAGCAGGGCGGCCCGGCGGCGGACAGCAATCTCTGGCATCATCCGGACTTCGCGCTGGAGCTTTTCAAGAAGCCCGCCTTCTGGGAGGATCTGGCCCGGCGGCTAGAACGGGGGTCGTTCGATGCCATTTTCTTCGCCGACACGCCGGCCATTCGCGCCGACACCCCCTATCAACGCAATCATGCGCTTGCCGCTGGCGGCGGTACGCGACTCGATCCCGCCTTTCTCATTCCGATCATGGCGGCCGTCACCGAAAACTTGGGTTTTGTCGTCACCACCTCGATCAGCTACGACCAGCCTTTCGCTCTCGCGCGCAAATTCTCCACGCTGGATCATCTGACCCAGGGCCGCATCGGCTGGAACATCGTCACCAACAACGTCAAGAGCGCCGCCCTCAATCACGGACTGAACGATCAGTTGCCGCATGACGTCCGCTATGACCGGGCGGACGAATTCATGGATATCGTCTACGCGCTGTGGAACCGGAGCTGGGACGACGATTCGGTCCCGCGCGATCCGGAACGCGCTCTCTATGCCGATTCCGCCAAAATCCACAAGATCGAGCATCGCGGCCAATGGTTCGATCTCGAGGCGATCCACATCACCGAACCGTCGCCGCAGCGCACCCCGGTGCTGTTCCAGGCCGGCAGTTCGGCTCGCGGACGGCAGTTCGGCGCCACTCACGCCGAATGCATCTATCTGAATGCGACGTCCGTCGAAGAGACCAGGCGTCTCATCACACAGGTCAAGTCCCTGACCGCTGCCGCCGGCCGCAACCCCGACGGGCTGCTGTTCATGCCGCGCATCATTCCGGTGATCGGCGAGACGGAACAGTTGGCTCGCGAAAAATTCGAAGCCTTCGTCGATGGCTGCGACCCCGAGGATGCGCTCATCGTTCTGCAACAATGGGCCGGCATCGATCTGCGCGGGCGGGCGCCGGATGAGGTCCTCGACATCGAAGCCCTGACCGCGGGCAGCGCCGGCCTGCACGCGGCCGATCATCTGCGGCGTCTCAGCCGCGATGGCCGCCGCTTCACCGTGGCCCAGCTCTTGCGGGAATATGCGTTCGGCGGCGCCGGCAATGTCACGGTCGGCACCGCCAGCCAGATCGCCGACGTAATGGAACGCTATGTGGATGAGGCCGGTGCCGATGGCTTCAATGTGGCCTACATGATCCGCAGCCGGAGTCTCGATGAATTCGTCGAGCTGGTGGTCCCCGAACTGCGCCGGCGCGGCCGCATCGCCGCTCCCCGCGACAAGGCGACATTGCGTCAACGCTTGTTCGGCTGGGGACCTTCCCTGCCGGCCGACCATCCCGGCAGCCGCATCACGCCGGTGACGCGGGCCGTATGAAGCCGTCCGGAACAGCGTGAACTTAAGTCACACGCTTGGAAGTCTCTCAGATCAATCTCAAAACAGAAACAGGCTCGCGAAATGGATACTCTGCAGGCTTTGAGGGACCTCGGTATAAATCCTCAACTGACAGAGGAACAATGCGATCAGTTTGACACTCAAGGATTCCTTGTGGTCGAAAACGTGTTCACTTCGACAGAAGTCCTGGAAATGCGTGCGGAAATAGAACGTCTCGCCGCGATTGAGGGACCGCTGGGTGGCCACGAAGTCCATATCGAGCATGGTACGGCGCGGTTGTCGAATCTGTTCAATAAATCAGAAGCCTTCGACCGCTGCTTGGCCTGCCAGCCCACCCTTGCTGCAGGCTATCGTTTGCTTGGAGAAATTCAGGTCTTTTCTCTAAATGCCCGTAATCCAGGACGAGGCGGGGGTGCGCAGCCATTGCATTCAGACGTGCCGCGTCGGACGCCAAACGATTGGCGTATCGTCAATTCCATGGTGTTGCTTGATGACATGACGAAGTCCAACGGTCCAACACGCATCGTGCCCGGGTCCCATCTCTGGGCCCCGCTCAACGTTCCCGATAACAATGTTGCCGAGATCAGACGCCTGGAGATTTCGAAACAAGACAGGGCACGCTTCCCGGATGATCCGTATGCCCCCTATCCTGGCGAGGTCAGGATCACGGCTCCCGCCGGATCGGTCGCCGTGATCAATGGCCATATATGGCATGGCGGCACTCGCAACGATTCAGACGCCTCCCGGCAAGTGCTGCATTTTTCGGTCGGCAGACGCGATCTTACGCAGCAACTCGTCGAGCGCGAGCATCTTACGGACAGCCTCTGGCGACGCACTTCGGCAGCACAAAAATTCCTGCTCAATATCGAAGGCGCAGAACCAAAACTACTCGGCTATCCCCCTTTGCCGAGCCACGCCGATGTTTGGACCGCAGGTATTCTTGATGACGCCTCGTATTAAAGCATCGGTCCGGGACCGGGCGGAAGAAATCGCGATGGGCGATCACCCCGCCGCCCTCGGCGCTCCGCTGCTGTCGGTCGATGGCGTCAGCAAGTCGTTCCGCAATGGGCAGAGCGCCCTGGTCGACGTCGATCTCGCGGTGACGAGCGGCGAATTCGTCAGTCTGCTCGGCCCGTCCGGTTGCGGAAAATCGACCCTGCTGCGTCTTGTCGCCGGTCTCGGACAGCCGAACCAAGGGCGGATTTCCTGGAATGGGTCGGTTTCGGAGGCGCGCGCACCCCGTCTCGGCTTCGTATTCCAGGAACCGACGCTGATGCCATGGCGCACCGTCTCGGGTAATGTCGCGATGCCGCTGCGGGTCGGCGGCTGCCCACCGCGCGAGGCGGCACGCCGGGTCCTCGACGCCCTCAAGACGGTCGGGCTCGCGGAATTCGCGTCGGTCTATCCGCGACAATTGTCCGGTGGCATGAAGATGCGGGCCTCGATCGCCCGAGCCCTCGTGGTTCGGCCGAAAGTGCTGTTGATGGATGAACCTTTCGCCGCACTCGACGAACTCACGCGCGAACAACTCAACGAGGATCTACTGCAATTGCAGAGATCCGAGGGTTGGACTATTCTCTTCGTCACCCACAGCGTCCACGAAGCGGTCTTCCTGTCATCCCGCATTCTGGTCATGAGTCCTCGTCCCGGCCGCATCATCCATGACGTCCCGATGGATCGGGCGGTCCCGCGCGACGATCTGTACCGAACATCGATCGCCTACGCCGAACAGTGCCGGCACATATCGAGCCTGCTGCATGCGGCCATGGGCGGTAGGCGCTTTACGCCGCAGGGAGATTGAGATGAACCAACCCGAGCCGATGCCACCGGTGAAAGAGATTACAGTCGCGGCTCTCAAGACATGTCTTCGGCAGGGCGACGATCCGGTTATCGTCGATGTCCGGGAGGATGACGAGGTGGCCGGCGGCATGATCCCGGGGGCGCTTCATATCCGCCTGGGGGATCTCGCCGATCGTTACCAAGAGCTGCCGGACTCGCAAGACATCTATTTCATCTGCCGAGGCGGGGGACGCAGCGCTCGCGCATGCCGCTTCATGTATGAGCGAGGACGGACAAATGCGGTCAGCGTCGCTGGCGGAATGGAGTTGTGGCTGGCGCACGCGCCGTAGGCCGGGTTGCCCATCGGTGGGACCTCGGCGCGGTCCAGGCGCAACGACGGGTGGGCACCGCAATAATCTATGTTTCGTGCTGACCGTCGGCTTGGTCATCTGTCGTGGAGCCTGCGTCGGCACATTCACAACATCCATCGACGCAGTCGGACGCGACCCTCGGCATCGAGCCCGACCATGCTAGCCTCACCCTCCGATTGCCTATCCGACCATGGTGGAGAAAAGGGACTGGCCGTTTGATTGTGCGCCAGGCATCCCGAACGGCGTCGATCGAAGACCGGCAATTAAAGGACGTGATCGCTTGCAGCGATGTCGCTGGTTCGGTAAAGGTTCTAGAAATAGAACCTATTGTCGACAAGCAAATGCCCCCAGACCTGCTCCTTTCGAGTCCGCCACCTAAAGCCTCGCCGGATGATGCCGTCCGGATCGTGCAGCGCTGGTTCGGCCTTGCAGCCGACGCGCGCCCGTTGACGAGCGAACGGGATCTCAATTTCATGATGACGACGGCGGAAGGGCCGGCCTTCGTCCTCAAGATCGCCAACGTGCGGGAAGATCCGCGGATCCTCGACTACCAGCTCTCGGCGCTGGAGCATGTCGCAAAGGCAGATCCGACAATCCCGGTGCCGAGGGTGATGCGTGCCGCCGACGGGACGTCCACGGTGGTGGTGCCGGATGCGACGGGTGCCCGGCATCTCGCCTGTCTGCTGAGCTTCATTCCCGGCGCACCGCTTGCGGCGGTGCCGGTGTTGGACCGGCATCCGGCGGCGCTCGGCAGCCTCCTCGCCCGGCTCGATCGCGCGCTCGAAGGCTTCACGCACGAGGCCGCCGACCGCAAGCTGCAATGGGATCTCAGCCACGCGGCCGAACTTCGTTCGCTTCTGCCGCATGTCGAAGACCCGCACCTGCGTGACATGGCGGAACGAGTGATCGAGGACTTCTCGACCATCGCGCTGCCGCTGCTGCCGAGCCTGCGCCGGCAGGTGATCCACAACGACCTCAACCCCCATAACGTCATCGTCGGCAACGACGGCCGTATTGCGGGTATCATCGATTTCGGCGACATGGTGCGCGCAGCGCTTGTGAACGATCTCGCGACCGCCGCAAGCTACCAGGCAGGCCGTGGGCCGGCGCCGCTCGGTGGCGCGCTCAGCATGATCGCCGCCTATCATGCCGCCCATCCGCTCGCCCCCGAGGAGATCGAGTTGCTGCCGCTGCTGATCGCGACCCGAACAGTGCTGACGGTGGTTATCACCGCCTGGCGCGCCTCGCTCTATCCGGAGAACCGGGACTATATTCTCCGCAACGTCGCCAGCGCTACCAGCACGCTCGGCCGCCTCGACAGCGCGAACCGCGCCGTCGCGTCGGCGGCCATTCGACAGACCTGCAGCTAAGGATCGACACGCGATGAGCCAGATAACCTCGGGTGGCATGGTGAATGCTTATGTGCCGGGAGCCTCGACGGCGGTCACGGCGGAAGAGGCAACGCTGATCAGCCGCCGGCAAAAGCTGCTCGGCACCGCCTATCGGCTGTTCTACGAGCATCCCGTTCACGTCGTTCGCGGCGAGGGGTGTTGGCTTTACGGCGGCAACGGCGAGGCCTATCTCGACGTTTATAACAATGTGGCGTCGGTCGGCCATTGCCATCCGCACGTGATCACGGCGCTGGCGCGGCAGGCGAGCATCCTCAACACCCACACCCGCTATCTGCACGATACCATCCTTGAATACGCCGAACGCCTGCTCGCGACGCTGCCGGCGGAACTCGGGCGGGTCATGTTTACCTGCACGGGCAGCGAGGCGAACGACCTGGCCTTGCGCGTTGCGCGGTCCGCCACCGGTGGGGAAGGCGTGATCGTGACGTCGCTCGCCTATCACGGCGTTACAAGCGCCGTGGCGGAGTTCTCGCCGTCGCTCGGACGTCAGGTGCCGCTCGGCCGGCACGTCCGCACGGTGCCGGCGCCGGACGGTTATCGCGGCGACGGGGACGTCGGCCGGGCTTTCGCGGCGGGCGTGCGCGCGGCGCTCGACGATCTGACGCGGCACGGCATCAAGCCGGCGGCGATGTTCTGCGATACGATCTTTTCGAGCGACGGCGTCTTCGCCGATCCGCCGGGCTTCATGGCAGAGGCAGTGGCGGCGGTCCAGGCGGCCGGCGCGCTGTTCGTGGCCGACGAGGTGCAGCCCGGCTTCGGGCGGACCGGCCACGGAATGTGGGGCTTCGAGCGCCATGGCATCGTGCCCGACCTCGTCACGGTCGGCAAGCCGATGGGCAACGGTCATCCCGTGGCGGGCGTGTTCGGGCGGGCCGACCTCATCGACGAATTCGGTCGCAACACCCGCTACTTCAATACCTTTGGGGGCAATCCCGTCTCCTGCCAGGTGGGGATGGCGGTGCTCGACGTGATCGAGCGGGAGGGGCTGATCGCCAACGCTCGGGATGTCGGCTCGGACATGCGCGACCGTTTTCGCGAGCTGGGGCAACGCTATCCGGTGATCGGCGACGTCCGCGGCACGGGGCTCTTCACCGGCGTCGAATTGGTGAAGGATCGAACGACCAAGGCGCCCGATCCGGAGACGACGACGCGCCTGGTCAACGGCCTGCGCGAGAGGCGGGTACTCATCAGCGCCACCGGCCCGCACGCCAATATCCTCAAGGTCCGCCCCCCGCTGGTGTTCGGCCGGAAGGAGACGGACGTGCTGATGGCGGCGGTCGCGGAGACGCTGGCCGCCCTATAGATAGAGTGCGATGGCATGAGGCCGCCCCGGCCTCATGTCTCAGTCGCCGTCCAGATTCATAGGCTGAGAGCCTCGGTCCGGGCCGGTTCCACGCCGCACCATTCGGCGACGAAGAGCGCGATCGTCTTCGTCACCTGCCGGACGGAGCGGAGATCGACCCGCTCGTCGAAGTCGTGGGCGCGCTCGCAGACGGGGCCGTAGACCAGGGCGGGCGTGCCCTGATAGAGGCCGAAGAACCGCCCGTCCGTCGTCGCCGGCGTCGCATGCTCCTGCAGCGTCTCGCCGAAGACCGTCATATGCGCGTCGGCCAGCACGCGCTCCGGCTCCTCCGCACCGGTCAGGACCATCCCCTCCGCCATGAAGCCGTGATACTCGACGATCGGCGGGTGGTTCGAGAGGTATGGGTCTTCGAGCGCCGCGTCGCGCACCGCCGCCTCGATCTCCTGGCACGCGTCGGCCGGGTTCCAGCCGGGATAGATCGCGATGCGCCCCTCGATGGTGCAGGAGGACGGCACGCTCGATGGCCAGTCGCCGCCGCGGATCTTGCCGAGATTGAGGCGCACCGGATTTGCCATGTCCGCGAAATGCGGATGCTCCGTCTTGCGCGCGATCCACTTGCTCTCGAGTTCCTTCACGCGCTGCCAGACGAGGAACGCCTTCTCGATGGCGTTGGCGCCGCTGGATTGGAAGCCCGACGCGTGCTGCGGGTCGCCCTCGATCGTGATGCGAAACCAGATCGGGCCGACCTGCGCGCGCAGGAGCTTGGGCTCGAGCGGTTCCGGCACGATCGCGCAATCGGCGCGATAGCCGCGTTCGATGCAGGCGAGTGCGCCGTTGCCGGTGCATTCCTCCTCGACGACCGATTGCAGATAGACGGTGCCGGCGATGCGGAAGCCGGCGGCGCGCACGGCATCGAAGGCGAACAGGCAGGCGGCGAGGCCCGCCTTCATGTCGCCGGCACCGCGGCCATAGAGCCAGTCGCCTTCAACGCGCGGATCGAACGGGCCGCTCGTCCAGCGCTCGGCGGCACCGGTCGGTACCACGTCGATGTGGCCGTTGAGGATCAGCGAGCGGCCGCCGGGCGTTTCCGGCCGATAGGCGCCGACGACGTTGAGAGCGTTCTCGTAGGAAACGTCGACCACCGGCGCGAAGCCCGGCAGGCCGCGCAGCGCATCGACGTCGATCGTCCAGCGGTCCACTGCCAACCCGCGTGCCCGGAAGGCCGCGGCCATGAAGTCCTGCGCCGTCTGCTCGGCGCCGCGCATCGACGGGTGGCGGACAAGCTCCTGGGTAAAGGCGATCTGTCGATCGAAGGCGGCATCGACCGCCTCTTGAATTGCGGTCGCAACAGCGGGGTCCAGCATCGGTCGAGCTCCTGGGTTAAACTGCAGCCTCCGTCGCGGCGGCGGTGATCGACTCGGCCAGGTGGCAGCGCACCAGGCGACCATCCACATCCCGGAGGGCCGGGGCCTCCGCCGCGCAGCGCGGGACCGCATGAGGGCACCGCGTGTGGAAGCGGCAGCCGGACGGCGGGTCGATCGGACTGGGCATCTCGCCTTCCAGCGGCGGGACGAGGGCTTCGCGCGTGCCGCCGATGCGGGGCGCCGCCGCGAACAGGCTCTGCGAATAGGGATGCGTCAGGCGCCGTTTGAACGCGGCAGCCGAACCGATCTCGACGATCTGGCCCAGATACATGACGGCAATCCGGTGCGCGATGTGCTGCACCAGCGCCAGATCGTGGGAGATGAAGAGATAGGCGACGTTGCGCTCCCGCTGCACGTCGGCCAGCAGGTTCATCACCTGTGCCTGGACGGAAACGTCGAGGGCCGAGACGGGCTCGTCGCAGACGATCACCGACGGATCGACCGCGAGCGCGCGGGCGATCGCGACGCGCTGGCGCTGGCCGCCGGACAACTCGTGCGGATAGCGCGCCATGTGTTCCGCCGCCAGACCGACGCGGCCCAGCAGTTCCAGCACCTTCGCCCGGCGCTGGGCGCGCGGGACGATGTGGTGCAGGCGCAGCCCGTCCGCGACGGTGTCGCCGACCTTGCGGCGCGGGTTGACGCTCGCGTAGGGATCCTGGAACACCATCTGGATGCTGCGGTGGAACCGCATGCGGTCGCGCTTCAGCAGGTCGGCGGCGGGCTCGCCCGAGAGGGCCAGCGTGCCGGACGTCGCCTCGACGAGGCCGGCGACGCAGCGCGCGAGCGTCGACTTGCCGCAGCCGGACTCGCCGACGATGGCGAGCGTCTCTCCCGCGTCGAGCGTGAAGGAGACCTCGGTCAGCGCCTGTACGACACTGGCCGGACCGAAGCCGCGGCTGATCTGGTAATGCTTGGTCAGGCCCGTCGCCGCAAGCAGGGTCATGGCGCCGTCCCGTCGCCGGCGCGGATGCAGGCGGCGCTGTGACCGGCGCCCAGCGCGATGAACGGCGGCCGGCCGTCGCGGCAGCGGACCGAGGCCAGCGCGCAGCGCGGCTCGAAGGCGCAGCCCGGCGGCAGAGCGTTGGGCGAGGGCACCATGCCGGGAATCTCTGCCAGCCGCCCGTCCGGCCCGTCCTTCCGGGCCGCGCGCAGCAGGCCCATGGTGTAGGGATGCTGCGGCAGACCGAGGATCGCCTCGACGGGCCCGTCCTCCACCTTGCGGCCGGCATACATGACGATGACCCGGTCGGCCGTCTCCCACACCACGCCGAGGTCGTGGGTAATGAGCAGCACCGACATGCCGATTGCCGCCTTGAGATCCGCGATCAGGCGCAGGACCTGGGCCTGCACCGTGACGTCGAGCGCGGTCGTCGGCTCGTCGGCGATCAGCAGGCTCGGCTTGCAGGCGAGCGCGATGGCGATCATCACGCGCTGACGCATGCCGCCCGACAAGTTGTGCGGGTATTGCGCCAACCGCCGTTCGGGCTCGGCGACGCGCACCAGCGTCAGCAGTTCGACGGCACGCTCCTGCGCCCGGGCCCAGGAAAGCCCGAGGTGGATCTGTAGCGGTTCCGCGATCTGCTGCCCGATGGTGAAGACCGGGTTGAGCGCGGTCGACGGGTCCTGGAATATCATGCCGACGCTGTTGCCGCGCACCCGGCGCAAGGCCTGCGCGCCGAGCGCCAGCAGATCCCTGCCGCCGAAGAGGGCGCGTCCCGTCACCTGGGGCCGGGCGCTGCGCGGCAGCAGGCCGGTGAGCGCCAAGGCGGCGGTGCTCTTGCCCGAGCCGGACTCGCCGACGAGCGCCAGCGTCTCGCCCGGGCCAATGGTGAAGGAGACGTCGGCGACGGCCTTGACGAGGCCTCGGCTGCTCGGAAAGCCGACGGAGAGATTCTCGATGGAGAGCAGAGGGTTCATCTTTGGCGGAGCCGGGGGTTGAGCGCGTCGTTGAGCCCTTCGCCGACCAGATTGATCGCGAGGACGGTGATCATGATCGTGACGCCGGGGATGGCGGCCATCCACCAGGCATCGCGTAGGACGGAGCGGCCGACACCGATCATGTAGCCCCAGGAAATCACGTCCGGATCGCTGAGGCCGAGGAAGGAAAGTCCCGCCTCGGTCAGGATGGCGGTCGCGACCATCAGGGACGAGACGACGACGATGGGGGCCAGCGCGTTGGGCAGGATCTGGACGATCATGATCTCCGGCGCCGACATGCCGAGCCCACGGCAGGCCTGCACATATTCCCGCGAACGCTGCGCCACGAACTCGCCCCGCACCAGCCGTGCCACGGAAGGCCATGAGACCACGGCGATGGAAGCTGTAATCGTGCCGATGGTCGGCGTGAAGATGGCGACGATGACGACTGCCAGCACGAAGGACGGGATGGTCAGGAAGAAATCGACGACCCGCATCAGCAGATCGTCGACCCACCCGCCGACATAGCCGGCGACGGCGCCGACGGCGCCGCCCACGATCGTGGCGCCGAGGCTGGCCACGATGCCGACGAAAAGCGAGACGCGGGCGCCGTGCAGCAGGCCGGCGAGGATGTCCCGTCCGGAGACGTCGGTACCGAGTGGGAATTGCGCCGAAGGCGGCTGCGCCGGTCGGCCCAGCATGTCGAACGGGTCGATCGGGTAGATCGCCGGTCCAAACAGCGCGCCGAACACGACGGCGGCGAGGATCACGCAGCCGGCGACCGCGGTCCAGTTCCGGCCGAAGCGCCGGGCGAAGTCAAGGAAGGCTGGCATGGGGCCTCAACGGTAGACGATCCGTGGATCGAGCAGACCGTGGACGATGTCCACGACCAGGCTCGCCACGACGACCATGACGGAGGAGACGAACAGCACGCCCAGCAGCGTCGGCAGGTCGCGCTGCAGAAGGGCGTCGAAGACGAGACGGCCGAGGCCGGGCCAGCCGAACACGGTTTCGATCAGGATCGAGCCGCCGAGGGCATGGCCGATCTGGACGCCGGCGAGCGTCACGACGGGCAGAAGCGCGTTGCGGGCCGCGTGGCGGCTGCCGATCTGCCGTTCGGACGCGCCGCGCGCACGCGCCGCGGTGATGTAATCGAGGTCGAGTATTTCCAGCATCGACGACCGCATGAGGCGCGTATAGGTGGCGACGTAGAACAGGGCCAGCGTCGTCGCCGGCAGGATGAGGTGGCGCAGGACGTCCACCGTGCCGCCGAACCAGCCGTGGACGCCGCCCGCCCCGCCGATGGTCGTCATGCCGCCCGACGGCAGCAGGCCGAACTGGACCGAGAACAGCACGATCAGCATCAGGCCGAGCCAGAACTGCGGCGTCGCGTAGATCAGCAGCGAGACGACCGTCAACGTGTGGTCGATCCAGCTCCGATGGCGCATCGCCGCTACGATGCCGAGCGCGATGCCGAGGACGATCGCGATGCCGAGTGCCGACATCATCAAGAGGAGTGTCGCCGGGATCCGGGCGGCGACGAGGCTCAGCACCGTGGCGCCCTGCACGTGGGAGTAGCCGAGATCGAAGGTCAGCAGATGGCTCATATAGGCGAGGAAGCGGATGTAGAGCGGCTGGTCGAGACCGAGGGCGTGGCGCACTGCATTCACCTCTTCGACCGACGCGCCGCCGTAACCGGCCGTGATGATGTCGGCAGCGTCGCCGGGCGCCAGGCTCAGCAGCAGAAAATTCAGCGCGGCGATCGCGATCACCACGGGAACGATCTGCAACACGCGGCGGATGAGAAAGGCGAGGAAAGGTGGCATGACTCGGGTCTCGCTAGGCGGAGAGGAGGAGAACCGGCACGCGGCCGGCCCGTCGGCTCAGTCCTTCCAGACCGTTTCCCAGCCGTCGTAGTACGACAGGCCGTTGGTGAGAATGCCGTGGACCCGCTTGTTCCACACCGACACGTTCGGCAATTCCACCAGCGGGATGACGGGCATGTCGGCCTGCAGGATCTGTTGCATCTGGTCGAAGATCGCCTTGCGCTTGGTCGGGTCGGATTCGAGTGCGCCGTCGGCGAAGAGCCGGTCGATCTCGGGGTTGCTGTAGCCCATGGAGTTGGTGAAGGTCGCGCCCTTGCGGATATCGGCGGTGGTGAACAGCCGCTGCGAGCCGATCGTCGGGTCGTTGCGGTTGTCGGTAAAGGTGCTCGTCATCTGGTAGTCCCAGTCCGTGAACACCGCCTTGAGCCAGCCGCCGATGTCGAGGCTCTGCGTCTTCACCTCGATGCCGATCTTGCGCAGCTGCTGACGGATGTACTCGCCCAGGCGCACATACTGCTCACCGTAGGGCAGGGCGTATTGCTTGATCTCGAACCTGACGCCGTTGGCGTCCGGCTTGTAGCCGGCCTCGTCAAGCAGGGCCGCCGCCTTCTTGAGGTCGTAGGCCAATGGCTTCAAGCTCTTGTCGAAGAACGGATTGGTCGAGACGATCGGGCTGCGCGCGGCCTTGCCGTAGCCGTACCAGATGACGTTGATGATCGCCTGCCGGTCGAGCGCCAGGCTGATCGCTTGACGGACCCTGACGTCCGACAGGGGCGCTGCCCGCAGATTGAGGTCGAGCCACATGTCGGTGCCGAGGCCCTCGGTTCCCTTCTCCGAGATCTCGAACTGCGGCTGCTTCGTCAGGCGCTCGATGTCGGGGTAGGGCAGCGCGTTCATCGGGGCCAGGTCGATCTCGCCGTTTTCGACGGCGATCGCCCGGGCGGCCCCGTCCGGCACCACGCGCAAGACGACCTGGTCGAGGCAGGGCAGGCCCTTCTGCCAATAGTCCGGATTGCGCACGAGAGTGATATGATCGCCCTTCACCCATTCCTTCAGCATGAAGGGGCCGGTGCCGACCGGCTGGGTGCTGGTGAGCGTCGAGGTCGTCACCGCCTCGCGCGAGGTCACGTCGATCTGCTCCAGGATGTGCTTCGGCAGCATCGGGCTGGTGCCGGCCTGGAAACCCTGCAGAAAGAAGGGTATCGGGACCTTGAGCTTGAAGACGACCGTCTGCGGGTCGGGCGTCTCGATCGAGTCGATCTGGCCGAAGAAGACGTCGCCGCGGACGTGATAGGGCCGGATAGCATGCTCGATGGAATATTTCACGTCCGCGGCGGTGAACGGGACGCCATCCTGCCACTTGACGTCGTTGCGCAGCTTGAAGCTGTAGGTCAGGTGGTCGGACGAGACCTGCCAGGATTCGGCCAAGCCGGGGGCGGGCGTCATCTCCGGCCCGGTGTATTGGAGCAGGCCTTCGTAGATCTTGCCGGCGATCATGGCGACGGGGACGCCCGTCGTCCGCAGGGTCGATATCGCCACCGGCTCGGGCGCGTAGACATAAGTCAGTGTGCCGCCGCGCTTCGGGCAGAGATCCGCCGCCGTCGCGGGAAGGCCTGCCGCCGCCCATCCGAGGGCCGACAATGCCAGAACGGCTGGCCTTGCAAATCTGGTCATGTCTTCAGCCTCGCCCGTCAGTGGAAAATGCGCGTGCCGGCAACGGTTTGGAAGCCGGATGACAGCAAGTGGAAACTGGGCTATAGACCCTGGGCTTTCCCCGATCACGCACCAGCGCGCCCCAAGCATGTCCGAGCCCCAGCGGCTGATGGGTTCGTCCCTGTCCCATCAGCTCTATCTGCTTCTCCGAGACGACATTCTGCGCGGCCGGCTCGCCCCGGAAGCGCAACTGCCGGCTGAAAAGGCTCTGGCCGAGCAGCATCACGTGTCGCGCATCACGGTGCGCAAGGCGCTGGAGCGGCTGGAGGCTGACAATCTCGTGCGCCGCGTCCACGGCAGTGGCACCTTCATCGAACCGCAGGCCCGGCCCGCGCGGCTGGTCGGCCGTCTCGAAGGCTTCATGGAGCAGTCGGACTGGCTGACCCGCAACACGGACGTCGAACTTCTGCTGATCGAGACGATCGAGCCGCCGCCGGCCGTGGCCGAGGCCATGCGCCTCGACGCCGGCGAGAGGGTGCAGCGATCGATCCGCCTGCGCCGCTACCGGCGCAAACCCTGCCTGCTGCTGGAAACCTTCGTCCCGGACTGGCTCGCGGCGCTCTACTCGACTGCGGATCTGGAAAGCGGGTCGCTGCAAGTGGCGGTGCGGCGCGCGGGCATCGAGTTGGGCGCCGTCGACTACACGGTCTCCGCCGCTCCCGCCGATCCGCGGCTGGCGGAGGCGCTGGGCGTGCCGGTTGCAACCGCGCTGATCTCCATGGTTTGGACCTTTCGCGACACGCAGGACCGGATCATCGAATACCAATACGCCCATGCCCGGCCGGACGTGTACGTGCTGCACACGTCCCTGCGGCCGCCCCATCAGGGCGCCCCCTAGAGCAGCGTCCTGCGGCGAGGGGAGGTGATCCCTCGCATTGGCGCTCCTGCCATGCCAGCCGGGCCTGGGCATCGCCTGGCACACGGCCTCAGGCGGAGACCTTGCGGCGTGTCTCGTCCCATGCGTCGATGCCGACACGCTCCAGCACCTGAACGATCGAGATCTCGGTCAGCGGTACCGGGATCGAGCCGGTGTCGCGCAGCCGTTCCAGCGCGTTCTCGTAAGCGGTGATGACGGTCATGAGCGCCATGCCAGGGGTGATGACGATCTTGTAGCCAAGCTCCTGCAGGCGCTGATAGGGCGCCAGCGGGGTTTTGCCGCCGCGCACGATGTTGATCATGCAGGGGCCGTTCACGAGCTTCGGAATCGCCTCGATCTCTTCCATCGTCTCCGGGGCTTCCACGAAGCCGACATCGGCGCCGGCATCGAGCGCGGCGTTGACGCGCCGCACCGCCTCTTCGAAGCCGAGCTTGGCGCGTGCGTCGGAGCGGGCGATCAGAAGGAAGTCCGGATCCTTCCGGGCGTAGGCGGCAGCGGCGATCTTGCGCAAATAATCTTCGAGCGGAGCGATCTCCTTCTGCTCCAGATGGCCGCATTTCTTCGGGAACATCTGATCCTCGATATGGAGGGCGGCGCAGCCTCGCACTTCGAACTCCTGCACGGTGCGCACGACATTGAGTTCGTTGCCGTAGCCCGTGTCGGCGTCGGCGATGACCGGCACCTGGACCGAGCGGGTGATGCGCTCCAAGGTCAGCGTGATCTCGCTCATCGAGAGCAGGCCGTAGTCGGGCAGGCCCCAGGCGGCGGAGACACCGGCGCCGGTCATGTAGACGGCGGGGAAACCCGTCCGCTCGACGAGCATGGCGGTAAGGGCGTCGTATGCGCCGGGGGCAATGACGGACCCCTTGGCGAGCAGGTCGCGCAACACGCGCGTCGGCTTGGTCATGGCGATGTCTTTCCTTCTTCATGATCTTGCAACGTGGAGGGAATGGGCTCCAGCAACGGACTCCCGGCGAGGATGAGCCGGCTCCAGGGTTCGGCGGCCTCCCACCGATCGAGATGGTCGAGGATCTGCCGGCGGCGGCGCAGCGTGGTCGCGACCTCGTCCTCGCCGGCCAGCAGCTGTTCGCGCTCGAAGGCGCCGATCGCGAACGGGATCTCTTGCCCGCCCAGTGGCGTCAGTCGCTGCGCGGTAAGGTCGATGCTGATCCGGTGTCCACCCTCGCCGGTCAGCAGTCGGGCGGAAAGTTCCTCGCAGGCGGCCGCGTCGAGGACGATCGGCAGGATGCCGTTCTTGACGCAGTTCTCGCGGAAAATATCGCCGAAGCTCGGTGCGATCACGCTGCGGATGCCCATGCCGGCAAGCGCCCAGACGGCGGCCTCGCGCGACGAGCCGCAGCCGAAGTTCGCGCCGGCGATGAGAATGGACGCACCGGCGAAGCAGGGCTGATTCAACGGGCAGTCCGGATCCGTGCTGCCGTCCGAGCGATGGCGCAGCATCTCGAACGCGTAGGCACCGAGCTCGCGCCGGGGCACCAGCATGAAGCGTTCGATGCGGATGATCAAATCGGTGTCGATGTTGGCGCGCGGCAGCGGCACGGCGATGCCCGTATGGCGGGTAAACGGTTGCATCATCCCCCCTGGATCCGGTCCAGAAACGGGCGCGGATCGGCGATCCGTCCAGTCACCGCGGCGGCTGCTGCCGTCGCCGGGCTTGCAAGATGGGTGCGCGCGCCCGGCCCCTGCCGGCCGACGAAGTTGCGGTTGGAGGTCGCCACGCAGCGCTGTCCGGGCGGCACCGTCTCGCCGTTGGAGGCGGCGCAGAGCGAGCATCCGGAGTGCCGCCACTGGAAGCCGGCGCGTGTGAAGATCGCGTCGAGCCCTTCGGCCTCGGCCGCCAGCCTCACGGCGGTCGAACCGGGCACGACCCAGGCCGTGACGTTGGCGGCCACTCTGCGGTCGCCGACGACGCGTGCCGCCTCGCGCAGATCTTCAAGCCGTCCGCCGGCGCAGGATCCGATGAAGACCCAATCGATGGACAGCCCGTCCATCGCATCGCCGGGGCGAAGCGCCATATAGTCCAGCGCCGCGGCCATCGCCCGGCGGCGTTGCGGATCCTGCTCGGCCGCCGGGTCCGGCACGCGGCCGTCGATGCCGGTTACCTGTTCCGGGCTGGTGCCCCAGGTGACCTGCGGGACGATCTCGCTGCAGTCGATGACGCGCTCGAGGTCGTAGAGAGCGTCATCGTCGGACGGGAGAATGCGCCAGTGCGCGACCGCCCTGTCCCAGGATGGGCCTGCCGGCGCGAAGGCGCGGCCGGCGAGATAGGCGAGGGTCGTGTCGTCGGGCGCGATGATGCCGAATTTCGCCCCCATCTCGATCGCCATGTTGCAGAGGACCAGACGGTCCTCGATCGACATGGCCCGGACCACGGGACCTGCGAACTCAACCGCGGCGCCCGATCCGGCACCGACGCCGAAGCGGCCGATCAGGGACAGGATGATGTCCTTCGCGGCGACGCCCGGCCGGCGCACGCCGTCCAATCGAATGCGATGCCGGCGCGGACGGCGCTGCCGCACGGTCTGCGTCGCGAGGACATGGGTCACTTCCGACGAGCCGATGCCCCAGGCGAGCGCGCCCAAGGCGCCGTGCGAGCTGGTGTGGCTGTCGCCGCAGACGATGGTGAGGCCCGGCAGCGACAGTCCTTGCTCCGGCCCCACCACATGGGCGATGCCTTGGCCGGGGCCATCGAACTCGAATATCGGAATTCCGAAGCGGTGGCAGAGCGCGGTCATCGTCGGCACGTAACGGCGGCTGATCGCAGTGGACTCCGCCGTCCGGTCCGGCGCCGTCGAAACGCCATGGTCGTGCATCGCGATGGTCAGGTCGGGACGGAGCGCCGTAACCCCGCGCGCCTGCATATCCTCCAGGCTCAGAACGCCGGCGAGGTCGTGCAGCAGATGCCGGTCCACATGCAGCAGGTCGACGCCGTCGCCGAGCGGCGCCACGACATGGCTGTCCCAGATCTTGTCGACCAGCGTTCGTGGCGGCGCAGGCACAGATGATCAACCCTCAAGAGGTTCTAACATTAGGACCTCTTGAGGGTTGATCATCTTCGGCGAGCTTGTCAAGCGGTGAAGCGGCGCGGAAGCGGGATTCCAAGGAAATTTGTAACAGATCCCGTGAGGGCGTGAGCGGCGGCATAGTCCCGAGGCGTCGAAGGCATAGCTGGATTCGTCGGGTGCCTCGCTTGAAGAGCGAGGTGGCGGCTCTGGCGTAATTCCGGCTCCTGGTAAGGGACTGATTGAGACCACACCAATCGGGACCACCCAATCGAGACCACCCTTGATGGAACCGGCTGGCTTGGCGATACTGAAGAGAGATCGCCGCAAACCTCTTGCTTTTTATCGATTTTGGCGGCTGTTGACTTATATTCCTGACCGCTCCACGGCGACCCGAATGGCGACCGCAACCGGCTCCTGCCGGCGGAACCGGGGCAGGGGAGAAACATCGGATGTCGAACGCGCTCCGCATCGTCCATGGAGCTTTTGGTCGTGTAGCACTGCTCGATATGGATGGCGCCCTGGTGCGGCATGCGCACCCGCATTGCCATGTGTTGATCAAGGCGGATGGGGCCGACACGCAGTTTCTGGTCCGCGACCAGATCGTCCCTTTGACGGGGGAGAACGCGGTCCTGATCAACGCGTGGGAACCCCATGCCTATCTGCATGATCCCCGGCGCCCGCGAACCATCATCCTGGCGCTCTATATCGAGCCGATCTGGCTGGCGGGTTTCCGCAAGAACTGGACGGCCAGCGGCGCTCCCGGCTTTTTCGACCGCCAATCCGGCGCGCTTTCGCCCCGCATCCAGCGCCTGGCGAATGCGCTCGCATTTTCCATGACCTATCAATCCGACAGCGGCGTGGAGCAGGAGCGGCTGCTGTCCGACCTGATGATCGCCGTGATCGAGCGGTTCTCGCCCTGGCGCGACGTGACCGCGTCGATGCGCGACGCCGCGCGCCGGCACACCGTCGATTGGCGGATCCGTCGCGCCGCGAGCATGATCCGCGCCAATCCCGGCGAGATCGGCGACATGAGCGGGCTCGCGGCCGAAGTCGGCCTGTCGCGCGCCCATTTCTTTCGGCTCTTCGAGCAGTCTCTCGCCGTGCCGCCGCGGGTCTTCCTCAATGTGGTGCGGCTGGAATATGCCGTGGGCGCGCTGGTGAACACCGATGTCACGCTGGCCGAATTGAGCGATCGCCTCGGCTTCAGCGCCCCGCCGCATTTCTCGCGCTTCTTCCGCGACCACGCCGGCGCGTCGCCGCGCGAATTCCGGGCCGTCGCCTGCCAATAACGCCGCGCCCCGTCGCGCATTAAAGAGACGCGAAGGTAAGTCGTGCGACCCTGCGGTATCCCCGCTGCCCCGGCGCCCGTGTGAAGCATGGGCCCAGCGTCTGAAAGGGCGCGCCAGGGAGAGGCCAGTGGATCAGCACGCCGTCCTACGGGACCCGGCCGCGCGGACGACAATCGCCAAGGACGAAGCCGCCAAAAGCTGGGTCGGCCAGTCGCTGCCGCGCGTCGAGGACGCCGCCCTGCTGACCGGCCGGGGGCGCTATATGGACGATATCGGCACCCCGCCCGGTACGCTCCATGCCGCCATCCTGCGTTCGCCCCATGCCCATGCCGTAATCGAAGCGATCGATGTCGAGCGCGCTCTGGTCGCACCGGGCGTTCGGGCCGTGCTGACCGGTGCCGACGTCAGGGCGCTGACCGCCAGTATGGTCGTCGGCGTCAAGGCGCCGGTCGAATGCTGGCCGATCGCCGTCGATCGCGTCCGCTATGCCGGGGAACCGGTTGCCGTCGTCGTCGCGGCAGATCGCTATCTGGCCGAGGACGCGATGGATCTCATCGAAGTCCGCTACCGCCCGCTGCCCGCCATCATCGACCCGTTCGACGCGATGGCGCCCGAGGCGCCGGTCCTGCATGACGGCTTCGGCACGCTCGGCCTGGCGAACAACGTCGCCAGCGACCGCAGCTTCCGCTACGGCGAGCCCGAGGCAGCCTTCGCGTCGGCGCCGCATCGGGTCGCCGTCGAGGTCCGCTATCCGCGCAATGCGTGCACGCCGATCGAGACCTACGGCGTCGTCGCCGAGTATGATCCGGGCCTCGACAGCTACGACGTCCTTGCCAATTTCCAGGGGCCGTTCAGCATCCACGCCGTCATCTCCCGGGCGCTGAAGGTGCCCGGCAACCGGCTCCGGCTGCGCACGCCACCGGATTCCGGCGGCAGCTTCGGCGTCAAGCAGGGGGTCTTTCCCTATATCGTGCTGATCGCCGCCGCGGCACGGGTCGCCGGCCGGCCGGTAAAATGGATCGAGGACCGGCTCGAACATCTCGCGGCCTCCTCGGTCGCGACCAACCGCGCGACCCGGCTCGACGCCGCGGTCGAGGCCGACGGGCGGATCACGGCGCTCGCCTGGGACCAGGTCGAGGATTGCGGCGCCCATCTCCGGGCACCCGAGCCCGCCACGCTTTATCGCATGCACGGCAACATGACCGGGGCCTATGCGATCCGGAGCGTCACGATCCGCAACCGGGTCGTGGTGACCAACAAGACGCCGACCGGGCTCAATCGCGGCTTCGGCGGCCCGCAGGTCTATTTCGCGCTCGAACGCCTGGTCCAGCGCATCGCGGTCGAGCTGCGTCTCGATCCCTTGGACGTCATTCGGCGCAACCTCGTCCCGGCCGATGCCTTTCCCTATCCGACCGCGACGGGCGCCCTCCTGGACTCCGGCAATTACCAGACCGCGCTCGCCACGGCCCTCGAGGACGGCGGGCACGCGGAACTGGTCCGCCGCCGCGAGATCGCGCGGGCCGAAGGCCGCCATTACGGCATCGGCTATGCCGCCGCGATCGAGCCCAGCGTGTCCAACATGGGCTATATCACGACGGTCCTGACCGCCGAGGAGCGCCGCCGCGCCGGGCCGAAGAACGGGGCACAGGCGACCGCGACCATCCATATCGATCCCCTGGGCTCCGTGTCCGTCCATATCGCCTCGGTCCCGCAGGGCCAGGGCCATCGCACTGTCATCGCGCAGGTCGTGGCGGATGTGTTTGGCCTGCGCCCCGCCGACGTCACCGTGGTAACCGACGTCGATACCGGTAAGGACGCCTGGTCGATCGCGTCGGGCAATTATTCCAGCCGCTTCGCGCCGGCCGTCGCGGGCGCCGCCCACCTGGCCGCGACCCGGCTGCGCGATCGCCTGGCCCTGGTGGCCGCGGCCCAGCTCAATATCCGCCCGGACGAGGTGGAATTCACCGGGGGAAAGCTGCGGGCCAAGGCCAATTCCGATAACGCCGTCTCCTTCACCCGGGTGGCCGCGACCGGCCACTGGGCGCCGGGCACGTTGCCGGAACAGGCCGGGCAACCGCTGCGCGAGACCGTGTTCTGGACGCCGGAGCAACTCGTGGCGCCGAACGAGCGGGACGAGGTCAATTCCTCGCTGTGCCATGGCTTCATCTTCGACTTTTGCGGCGTCGAGATCGATTCGGTGACCGGCGAGACCCGGATCGACCGCTATGTGACGATGCACGACTGCGGCCGCATCCTGCATCCGGGCATGGTCGAGGGGCAGGTTCGGGGCGGATTTGCCCATGCCCTGGGCGCCGCCCTTTACGAGGAGCACAGCTACGGCCCCGACGGCAGCTTCCTCAGCGGCACGCTCGCCGATTACCTGATACCGACCGCGATGGAGGTGCCCGAGCCACTGATCCTGCATCAGGAGACGCCGTCGCCCTTCACCCCGCTCGGCGCCAAGGGCGTCGGCGAGGGCAACTGCATGTCGACGCCGGTCTGCATCGCCAATGCGGTCGCCGATGCGCTCGGTCTCGCCGACATCACCTTGCCGCTGCTGCCCTCGCGCCTCGCCGAATATCTGCATGGCCCGGAGCCGGCGGCGCCCGCCGGCCAGCCGAGCGCGCCGACGAAGCCCGGCCAGCGCAAGCTGACCGGCGAAGGCAGCGCCATGGTCGATGCCCCGCGCGAAAAGGTCTGGGCGATGCTGCTCGATCCCGAGGCGCTGATGGCCATCGTTCCCGGCGCCCACGGCATCCGCAAGGTCTCGGATACGCAGTTCAGCGCCGAGGTGACCCTGGGCGTCGGCCCGGTCAAGGGGCGCTACAAGGCCGAGATCAGGCTGTCGGACATCGAGGCGCCGGAGAAGGTGACGCTGACCGGTTCGACCGACGGCGCGCTCGGTTTCGGCAGCGGGACCGGCTACGTCACCCTCACGGCCGAGACGCCGATGCGCACCAGGGTCGGCTACCGCTACGAGGCCGAGATCGGCGGCAAGGTCGCCTCGATCGGCGGCCGCCTGCTGGACGGCGCGGCGCGGGTCGTCATCGGCCAGTTCTTCAACGCGCTCGCCGCGCAGGCCGGCGGCAAGCGGTCGGGCGGCGGTCTGTTCGGCTGGCTGGGCCGGCTGCTGGGGAGACGCTCGTGAAGCCCGCCGCGTTCGACTATCTCCGCGCCGAGACCATGGACGAGGTCCTGGAGGCCTTGCGGCAGGGCGGCTCCGATGCCCGCATCCTCGCCGGCGGCCAATCCCTGATGCCCATGCTCAGCATGCGGCTGGCCCGGCCCAGCCTGCTGATCGACGTGATGCATGTGAAGAGCCTGCAGCGCCTGTCGGAAGCGGGCGGCCGCCTGACGGTCGGCGCCGGCGTGCGGCAAAGCCGCGTCGAGCATCTGGCCGATCTCGCCCGGCTGCAGCCGCTGCTCGCGGCGGCGATCCCCTGGATCGGGCATATGCAGACCCGTAATTCCGGCACGCTGTGCGGCTCCGTCGCCCATGCCGATCCCAGCGCCGAAATCCCGCTGGTGCTGCTCGCCCTCGAAGGATCGGTGCATCTGCGGTCGCGCAAGCGGCACCGCGCGATCGTGGCCGAGCAGTTCTTCACCGGCATGATGGCGACGGCCCGCGCCGACGACGAGTTGATCGAGGCGATCAGCTTCCCGCTCGCCCGTCCCGACACGGGCTATGCCTTCCGCGAGGTCGGCCGGCGCCATGGCGATTTCGCGATCGCCGCCTGCGCGGCCGTGGTGGGGCGGACGGCGGCCCGGCTTGCCGTGGGCGGCGTCGCCGACATGCCGACGGCCCGGGCCTTTCCGCTGCCGGCCGACGGAACCGCGCTCGACGACGCCTTGAACGCTTTCGCCTGGGAACTGAACGCGCGCGACGACCTGCATGCCACCGCGCGCTATCGCCGCGAACTGGTTCGCCGTCTCGGCCGGCAGGTCATCGAGGATGCGGTGAGACACCGGGATGCCCTAACCCCTCGCAAGGAAGAAGCCGCCTGATGCCCCGCCTCGCCGCCGATCGCCGACATCCCGTGACGCTCGTGCTCAACGGCAGGCAGGTCACCGCCGAGGCGGAGCCGCGTCTGCTGCTGCACGACTTCATCCGCCATGTCGTGGGCGCGACCGGCACCCATGTCGGCTGCGAGCATGGCGTATGCGGCGCCTGCACCGTGCAACTCGACGGCGCGCCGGTCCGCTCCTGTCTGATGCTGGCCGTCCAGGCCGATGGCGCGGACGTCCGAACGGTCGAGGCTCTCGCCCCGGCCCCGGGCCGGCTCTCGATCCTACAGGAAAGCTTTCGCGAGCATCACGGCCTGCAATGCGGCTTCTGTACGGCCGGCATCCTGATGTCGCTCGATGCTTTCCTGCGTGACAATCCCGACCCGACCGAAGCCGCGCTACGGGAGATGCTGTCCGGGCATCTTTGCCGCTGTACCGGCTATACCCCGATCGTGACCGCAGCGTTGGCCGCTGCGGCCCGCTTGCGCGCTCTGGAGCCGCACCATGCTTGATCTCGGCACCAGTTTCATCGCCAGTGTCGAACGAGACCCCGACGCGCTCGCCATCGTCGACGGCGAACGGCGCCTGACCTACGCCCAATGGTACCCGCTCATCTCCGCCGCGGTGTCGGCGCTCGACGCGCTCGGCCTGCGGCCCGGCGACCATCTGGTCACGGTGCTGCAGAACCGTTGGCAGGCCGCCACGCTGCATTGGGCCTGTCAACTTGCCGGCGTCATCGTGACGCCGCTGAACTGGCGCGCCAAATCGGACGATATCGAGTTCTGCATCGACAATGCCCAGGCCCGCGCCCTGGTCTACGAACCGTCCTCGGCCGAAGCCGTCCTCGGTTCCGCCGCGGCCCGCGCCGTGCCGCGCATCACCCTCGGGTCGCCGGAGGCGGGCGATCTCGGCTTCGACGCGGTCATCGCGCAAAGCGCCCCGGATGCCCTGCCGCGCGTCGGTGCCGAGGCGTGGTCGCTCATGCTCTATACCTCCGGGACCACGTCGCGGCCGAAGGGGGTGCCGCGGCGGCACCGGGCGGAGCGGGCCGCCGCCATCGCCCATCTGGCCCAGAATCTCTATGGGCGCGGCGAGCGGACGCTCGGCGTCATGCCGCTTTACCACACCATGGGCGTGCGCTCGCTGCTGGCAATGTCGATGATCGGCGGCACCTTCGTCTGCCTGCCCCGTTTCGATATCCCGGAAGCGCTGGCCCTCATCGAGCGGGAGGCGATCACCAACCTCTATCTGGCGCCGACGCTCTATCACGACGTCGTCCATCATGCCGCTTTCGCCGCCGCCGACGTTTCGTCGGTGCGCAAGCTCGGGTTCGCCGGGGCGCCGATGACCGACGGCCTGCTGCGCCGGCTGACCGAAGCCTTCCGTCCGGAACTCTTCGTCAACCATTACGGCAGCTCCGAAATCTATACCTGCACGATCAACCAGGATGCCGCGGCCAAGCCCGGGTCCGCCGGCCGCGCCGCGCTCAACCAGCGCATCCGGGTCGTCCGGCTCGACGCGATGACCGCCGACGATCTGGCGCCGCGCGGCGAGGAGGGCGAAATCATCGCCACGCTCGCCGGCGACGAGGCCTTCGAAGGCTATTGGCGCCGCCCGGAGTCCGATGCCAAGGCACTGCGCGACGGCTGGTACTTCACCAGCGACACCGGCTACGTCGATGCGGACGGCGATCTATATGTGACCGGGCGGGTCGACGACCTGATCATCACCGGCGGCGAAAACGTCTCACCGGTCGAGGTCGAGAGCTGCCTCTCCCTGCATCCGGCCGTCTCGGAAGTCGCCGTGGTCGGCCTGCCCGATGAGCGCCTGGGCAAGGTCGTGACCGCCTTCGTCAAGCTCAAGCAGCCCGTCGATGTGGCCGAACTCGACCGGCATTGCCGGGATTCCACCCTCGCCAACTTCAAGCGGCCGCGCCGGATCGTCTTCGTCGAGCAGATCCCGCGCTCGCCGGTCGGCAAGCTGCTTCGCCGCAAACTCGTCGAAGGCGACTATCGTCTCGCCGACACCACGCCCCCGAGCCAGGAACCAGCCAAATGAGTGATACGACGATCGACCCCCGCCTTCAGAATCTCGATGGCTTCCGCGTCGAGATCGATCCGGCCCGCGCGCGCGCCGACATCGTGCTCGACCGCGCGCCCCTGAACGTCATCTCGATGGCCGAGCGCGATCAACTCCGGCAGGTATTCGAAGCCTTGGACGAGATCGAAGCGGTCCGCGTCATCGTGCTCCGTGCCGTCGGCGAGCATTTCTCGAGCGGCGGCAACATCAAGGGCTTCATGGAAGCCTCGCCGGAAACCGTGTCCAAGCTCGCCTGGAACGTCGCGGCCCCCGCGCGCTGCAGCAAGCCGGTGATCGTCGCCAACCGGGGCTACGCGTTCGGCGTGGGCTTCGAGATCTCGCTGGCCTGCGATTTCCGCCTGATCTCGGAAACCTGTCAATACGCGCTGCCCGAGCAGAAGCTGGGTCAGATTCCGGGCTCGGGCGGATCGGCCCGGCTGCAGAAGATCGTCGGGATCACCCGGACCAAGGATATCGTCATGCGGTCGCGCCGGATCGGCGCGCAGCAGGCACTCGACTGGGGCATCGCGACGGAAGTGGTGGCCGACGACAAGCTCGAAGCGGCGACCGACGCGCTGGTGGCCGAACTCGTCGCCTTCTCGCCGCTCGCCCAGCGCACCGCGAAGAAACTGCTCAACGATACCGAGGACGCGAGCCTGTCGATCGCCATCGAGCTGGAAGGCCACTGCTACAGCCGCCTGCGCTCGTCCGACGATTTCGCCGAGGGCGTCGATGCGTTCCATAGCAAGCGCGCGCCCAAGTTCCGTGGCTCCTGACCCTGCCCCGGGGCCTCGGCGAAGCCGGGCCCCGGATTACCGGGCGCCATGATTTCAAGGGGTTGCCGAGCAAGAGCCCGCAGGCGTCGTCTTATTGAATTCGGGAGGAACATTTCATGCCGATCGTCCAGGAACTTGATGCCGCGGAAGCCGCCGACCCGACCCCTCGGCAAACGCTTCTCGCGATCGCCGCGTCCTGTCTCGGCTGGTCCCTCGATCTGTTCGACCTCTTCATTCTGCTCTATGTGGCGCCGGTCCTCGGCGCCCTGTTCTTCCCGTCGCAGTTCCCGACGCTCTCGCTCGCCGCCGTCTATGCATCCTTCGCCGTGACCCTGCTGATGCGGCCCGTCGGTTCCGCGGTCTTCGGCTCCTATGCCGATCGGCACGGCCGGAAGGGGGCCATGGTCGTCGCGGTCATCGGCGTGGGCATCAGCACGGCCGCCTTCGGCCTGCTGCCGACCCTGCAGCAGGCCGGACCGATCTCGCCGATCCTGTTTCTGGCCTTGCGGCTGGTTCAGGGCGTGTTCGTCGGTGGCGTTGTCGCCTCCACCCATACCATCGGCACGGAATCGGTCTCCGCCAAGTGGCGCGGCACCATGTCGGGCCTGATCGGCGGCGGCGGCGCTGCCGTCGGCGCGCTGCTGGCGTCCCTGGTTTTTCTTGCCACCAGCTCGATCTTTCCCGGCGACAGCTTCGCCGTCTGGGGCTGGCGCTGCATGTTCTTCTCCGGCATCCTGAGTTCGATCCTGGGCTTGGTCGTGTTCAGAAGCCTGGAGGAATCGCCGCTCTGGCGCCGCGCGCAGAATAAGAAGCGGCAATCGACGGACCGGCGCACGCCGCTGGCGATGCTGTTCAGCGCCGATCACCGCGGCGTGCTCCTGACGAATCTGCTGATCACGACCGGCGGCGGCGCCGGCTACTATCTGACCTCGGGCTATCTGCCAAGTTTCGTCAAGGTCGTGAACAAGCTGCCCGGCACGCAGACGTCGCTCATCCTGATGGTCGCGAGCATCGCGGCCTTCGTGGCTTCCCTGCTGATCGGCTGGCTCAGCGATCAGATCGGCCGCAAGCCGACCTTTCTCTTGATCGGCGTCCTCAATCTCATCCTGATTCCTTTCTGCTATCTGTCGATGGCGGTTTCGAGCGATGTCATGACCATAGGCGCGTACGCGGCGGCGCTCGCCTTCCTCGGCAATGCCGGCTATGCTCCTGTGCTTATTTTCCTCAACGAGCGCTTTCCGACGGACTTGCGTGCCACCGGCACCGGTCTGTCCTGGAACATCGGCTTCGCCATCGGCGGTATCCTGCCGACCTTCGTCTCGCTGCTGAGTCCGACGCCCAGCGACATTCCCTCCTCGCTGGCGATCTTCGCCGGCAGTGTCTTCGTGCTGTTTCTCATCGGCGCCGTTGCCGTGCCGGAAACGCGGAACCGCATGCAATAGGTCTTCCGCGCAACCTCATCCGACCGTGGTCGGGAGCGGTCAGTCAACGAGGCCGCGCATTCTCATTTTCTGTCGTGCGCCACTGTCCGGCGGTCGGCTAAAACGAAGGATATTACGATGCTCGGCAATTTGCGGATTTCCTCGAAGCTGCTCATCATGGTCTGCTTGTCGGTGCTCGGCATTCTCGTCGTCGCCGGCGTCGGCCTGTCCACACTCAAGGACAATCTGCTCGAGGATCGCAAGGCCAAGCTTCAGGATGTCGTCCTCCTGGCCCGACAGGCCCTGGATTTGGATTACCAGGTTTCGCGCAAGGCCAATCTGCCCGATGCCGAGATCGAGGCGCACAGCAAGGCGCTCCTGCGTTCGTTGCGCTTCGGCAAGGAGGACTATTTCCTCGCGTTTAACCGGCAGGGCGTCGTGCAGGCGCACCCGAACCCGAAGGTCGATGGCACGGCCATGATGGAATCGAAGGATTCCGACGGTGTCTTCTACACGCGCGAGATGGTCGAGGCGGCGGCTAAGGGCGGGGGTTTCGTCTCCTATCGCTTCCCCCGCGCCGGCGTCGGCGAGCCGCTGCCGAAGCTGGTCTACTCGGTCGAATTCGCCCCTTATAACTGGGCCGTCGCCGGCGGCATCTATATCGACGACATCGATGCGATCTTCTGGGCGCAGGTCTGGCGGATCGGCGAGCTGATCGGCGTGGCCCTGCTGCTCGTCGTCGGCATGTCCCTGCTGCTCGGCCGCAGCATCGTCCTGCCGATCACCGGCATGACGGCGGCGATGCGTCGGCTCGCCGCCGGTGATACCGCGACGACGATTCCGACAAGCGATCGCCGCGACGAGGTCGGCGCGATGGCGCAGTCGGTCCAGATCTTCCGGAACAACATGATCGAGGCCGCCCGGCTGCGGGGCGAGCAGGACGAGTTGAAGCGCAAGGCCGAGGTCGATCGGCAGACCTTCATGAACAAGATGGCCGACGATTTCGAGAAGGGCGTGCGCAGTTCGCTCGACACTCTCGCCACGGCGGCACAGGAAATGCGCGAAACGTCGAACGGCATGTCGGCGACCGCCGAAGAGACCAACCAGCAGGCATCGACGGTGGCCGCCGCGGCCGCGCAGGCTTCCGCCAACGTGCAGACTGTCGCGGCTGCGACCGAAGAGCTGTCCTCCTCGGTCTCCGAGATCGGTCGCCAGGTTACCCGCTCGACCGGGATCGCCGGCCAGGCGGTTGAAGAGGCGAACCGCACCAACGTGACGGTGCAGGGCCTTTCGTCCGCGGCCCAGAAGATCGGTGACGTGGTCAAGCTGATCAGCGCCATCGCAAGCCAGACCAATCTTCTGGCCCTGAACGCGACGATCGAGGCCGCACGCGCCGGCGATGCCGGCAAAGGCTTCGCGGTCGTGGCGAGCGAGGTGAAGAATCTCGCCAACCAGACCGCCCAGGCGACCCAGGATATCTCCGCCCAGGTTGCCGCCATGCAGAATGCGACGAGCGAGGCGGTGGACGCCATCAAGAGCATTGGCGGGACGATCGCGTCGATCAACGAGATTGCGACGACGATTGCCTCCGCCGTCGAGGAGCAGAGTGCTGCGACGCAGGAGATCGCGCGCAACGTCCAGGAGGCGGCGCACGGCACCGACCAGGTGTCGAGCGGCATCGTCGGCGTCAATGAAGCCGCCGGCCAGACGGGCTCGGCGGCAGGCCATGTCCTCGTGTCGGCCGAAGAACTCGGCAGGCAGGCGACAGCGCTGCGCGGCGATGTCGATCGCTTCCTCGCCAATATCCGAGCGGCGTAACCCGATCGAGATCTCCCGGCCGGCTTCGACGCTCCCCCAGGACGGGGCGGTGCGGCATGCCCGCTCCGAACGGCCGCGCTCCTCTTCTGGCGAATAGGCCCTGATGCGCTCGATGCCGAGTTGCTTCAGTGCGCCTGACCGGCTCCCGAAAAACCGGACCGCATGGAGCTGAAAAATTCTAATCTACCGTCCTGGCCGGGCGGAAGATTTTCCATGAGGAAGACGCGGTCCAGCGAGCAGCGATCCCCGAGATGGCGGCGTGAGCCGCTGTTTCACACCTCCAGCCATTCGCGCCTTAGTGCGGCGTCGGCCATCAGCTCGTCCCGTGTTCCTTCGAACACCATCCGCCCGTGTCCCATGACGTAGATGCGGTGCGACAGGCGAAGCGCCAACACCAGCCGCTGTTCCACGAGCAGGATCGAGATGCCGCGGGCGGCGATCTCGCTGAGCAATTCGCCGATCCGCTCGACCATCTGCGGCGCGAGTCCCTCGGTCGGCTCGTCGATCATGATGAGTTCGGGATTGCCCATCAGCGTCCGGCAGATGGTCAGCATCTGTTGTTCGCCGCCGGAGAGCGCGCCGCCTGGCGCATTGGCGCGCTCACGCAATTGCGGGAACATTTGCCAGGTATCCGCCACGCTCCAGCGCTCCGCCCCCCGCCCAGGCTTGACGCCGAGGATCAGGTTCTGCTCGACCGAGAGCGACGGGAAGATCGCCCTTTCCTCCGGCACGTAGCCGATGCCAAGCCGCGCGATGGTGTGCGGTGGCCGCCCCGCGATCCGCACGCCATCGAAGGTGATCGAGCCTTGCGGGGCAGGCTTGCCCATGATCGCCTTCAACGTGGTGGACCGACCGACGCCGTTGCGGCCGAGAATGCTGACGATCTCGTTCTTGCCGACCGACAGCGTGACGCCCTGCAGGATATGGCTTTTGCCGTAATAGGCATGCAGGTCGCGCACATCGAGCATCATGCCGCTTCCGTTCCGAGATAGGCCTGCTGCACGGCGGCGTTTGCCTTGATCCGCTCGGGCGTGTCCGAGGCGATCAGTTCGCCGTAGACCAGCACCGAGATGCGATCGGCGAGATCGAAAATGACGCCCATGTCGTGCTCGATCATCAGCAAGGTACGGCCTGCGCTGATTTTCCGGATGAGGGCCGCCATATGCGCGGTCTCGGCGTGACTCATGCCGGCCATCGGCTCGTCGAGCAGCAGCACTTCCGCATTGCCGGCAATGGCAAGCCCGATCTCGAGCGCCCGCTGCTCGGCATAAGGCAGCGAGCCGGCCGGCATGGCGGCGCGGTCGAGGAGGTTGATCTCGTTCAGGATTTCATCGGTCTGCCGACCAAGGTCGTCCAGCCGATCGACATTGCGCCAGAAGGCATAGCGGTAGCCCATCGACCACAGCTTTGCGCAGCGGATGTTTTCCCAGACGCTGAGCTGCGGAAAGATGTTGGTGATCTGGAAACTGCGCGACAGGCCCAGCCGGCTGATCCGTTCCGGGCGCATTCCGCCGATGTTCCGGCCATTGAGCCGGATGCTGCCGCTGCTCGGTCGGATGTGGCCGCTGATCAGATGGAACAGGGTGGATTTGCCTGCGCCGTTCGGACCGATCAGCGCGTGACGCTCGCCCATCGGGATTGCGAGGTCGATGCCGCGAATGATCTTGACCGAGCCGAAGGACTTTTTCAGGCCATGCAGTTCGAGGGCGGGCGGGCGTGTCGTCATCGCGATCCTCCGGCAAGGGCGGCGTCATAGGCTTGCCGGGCGGCCTTCGCAGCACGCAGAAAGGCAATGCCGCCGGTCGCCAGCAGCATGATCGCGACGATCCAGGGCAGGATTGTATTCGCCTGCACCGGAATCTGGACGAAAGACAGCGACGGCCCGTCGGCGGCCCTGACGGTGAGCTGGGTCGTCATCTCCACCACCATGGCGAGCCCGGCGAGCGCCACGATGCCGGGGATCGCCGCAACCAGATAGTAAGGGGCGACGCGGTGCAGCCGACGCCTTTGCAGAAGCGGGCGCTGTGCCATCAACAGGCCGGCAATCCCGTTCGGGAGAAACATCACGACGCCGATGAACAGCAGCCCGAAGTAGAACTGCCATGCATCGGTGACGCCGCTCAGCATCAGCTGCAGATAGGTGACGAGGACGGCGCCGATGATCGGTCCGCCGAAGAAGCCGGTGCCGCCGATATAGGCCATCAGAATGACGGAGCCCGATTCGGTCGCCCCCATCTGCGCTGCGTTCATCAGTTCGAAATTGATGGCGGCGAGCCCACCCGCGATGCCGGCGAAGAAGCCGGAGAGGCTGAAGGCGATGAACCGCACGGTGGTCGTGTTGTAGCCGATGAATTGAACCCGCGCCGGATTGTCCCGCACGGCATTGCAGATGCGTCCGAAGGGCGTACGCGTGATCGCATGCATCGCGATCGCCGAGACGAGGCACCAGGCCGCAATGAGGTAATAGATCTGAATTTGCGGCCCGAAAGTGAGGCCGAAGGGATGGACGAGGTCCGTGCGGTCGACGGTGATGCCTTCTTCGCCGCCAAAGACATGGCGCAGGATCAGCGCGCCGGAGGAGACCAGTTGGCCGATGCCGAGTGTGATCATGGCAAACGCGGTTCCGGCCCGCCGCGTCGCGACCGCCCCCAGAAGAACGCCGAAGACGAGGCCGCCGGCGCCGCCGATCAGCGGGAACGCGAGCAGTGGCAGGGGCAAGGCGCTCGCCGCCACGGCGTTCATCGCATGCGCGGTCACAAAGCCGCCCAGGCCGAAAAATACCGCGTGCCCGAAAGACAGCAGGCCGGTCTGGCCGAGCAGCATGTTGTAGGAGAGGGCGAAGATCACCATCGTCCCCATGAGGCACAGGGTCGAGAGCGCGAGGCCCGAGGAGAAGATATGCGGCAGGACGGCCAAAACAGCCGCTGCGGCCAGCCAGATGCCGTAGCCTGGAAGCGAGCTGTGCCGGCGGCGGGACGGTGTCGGTGGGACGAGGCGTTGCCGGTGATCGCTCATGTGTCCCGCAGCCCCATGAGGCCGCGCGGCCGGAAGATCAGGATCAGCACCAGCATGAGGTAGGGCACGATCGGTGCGACCTGGGCGATGGTGACGTTCCAGATATCTCCGAGATAGGCATCGGCGCCATGATCGGAGAGGAGCGGTCCGAACAGGTCGGCCAGCGACACGTTGAAGGCCACGGCAAAGGTCTGCACCAGGCCGATCAGCAGAGAGGCCGCGAAGGCACCGCCAAGCGAACCGAGGCCGCCGACGACCACGACGACAAAGAGGATAGGGCCGAGCAGCCCCGCCATGTTCGACTGGGTCACAAGTGCCGGACCGGCGATGACGCCTGCGATCGCGGCGAGCGCCACGCCGACACCGAAGACCAGCATGAAGATACGGTCGACGTTGTGGCCGAGCATGCTCACCATGTCGGGATGGCTCAGCGCCGCCTGCACGATCAGACCGACGCGCGTCCGCTTGATGACCAGGAGCAGGGCCAGGAAGATGGCGATCGAAATCAGCAGGTCGAACAGCTTGAAGGCGGGATAGTTCGTCGCAAACACCCTGAAGGCGGTGAAATTCAGTGCGGGCGGCACCTGGTAATCGACCGGCAGCTTGCCCCAGACCGTCTCGGTCGCCTGCTGGATGACGAAGGTCAGGCCGAAGGTGAAGAGAAGCTCTGCGACATGGCCATAGCGATGGACCCGCCGCAGCCCGTAACGTTCGACCGCCATGCCGATCAGCGCGACGAGCAGCGGTGCAATCACCAATGCCGGCCAGAAGCCGAGATGCCTGGTGACCTCGAAACCGAAGAAGGCGCCCAGCATGTAGAAGCTTGCATGGGCAAGGTTGAGGACGCCCATCATCGAGAAGATGACGGTGAGCCCGCTCGCCATCAGGAACAACAGCATGCCGTAGAAGACGCCGTTGATGGTGGAAACGAAGATGATTTCGAGCACGGATGCGCTGCCCTGTTTCTCCGAATGTCCGGTCGGACGAAATGGCGGTGCCGCGACGCCACGCGAAGGCGGCGTCGCGGCACAGATGTCCTACGTCGGGCGCTTCATCTGGCACTTGGTGGGAATGACGGTACTCTCTGCCGGAATCTCGCCCACCTTCTTCCAGCCCCAGCCCGTATTCTCTTCGTCGAAGGTCTGGCCGGTCGGGGACGGGCCGAAGGTCGAGATGAAGATCGGCTGGAACAACTGATGGTCATCCTTGCGCATGAAGGCCTCGCCGCCGCTGGAGAAGGTGTTGTATTTCATGCCTTCCAGCTTCGGCGCGAAATCCGCGGGGGCGGCGGATCTCGCTTCCTCGATCGCCTTGAACAGCATGCCGGTCAGGTTGAAGATGCGGGGATAGACGACCGGCGTGTCCTTGTAGCGTGCGTCATAGGCCTTGGTGGCTGCGTCGGCCGGCGCATAGCCCAGATTTGCGATGCCTTCGCTGATCTGGAAGACCTGGTCGGGCATGTCGGCTTGCTTGATCGCCGTCGGGCCGCCGGTCGCGCCGGCGTAGTAGGTATACCATTGGACCTTCAGGCCCGCCTGGCCGGCGGCCTTGAGCAATAGCGCGAAGTCCTGCCCCCAGTTGCCGGTAATCACGGCATCGGCGCCGGACGCCTTGATCTTGGCCACATAGGGGGAGAAATCCGTGATCGTGGCGAGCGGATGGAACTCGTTGCCGACGATCTGGATGTCCTGGCGCTTTTCCTTCAGCATCCTCACCGCAGCGTCGGCCACCGAATGACCGAAGGAATAATCCTGATCGATCAGATAGACTTTCTTGATGTCCTGCTTCTGCTCGATGAAGTTGGTCAGCGCTTCCATTTTGACGTCGGCGTTGGCGTCGAAGCTGAAGTGCCAATAGCTGCACTTGTCGTTCGTCAGCGCCGGATCGATGGCGCCGTAGTTCAGGTAGACCACCCGCTGGTCGGGGTTGCGCCGGTTGTGTTTGTCGACGAAGTCCTCGATCGCGAGGCCGACCGACGAACCGTTGCCCTGGATGATGATGCGGACGCCCGCGTCGATCGCCTTCTGCAACTGTACCAGGCTGGTCTGAGCATTCACCTGGTTGTCGTAGGCGATGACCTCGACCTGCTCGCCATTGATGCCGCCCTTGGCATTGGCGGTGTCCGCGATGAATTTCAACTGGTTGAGGCCGATCTGGCCGACGCTGGCCGCACCGCCCGAAAGCGGATCGATATAGCCGAGCTTGATCGTGTCCGCCGCCGCTGCCGGCCCGGCGACCGCGGCACTCAGCGACAGCGTGAGCGCGGTCGTTGCGAGAAACGCCTTCATCCTGCTTCTCCTCCCTTATTGCAGATCGCTTGATCTGCGCCTTTATGGCTTTTCGTCTTCGCCGGATTCCCCATTCTGTCGGGATGAAGCCGGCTCTTCTGCTACTCGGACCGAGACGGTCAGTCCCTTGTCGTCAGCGCGTCGGCGGCGCCTGCACTGGCCAATTCCCGTTCTGACTGGGTCAAACCGTAATCCGGCACGATCTCGCCCGTGCGATCGCTGATGTGCGGCCATGCCGCGACCACCTGCTCATGCGCGTCGGCGCCGCCCCCGATCTGAAGGCCCTCGGTCAGGGTGATGTTCGCCCGGGCGAAGTGGCCTGCGCCCGCGCAGAGGATCGCCCGTGTCGGTGCGTTCTCCCCGACAAGGGCTGCCAGGCCGTCACTGGCGAATTCCGGCGCGAGCCGATCGAGCGCCTCACGCGGCAGCAGGCCGTCCGTCATCTGGGTCGCCGCCGTGGGGGCGAGGCAGTTGACCCGGATGCCGTGCTTTTCGCCTTCGATGGCAAGCGTCTGCATGAGGCCGACCAGCGCCATCTTGGCGGCGCCGTAGTTCGACTGACCGAAATTGCCGTAAAGTCCCGAGGAGGAGGTGGTCAGGACAACGCGGCCATATTGCTGCCGGCGCATGGTCTCCCACACGGCTTTCGTGCAGATGACCGCCCCCATGAGGTGAACCTCGACGACCAGGCGGAACTCGGCGAGGTCCATCTTGGCGAAGCTCCGATCACGCAAGATGCCGGCATTGTTGACGAGGATGTCGATGCTGCCCCATTCCCGCATCGCGCGCCCGGCCATCTCGGCGACCTTCGCCTCGTCGGTGACCGATGCCGCGAAGGCCAGGGCTTGGCCGCCGCGCGAGACGATCTCGCCTGCCACTCCGTCGGCAGCCGCCGCGTCCAGGTCGTTGACCATGACCCGTGCCCCCAGCCTTGCGAGCATCAGCGCATGGCTTCTGCCCAACCCGCCGCCGGCGCCTGTCACGATGGCTGTGCGACCTTGAAGCTGCATCCCCATTTCCCCCGCTGCAATACGGTTGTTATATTCACTCACTAGTGAATTAACATCTTCAACGCAAGGGATTCCGTGCCGGCGAGGGATTTTGGCGGCGCGGGAAGTGCCGGGATGCGGCGTTCAGGGCGGGCTTTCGGTCTCGCCCGCCGGCGCGCGGCACACTGCGAGGAATCCTGCCGTCATGAATGTCGCCATCCGCTCCTTGACGGCCAGTAAATCGTCGGACCGGCAGAGGCCGTCCGAGAGCTTGTCGATCCGTCCGGTGCGGGCAAGCGTCAGCATCAGTGACCCGGTCAGGAAGTGATAGCCCCAGAAGATATCCGCCTCGGCGCAGCCGGGCAGCGCCTGCTTCAACAGCCCGATGAGGCGGAGCACCACCGGATCGAAATACTGATCCATCAGTTCGGCACCCCATTCCGGGGTATTGGCGACCTGGGCGCCGAGAGCGGCATAGTTCCTCCAGCCCTCGCCGCCCTCGATATAGAGCTCGAGGTCCGTATCCAGAAATGCCCTGAGCGCCCCTTCGACCGTGGGCTTGCCGGCAGTCTCCGTTTCGTACCGGTCGAGAACCTTCATCCGGCGCTCACTGGTCACCACGGCGCGCCGCGCGAAAACCGCATCGAAAAGCTTCTTCTTGTCGTCGAAGTAGTAGTTGATCAGCGTGTGATGGACACCGACGCTCTTTGCGACCTCCTTCAAGGTAACGCCATAGAGGCCATGCCTGGAGAACATCGCTTCGGCGGTATCGAGGATCTGTTCGATCATCTCGGCCCGCCGTTCGGCTTTGACGGATCTGATCGGCATGGATTTTCGTTCTGTGGGCAAGGAGAGGCCTTTTTTGCCGGAGGGATCGCCTGATCGATCACCCTCGGCGATCCCGGTTCGGGCGGTGCCGACGATGGCGGATTCTCTCATGACACGGCTCCCGAGCGCAAATCCGTCACTCGACGTCAGGGGGCGCGCGACGCATTTCTTCACTCACGCCCGTGATCGGCCCGCAATTTCGCTTTGTCGATCTTCCCGGTCGCGGCCATCGGCATGGCGGCCAGCCGCAGGATCCGGTCCGGCACCGACCATGATGCCACCCGACCCCGCAGCGCGGCGAGCAGGTCCTCGTCGCTGATCTCATGACCTTTGCGGATCTCGACGAGCAGCACGGGCCGTTCACCCCATTTCAGGTCGGGTCGGCCGATGACGGCGGCAAGCGAGACCTGGGGCAAGATGCCGACGATCGCCTCGATCTCGGCCGGGTTGATCCACTCGCCGCCGGACTTGATCAAATCCTTGGCGCGGCCGGTGATCATCAGGTTTCCCTCGCCGTCGATCCGGGCGAGATCGCCGGTCGGAAACCAGCCATCGGCATCGGTGGCAGGTTCTTCATGGCCGAAATAGCGCTCGATCACGGCCGCACCCCGTACGCGCAGATGGCCTTCGACATTGCGCTGTTCGGGCAAGGGGCGGCCTTGCGGGTCTGTCAGCAGCAAATCGACCCCCAAAGGCGGCCGGCCGGACAGCGATGCCTTGCGCCGTCCGTCGCCAGGCGGCGCGACGGTGCCGGAGGGCGAGAGTTCGGTCATGCCCCAGCTCGTCTGGATCGTGACACCGAGCCGTTTCTCGATGCGGTCCATCAGGGCAGGGTGAAGCGGTGCCCCCCCGACCAGAATTCGCTTCAGGCTGGGCACCTCGCCGCCATTGCTCTCCAGATGCTCGACCAGGCCAAGCCAGAGGGTGGGAACGCCGACCGCCATCGTCACGCCTTCGGAATTGATCAGCCGCGCGAGGCTTTCCCCATCGGTCCGCCTGCCCGGCAGCACCAGTTTGGCGCCGACGGCCGGCGCGGCGAAAGGCAGGCCCCAGGCATTGCCGTGGAACATCGGCACCGCCGACAGAACCGCGTCCTTCGACGTGATCGCGAAAACATCGGCCTGCAGGAGCTTCAGCGTGTGCAGATAACTTGAACGATGCGTATAGGTGACCCCCTTTGGGGCTCCGGTCGTTCCAGAGGTAAAGCAGAGCGCTGAGGGAGAGGTTTCGTCGAACCCGCCCCAGATTGCGTCGTCGCCTGCCCCGGCTATCGCCGGCTCCATCTCCTCCAGCATGGCCGTTTCGAACGACGTCGCTGACGCCTCGCCGTCGATCACCAATACCCGCTCGATGCGGGGCGCTCCGCGCACGACATCTTGTGCAAATGCCATCAGATCCGCGCTGACGATCAACAAGCGGGCCTGGGACTGCCGCAGCATGGCCGCGAGTTCTGGAGCCGTCAGCCGCGGATTGAGCGTGTGGCAGACGGCGCCCATGCCTATAATCCCGTACCAGGCTTCGATATGGGCGCCGCTGTTCCATGCGAGCGTCGCCACCCGATCGCCGGTACGGACATCGCGGGCCGCCAGGACGGCGGAAACGCGCCGTGCCCTTGCTCGCAGCAAGGCATAAGGCGTGCGCGCAATGTCGCCATTCGCAGAAGCGCCGACGACCTCGGCCGCGGGATGCCACTTGGCGGAATGATCGAGAAATTTATCGAGAGTGAGCGCATAGGGCTGCATGGTGCCGTCCATCATTATTGCACCCGCCGCCGCCGTCCGAATACGCCGCATGGCCTGCGAAACGCATTCGACAGGCGATTCTCGACCTCGCGCCGCCGCCACGTCATCCTGTCTTACCCTTGTGCACGCTCGGCGAGCCGCGCCACATTCTGCGGTGGCCAGGGTACATCTCTGCCTCAGATGTGGGCCCGATGTCAATATTCACTCTCTCGTG
>Ga0302314_10001546_pt1 | contig 43107 bp, 34 predicted proteins | sample III_Palsa_N2_3_FD_200533 | JGI IMG/M metagenome (GOLD analysis project Ga0302314, IMG submission 200533) | Peat permafrost microbial communities from Stordalen Mire near Abisko, Sweden - III_Palsa_N2_3 | ecosystem: Environmental > Terrestrial > Soil > Palsa > Peat permafrost | place: Sweden... | reverse complement strand
CTGCCGGTGGAAGCCCTGCAGGCGGGCGACCGTGACGCCGAGCAGGGAGATGGCCACGGACTTCAGCACCAGGTCGTGGCTGACCTGGGTGAAGTCGGCCCGGTAGAGCACCACCGGGCCCGAATTCGGCGGACGGAGATGCCGCCGGAAATCCACGCGCCAGCGCGGACCGTCGAGCCGGGCGCGGACCCGGCCGACCACGCTGGGTTCGGCCGCCTCGAAGGCGCCCGAGGCCCGCGTCACCGCCCAGTGCATGACGTCGTCGGGCGAGCCGTCGTCATAGGCGTAGGTCTCGTCGAAGTGCAGCGCGGCGAATTCGCTGTTGGGCTGGCCGTCGGTGACGATGGTGCAGCGCCGGATCACGCGGCCAAACGGCCCCAGGATCACGCCCGCGCCCGCCGTGCGGCCCTCGAAGAAGTCGAAAGGGTCGAAATCTTTCGGAAACATTGCCCACGCCGCTATGAAGTCCCATCCTGACCTGAGTCGTGCGCAATCCGGTTTGGGAGGTGGCCATGCCAGCCCTTGCGTCCCAGACTTTCCGGCCTGACGTCTTCTTCGAGGGCGACTGGCGGGCGTGGGGCTTGGTCAAAGACCTGTCCGGCCGGGTGGTGGATCGGTTCGAGGTCCGCGGCGTAGGACATGTCGAGCGCCTGGCCCGGGTGTTTGAGGTCGAAGAACACTACACCTTCTCGAGCGGCCGCGAGGACACGCTGACCTGGCGGCTGTCGACCGACGACCTCGGCGCCTTCAGCGGCGTCGAGGTGGCGAGCGGCGCGCGCGGGCAGGGCCGCCAGGACGGCCAGGGCTACGAATGGCGGTTCGTGCGCAAGACGCCGACCGCGCTCGGCGCCCGCCGGGTGAGCCTGCGCGCCCAATATCATCAGCTGACGGACGAAGACGCCCTGTGCATGACCACCCTGCACTGGGCCGGTCTCAGGATCGCGACGCTGTCGTCCCTGTACAGACGGGACTGACAGACGCCTGCGACAAGCCGGCGTCCCCGCGCCCCGTCGGTATAAGGGGCGGCATATAGACGGTGTTAACTACGATCGTGGTCCGCTCCCGGTTCGGGAGGGCTCCACATGGCCGCACCTTTAGCGCGGCTCCGCGTCGCGCCGACGGACGAAACCGCAGCCGATCGCCGGATCCCAGTGGCGTGCCCCTACATGCCGGCATCCGCGGCGCTGCAGCCCTACCTGGAACGGATCGACGCCAGCCGCTGGTATTCGAACTTCGGCCCGCTCAACACCGAGCTCGAGGCCCGGCTCGCGGCGCGGCTCGGCTCCGACGCCGCCGGCGTCACCGTGGCCAACGGCACCGTCGGCCTGGTGCTGGCGCTGAAGGCGCTGGGGCCACTTGTCGGGCGGCGCTGCCTGATGCCGGCCTGGACCTTCGTGGCCACCGCGCACGCCGTGCTCGAGGCCGGCCTCGAGCCCTGGTTCGCCGATGTCGACCCGTGGAGCATGGCCCTCTCGCCCGACACCGCGCGGCGGATGCTGGCGGCCTCGCCCGAGCCCGTCGGGGCGGTGATCGTCGTCGCGCCGTTCGGCCATCCGATCGATACGGACGGCTGGCTCCGCTTCCGGGCCGAGACCGGCACGCCGGTGCTGGTCGACGCCGCCGCCGCCTTCGACGCCCAGACCGACGCACGCCTTCCGCTGATGATCAGCCTGCACGCCACCAAGACGCTGGGCGTGGGTGAAGGCGGCTTTGTCGCCAGCGACGACACGGCCCTGATCGATCGCATCCGCGAACTCAGCACCTTCGGGTTCAACGGCTCGCGCAACTCGCGCATCCCCGCCACCAACGCCAAGCTCAGCGAGTATGCCGCCGCCGTGGGGCTGGCGGCCCTCGACGCCTGGCCTTCGACGCGGCTGCGATACCTGCTGGCCGCCCAGCGCCTGCGCATCGCCCTTTCGGCCACGCCGGAGGTGGAGTTCCAGCCTGGCTGGGGGCTGGAGTGGGTCTCCAGCGTGTGCGTCGTGCGGTTGCCGTCGGGCGCCGTCGACCGGATCGAGGCCCGGCTGCGCGAAGACGGGATCGATACGCGGCGCTGGTGGTCGCAGGGTTGCCAGTCCAGCCCGGCCTTCGCCGACCTGCCGCGCGCCGACCTGGCTGAAACGCTTCGCCTGGCCGATCGCGTTCTCGGCATTCCGTACGCCGCCGACATGGCGATCGACGACATCGACCGCGTGGCGGGGGCGCTGGCGCGGGCCGTGGCCGCGGGATGAGCCGTCCTTCGCCCGTCGAACGGCTCCCGGCCCCGTGCGAGGGGATGAATCCGGGCGAGACCGATTATCTGCTCCGCACGCGCGGCTGGGTCCGGTTCCCGGAACGGATCGACGGCGGCAGGGCGGCCACGCTGGCGGACGACCTCGACCGCCTCTACGCCCACTGCCGCAGCATCCAGGTCAGGAACGGCGTCGCCGACAATATGGCGGGCGCCGCCCATCATCTGGTCGGCTACGGCACCAGCCTCGACGCGCTGCTCGACGATTTCCCGCTGCACCAGGAGATCGAGGCGTATTTCGACGGCAAGTATGTGATCGGAACCTTTGGCGCGGCGCTCAACCCGCCGGGTTCGACATCCTATGTCGCCAAGCCTCACCGCGACATCAGGGCCTTCACCGGCGGCTATCGCATGTCGCTGAACATGCTGGTGATGCTCGACGACTTCACGGAGGAGAACGGGGCGACCCTTCTGCTCGACGGCTCCCATCATGTCGAAGCGCTGCCGGAGCGGGAGGTGTTCTATCGGCACGCCCGGCCTGCGCTCGGCCAGCGGGGGGATGTGCTGTTGTTCGACAGCCTGCTGGTGCATGCGGCGGCGGCGAACCGGACGGATCGGCAGCGGCGGGCGTTGACGCTCACCCTGACCCGGCCGTGGATGAAGGGGCAGATCGACTTCCCGCGCTATCTGTCCGGCGAGGCGCGGGCCGGGCTGTCGCCCCTGGCGCGTCAGCTGCTCGGCTTCAACGCCCAGGTGGCCGACAGTCTGGACGCCTACTACCAGCCCCCCGAGCGCTGGGCGTTCAAGGCCGATCAGCGGTGACGCCAGGTCCCGGCGCGGATCGCCATCCGCACCACCTCGATCCGTGCGCCGTGCTTGATCACGCCGGTTTCGCGCGGACCCTGCTCATTGAAGCCGATGCGCCGGTAGAGCGCGCGGGCGGCGGCGTTGGAGCCCAACACCTCGAGCCGCACCTCGTCGAGCCGCAGTTGGTCGAAGGCGACGGCGAGGAGGACCTCGACGGCCTGCCGGCCGTAACCGTGACCGCGCGTGTCGGGATCGCCGAGGAAGAGGTGCAGCTCCGCCGATCCGTCCTCGATGTTCAGAAGCGCGGTGCGGCCGAGCAGCCGGCCGTCCGCGCGGCGCACGACGGCGAAGCGCTGGTTGCGCGCATCGTGCGCCAGCCAGCCGCGCATGAACGGGATCGATTCGCCGGCGTCACGGCGGGGGATGTCGTCGACCAGGTGCTCGGACAGCTCGGGCGTCTGGTACCAGCGATGCAGGGTCGCCAGATCGGCCTCCACGATGGGGCGCAGGAGCACCGCGGGGCCGCTTTCCGCCGGAGGGTCGCTGATGGTCATGACCCTCAGGACTATGGCTTCGCCCGGCCCGGGGCAACCGGCCGATGAGCCATCCCTACGCGGCTGAGGGCTATGTGGCGGCGCTGGCCGACGGCGAGGGTGAGCGCGCGGCGACCATCGCCGCCTGGAACACAGCCGTGCTGATCCGGCCGATCGCCGCCGGCGGCATGGACGCGGCCGGCGCCTATCCGATGGCGGCGCTCGGCCAGGACAGCGACGTCTCGGCGGGGCTGGCGCAATTGGCCGCACGGGGGCTGGTCAGCGTCGTCCTGGTCGCCGACCCCCTCCACGGTCCGCCGGCGGAACGGCTCGCCGCGGCTTTCGCCCTGGCCCGTCCGTTCAAGACCCATTATCTGGTCGAGCCCGCGCGCTTTGCACCCAACAAGCATCACCGGGCGGAGATTCGCCGCAGCCAAAACCGGTGCCGGGTCGAGCGCGTCAGCCTCGCCGCCATGCTCGGCGACTGGATGCGGCTCTATTCCGGCCTGGTCGACCGGCACGCCATCGGCGGCGCAGCGGTCTTTTCGGACCGGTACTGGCGTTATATCGCCGGCCTGGCGGAGCTCGAAACCTTCGCGGCCTACGTCGAGGACGAGGTCGTCGCCATGGGCCTGTGGTTGCGGCACGGCGGCGTCGGCTACAACCACCTCGGCGCGTCGTCCGCCGCCGGCTATGCGGCCGGCGCCAGCTATGCGGTGTACGCCGCCGCCATCGATCACCACGCCGATTGCGCCGTCCTCAACCTCGGCGGCGGCGCCGGCCGCCGGGACGACCCGTCGGACGGACTGGCCCGCTTCAAGCGCGGCTTCTCGACCGCGACGGCGACGGCGCATCTCTACGGCGCGGTGCTGGACCCGGAGCGCTACGCAGCCCTGTCCGCCGGCCGGGAGACCGGCTTCTTCCCCGCCTATCGGGGCTGATCCGGCGCGCAGGCGGCGCGGAGCGCCGCCGCGATCCGGTCCATGTCGGCGTCGTCGTAGCGGTGGTCGCAGGGCAGGGAGAGCTGGCGCGCGGCGAGGGCGTGCGCACCAGGGAATACGGCGGCCGGGCTCGGCAGATGCGCCCAGTGCCTCGGGCAGAAGATGCGCTGCTCCGCCATGGCGGCGGCGGTCCTGGCCGGATCCTCGACGGATACCGGGAAGGCCAGGGGCGTGAAGTCCGGCGGGAGGTCGGGCCACAGGGCGTAGTCCGCCAGCCCCTCGCGCAATCGCACGTAGTTCGCGCGTCGCCGGTCGGCCAGGGGCGCAATGGCGATGCGCGAGAGCAGGGCCGAGGTCAGCGGCTGCATGCCGCCGCCGTCCGGCCGGAAAGCGGCCTCGCGGGCCCGGAACACGGGGCTCCAGCGCTCGGGATGGCGGCCGTCCGGATCGTCGAGGCGGGCGAGGGCCGCGGTCCATGCGGACGGCTCTGTCGCGGCGACCGCGGATGGTGGAAGCGGGCGGTCCGAGACCAACAGGCCGCCGTCCGCCACTCCGATCAGCTTGCGTGGGCTATAGAGCACCACCTCGCCCCAGGTCGGCGTTTCCGGGGCCATGGCCTGGGCCCGATCCTCGATCCACAGCACCTCCGGACGAGCTCGCGCCATCTCACGCAGGATCTCGGAAGCGCCGCGCCCGAAATAGTCGACGCCCAGCACGGCGTCGCCGGCCCCGGGCGTCAGCCCCTTGAAGGCCAAGCCCGGCCCATCGCCGTAGAACCGCACCTCGCATCCCGCCGGCGCGGCGGTCATGGTCTCGGCGCAGATGTAGGCGGGCAGCCAGAGCCGGTGGACGTCGTCATGCGCCAGCAGGGCGCGGAGGGCGGCGCGGGCGGTCTCGAACGCGGCGTGGTGGGTGAAGGCGTCGGTCCAGGCCGACCACAGGCTCGCCTCGGTCGGCCCGGCGATCTCAGCCAGAGGGAAGGGGAGGACGCTGCCGATCGCGCGCATGGGGCGTCGGCTCAGGCGCTGGCCTTGAGCGCCATGCGGTCGCGCACCGCCTCGATCATCTGCCGGTATTGGCGCTCCAGCGAACGGGTGAAGCCGGTGAAATCGCCATAGAGGCCGTTCTCGAACCGGTCGCGCACGTGGTGGCGCAGGGCGTCCAGGCGGTCGAGGTCGGCGACCGTGCGCAGGGCGATACCGCGATAGTCGTCCCAATCCTCGGCGATCAGCTCGGGTGCATCGACGCCGTAGAGGCATTGCAGGCCGATCCGCGAATAGAAGTCCGGCCCTTTCAGCGTCAGCACCGGCACGCCGTTGGACAGGGCTTCACAGGTCGTCGTACCTCCTGTGCAGGGCGAAGGGTCGAGCGCCAGGTCGATGTCGGCGAACTCGGCCAGATAGGCGTCGCCCGTGGTGTGGCCACGGAACTCGATCCGCTCCGGCTCGACCCCATGGGCGGCGAAACGGGCCAGAGTCGCGCGCTGCACGACGGGATCGGTGTAGTAGCTGTACTTCAGTATGAGACGCGCGGTCGGCAGGGCGTCCAGGATCGCCGCCCAGCCTTTCACGGTCTGGGCGCTGAGCTTGGCGGGATGGTTGAACGATCCGAAGGTCACATAGCCGTTCCGGCGCGCCGGCGAGGGCGCCACGGGGGGGCGGCCCGCCTGAGGCAGGAAGGGCACGGTGATCGGCCCCAGGCGCCAGACCGTTTCGATGAACAGGGCGTCCGAGCCCGGCGCCGCCATGGAGTCGGGATGGAGCACATAGTCGATGCATTCCATGCCGGTGGTCTGGTTGAAGTTGACGAATCCGGCCTGCACCGGAGCCGGGCGATGGGTGAACATCGGAAGCCGGCTGCCCGAGGTGTGCCCCCAGAGGTCGATCAGCAGGTGGAGCTCGTCCGCGCGGATGAGCGCGGCGGCCTCGGAATCCGGAAGGCCGCCGATGGAGCGGACCCGGGCGTGCGCCGGCAGGCCTTCTTCCGCTGCGGCGTCGGCGGAATAGAGGTGCAGCGCCACAGCCGCGGGATCGTGCGCGTCCAGCACCGGCATGACGAACTGACGCAACTGCGACCGGCTGAAGCTCGGCGCCACATAACCGATCCGGAGCCGGGCGCCGACGGGGCGCAGTTCCGGCCGCGCCACGACCGCGGGCGCCCAGCGCTGCGCCCAGCGCCGCGCTTCCTCGGCGTATCGGCGGCAGCCGTCTTCGACCCAGAACAGGGCGTAGAGCAGGTATTCGTGCATGGCCGCGGATGGAAAGACGTCCACCCCGGCCTGGAACATGCCCAGGGCTTCCTTCGCCCGACCCTGATGCTGGAACGACAGGCCGTAGAGCAGCAGGAGCTCCGGCGTGATCTGGCCCTTGCTCATCGCCTGGGCGATGGCCGCGTTGGCCAGGGCGGGCAGTCTGGCGTCGTAGAGTTGGCCGCCCGCTTCGGCGGCGTAGGCCGGATCGCTCTGCAAGGCCCCGATATCGAGGCCAATGCCTTGCAGGGCCTCGATGGCGTGCAGGGTGCAGGCCTGCGCCAGCGTCTCCTCCGCCGCCGCGGCCTTGCCGGCCGCGATCAACGCGCTGGCCAGCCAGTAGAGCCGCTCGGCGTCGTGCGGAGCCGCGGTCAGAGCAGCGCGGAAGCTGCGCTCGGCCGTCTCGGGATCGCCCGCCCTGAGCGCAGCCCGCCCTTCGGCGATGAATCCGTATCCGGTCGAATCGTCGGTCATGGCGCGCCCTGTCGAGCGAGTGTCGGAAGGTCGGGGTTAAGGGCGAATGAAATCCCGGCCCTTCGCCGGCTTAAGGCCGGCTTAACCGCATCCCCGCAGACAATCCGCTGCGCGGAGGTGGCCATGGCTGACGGAAGGCCCGAATGGATGCGGATTCGCGAGGGCGGGGCCCTCGACGAAGCCGGCATGGCCGCGGTGGTCCGCGGCGAGATGCAGGCCGCCAAGGTGCTGTGGGTCCAGGGTCCCCGGCCGGTGCCCGATCCCCTGGCCTTCTGGCGGCGGATGGGCGAGACCCTGGGACCCAGCGCCGACCTGATCGAGGACAGCCTGACCGGCGAACTGCAGCACGCCGACGGCCGCTGGATGGATGTGCGCTTCGAGCCCGACCGGGCGGACACCTACCGGCATCACAACGTCGGCCAGCCCCTGCACTGCGACGGCGCCTATATCCCGGTCGACCGCACCGGCCGGCTCGCGGTGTTCTACCTCGAGCGGCAGGCCGAGGAGGGCGGAGAGAGCCTGTTCGTCGACGCCGAGACCGTGGACGCCTATGCGCGGGAAAAGGACCCGGCCCTGCACCAGGCCCTGATCGGCCTGCCGGTGCGCTTCGGCAAGGCCGGCGATATACCGAGGATCGAGCGGGTGCTGAGCCGCCAGCACGGTCGGCTGAAGATCAATTGGAACTACTTCCGCGTCCTGCCGGGGCAGGGCGAGGCGGTGGACGCGCTGCGCCGCGCGTTCGCGGACCTGCTCGAACAGCTGGTCGAGGACGGGGTGGCGCAGAGCTTCCGGCTCGGGACCGGCGACGCCGTGTTCTTCCGTGACGACGAGGTGCTGCACGGCCGCAAGGCCTATGCGGCGGAGAGAAGCGGCGATCGGCTGTTGTGGAAGACCTATTTCCACATCCCTGCGGACTTCGGCGTCCTGCAGCCGGCGCGCGCCGCTTGATCCCGGGCGCGATGCTCCCCCTCGACAAGGCCGTGCTGGGCCAGGGCACCTGGCGGATGGGCGGGCCCGCGATGCGCCGCGAGGAGGTCGCCGCGCTTCGTCTCGGCGTCGAGCTCGGCCTGACCCTGGTCGACACGGCGGAGATCTACAACGACGGCGATGCCGAACACCTGGTCGGCGAGGCCCTGGCGGACCGGCGCGACGACTTGTTCATCGTCTCCAAGGTGGCGCCGCAGAACGCCGGGCGCGACCGGATCGCGTCAGCCTGCGAGGCCAGCCTGCGCCGGCTCAAGACCGACCGGATCGACCTCTATCTGCTGCACTGGCGCGACCACCGGCCGCTCGGCGAGATCGTCGAGGGCATGGAGGCGCTGAAGGCCGATGGGAAGATCGGCGCCTGGGGCGTCAGCAATTTCGACGTGGCCGACATGGAGCAGCTGATCGCCGCCGACGGAGCGGGCTGCGCCGCCAACCAAGTCGCCTACAATCTCGGCCATCGCGGGGTGGAGTTCGACCTGTTGCCCTGGCTGGCCGGGCGCGGCATGGCGGCCATGGCCTACAGTCCGCTCGACAAGGCCCGCCTCCTGGGCTCGCCGGTGCTCGCCGGGATCGGACGCCGCCACGATGTCGCGCCGGCCACCGTGGCGCTGGCCTTCACCCTGCGCCTGCCCGGCATGATCTCCATTCCCAAGGCGTCCAAGCTCGAACACGTGCAACAGGCGCACGCGGCGACGCGGCTGCAGCTCACCGACGAGGACCTTGCCGACCTCGACGCCGCCTTCGCGCCGCCGACGGCCAAGATGCGGCTGGTGCTGTTGTAGCGATTAGAGCGCCGTTAACCGCAGCGATCCAAACCTCGGGCTGTGTTCGCGGGAGAGGGACGATGACGCTCGCGGTAAAGCTCGCGCCGCCGGCCGACGCCGACCATCCAGCGGTGGCCGACATGATCGCGACCGGCGCCCATCTGTTTCCCGAGCCGCTCGATCCGGCGGCGGCGACGCGCCTGCTTCAGGCGATCCGCGCCGAGCGTCGCATCGATGGCGGCCTGTTCCTGTCCGAGGCCGAATTCGACGCCGATCCCCTGTACCGCGGGGTCAATCCGCGCCCGGGCCGCAATCTGCTCGAGCGGTTCGCGCCCGAACTGGCCTTCGTCGAACTGGCCCCGCAGATCGTCTCGGCGATGCAGGCCCTGCTGGGCGAGGGCTATCGCATCCTCGACAGGAAGGTGGTCTGCGGCGTGCCGGCCTCCATCGTTCCGGCCTGGCTGAAGGCGCGGATCGAGGGCGCGCCGGTCAACAACCTCGGGCCCTATGTCCGGCCGGAATCCCGCGACGTGACCTATTTCTACGGCATCGACTTCCATCAGGACCTGATCGACTACAAGGAGCGCCAAGCGGACTTCCTGACGCTCTACATCTACCTGCATCCGGTCGGCGCCGCGGACGCGCCGCTCTATCTGCTCGAGGGCAGCCAGGCTCTGGGCGGGACCCTGTTTCCGCACGATCTGGTCCGCACAGGGCCTGACGCCTGGCGCTATGGCGATCGCCGCGGCGGATCGGTTCCGGTGCAGCAACGGGTGCTGACCGGGCCGGCCGGCTTCGCCGCGGTCTGGCATTCCTGCACCCTGCACGGCACCCAGCCGCACGCGGCCGACCGCGAGCGGTTCTCGCTGCGCTATCTGCTGGAACGGCAATCGGGCGGCGAGGCCGGGATCGACCGGGTGAACGCCACCCTGGACGGGCCCCTGTCGCTGGCCGACACCCGCGCGGACCTGGCCCAGGACGGTTCGGCCGCCGTGCGCGCCAACACCATCAACCGGCTGCGCCCAAACTCAGCGTAGAACCGATACAGCCTAGGCTTGCGGATCGGAGAGCGCTGAGCCAAGCTTCACGGCATTCAGTCGGTGGGGGCTTGCGATGACGGATACGGTGCGGACGCGCTTCGAGATGGGACGCGTGATCGGCAACACCTTCGAGGTGTTGGGCAGCAATTTCGTCCCCTTCGTGCTCGCCTCTCTGGTGCTCAGCGGCTTGCCGTCGTTTATCCAGACCTTCATCGCCAAGTCCGATCTGATCTCCGGCACGAACAGCCTGTTGCTGACCTTCGGTTTCAGCCTCCTCAAGCTGGTCCTGTCCTTCGTCTTGCAGGGCGCGCTGGTGACCGGCGCGATCTCGTCCCTCAACGGCAAGCGGATCGGTCTCGGCGCCATGCTCGCGCGCGGGGGCGCCTTCGTGCTGCCGCTGTTCGGTCTCGCCATCCTGCAGGGGCTGGCGATCGGATTCGCCACGCTGCTGCTGGTCGTGCCGGGTTTGATCTTGCTGACCATGTGGTCGGTCACCGTCCCAGCGCTCGTGGTTGAGAAGCAAGGCGTGGTCGAGGCGCTAGGCCGGTCGGGCGATCTGACCCGTGGCCGGCGCTGGGCGGTGTTCGGGTTGCTGGTGGTCTATGTGATCCTGTTCTGGATCGTCGCGGCCATCTTCGGCGTGCTGCTGGTGGTCCTGGGCGGGCTCGGCAATTTCACGACGCAGGCCAGCATGCGGATGCCGCTCGGCTACACCCTGTCATACGGCGCCATCGAAGGCGTGGTGGCGACGCTGCTCGGCGCCCTGTCGGCGGCGGGCGCCTCTGCGCTCTACTACGAACTGCGCCTGACCAAGGAGGGCGTCGCGCCGCAGGCCGTGCTCGACACCTTCACGTAGGGCGCCTCAGCCCCGGTCGTGCTTGTCCTTGCGGCGGCGGCCGAGCAGCATGAGCTGCTCCAGCCGGCGGCGCAGGGCCGCGTAGTAGGCGTCCAGGAAGTCGAAGTCGCTTTCGTCCGGACCGCGCATCCAGCCGATCTTGACGCGGATCCGGTCGGCGACGCCGCGGATGGTCTCCATGTGCCGGCGGCGGAGCACGTCCTCCAGCACCTGCAGCTCCTTGACCCCGTAGGCGTCGAGCTGGGCGGCGGTGAACTCGAAGCGGGCGGCGGCGTAGGTATTGGCGGCCAGGGCCATGTCGGGCAGCAGGCGGCGGGTCGGGGCCATCACCACCCAGGTCCCGGCCACGAGATCGCCGAGCCGCAGCCGGTCGCGATTGAACAGCGGGAACAGGAGGAAGACGCCGGTCCAGGTCAGGCCGAGCAGGGCCAGCACCCCGTCCACGCCCTGGTGCTGCACCACGAGGAAGGTGGCGGGCAGGAAGATCTCGATCTCGCGCATGGCGTTGCGGGCGAAGACGCTGGTCGCGGTCAGGGCGCCCCCGTCGCGGGCGGCGACGCGGATCTTCAGTGCACGCTTGCCGGGGGTCGCCGCGCGCGGGCTCATCTCGAAAAACAGGAAGTAGGCGTTGCGCAGCAGGAACAGGCCGAGCAGCCACAGCACGACCACCGCCTGGCCGGCGATCTCGTTGTGTCCGCCGAGCGCCGCCAGCAGGCAGAGCAGGCTCAGGGCGACCAGGACACCGACGATGATCAGGGCGTCGATCAGGAAGGCCGCAGCGCGCTGACCGAACGGCGCGATCTCGAGTCGCAGGTCGACGCCTTCGGGGGTGATGAACTGACGGGTCCAGCCCGGCTCGGCGGCGCTCATCTTTGGGCTCTTCCTCCTGCGTCGGCCGGGACGGCTCGCGGCAGGTAGAAGAAGGCGGTCCAGATCGCGCCGCTGGCCGCCGCGATCGCATAGCGGACCAGGGTATTGGTGATCAGCTGCCGCCCCACGCCTTCGAGCACGCCGGCGACGAACAGCATGATCAGCACGCCGAACATCACCGCCCCCGTACGCTTGCCGGCGTCGACCAGGGCGTCGACACGGCGCCGGCGGCCGGGGAAGGCGACGGTCCAGCCGATATGGAAGCCCGCCGCCGACGCCAGGGTGACGGCGAACAGTTCGGTCACGCCATGGATCATCAGCCAGCCGCCGAGCTCCCAGCCGAGGCCATGGGCGGCGAAGACGGCGACCAGGGCGCCCAGCATGCAGCCGTTGAGCAGCTGCAGGAAGGCCGTCGGAACGCCAAAAGCGAAACCCAGGGCGAACCCGAACAGGGCGACCTGGGCGTTGTGGGTGAACAGGAAGGTGGCGAAGATCGACAGCAGCTGGGTGTGCTTGCCGGCGTCGTTCAGGGTGGCGCGCAGGGCCTCGGCGCTGGCGGTGGGATCGCGGCCCTGGGCCACGCCGCCCGGCATCAGGCTGTAGAACCAGTCTGGATCGACGCTGACCAGGACATAGGCGACCACCGCGCCCAGGATCAGGATCGCCAGCGCCGCCAGGGTTTCGCGCCACAGGCCCTGCACCGCGGCCGGCCAGTCGTAGGCGAAGAAACGGCGGATCCGGCTCCACGGGCTGGTGCGCACGCCGTAGACCATGAAGTAGGCGCGGGCGCACAGGGCCTCGAGGTAGTCGAGCAAGGCGCGGTCGAGCGAGGTGGCGCGCGCCACCGACAGCGACGACAGCGCCGCCCGATAGAGGACCGGCACGGCCAGGAGATCGTCGTCGGACAGCTGGCCGGGGCCGCCCTTCTCCATCCGGCCGAGCAGGCGCTCGAGCTTGCGCCAGTCGTCCTCGCGCTCTTCGCGGAACCTGCGGCTTTTCAGGATCAGTTCGGCCATGCGCGCCTCACAACCGGTCCCTGCGCTTGAGGTCGAGATACCGCGAGATCAGCAGGCTGCCGACGCGCTCCAGCGGCGCTTCGACGATCTCGACGCCCATCCGCCGCAGCCGGGTCAGCACCACCTGGCGCTCCTTCAGGAGGGCCCCGGCGACCACGGCGCGGGAGACATCGTCCGGCGCCAGGGGTTCGGCCTGCGCGGCGTCTTCGAGCTCCTGGTCGCGGAACACCACGAACATCACCTGGTGGCGTTTCGCCAGCCGGGCCAGCGTCTCCATCATCAGCTCCGCGCCGATGGAGTCGGCGAAGTCGGTGAACACCACCACCAGCGCCCGCCGGTCCAGCTCGCTGGACAGGGAGGTCAGGCCGAGGGCGAAGTTGGTCTCCTCGTTGGAATAGTCGACGCGCGCGGCCACCGATTGCAACACCGGAAAGGCGCGCACGCCCGCCGCCGCCTTGGAGAAGACGCGCGGCCGCGCGTCGAAGGCGAACAGTCCGACCCGGTCGCCGGTCTTCAGGCAGGCGTAGCCCAGGAGCAGGGCGGCGTTCAGCGCCCGGTCGATCTTGGGCGCCCCGTCCAGCGGTTCGCACATCAGCCGGCCGGTATCCAGCACCAGATAGATCGGGTGGTTGCGCTCGGTCCGGTATTCCTTCGACAGCAGCTGGCCATGGCGCGCGGACTGCTTCCAGTCGATGGTGCGTTGGTCCATCCCCGCTTCGAACTCGCGCAGGGACTGGAATTCCGAACCCTCGCCGCGATCGAACTCGATCTTCTCGCCGTGAGCCGCGTCGCGGGAGAACAGCCGGATCGCCTCTTCCTTGGCGCGGGCGATATCGGAGATCACCGGGATCGGCTCCGGCGCATCGACGCGGCGTTGCTTGAAGGCGAGGCCGAGCGGGCCGCGCCAGCGCACCCACAGGCTTTCGATCCGCCCCTCGCCGCGGCGCTCGGCATGCAGGCGAAAGCGAAGCCGGGCCTGCCGTTCGGAGACCGGGGCGCTGCCGCGGTCGGGTCGGGCGGTCAGCCGGTCGTTGGTGGCCAGCGCCAGTTCGGCGCGGCGGGGCGTGAAGAGCCCGCGGGCGAAGGTCAGGCCGATCTCCAGCTGACCATCGTCGCCGGCCGCGGAGATCTCGCGGGGGGCCTGGATCGTCACCGCCAGCCGGCGCCGCGACGCCCCGAGCACCGCATCGGCCGCGACCAGCCCGCCGACCAGCGCGCCGCAGGCCGCGGCCAGCGGCCAGACGCCTCCGGCATAGAGGCCCGCCGCCAGAGCGACAGGCGCGCCGAGCGCGGCGGCGGCGATGGCGCGTCCGGTCGGGTAGATCATGCGGCGCCTGCGGCGTGTGACATCGGGCGCGTCAGCGGGGCGGCTCAACGCGGGCGATCAGGGCGCCCAGGGCTTCGTCGGCCGACCGGCCCTCGATCTCGGCGGCGGGTGACAACAGGATGCGGTGGCGCAGGGCGTCCGGGGCCAGGGCCTTCACGTCGTCGGGGATCACATAGTCGCGCCCGTCCAGCGCGGCGCGGCCGCGCGCGGCGGCCGCCAGCATGGCCGCGGCGCGGGGCGAGGCCCCGACGGCGATATCGGCGCTTTCGCGGGTGGCCCGCACCAGGGCGACCACGTAGGCGATCACCGGCTCGACCAGCCGGACCTTCGACACCGAATCGATCAGGGCCGAAACCATGGCGGTGTCGGCCACCACGGCGACACCCAGGGCGACCGGATCGGGCTGGCCGGTGCGCTGTCCATGGGCGGCGACGATGGCGCGCTCTTCGGCCTCGCTCGGGTACTTCAGCTGGGCCTTGAACAGGAAGCGGTCGAGCTGGGCTTCGGGCAGGGGATAGGTGCCCTGCTGCTCGATCGGATTCTGGGTGGCGACGACCATGAAGCGCGGGCTGAGCCGGTGGCCCACGCCGTCCAGCGTCACCTGCCGTTCCTGCATGGCCTCCAGCAGGGCCGCCTGCGTCTTGGGCGGGCTGCGGTTGATTTCGTCGGCCAGCAGCAGGTCGCAGAAGATCGGCCCCTTGCGCACCTGGAAGGTCGAGGTCTGGAAGTTGAACAGATTGGTGCCCAGGATGTCGCCCGGCATCAGGTCGGGGGTGAACTGCACGCGGCCGAACTGCAGGTCGAGCGTGCGGGCGAAGCATTGGGCGATCAGCGTCTTGGCCGAGCCCGGCGGGCCTTCCATCAGGATGTGGCCGCCGGCGACCAGGGCGGTCAGCAACAGATCGATGGTGTGCTCCTGGCCTACCACCGCCTTGGCGACCTCGGCCCGGATCCGCTGGGCGACCCCCTTCACTTCATCGACGTTCACGCACGACCTCCGACTTCCAACGATAGAGCGCCGCGGCCACGCGCATCAGCGCAGCCGGGGTCCTGGTCTGATTGGCCTCGTCCGCCAGCCGGCTGAACGGCGCCTGGCCGGCGCCCTCGGCCAGCCGGTCGAGATAGGCGTCCGCCGCCTCGGTCGCCTGTTCGCGCACGCCGGCGGCGTTCAGGGCCTGGCTGCGGACCAGGGCGGCGTAGCGTGGCGTCATGCGCGGCTCGCGGCGGGTGAGACGGATCAGCCCGGCCGAGCTGTCCACCAGCGCGCGCTTGCCGAGGGCGACAGCGCGGCCGCGGCGCTCGACGGCGCCGAAGGTCGCCGCCGCGCGCCAGCCCATCAACAGGGCGGCGGCGAGGATGCACAGGGTGGCGGCGAGAAAGGGCGGCTCCAGCGCCAGCTGGAACAGGCTGCGGGTGCGGCGCAGCCCGTTCAGCGTCACGTCGAACACCACCGCGCCGCCGCCGCGCAGGGAGTCGATCAGGGCGACCGCCGCCTGCGCCGAGGTAAGGCTGGACAGGCCGTGATTGTTGAGCAGGTCGGGGTCGGTCAGCACATAGACGTCGCCCTTGGCGTGCAGCAACACGGGCGCTCCGGTCTGATCGACGAGCTCGCTCGCCGCGATCCCCCTGGTGCGGGCCTGCAGCTGGTCGACGGGGCCGAAGGCGAGGGAGGTTCCGGTGGCGAACAGCCCCTGCTGGGCGCTGGCCGGCGGCGGTTGCAGGACGGGGGAGACCGTCCCCTTGGCGCGGGCGACGCCGAGCAGGTCCTTGCGTTCGCCGATCTTGACCATGCCCTCGGGGATCAGGCCGGCGTTGATGACCCAACCCGGGTGCAATTGGTCGGGAAAGGCCGCCCACTTGGGCGCGACGATCAGCACGGTTCCGGCGTGCGAGATCAGCGCGTCCATCTGGGCCTGGTCCGCGCCGGGCGGCGGGGTGAGCACCAGGAGGCCGGTGTTCTGATCGGCGCCCGTCGGCAGGGGGCTGCGGCTGACCAGCACCGGCCGGCCCGTCTGCTTGAGCAGCCGGACCAGACCGGCGTAGCCGACGGCCGAGCGCGACAGGGCGTGAGCGCCGGGGTCGCGGCTGGCGCGGATCTCCGGCGCGAAGGCGGCCAGCGCGCCGAAACCCAGCGCGGCGGCGACGGCGACGCCGACCAGGACCAGCACGGTGCGGGCCTTGAACCCGCCGGGCGCGTCCGCCGCGCCGATCGTCTGTTCGCTCATCGCCGGCTCCATAGGCCGGGGAAGGCGAAGGCTTCATAGGCGCTGCGGCAGTCGGCGAAGTCGCCGGCGCTGAGCGAGCGGCCCCCGAACAGGCTGCGCTCGACATGGCGGACGATGACGTCGAGCGCACGGCCGGCGGAGTCCGGCAGGTCCCTCAGGATGGCGATATCGCGGCTGGTGTAGGCAGGGACGACCAGGCGCGGCCGCTTTTCCTCGAGGTCGTCGATCGAGCGGAACAGCAGCACGTGCGCCGCCTCGTCGAAACGGCCTTCGCCGGCGAGCCGGTCGGCGTCGGCGAGCAAGGCCCGGGCCCGCGCCGCGGTCGGCCGCCAGTCTTCGGCGCCCAGCGCCACCGTCTCCTGCGTCGCCCTGGCCGGACGCCGGTAGACCAGGAACTCGCGGGCCAGCAGGACCATAATGGTGATGAGGCCCACGGCCAGCAGGCCCCAGAACACCCACTGCAGATAGGGCGCCGCCTGGCCCAGGAACCGGATCAGGGCGCGTAGCCAATCGGGTATGGGCGGCGGTGGGGGCGGCGGCGTGAAACCGAACTGATAGGTCGGATCGTGGAGCAGACGCGCATGCGCCGCAGCCAGCGTGTCCGCGCGCACGATGGGCGTAGCCGAGGTCGCCGACATGCCCCCTCCCCCGCACGCAACGCCGCAACCGTAGCGCTAAACGCCGACGCCGCAAGGGGCGGCGTGGGCTGGGATCAGGCCGCCGCCAAGGCCTGGGGCGGCTCCGCCCGGCTGCGGCTGCGGCCGGCGGCGATGACGCCGGTGATCAGGGCCTCGATGTCGGATCGATCGGTGCGGTGGTTGACGATGGCGGCGCGGATGGCGGTCCTGCCGTCGAGCGTGGTCAGCGACGGCGCCACGCGGCCCTGCAGATGCAGATCCTCGACGATCGCCGCGTTCAGTCCATCGATGTCGGGCAGGTGGTCGGCGCCGGCGCCGCGGTAGCGGAAGCAGACCACGTTGAGTTCGACGGGCGCCAGCAGCTCCAGCTCGTCCAGCGCCTCGACACAGGCGGCCAGCGCGGCGGCCAGGTCGCAGCAGCGGTCGACCACCCCGCCCAGGGCTTCCAGGCCGTAGGTCTTGAGCGTGAACCAGGTCTTCAGGGCGCGGAAGCCGCGCGACAGGTCGGGGCCGAGGTCGCAGGGCCACCATTCGCCGCCGGCGAGGCCGGTGTCGGCCCGGCGCAGATAGGCGGCCTCGCCGGCGAAGGTCGCCCGGTGCGCGGCCGGATCGCGGACCAGCAGGAAGCCCGCGTCATAGGGGACCTGGGCCCATTTGTGGAAATCGAAGGCGATGCTGTCGGCCCGTTCGATGCCCATCAGGCGCGCGGCCAGCCGGGTCGAGAGCACGCCCAGGGCCCCGAAGGCGCCGTCGATGTGGAAGTGCAGTCCCTCGGCCCGGGCGAGGTCGGCCAGGGCGGCGAGGTCGTCGATCGCGCCGATGTCGACGGTGCCGGCCGTGCCCACCAACAGGAAGGGTCGGCGGCCGGCCGTGCGATCCTGCCTGATCATCCGCTTCAGCGCCTTGAGGTCGATCCGGTGGCGCGTGTCCACCGGGACCTGACGCAGGGCCTGGGCGCCGTGACCCGCCATCTCCATCGCCCGGCGGATGCAGGTGTGCGCCGCCGTGGAGGTGTAGGCGGTGAGCTGTCCACCCTCGGCGCCGAGGCCCTGCTCACGCACGCCCGCGCCCAGCGCCCGGGTGCGGGCGATCAGCACGGCGCAGAAGTTGGCCATCGACGAGCCGGTCAGGAACAGGCCGGTCGCCTCCTCGGGAAAGCAGTACAGCCGCGCCATCCAGCGCACGATCTGGCGCTCGACCTCGATGGCCATGTGGTCGCGTCCGCCGACGTTGGCGTTGAGGCCGGCGGAGAGCATTTCGGCCAGCATGCCCACCGGCGTGCCGCCGCCCTGGACCCAGCCCATGAAGCCCGGGTGGGCGTTGCCGCTGGAGTAGGGGGCGATGTCGTGGAGGAACTGTTCGTGCACCTCCTCCAGCGCCTGTGGGCCGCTCGGCAGCGGGGCGTCGAAGTGGCGGCGAAGGGCGGCGGGCGGGGCGCGCCAGACGGGCTGCGACCGCAGGCCCTGCATATGCCCGATCATGTCGTCGAGCATGCGGTGGCCCTGGCGGCGGAGCGCCTCCCAATCCTGAGGATCGAGATCGGCTTGCGGATCGAGGGTCTGCGGGCCGTGGGCCATGGTCCTGGGTTCGTCCCCTTCGCCACGGTTTTGCCGCTCAACCTGTTGTCGCGCGGTTAACCGGATCGCCGCCGCCGGCGCCCCGGTCCGCGACCGCCTGTCGCGTCCGCTGCGTTAAGCTTTCGCACAGGCGATAGGGCTAATCCTCGATGCAGACGCCGGCGCCCGGAAGCGGGCCCGAGAGGAAGCCGAGGCCCCGATGACGTCCGTCGAGATCAACATCCCCCCCCCGCCGGTGCTCGACACCGCCCGGCCGCAGACCGCCAAGCCGCCGGCCCTCGAACTGCCCGAAATCATCGCCCAGAGCGGCCTGTCGCCGGTGGCCGTCGCCATGCGCTTCGCCAAGCTGTCGCTCGGCCCGGGCAAGGTGTCCTTTGCCGACTTCGTCCGGCTGCGGCTGTTCGACGACAAATTCCTCGAGGGGCCGGCCGAGGCCTTCATCGGCCAGCGCAAGAACCTCGAGATTTGCCACCAGATCAACTACCGGCACGACTGGTTCGGCCTGCTCGAGAACAAGATCACTTCGCGCAGCTACCTCGACGCCTACGGCCTGCCGACCCTGCCGGTCGCCGCCCTGTTCGCGCCCGGGATGCGCACCGCCGCGCCGCATGTGCTGGGCGATGTCGAGGCGCTGGAGCAATTCCTGCTCTGCGCGAAATCCTATCCCCTGTTCGGCAAGCCGGTCGAAGGCTTCCAGAGCCTGGGCTCGATCGGGCTCAGCGGCGTCAGCGCCGACGGGCGCGAGCTTGAACGGGTGGACGGGACGCGGGTGGCGCTGAGGGACTTCGTCGAGGAGGTCGCCTCCACCTATGGCGCCGGCTACGTGTTCCAGCCGTTGATGCGCGCCCATCCCGAGATCGAGGCCCTGTGCGGCGCCCGCCTCGCCACCGTGCGCATGCTGACCCTGCTGGGCGACGACGGCCCCAGGCTGCTCGGCGCGGCCTGGAAGATCCCCGGCGGCGACAACGTCGCCGACAACTACTGGCGCGCCGGCAACCTCCTGGCGCAGCTGGACCATAAGACCGGCGAGGTGCTGCGCGTGGTCACCGGCGCCGGCTTCGCGCTCACCCAGCCGACCCAACACCCGGACACCGGCATGGCGTTCGCAGGCTTCAGGCATCCGCAGTGGGAGGCCATGAGCGCCCTGGCCCTCGACGGCGCCCGGTTGATGCGGCACGTGCCCCTGATCGGCTGGGACGTCGCCTGCACGGCGGACGGCCCGATGATCGTGGAGATGAACGAGACTCCGGACTTCTCGCTGATCCAGCTCGCCGAACGCAAGGGAATGCTGACGGTGGAATTCGCCGCGGTCATCGAGCGGCACAAGCTCGAAGCCGCGAAGCGGGCCACGGCCGGCAAGGCTGTGGTGTCGAAGCTGTAGTACCAGCCATCGGAAAGACTGACCAATCGCAGCACTATTCCGCTCATCCCGGCGAATGCCGGGATCCAGATCGAATGGCGGATCGACATGAGGTCTTGACACCAAAACCTTTGAGCAGGGGTGCTTTATGATCTGGGTCCCGGCATTCGCCGGGATGAGCGGGAGAAGAGGCAAACTCATTGGCGGTTGGCATAAGGTCCCCGTACAGCTGCAATTCTCGAACACCTGGCGTCGCGCTGGAGTAAGGTCCGCCGACAGGAACCCGGGAGGGGCGCATGGCCTCCGGCATTGTCTCCAAGGTCGTCCGCGGCGTGGTCGCATTTCTGGTCGCGGCTTTGATCAGCCTCGCCATCGTCGCCGTCGGCCAGGGTTTGTGGCAGCCGCTGGTGATCGCCAACATGCGGCTGCATCCGGAGATCCCCTGGGCCGCCCCGACCATGGCCATGCTGCTCGCCGGCATGCTTCTCTATCTCTCGGGCCGTGGTTGGCCATCGCGCACCCGGTCGAGGCGGCGCATGCTGTTCCGGTGGAACAGCATGCGCCTGCCAGTTTTCTTCCTGGCCGTCGGCGCGGGCGTCCTCGGGCTGGCCGCCTTCGGAGGTCTGTGGATCGCCCTGTCGGACCTGACATCCATTCCTCCGGGGATCCAGCCCCGCATCACCGGCGTGCCCCTGCCGACCGTCATCTCCTTCCTGATCATGAGCGCGCTGGCGGCGCCGCTGACCGAAGAGGCCGCCTTTCGCGGCTACGCCATGGGGATACTGCAGAAGGCCTGGGGCTGGGCGCCGGCCGCCATCGTCGGCTCGACGGTGCTGTTCGCCGCGGTCCACGTCACCCAGGGCCTGGACGCCGTGAAGCTCGGCCTCTACTTCGCCGCCGGGCTGATCTTCGCGACGGTAGCCTACCTGACCAATTCGCTCTACGCGGCTATGGTCGTGCACAGCGTGGGGGACGTGCTGGGCTTCACGGTCCTGTGGCCGCACGACCAGGCGCCGCACGGCATGGGTTTCGACGACCCGATGTTCGCTCCGGCCCTGGCGGCCCTCGCGATCTTCACGCCGCTGGCGATCCTCGCCTTCCGCAAGCTTGCCGATGTCGGCCAGGCCGAAGCCTCGCTTATTTGAAGGGCGGGTAGAGCACGCCTTCGAGGTCCCAGCGAAGATAGGGCCAAAGGCGCTGAGCGAACTCGGGCCAGGACGAATAGGGGCCGATCACGGCGATCTCTCCGGTGATACAGTCCGAGAGCCCCTGGAATGACGGCGCATCCAGCAGCAGGGTCGCGCGCGGCGGCAGCCAGGCCAGCGCATCCTCCGGCACGGCGTGAAGGTGCGATTGCGCCCAGGCCCGGTTGACGACGGTGAGGTTGAAATAGTCCACGCCCGCCTGGCCGGGTTCGCCGATCTCGAGGTGGCAGTCGAACCGGACCGGTGCGTCAGACAGCAGCGGCTCGCCGCCCCACTCGAGCGCGCTGATCGCTTTGATGGTTGGATGGATGGTGTCCATCTGCCTTCTTACGCCGCCGACAGGCCGTTACGCCACCGCCGGTCCGTCCTCTTCGGCCATGCCGTGCTGCGGCTCGGGCGTGCGGCGGCGCAGGCGGTCCAGGTAGATGTAGATCACCGGCGTGGTGAACAGGGTCAGCACCTGCGACACCGTCAGGCCGCCGATGATCGCCCAGCCGAGCGGCTGGCGGAATTCCGAGCCGGTGCCGTGGCCGATCACCATCGGCACCCCGCCCAGGAGGGCGCAGGCGGTGGTCATCAGGATCGGGCGCAGCCGCTGGTGCGAGGCGCGGGCCACCGCCTCCTTGGGATCCAGGCCGTGCTCGCGCTCGAGCCGCAGGGCCACGTCGACGATCATGATGCCGTTCTTCTTGACGATGCCGATCAAAAGGATGATGGCGATGATGCCGATCACGTTCAGGTCCTGACCCACGGCCACCAGCGCCAAGAGGGCGCCGACCCCCGCCGAGGGCAGGGTCGAGAGGATGGTCAGGGGGTGGATGTAGCTCTCGTAGAGCATGCCGAGGATGATGTAGACGGCCAGCAAGGCGGCGGCGATCAGGATCGGCTCGCTGGACAGGGACTGCTGGAACGCCTGGGCGGTGCCCTGGAAGGCGCCGGTCAGGGTCGGCGGTGCACCGAGCTTGTCGCGGGCGTTCTGCACAGCGGTGGTGGCCTGGCCGAGCGACACGCCGGGGGCAAGGTTGAACGACAGGGTCGCGGCCGGGAACTGGCCCTGGTGGCTGATGGTCAGGCTCGAGGTCTGGGTCGGATCGACCTTGACGAACAGCGACAGCGGCACCGTCTTGCCGGTCAGCGGCGACAAGATGTAGATCGCGTTGAACAGGGCCGGGGTGGCCTGCATGGCCGGCGGGCCCTCGACGATCACGTGATAGCTGTTCAGCTGGGTGAAGTACTGGGCCACCTCGTGCTGGCCGACCTGGTCGTAGATGGCGGCGTCGATGTCGGCGGGGGCGATGCCGAAGCGGGCGGCGGCGTCGCGGTCGATGGTCAGCTGCACGGCCGCGGCCTGCGACTGCTGGTCCGAGGAGACGTCGCGCAGCTCCGGCAGTTCGCGCATGGTCGACAGCAGCCGCGGGGCCCAGCTGTTGAGCTCGGTCAGGTCGGCGTCGGCCAGGGTGTACTGGTACTGGGCCTGGCCGGTGCGGCCGCCGACGTTGATGTCCTGGCGCGACTGCAGGAAGGTGTTCACGCCGACCAGCCTGGCGAGCTTGGGCCGGAGGCGGGTGATGATCTGGTCCGCCGTGTCCTTGCGCTCGTCGCGCGGGCTCAGGCTGATGTTGAGGTTGGCCTGGTTGGTGCTCGATCCGCCGATGAAGAAGGCGGCCGAGGTGATGTCGGGATCATGCTCGAGCACATTGGCGACCTGCCGGATCTTCTCGTTGGTCTTGTCGATCGAAGCGTCCTGCGAGGTCAGCATCAGGCCTGACAGGAAGCCGGTGTCCTGCTGCGGGAAGAAGCCGGTGGGCACGGTGGCGTAGAGCACGATGGCGCCCACGGCCGTGGCGATGAAGATGATCAGCGTCAGCAGCATGTGGTTCAGCACCACGTCGAGCGCCTTGGCATAGGCGGTCTCCAGCCTGACGAAGCCGGTCTCGAGCGCCTTCATGAACCGGCTGGTGGCCGGCTTGGGATGGCGCAGGAACTGGCCGCACAGCATGGGCGTCAGGGTCAGCGACAGGATCACCGAAATCCCCACCGCGGCGCTGAGGGTGAAGGCGAATTCGCTCATCAGCCGGCCGACCACGCCGCCCATGAACATCAGCGGGGTGAACACCGCCACCAGGGAGATGGAGATGGTGAGGATGGTGAAGGCGACTTCGCCGGCGCCGGCGAGCGCAGCCTGGAATGGTTTCTCGCCCTCCTCGATCCGTCGCCAGATCACCTCGACCATGACGATGGCGTCGTCGACGACGAAGCCCACGGCGATCGACATGGCCATCAGCGACAGGTTGTCGAGGCTGAAGTGCAGCGGCAGCATGATCGCCGCGGTGGCCAGCAGCGACAGGGGGATCACCACGCTGGGGATCAGCGTCGCGCGGACGTCGCGCAGGAACAGGAAGATGACGATCACCACCAGGACGATGGTGATCAAAAGGGTGATCTCCACATCCTTGACCGAGGCGCGGATGGTCTGGGTGCGGTCGGCCAGGATGTGCACGCCGATCGACGGCGGGATGTTGGCCTGCAGGCCGGGCAGGGCCTTGTTGATGCGGTCGACCGTGTCGATGACGTTGGCGCCGGGCTGTTTGAACACCAGCAGCAGCACCGCCGTGCCGTCCTTGAGCGCCTTGTCCTGGTTGGCCTTGCCGGTGGCCACATAGCCCGAGATCTGGTTGTTCTCGACGTCGGCGACCGCATTGCCGATGTCGCGGATGCGGATGGCGCCGCCGCTGTGGTAGCCGACCACCAGGTCGTTCCAGGTCTTGGCGTCCAGCACCTGGTCGTTGGCGTAGATGGCGAAGCTTTTCTGGGCCCCGACCAGCGAGCCCTTGGGCGCGTTGACGGTGTTGTTGGCGATGGTGTTGCGGATGGTGTCGAGCTGGACGCCGAGCGCCGCGGCCTTGTGCGGATCGATGCGGATGCGCATGGCCGGCTTCTGCTGGCCGCCGATGGTGACCAGGCCCACGCCGTCGATGCGCGACAGCTGCTGCGACAGGATGTTGTCGGCATAATCGTCGACGGTGGTGATCGGCAGGGCGTCCGACGTCAGCGCGATGATCATGATCGGCGAGTCGGCGGGATTCACCTTCTTGAAGCTCGGCGACGAGGGCAGGTTGGTGGGCAGCTGGCCGCTGGAGGCGTTGATCGCCGCCTGCACGTCCTGCGACGCCGCGTCGATGTTGCGCGACAGCTCGAACTGCAGCGTCACCTGGGTCGAGCCGTTGGAGCTGACCGAGGTCATCTGGGTGATGCCGTTGATCAGCGAGAACTGCCGCTCGAGCGGGGTGGCGACGTTCGACGCCATGGTCTCCGGGCTGGCGCCCGGCAGGCTGGCCGAGACCTGGATGGTCGGGAAATCCACCTGCGGCAGGGCGGCCACGGGCAGGTTGAAATAGGCGACCAGGCCGAAGACCAGGAAGGCCGCGGCGATCAGCGAGGTCGCGACCGGCCGGCGGATGAAGGGAGCGGAGATGTTCACGCGGCGGTCTTCTTGCCGCCGTTTTGGCCCGCGCCCTTGCCGCCGCCTTTTCCAGCGCCGTTTCCGCCGGAGCGGCCGCCCGCGCTATCGGTCCTGACCACGCCGCCGGGCCGCAGCGACAGCTGGCCGTCGGTGACCACGGTCTCGCCCGGCTTGATTCCCGATTTGAGGATGGCGAGCGCGTCCTGGGTGGCGGCGATCACCAGGGGACGCATGGTCGCCTTGTTGTCCGCGCCGACCACATAGGCGAACGGACCCTTGGGGCCCTGGTTGACCGCGGCGGCCGGGATCACCGTCGCCTGCGACAGGGTCTGCAGGGTCAGCCGCACATTGACGAACTGGCCCGGCCACAGCTTGTGGCCGTCGTTGGGGAAGCGGGCCTTCAGCTCCACCGTGCCGGTCGACGGATCGACCTTGTTGTCGGCGATGCTGAGCTCCCCGGTCCCGAGTTCGGCGCCGGTCTCCTGGCTGAGGGCGCTGGTGAGCAGCGGCTTGCTGAAACCGTTCGACACGTCCGACAGGCGCTGGAAATCGCCCTGCGGCACGGTGAAGGTGACGGCGATCGGGGTGATCTGGTTGACGATGACGATGCCGGTGGTGTCGGTGGTCGAGACGATGTTGCCGGGATCGACCAGGCGCACGCCGACGCGGCCGGTGACCGGCGAGGTGATCCGGCAGTAGCGCACGTTGACCTCGGCCGCGGCGACGGTCCCCTGGTCGATCAGCACCACGCCCTCGTCCTGCTTCACCAGGGCCGCCTGCTGGTCGAGCTGCTGGCGGGGGATGGAGTCCTGCGCCGCCAGGGTCTGGTAGCGCTTGAGGTCAACCCGGGCCTCTTCCAGCAGGGCCTGGTCCCGCTTCAGGGCCCCCTGCGCCTGGGTCAGCACCGCCTGGTAGGGGGCGGGGTCGATCTCGGCCAGGAGGTCGCCGGCCTTCACATAGGCGCCTTCGCGGAACGGGGCCTTGAGCAGCTTGCCGTTGACCTGGGCATGGATGGTCACGCCCTGCCAGGGCAGCACGGCGCCGAGGGCGCCGATCGACAGCGGCACGTCCTGGACCGTCGCCTGGGCGACCGTGACCGAGACCGGCGGGGTTTTCTTCTGCTCCTTCGGCTTGTGACCGGCGAAGACGATCCAGAGAACCAGACCGACCAAGACCAGGCCAAGCAGCACGAAGCCCAAACGCGGCGACTTCACTCTTGTTATCCCCCGACCTTTTTTGGACGCCGGATCACCGATCCGGCGGAGGCGCCCCGCCTGAGCCGCCCTGCTAGCAGGGCATTTCTCCAGAATTGTTGCAGTGCTTCCAGACAAGTGCGGTGTCAATGCATACCGGGGCCTGCCGGGGCATACCGGGTCGCCAAATCTGGATCGGCCGCCGAGGCGCCGCGAGGTTTTGACTGGCGAGCCCAAAAAAATCCGGAACCCGCCTGAAGTGGGTGCGTTCAGGCTGACCAAGTCGTCTACAGACGGTTTGCCGCGCAGGGGGGCGCCGATGACGTCAAGCGGTCGCCGGGGGGCTACGGGCGTGGTTTTCGCGGCGAGCGCCGTGCTGTTCGCAGCCCAGGCCTACGCAACCCAGGCCATCGCCGACCAGCAGCCGGACCTGTCGAAACTCTCCATTGAGGAGCTTGGCGACGTCCAGGTGACGTCGGTGTCGAAACGGCCCGAGGCGCTCGGACAGGCGGCGTCGTCGATCTATGTGATCACCCACGACGAAATCGCACGGTCCGGCCAGACCCGGATTCCGGAAATCCTTCGCCTTGCCCCCAACCTCGAGGTCTACCAGGTCGGCGCCAGTCAGTATGTGATCACCGCCCGCGGCTTCTCCGGCGCCCAGCAGGCGCAGAATTTCTCGAACAAGCTCCTGGTGATGATCGACGGCCGCAGCGTCTACACGCCGCTTTACTCGGGCGTCTATTGGGACATGCAGGACGTCCCGGTCCAGGACATCGAGCGGATCGAGGTGATCAGCGGGCCGGGCGCGACCCTGTGGGGCGCCAACGCCGTCAACGGCGTCATCAACATCATCACCCGCAAAAGCAGCGACACCCAGGGCGCCTATGCCGAGGCGTCCGCCGGCAATCTCGAGAGCCGGATCGCCCTGCGCTATGGCGGCAAGCTGTCGGACACGCTCAGCTACCGGGTCTATGCCCAGGCCTATCGCGACGGCGATACCCAAACCGCCGGCGGCGCCTCGAGTCAGGATCGCTGGTCACAGGCCCAGGGCGGCTTCCGCCTCGACTGGACCCCATCGCCTGCCGATCTCCTGACGCTGCAGGGCGACGCCGAGAGTGGCGAGGAGGCCCAGGTCCAGGCGCCGGCGGAACGGGTCGACGGCGAGAACCTGACCGCGCGCTGGACCCACAGCGGGACCGACGGATCTACCCTGCAGCTGCAGACCTATTTCGACCGCTCGGTCCGCGGCGGCGAGGTCGACGGCTCGGGATTCTCGGTCAACACCTTTGATGTCGAGCTGCAGCGGGGCTTCTCGCTCGGCGATCGCAACGCGGTGCTGTGGGGCGGCGGGTTCCGCTCAAGCCGCTATGTCATCGACGGCACGCCGACCCTGCAGTTCGCCCCCCAGAACGGCGTGCTGACCCTCGGCGACGCCTTCGCCCAGGACACCCTGACGCTGACCAGGGCGCTCAAGCTGACGCTCGGCGTGAAGGTCGAGGACGATCCTTACGCGGGTGTGTCGGTGCTGCCCGACATCCGCGTCTCATGGATGGTCGGCGACCACGCCACGGTCTGGGCCGCGGTCTCGCAGGCGGTGCGGTCGCCGACACCGTTCGACCGGGATGTGGTCGAGTACCTGGGACCCCAGCGCTTCCTGATCGGCGGCCCGGACTTCGAGACCGAGAAGCTCACCGCCTACGAGGCCGGAACGCGCCTGCAGCCGTCCTCCCGCCTCTCGCTGTCGGTGTCGGCCTTCTACAATGTCTATGACGACCTGCGCAGTATCGAGCTGGCGCCGGCCGGCTTCCTGCCGCTGCAGTGGGGCAACGGCATGGACGGGCGCACCTACGGCTTCGAGGCCTGGGGCGAACTCGAGCTGACCTCGTGGTGGCGACTGTCGCCGTCGATGACCTACCTGCAGGAGAAGTTCACATTCAAGCCGGGCTCGAGCGGCCTGCTCGGAACGCCCGAGGCGGCCGACGATCCGAAATACCAGGCGTCGCTGAAGTCCTCCATGGACATTGGCAAGACTTGGGGCAGGGCCTGGCTGCTCGACCTGCAGCTCCGCTATGTCAGCGACCTGCCCGACCCCCACGTCCCCTCGTACGTGGAGCTGAACGGCCGGCTGGCGTGGAGTCTGAGCGATCGGCTAACCCTCGCCCTGACCGGCCGAAACCTGCTGCACGAGCGGCACGTGGAGTACGAACAGGGCGCCTACATCCCGCGCAGCGTGCTGGCGGTGATCCAATGCCGCTTCTAGGCCGCCGGCTGCGGCAGCTCGTCCTGGGCGCCCTGCTGGGGACAGTCGCCGCGCACGTCTGCGCCGCGCCGGCGAGCGCCGCGCCGTCGCTCGAGTACGCGGTCAAGGCCAACTATCTCTACAAGTTCGCGCCCTTCGTGGAGTGGCCGCCCCGGCTGTTCGCCCAGCCCACGACGCCGCTCTCGATCTGCGTGGTGGGCGAGGATCCCTTCGGCGGCGCCCTGGACGACGCCGTGCGCGGCCAGACCTTCAATGGACGGCCGATCATCGTCCGCCGCCTGGCGGCCGTGGAGCCGGGCTCGCCGTGCAATGTCCTGTTCGTCAATCGGCCGACCGGCCAGAGCCCGGCCGAGGCCCTGAAGGCGGTGGCCGGCGAGCCGGTGCTGACGGTGACCGATGGCGGCCGGGGCGGGGACGTCGGCATCATCCAGTTCGTGATGGAGGATGGCCATGTGCGCTTCGACATCGACGAAGCCGCGGCGCGGGCCAGCGGGCTCAGCATCTCGTCCAAGCTGCTGAGCCTGGCCGTCTCACATCGGAGGACCGGCGCGTGAGGGTCCCCGGTGTGATCAGCCGTCTGGGCGCCCGCGTGAACCTGACGCCCGTCATGGCGGTGAGCCTGGCGGCGGCCCTGGTGTTCGCCGGCGTCGGCCTTGGCCTCTACAACGAGCATCTGAGCGTGGTCGAGCGCGAGCGGCAGGGGGCGACCCAGGCCAAGATCCTCGCCGCCAGCGTGGCCGCGCCGCTGGCCTTCGACGATGTCTCGACCACGCGCGAGTATATCAACGCGCTGCGGGTCAACCCGGATGTCGAGGCCGCCGGCGCCTATGGCCGCGACGGCCTCCTGGAGGCGGGCTATGCGGTTCTTGGGCCGGCGCCGCCGCGCGAGATCACGCCGTCGCCGCCCCGGCTGGAGGACGGTGGGCTGATCGTGACGGCGCCGGTGCGCCAGGGCAGCACCATCCTGGGCTCGGTCTACGTCCGCACCACCATCGAAGCCTGGCCGCGCCGGGCGGTACGCTATCTCGGCATCGCCCTGCTCGTGCTGATGGCCTCGATCCTGGTGGCGGTGCTGGGCGCCGCCCAGGCCTCGCTGCGCGAAGCCCACGGCAAGCTGAAGGCGGAGGTCGGCGAGCGACAGAAGGCCGAGGACGCTCTCAGACAATCGCAGAAGATGGAGGCGATGGGGCAGCTGACCGGCGGCGTGGCCCATGACTTCAACAACCTTCTGATGGTCGCCTCCTCGGGCCTGGACCTCCTGGACAAGACCAACGATCCCGCGCGCCGCGAGCGGCTCAAGCAGGCGATCCGCCAGGCCATCGACCGGGGCGCCAGCCTGACCCAGCAGCTGCTTGCCTTCGCGCGGCGGTCGGCGCTGCGGCCCGAGGTGGTCGACATCGCCGCCCTGGTCGGCGGCATGCGCGAATTGCTCGAGCGCTCGCTGCGGGAGAACATCGTCGTCGACCTCCGTCTCGGCATGACCTGGCCGGTCGAGGTGGACGCCTCCCAGCTGCAGGTGGCGATCCTGAACATCGCGGTGAATGCGCGTGACGCCATGCCGGTGGGCGGGGTGATCACCGTGTCGGCGCAGAACGAACCGGGCGAGGTTGACCGCGTGCGGCTCTCGGTCCGGGACAGCGGGACCGGCATCCCGCCGGAGATGCTGGAGCGGGTATTCGAGCCCTTCTTCACCACCAAGGCGGTCGGCCAGGGCACCGGCCTCGGCCTCAGCCAGGTGTACGGCTTCGTCAGGTCGTCGGGCGGCGAGGTGCAGATCCAGAGCGAGCTCGGCCAGGGCACGACGGTGTCGTTGTTGCTGCCGCGTTCGGCCAAGCCGGTTCCCGAGTCCGCCCCGCCGCCGGCGGCGATCCCGAACGATCGCGAGCAGCGGGCGCGTGTCCTGCTGGTCGAAGACGACGACAGCGTAGCGGCCCTGGTCTGCGAGATGCTGGACGAGCTGGGCTATAAGGCGATGCGCGCCGTGTCGGCGGCGCACGCGCTCGACCGGCTGGCGTCGGACGGACCGTTCGACCTGGTGTTCTCCGACATGGTCATGCCGGGCGACATGGACGGGCTGCAGTTGGCGCAGGAGATCGCCCGCCGGCGGCCCGAGCTGCCGATCGTGCTCACCACCGGCTATAGCAGCGCCGCCGCGTCGGCTTCGGCGGAGGGCATCCGCCTGCTGGTCAAACCCTACCGGATCGACACCCTGGCCGCCGAACTCGCCGCCGCGCTGGAAGGCGGCGATCGGAACTCCGCCTCACGCTGACCGGCGCTACGGATTGGGCGCGAAGCTCGCCGCCGAGGCCCACTTCCAATTATCGCCGTAGAGGCCGTCCTCGCAGCAATCGCCGAGCAGGTCGCCGGGCTTCAGGAAGGTGTGCAGCTCGCTGAACTGGCGAATCTCCGTCGGGCTGACCCGGCGCACCAGATGGTAGGGCTTCAGGTCGTCCGGGTGCTCCAGCCCGGCGGCGGCCAGCATGTCCGACAGGGCCTTCAGCGTCAGCCGATGGAAGTTGTGGACCCGCTCGGCCTTGTCCGGGACCACCAGGGCGGACTGGCGCAGCGCATCCTGGGTGGCCACGCCGGTCGGGCAGCGGTTGGTGTTGCAGCTGACGGACTGCACGCAGCCGATCGCGAACATGAAACCCCGCGCCGCATTGGCCCAATCGGCGCCGATGGCCAGGACGCTGGCGATGTCGAAGGCGCTGACGATCTTGCCGGCCACGCCGATCTTGATCTTCTCCCGCAGGCCCGCGCCGACCAGGGTGTTGTGCACGAACAAGAGACCCTCGCGCATGGGCAGGCCGATGTGGTCCGAGAACTCGGTCGGCGCCGCGCCCGTGCCGCCCTCGGCGCCGTCGATCACCACGAAATCGACCAGCACCCCGCTCTCCAGCATGGCCTTGACGATGGCCATGAACTCCCACGGGTGGCCGATGCAGAGCTTGAACCCCACCGGCTTGCCGCCCGACAGTTGCCGAAGCTGGGCGACGAAGGCCATCATCTCGAGCGGGGTCGAAAAGGCGCTGTGGCGCGAGGGCGAGATGCAGTCCCGGCCCATCGGCACGCCCCGGGTGTCGGCGATCTCGCGGGTCACCTTGGCCGCCGGCAGGACCCCGCCGTGGCCGGGCTTGGCCCCCTGGCTGAGCTTGATCTCGATCATCCGGACCTGGTCGGTCTGCGCCTGTTCGGCGAACTTGGCCGGATCGAACCGGCCGTCGTCGGTGCGGCAGCCGAAATAGCCGCTGGCCACCTCCCAGACGATGTCGCCGCCCATCTCGCGGTGATAGGGCGAGATCGAGCCCTCGCCGGTGTCGTGGCTGAAGCCGCCCTTCTTCGCCCCGGCATTGAGGGCGCGGATGGCGTTGGCGCTGAGCGAGCCGAAGCTCATGGCCGAGATGTTGAAGACCGAGGCGCGGTAGGGCTTGGCGCACTGCGGCCCGCCGATGGTGATGCGGAAGCTGGCGGGATCGGCGGCGTCGGCCGGCATGGCCGAGTGGGCCAGGAACTCGTAGCCCTCGCGGTAGACGTCGAGCAGGGTGCCGAACGGGTGCTCGCCCACCTCGCCCTTGGCCCGTTCGTAGACCAGCACCCGCTGGTCGCGGGAGAACGGCGCGGCCTCTTCATCGGCCTCGATCAGATACTGGCGGAGCTCCGGCCGCACCGCCTCGACCCACCAGCGGATGTGGCCGATGACCGGATAGTTGCGCTGGATCGAGTGTTTCCTCTGCACCAGGTCGCGCAGCCCCAGCAGGACCAGGGCGGCGAACACGACGGCGAAGAGCCAGGCCGGTGGCCAGGCGAAGCCGAGCGGAATGGCGACCACGAGTCCCAGGATACAGCCCGCGAACACCGCATAGCGGCCGACGTGTTTACCCAAATCCGCCATGCCCGCCTCGCCTCGCTGAACGCCGAGCGGCTTCTAGCAAATCCCGAAGCGGATGGGATGGCCTGTCGTGGGTTGACTAGGCGCGAAGCACGAAGGCGAAGGCCCGGCCGATCGAAGTGGGCAGGGCGGTGACGTGATCCTCGCCGGCCAGGCGGGCGAACCGAACCTGATTGCCTGCGCCGCGGATGCGCCGGAGACGCCCCGCCATCCGGCGTGCGTTGCCGATCATCCGCCAGTCGCTGAGCATCCGGTGGACGAACCAATGCGCGACCCAGGGACGGAACAGGGGAGGGATCCAGGCGGCGCGGGCGGCGACCTGATCCAGGATCACCGGCGGGATCGGTTTCGGCACCGACTCCTCGCCGCCGCCGATCATCAGCAGCACGCGCGGCGACGCCTGCCCGGCCCGAAGCTTCGCCGCGTAGGCGTCGAGTTCGCCGAACACCGCGCAGCGATTCCAGAACAGCGACGGGCTGGAGGCGATAAAGGTCCTGAACGCGTCCGGGTGCTTGAGCAGGACGCCGATCGTGAACAGCCCGCCGAACGAATGACCATAGAGGGTGAGGTCGCCGCGGTCGATCGGATAGGCCCGGGCCAGCAGCGGCAACAGCTCCTCCATCAGGAAACCGAAGAAGGCGTCGTCGCCGCCATAGTCCTCGGGCCTCGGCGGCGGCAGGCCGGGACGTTGCGGCAGCTGATCCAGCGGGGTGGGCGGGGTCATATCCCGCGTCCTGAGGCTCATGAGTTCGAGCGGAACGTCGGTAGGATAGCCGACGCCGACCACCAGGGCCGACTTGCCGGCCAGGGCGAAGGTCGCGTTCACCGTGGCGGCGATCGGAAAGGCCATGTTCCCGTCCACGGCCATGAAAACAGGAAGCCCGCCCGTCGGCGCGTCGCCCTCAGGGCGCGAGACGAAGATCCGGTAGGTGCGCCCGGCGATGTGCGAGGTCAGATCGAACTGGGTCGACCCTGGAAGGGTCGCCGGCCCACGATCATGGGGCAGGACATCTGCGTCACCGGTCACTGGATCGTCTCCCGCTCACTCAGAAAAGTTGACATTGTCAGAATCTCCGTAAAAATGACGTTGTCAAGGTTTGAGGCGCGGGTCTGGACATGGTGAAGACGGGACCGGACAGCCTGCTTGCGGCCGCCGCCGAGCTGCTCGACCGGGGAGGCCCGGAGGCGGTCACCCTGCGCGCGGTCGGACTGGCCGCGGGGGTCTCACGCGGCGCGCCCTATCATCACTTCGCCACCAAGACACAGCTGCTGGCCGCCATCGCCGCCCGGGAGCTGGATCGCCTGGCCGACGCCTTCCTCGCCGTAGAGGGCCAGGGCTCCATCGAAAGCCAGGGCGCGCCGGCGGCCAAGGCGATGATGCTGATCTATCTGCGGTGGGCTCTGGAATTTCCGGAGCGTTTCCGCCTGACCTTCGGCCGATGGGAGGAGGACGACGCGCGGCTGGGCCTCGCCGCGGCGCGCGTTCGCGAGGCGTTCGTCGCCGCGGTCTCCCGCGCCCAGCAGGACCATGAGCTCCCGGCCGGCGACCCGGTGCGGCTGGCTGCGCTGGCGCTGTCAGCCACCCACGGCGCCGCCGACCTCGCGGCGGCCGGCCATCTCGGCCCCGATCGGACGGGTACAGGCCGGACGGGGCGCATCGACGGGGAAGGCCTGGTGCACGACTGGTTCGTTCACATGCGCGCCGCAGCACGCGGCCAGCAGGGGCCGTCCTCGAACCTCGGGTGAATTCCGATCAGACGAACAGCAGGATCAGCGGCGCGAGGACACCCGCCGCGAGGACAACGACCGCGGTCTTCTGCAGCGCCTTGTTGGTCATGGCGATGTAGAGGCCGACCAGCGCGGTCGTGATCAGCCCGATCGACAGGAGCAGGGTGAAGATCTTCAGCGGCAGCGGGGACGGGCCCGGCTTGGGCGCAGGCCCTTCCGGCGCCGGTTCGGCCTTGGCCGACTGGTCGGGCTTGGCCTCCGATTTCGGCGCGGCCGGCGGGGGCCGGTGATGTTTCGGCTTCGGCAGTTCCTGGTCCTTGTGCACCGAGGCCAGGGTCACGATCCAGGCCGGCGGCTGGTAGGGGCCGCCGCCGTGGTTTTCATGCAGGCTAAAGGTCTGCAACGCGCCGGTGAAGGCGAAGAAGATGATCGCCGGAGCGAAGAACACGCCGAGGTAGGTGTGGATCTGGCGCAGCAATCGCATCGTCGCAGGAGACATCTTCACCTCGCTTGGGAATGCGCATCGGTCGGTGTTCCGGTCCGGAAGTCAACGCCGCCCGGGTATCGATCAGAACGCCAGGCTCACCGAGTCCAGCACGGTAAAGCGCGGGCCATAGGCGGACTGGAAGATGCCGATGCCCTCGGAGGGGCGGATCAGGTTGACCCGGTCGAGGGCGTTCAGGATGGTGACCCTGTCGACCACGCGCCCGACACCCGGAACCCGGAAGCCGGCCTGGGCCGAGAGGTTGAGCTGGAACACATTCGGCAGCTGCAGCTGGTCGGCGAAGCCGCCGCGCAGGCCGCTGCTGTAGATACCGTCGACGCTGACCGCATAGTCCCGCCAAGTGTAGCTCGCCCCCATCGACGCGCCCGTGTGCGGCTGGTGGTCGAGCAGGATGGCGTGGCTGTTGATATAGGCCAGCTCGTCCGGGTCGAAGTTGAACTGGCCGGTCGCCACTCCCTTTTGCCAGTTCTGGCCGAGGGTCAGGTTGGCGTAGGCCGACAGGTGCGGATCCCGGTAGTTGATCGCGAACTCGTTGCCCCAGATGTAGCCATGGTCGTAGTTGAACGGGGCGAAGATCGGCACCACGCCGAATTGTCCGGTGTCGAGATAATGGCGGGTGATTTCGTAGAAGCCGTCCGCGGACACGGTGATGCGCGAGGTCAGATGATAAACCGCGCCCGCGTCCCACTCGTAGTCGTCCTCGGTGAGCGGCGTGGGAATGCCGGGCGGCCCTGCCGCCGTGGCGCCGGCGAAGGCGGCCGGCGCGTTCGGTGAAATGCCCTGGAAGCTCGGGACCTGAAAATAGCGGGCGAAGCCGGCGTGCAGGGTCAGCTTGTGCGTCGGCTCATAGGTCAGATTGAAGGTCGGATCGACCTGTGAGCTGTCGGTGAAGCCGGTCAGGGAGTCCACCCGCAGGCCGATATTGGCGCGGAGCTGGTCGGTGATCTGCCAGAGGTCGTTGAGGTAGAGGCCGAGCAGGACATTGGTGGTGCGGGAGTTGTTGACGACCCGGATCGGCGTGTCGCTCGACTGGTCGCCGTTGGCGTCCACCGGGAAGACCAGGGACGAGTCGTTGACCGTCACGTGATAGGCGCCCGCGTAGAAGCCGACGCCCAGGGTGTGGGCGCCCAGCTTGTAGGTCACATCGCCCTGCAGGGTGTTGTCGACATCGTAGTGGGAGGCCCGCGAGGCCACGCCCTGGAAGATCAGCTCGCCGGCGTCGTCGGGGCGGAAGTCCTGGGCGATGTAGTGGGCGGCGTAGGCGATCTGATAGCCCAGGCCTGAGCCGTTCGACCCGTTCAGCGAAAGCATGGCCAGTTCGTCGCGGAAGTTCAGGTTGGAATTGATGTCGGCCGACTGAAAGCTGTTCACGCCGGCCAGGGCGAACTGGGGCTGAAGGCCCGGAACGTTCGGCAGCTGGTTGTTGCTGGCCGCGCTGGAGAGCACCAGGCTGAGCTTGTTCAGGGCGTCGAGCTGGTAGGAGAAGAAGCCCAGCGCCTGGCCCTGGTGGGTATAGTCATGGATCGGGTTGGGGCCCGGCGTGGCGGAGCTGAAGGCTGTCTCGCCCTGGCTGTAGAGGGCGCTCACATAATAGCTGAACTTGCCGTCGCAGCCGGCGATCTGCGCGCTGGATTGCAGGGTTTCGCGCTGGCCGCCCAGCAGGGTGACGCTGCCGCCCGGCTGCTCGCAGCCGTCCTTGGTCTGGATGTCCACCACCCCGCCCGTGGCGTAGCTGTAGCGCGACGGCAGCACGCCATCCAGCAGGTCCAGCTGTTTGACGAACAGCGGATTGATCATCGAGAGGAACGGCGGGTTGGTGTTGATGTCCAGCGGGACCAGCACGCCGTTGATCTGGTACTGGAACTGCGGGCCTTCGGTGTTGCGGATGTGGATTTGCTGGTTCTGGTCGATGGCGACCCCCGGCATCTGGGCCAGCACGTCGGTCATCGGGCTGGTCCCGCCGGTCGGCAGATTGGCGATGTCCTGGGCCGAGACCGCATAGTCGTTGGCGCCACCGGCCGAGACGCTCGGCCCGGCCGCCGAGGTCAGCCGCCGCCCGGTGACCGTCACCTCATCCACCACCGCGGGCTTCAGGGCCTGCGGATCGATGGCTGGTCCGTAACCGGCGGCCTGGGCGTGGGCCCCGGCGGGCGAAACCAGCGCCGCCAGCGCGGGGATCATCAGCGGCTGGAGCGACACCGTGCGCCGTGCGGGCAAGGCCCTGGCGCGGCGTGGCGAGCGGATCGGCATACGGAGGCCCCTGACTGCTATTGCGAGTCATTCGTATTCTTAGGTGGGCTGGGGGTTCAGGGCAAATGAGAATTATTTGCATCAGAAGTCCGGACGACGCGATGGTCAGATCAAAGGGATCTGAGCCGGCCGATCACTTCGCCGCGTCGCCCGACGCCAGCGGGCGGATGTCGCGCACCAGGTCCACCAGCATCTCGCCGGGTGCATCGAAGGGGACGTCGTGCGAGGCGCGCTCGATCTTGAAGAACTTCTTCCGGGGCGCCTGGACCCGGTCGAAGAACTGCTCCGCCAGGACGGTCGGCGTCGTGCGGTCGGCGGCGCCGGCGAAGATGAAGAGCGGGCATTTGAAGCTCGACACGCCGTCGAAGCTGACGCCCTTGAACTGGTGGATCAGGATGGCGTCGGAATTCTGCTCGCCGAGGTCGGCGGACTCGACGTCATAGTCGCTGTAGTCCGGGCTCAGCGAACGGATCGCGGTTTCGGGATCGGTGTCCCGGCCATAGCGCATGCCGCCGAAGGCGACGTCCCATTTGCGCTCGATCGAAAGCTTTCCCAGCGCGGCGAAGTCGTCGAAGCTGGCCGGCGGATAGGGAGCGAGCGCCTTCAGCTCGCTGACCGCCTTGGCGTTGCCGCGCGCTTCGGCCTCGGCCAGGGTCAGCCGGTAGCCGACCACCTCGTTCTGCACCACGTCCACCACCTGGCCAACGCCGATGTAGGCATAGAGCGCATCCGGCCGGTGCTGGGCGACGCGGACGCCGAGGATGCTGCCGAACGAGTGCGCCATCAGGAAGATCTTCTTTTTCCCGTACCTGGTGCGCAGAAGATCGATCAGCTGTTCGGCGTCCGCCTGCATCACGTCCAGCGTCATGGACTTGTCGGGTTTGCGGCCGGCGGCGGAGAAGGTCTTGCCGGCGTCGCGCTGGTCCCATTGCACGACGGTGAAGAAGTCCTCCCACGGGCGCTGGAACACCCAGCTCTCCGGCATCATCGGCGAACCGGGACCGCCGTGCAGGAACAAGAGGATCGGGTTGGCCGGGTTGTTTCCGCGGACGCTGATCCACTGCTTGATGCCGCCGATGTCGACGGCGATCAGGTCGTTGACGCCGCCCGGCGCGATGGCCTGGGTCTCGGCGATGATCTCCCGCGCCGTGAGCCCCGGCGGCGACGGGGTCTGGGCGAAGGCGTGCATCCCGGGGACGAGCCCGAGCAGGATCGCCATGGCGGCCGATCGGAGGGTTTTCCCGGCGCTGATCATGGGGCCTCAGGTCTTGGTGTGGAGCTGAAAGGTACTGCTGAACCGGAAGCCTACACCTGACGCCCCGCGGCGTGGATTACTTCGCCTCCATGGTGAAGGTGTTGTTGCTGCGGTCGCCGTCCGGCAGCACGTGGTCGGGGTCGATCACCACCGCGGCGATCTTGCCTGGAGGCACGCCGACGGCGCCGCGGCTGCGCTGGATGAAGGTCTCCACCGGCAGGTTGAGGCGAACCTTGTGACCGTCCGCATACTGAACTTCAAGCACGCTCGGCATCACCAGCTTCTCGCGGCTCTCCACCGTCACGCTGGCGCCCTTGGCCGGGTCGCCGTCGGTGTAGGCCACGTCGGTGACGGCCAGGTCGAGCTTCCAATTGTTGAAATACCAGCCCCGCCACCACCAATCGAGGTCCTCGCCACCTTCGCTCGACATGGTGCGGAAGAAGTCGGACGGGCTAGGATGCTTGAACGCCCAGTCGGCGATGAACTTGCGGAAGGCCGGATCGAACCGGTCCGGGCCCAGGATCACGTCGCGCAGCAGGCGCAGGCCGAGCGCCGATTTGAAATAGGTGACCGGGTGCCGGTACTTCTCCGAGATGGCGTCGGCGCGGGTCAGGATCGGCACGGCGTCCGGGTCGTTCAGCACCGACTGGATCTCGTCCACCGGATTGCCGCCGCCCGGCGCGTATTCGCCGTCGCGCTTGGGGCCGAACACCCCGCCCTTGAACTCGTCGGACTCGAAGGTGTCGATGAAGGTGTTGAAGCCCTCGTCAATCCAGGCGTCGCGGCGCTCGTTCGAGCCGACGGTCATCGGGAACCAGGTGTGGCCGATCTCGTGGGCGGTGATCCAGAACAGCTCCTTGCCCTTGTCGTGGAAGCTGTCGAAGGCCATCCCCGGATACTCCATGCCGTCGGAGCCGCCGCCGATGCTCCAGGCGGTGGGGTAGGGGTAGGTGAACCAGCGCTGCGAGAAGTGCTCGACGGCGTCCTTGGTGTATTCCGTCGAGCGGGCCCAGCCGCCGTCGCCCTCGGCCTCCGCCGGATAGACGCTCTCGGCCAGGGCGGTCTTGCCGCCGGGCAGGTTGATCCGCGCGGCGTCCCAGATGAAGGCGCTGGAGGCCGAGAAGGCCACGTCGCGGGTATTGGCGAAGTGATAGCGCCAGGTCTTCGTGCCGGTGCGTGCGGGCGCCGCGGCGTCTTTGGCCACATCGTCCGGCGTGCGGATCATCACCGTGGCGTCGCTCCTGGCGGCCTGGGCCAGGCGCGCGCGCTGAACCGGCGTCAACACCTCCAGCGGGTTCTTCAGCACGCCGCCGCCCATCACCATCATCCCGGCCGGCACGGTAATGGCGTAGTCGATGTCGCCGTACTCCAGGTAAAACTCCTGGCCGAGATAGGGCAGGGTGTCCCAGCCGCGGAGGTCGTCATAGACCGCCATGCGAGGGAACCACTGGGCGATGTCGAAGATCGGCCCGTTCCTGGTGTCGACCCATGAGGTCCGCCCGCCGAACAGGCCGGGCACGGTATAGTGGTAGACGATCCGCATCTTCAGCTTGCCGCCGCGGCCCTTCAGCGGCTCAGGCAGGCGCACGTCCATGCGGGTGTCGGAGAAGACGAAGGGGGCCTTGACCCAGGCCTTGCCGCGGCTGACCTCGACGGACTCGATCGCATAGCCGTCGGTATGCAGGCCGCCGCCGCGCCCGCGCCGGCCTCCGCCGACGATCGCCGCCCGGGAGTCGCTCTTGTAGATGTTCTGGTCGAGCTGGACCCACAGGCTCGGCAGGGCGCCTGGGCTGTTGTTGGTGTAGGTCACCACCTCGGTCGCGCTCAGGGTCTTGGCGGCGATGTCGATGCTGGCCTTGATGTCGTAGTCGACCCGGTTCTGCCAGTAGTCGGGGCCCGGCGCGCCGCTGCCGGAGCGGTAGCTGTTCACCGGCTCGGGCAGGGCGAGGGGGGCGAAAGCTTCTTTCGGATTGTAGGTGGAAGGCGCGGGCGCGGCGTGAGCCGGGACAGCGGTCAGGAGCGCCAACCCCAGGCCGATGGCGATCATTCGATCCATGCGTTTCCCCTCTGGCGTGGCCCGACACCGCAGCTCGTCCAGCCGCTAGCACCGCCATGTTGGGCTGCCTAGAGGCGCTGTCGCACAGCCGCGAGTGCGTCCTTCGATACGGGCGCTGCGCGCCCCTCTCAGGATGACGAACCGGGGTGGGCTGCTTAGACCTTAGCTGCACCCCACCTTCGTCATGCAGAGTAGCCTGCGCAGCAGGCGTATCGAAGCACGCGGCCTGGTCACGACCTGCGCACAGCCCCTCCATCCGAGGGGTGGACAGGCTCTGGGCTCCGCGCTCTGTAGGGGCGAAACGGAGGGATCGGGATGCGGCTCTGGCGGGCGGTTGCGGTGGTGGCGGTGCTCACCTTGGGCGCGGGGCGGGCCTTCGCTGGTGTCGAGCGGGTCGAGGTGACGGAACGTACGCCCTTCGCGGCGGGGACCAGCTTCGGCGCGGTCGGCGCCTATGAGAAGATCCGCGGCGTCGCCTGGTTCGCGCTGGATCCGAATGCGGCGGCCAACGCCCGCATCGTCGACCTGAAGCTCGCGCCGCGCGACGCCCGGGGGCGCGTGGTGTTCAAGAGCGAGTTCGTCATGCTGCGGCCGGTGCGGGCCCAGTCCTCGACCCTGCTCTACGACGTCAACAACCGGGGCGGCATCGGCATCCTCGGCCAGATCGACGGCCGCAGCCCGGCCAACAACGACCCGACCACCGTGGCCGACGCCGGCGACGGCTTCCTGATGCGGCGCGGTTTCACCCTGCTGTTCTCGGCCTGGACCTGGGACGTGGCGCCCCAGCCGCCGGGCGCGCGGCCGCTGGTGTTCGCGCCGCCGGTGGCCAAGGGGCCGGGCGGGGCGCCGATCACAGGCCTGGTCGAGAACGAGTTCACCGTCAGCGCGCCGGCCGAGGTCGCCAGCTACGCCGGCATGCGTGGCCTGACCTATGAGCCGATGACGCCGGACGATCCGGCCGCGGTGCTGACCGAGCGGGCGCGGCCCGACGATCCGCGCCGGCCGGTGGATCGGGCGCGCTGGCGGTTCGTGTCCGCCGAGCAGCCGGGCGGGCCCGGGCGGGTGACGCTCGACGGCGGGTTCAAGCCAGGCGTGATCTACGAGCTGACCTACATGGCCAAGGACCCGTATGTGACCGGCGCGGGCCTGGCCGGTATCCGCGATCTTCTGGCCTACTTCCGCGACCATCCGTTCGAGGGGGCGCCGGTCCCGCAGCGGACGCTGATCTTCGGCATCAGCCAGTCGGGCCGGCTGATCGGGCGGATGCTGCACGACGGGCTCGATGTGGACGAGAGCGGTAAGCTGGCGTTCGACGGCGCCTTCCTGCAGGTGCCGGGGGCCGGCGGTTCGGCCGGCTTCAACAGCCGCTTCGTGCAGCCGACCCGCCATCCCTCGATGATGGAGGAGCACGACTTCCCCTCCGACGCCTTCCCCTTCACCACGGCGCCGAGCCGCGATCCGGTGACCGGCCGCACGGCCTCCTACCTCGACCACGCGGCGGACGCACAGGGGCGCCTCCCCAGGCTGATCTTCGCCAACACCTCGACCGAGTTCTGGAACCGCGACGCCTCGCTGATCGGCACGGCGCCGGACGGATCGGCTGACGTGGCCCCGGCGGCCAACGCGCGCCTCTACGCCTTCATGGGGGCCCAGCACTATGTGGGCCGCTCGGCCGTGCGCGCACCGTATGTGAACTGCGTCTCGACCACCGACCACTACCTACCGATGCGGGCGCTGATCGTGGCGCTGGACCGCTGGACCGGCGGCGGCGCGCCCGCCCCGCCGAGCGCCTATCCGCTGATCGCCAACGGGACCTTGCTGACCGTGGACGCCTATCGCGCCGCCTTCCCGGCCCTGTCGATCACCCCGCCGGCGCAGAACCTGGCCGAGCCGCGGCTCGATTTCGGACCGGGCTTCGCGGCCGACGGCGTGCCCGGGCGGATTCCGCCGGGCCATGGCGTCCCCTATGGCAGCCGGGTCCCGGCGCCGGATGCGGATGGCAACGATCGCGGCGGGGTGCGGATGGTCGAGCTGCAGGTTCCGCTCGGCACGCACACCGGCTGGAACGAGCGGGCGCCCGAGACCGGGTTCGCCTGGGCGACGGCGCGGTTCGACGGCAGCTTCCTGCCCTTCGCCCGGACAGAGACCGAGCGGAAGGCGTTGGGCGATCCCCGCCCCAGCCTCGATGCGCGCTATCCCACCCGCGCGGTCTACGAGGCCAAGGTCAGGGCCGCGGCGGCGGCGCAGGTCGCCGCCGGCTTCCTGCTGGCCGAAGACGTGGACCGCGCGGTGCAGGAGAACCTCGGTCTCTACGACCGCCTCCTGACCCACGATCCCAAGGACCAGCGCTGCCGCTATCTGTTCGGAGAGTAGGCCGGTTTCCCGGCGGGTCACCACGCGCTAAAAGCCGCTGATGACCATCAAGATCAAACCGCCGGTCGCGCCGGCGTCGGCGTCGCGCGCCGACCTCGAGGCCCTGCGCGCGCTCGAGCAGCGCGCCCTGTGGCTGTCGACCTGGACCATCCACAACGCCAACCATCTGCGCCCGTCGCGCGACGGGCTGAAGGTCGGCGGGCACCAGTCGTCGAGCGCCAGCGTGGTGTCGCTGATGACCGCACTCTATTTCCACACGCTGCGACCTCAGGACCGGATCGCGGTCAAGCCGCACGCCTCGCCGGTTTTGCATTCCATCGAATATCTGCTCGGCCGGCAGAGCCAGGATCAGCTCGAACGCTTCCGCGCGCTCGGCGGCGCGCAGTCCTATCCCTCGCGCACCAAGGACAAGATCGAGGTCGACTTCTCCACCGGCTCGGTCGGCCTCGGTGTCGCCGCCACCCTGTTCGCCTCCATCGTGCAGGACTACGTCGGCCTGCATGGGCTGAAGGCTGATCCCCAGGCGCCCGACGGGCGGATGATCGCCCTGATCGGCGACGCCGAACTCGACGAGGGGAATGTCTACGAGGCCCTGCTCGAGGGCTGGAAGCACGACGTCAAGAACCTCTGGTGGATCATCGACTACAACCGCCAGAGCCTGGACGGGGTGGTCAACGACGCCCTGTTCCACCGCATCGAGGGCTTCTTCCGCGCCGTCGATTGGAAGGTCGTGCCGCTGAAGTTCGGCAAGAAACTGGAGGCGGCGCGCGGCGGGCCGGCGGGCGAGGCCCTGCTCGACTGGATCGACCGCTGCCCGAACCAGCTCTACTCGGCCCTGACCTTCAAGGGCGGCGCGGCCTGGCGCGAGCGGCTGCAGCAGGAGCTCGGCGGGACGCGGGGGTTGAAGACCCTGCTGGCCAATCACGACGACGCCAGTCTGGCCGCGCTGATGACCAACCTCGGCGGCCATGACCTGGAGACCATCCTCGAAGCCTTCGACGCCGCCGCCGACGATCCGACCCCGCACGCCTTCG
>Ga0302314_10001543_pt1 | contig 43157 bp, 40 predicted proteins | sample III_Palsa_N2_3_FD_200533 | JGI IMG/M metagenome (GOLD analysis project Ga0302314, IMG submission 200533) | Peat permafrost microbial communities from Stordalen Mire near Abisko, Sweden - III_Palsa_N2_3 | ecosystem: Environmental > Terrestrial > Soil > Palsa > Peat permafrost | place: Sweden... | reverse complement strand
CGCATCGTGACGGCAATCACCAAAACCGAGGACGCCGCTGTCATCATGCCGTTGCTACAGCGCTACGTCAGATCGACCGGAACCGTCGTTGCGGACGAGCATGGCGCGTACAATCAGGTCCGGGCCGTGTTCGAGAACGTGCAGCGCGTTAACCACAGCGAGGCGTACCGAAGCAAAGACGGTGTATCAACGAACCAGGTCGAAAGCTTCTTCAGCCGCGTGCGCCGCGCCGAAGCGGGCACCTACCACCACATCGCCAGCCAGTATCTGGACTGGTACGCATTCGAGTTGGCTTGGCATGAGGATCACCGCCGGGAGAGCATGCGAACGCTCTTGACGGAAAAATTGTCCAAGGCGTTGGGGCACCCCACGAGCCGCTGGCTATGTGGTTACTGGCAGGGCAATCACCCACCCAAGGATGCCTTCATGGTCGTGCCGTAGGACAGAAACTGGATGACCTTGGCCTACAGATCATCCTGATACGACCGAACGATCTTGCGTAGTGCCCGCACGTGAAGCATGCGTTCGTGCAGGATGCCAATGAAATCGATCACGCCGTCATGCGCGATGCTGAAGACAACGGCATGCTTAGGATTGCGGACCCGTCCCGGTGGATCCTCTACATGGGTCCGGCTATGAGAGATGCGGTAGATACCGATATCCAACCGCGAAAATCGCTTCCAGTCCACCAGCGCTTGTTCCGGGTCTTTGGCCACGTCTTCCATCGCTTTGGCGATAAGGGCTGCGTATCGCTCCCGTCGTTTCTCTCCGAACTCGCCCTCGCTTCTCTTGAGAACTTCGAAGATCTCGGCATCAGCAGACCCAGCGAGACGATATTCAAACACGCGGCATACGTCCCGCCGTCGGCTCATGATCCCTGGGATTGTTCCAACGGTCTAGAAGCGCACGCGCTCCCTCTTGCCCCTTTACGTGAATGAAATCCCCGCGTTCGATGCAGGCAAGGCCTTCTTCTGCAATGGCCTCGATTGCCGCCAGATTGGCTCGCTCAACGAGAACGTCGTCCTCATATCGCCGTAACGCCTCGCGAACTACTTCGCTTGCATTCTGATGGCGACCACTCGTCACCTCAGTGTCAATGAACTGCGATAGATGTGGGGTCAGTGAGAAATTACGGCCAGACATGATGAACCTCCATGATGCTCGAAGGCTATCAAACTTTGATACTTCTTTGCAAGACACCAGAAGATTCGATCCCGCTGCGCTAGGCGTCAGCCGACCTGGCGCAGCGGGATCCGCCACATGATGCTGCGGTCACCTTCGGTACGGATGCCCTCGACGATCTTCGTGCGCTCCAGGCCGTTCAGGATCGCGCGGACACGCTGGACGAGCGCGTCGGCCTTGCGTTTGTCGAGCGTGTCCGGGGATAGGCCTTTTCTCTCGGCAACGGCGGCAGCCACTGCTGAGGTCGTCATCGGTTCAGCCGCCGACCGGACAATCTTGCCGATGATCGCCATGAGTTCGTCGGCGGGAAACATCGAGGACGCCTTCATGGCTTGAGCTTTCGGGCGCTTGCCTACGGTCTGCGGCGTATAGCTCGGATCGAAGATCCGGGCGGCGCGGTCGAGGATCTCAATGTCGTCGAGCAGCTTGCGCTTCTCGCCCTCAAGCGCGTCCGCCTTATCGAGCAAGACAACGCGCTTCAGCAATATCTCCTTGGGGACGGCATTCGTGGCCATGGTCAGGTCCTGATAATAGAGAGACCTGAATCATACCCGGGTCCGATTCGGAAAACCGGTGGCAGTTGCTACCTAATAGCGGACTGCCCTCGGTCGTGGGATAGATCATCTCCAGCTTCAGCGGCTTATCCGGCCCATATCCAGCCTCGGCATAGAGCGCCTTGGCCTTGGCCAGACGATCGGGTTTGCTCAGGCTGACCCACTCCGGCGGCTGTTGGGTATAGCCGGGCATGCCGGGCGGGATCATGCCATAGGCCGGCACCTCGCCATGGGGATCGACCTTGTCGGCCAGGGTCTCGCGGTCGAGCGTCATGGCCAGCGCCTCGCGCAAGCGTACGTCATTCAAGGGCGGTTTGGTCGTGTTCAGGATGATATAGGCCGTCCACAGACCGACGTCGGCGTGCAGTTCGTCCGGCAAGTTCTTGCGTGCCCAGGCATACTGAGTCTGCGGCATGCGCGAGAAATCGAGTTCGCCCGCCCGGAAGCGCTTGAACGCGGTCTCGTCGGACTCGACCACCTCCCAGCGGGCGACATCGATCTTGACCGACGCCGCATCCCAATAATTCGGGTTGCGTGTCAGGCGGATCTCCTCCTGCGGCTCCCAGCTGTCGAGCTTGTAGGCGCCGTTGGTGACGATCTTGCCGGGCCGCGTCCATTGCGTGCCGCCTGCCTCGATCGCCGCCCTGGGCATCGGGTAGGCGATAGCAAGCGTCATGACACCCGGCAGGAACGCGGTCGGCTCGGTCAAGGCGATCTTGAGCGTGTGATCGTCGATGGCGGTCACGCCGAGCTTGGTCAGGTCTTTTTCCTTGCCGTCGCTGATCGCGCGCGCGCCCACGATCTCGTAGAGGATCGCCACATAGGGGGCCGCCGTCGCAGGATCGACCGCGCGGCGGAAGCCATAGACGAAATCGCCGGCCACGACCGGCTTGCCGTCCGACCATTTCGCCTGAGGCCGCAGATGAAAGGTCCAGCTGAGCCCGTCCGGCGCCACGTCCCAGGAACTGGCGACGCCCGGTATGATCTTGCCGGCGCCGTCGATCCGGGTCAGCCCCTCGAACATGTCGAGCAGGATGTTGCTTTCCTCGGCGCTGTCGACCTTCTGGGGGTCGAGCGATTCGGGCTCGGCCTGATGGCCCCGCCGGAACACCGTTTCGGCCGAAGCCGAGCCGATCAGAAACGATGCCGCCAGCAGCACGCCGCCGCACACAAGGCCGAATTTGCCACGCACTAGAAACCCTCGAACTAACCATGACCCACCCGGCGGACCATGGCACGGCGGGTCGTCGGGATCGAAGCAAAAAAAGCCGCGGCGGCATTTCGCGCCCGTTCATATTAGAGGCTTCCCGTTCGGGTCGCAGCAGGGCAAACTTGCGAGACGATATTCGCGCGGGGGCGCCTCTCCCGCGACGCCCGCCCGCTGCCCTCCGTGGCGCTGGCACCCCAACCCGATCGTTCACCGCCCGACCAAAGGGCATTGCATCCAAGCCCGTCCCGGCGCGCCCGAGCGTCCGCCGACGGGCCTGGCACCGGAGACGAGACCCGATGAAATATCTCCACACGATGGTTCGCGTCGGCAATCTGGAAGAATCGCTCGACTTCTATTGCAACAAGCTGGGCCTGAAGGAACTGCGGCGGATCAACAGCGATCCGGGCCGCTACACCAACGTGTTCCTGGCCGCCCCTGGCGACGAGACCGCCATGATCGAGCTCACCTACAACTGGGACCCGGAAGTCTATACCGGCGGCCGGAATTTCGGCCATCTGGCCTATGCGGTCGACGATATCTACGCGACCTGCAAGCACCTGCAGGACCATGGCGTCCTGATCAGCCGGCCGCCGCGCGATGGCCGGATGGCGTTCATCCGCTCGCCCGACGGCATTTCGATCGAGCTGCTGCAGGCCGGCCCGGCGCTGGCGCCGGCAGAGCCCTGGGTCTCGATGCCGAACACCGGCACCTGGTAGCAGGAGCAGCGTTCGGTGGCGATGCGACCGTCCGCCCGGCGCCCCTCGGGGGTGCCCGATCGTCTGAAGCGCAACGAGCGCTGGACGATCCTGGGCGGCGTCATTCTGGCGGGCCTGCTCTGGATCGGCATCGTGCTGCTGATCGAGGACGCCACCCGCTCGATCCGCGACGACGCCGAGCGCGACGTGCACAATATCGCGACGGCGGTCGCAGCACAGACCGACCGGGCGATCGACAGCGTCGACCAGATGCTGCGCTCGATGGCCTATCTGGTCGAACGCGACGGCCCCCGGTTCAAGGTCGCCGACATGGTCGCCCGCGGGTTGCTGGTGAACGAACTGGTGCTGCAGGTCGCCTACACCGACGAAAACGGCACGATGATCCAGAGCAGCATCGGCGATGCGCCGGCGGTCAATATCGCCGACCGCGAGCATTTCCGCGTCTTTCTCGATCGCAAAGTCAGCGGTTTGTTCATCAGCCGGCCGGTATTCGGCCGGGCGTCAGGCAAATGGTCGATCCAGATGGCCCGGCGCATCGACAAGCCGGACGGCAGCTTCGGCGGCGTTGCCGTCGCCTCGGTCGATCCCGATTATTTCAAGCGCTTCTATAGCGATCTGTCGCTCGGCAAGGACGGCGTCGTCATGCTCGTCGGCGAGGACGGCGGCGTGCGCGCCCGCTCGGTCTCGACCGACCTCGCCAGTGCCGACATCGCGGGCTCGCCCTTGCTGCAGTTCGCGATCGATTCCGGCGGCCAGTCGCGGGTCATGCAATCGACGCTCGACCATGTCGACCGGATCTATGTCGCCAACCGGGTGCCGCATTCGCAGATGATCGCGATCGTGGGCCTGGCCGAGGACGAGGTCGTCGGAGCGATCGAGGCGCAGCGGGCGATCTATCTGGGCGCCGGCATCTTCGGCTCGCTGATGATCTTCGGCTTCACGCTTGCGATCCGCCTGCTGCTGCAACGTCAGGCCCAGACCGAACAGCGGTTGCGCCAGGCGATCGACAACATGTCGGACGGCCTGATCCTCTATGACAGCCAGGACCGCGTCGTGCTGTGGAATGCCTGCTACGAGCAGGTGTTTCCGCATCTGAAGCCGCTGCTCCGGCCCGGCATCCGGTTCCAGGATCTGGCGCAACGCGCCGCCCACAATGCCCGCGGCGTCGAGACACCGGAGGCGCGCGAACGCTGGATCCGCTGGCGGCTCGACCAGATGCGCTCGGCCCCGCAGCGTTTCCAGCAGGATCTGCCCGACGGCCGGACGATCGACACGGCCGAGCGGCCGACCGGCAATGGCGGCATCGTGAGCGTGTCGCGCGACATCACGCCGATGAAGGAGAGCGCCCGGCGCTTGAGCGAAAGCGAGACCCGCTTTCGCGATTTCGCCGAGGTCGCATCCGACTGGTTCTGGGAAACCGACGAGACGCACCGCTTCACCTATGTCTCCGACCGGGCCGAGGCGCTGGGCATCTCGACCGGCAATCTCAGCACGCTCGATCGGCTCGGCATCGAGGGTGATCTGCGCCAGAGCGAGGAACGCCGGGTGCTGCTGGCCGGCGGCGAGACGTTCCATGATTGGCATGTCACCGTCGCCCGCGCCGGTGCGCTCTATAATCTGTCGCTGAGCGGCAAGCCGTTGCGCGGCCCCAACGGCAGTTTCTTGGGCTATCGCGGCTGTGCCCGCGACATCTCGGTCCAGATCGCCGCCGCCGACGCGATGCAGCAGGCCCGCCGCGCGGCCGAGGCGGCCAATCGCGCCAAGAGCGATTTCCTCGCCAACATGAGCCACGAGATCCGCACGCCGATGAACGGCGTCATGGGCATGACGGCGATCCTGTTGGAAACCAAGCTCGACAAGGAACAGCTGCGCTTCACCCGCGCGATCGCGCAATCGGCTGAGGCGCTGCTGGCGATCATCAACGACATCCTGGACTATTCGAAGCTGGAGGCCGGTCGCGTCTCGCTCGAAGGCATCCCGTTCGCGACCGAGGCGGTGATCGACCAGGTGCTGTCGCTGATGGGCAATGCCGCCAGGGCCAAGGGCTTGGCGCTGACGGTCGATTTCCCGACCGGCCCGGTCAGCCCGCTGCTGGGCGATCCGACCCGGATCCGCCAGATCCTGCTGAATCTGGTGTCGAATGCGATCAAGTTCAGCGACGCCGGCACGATCTCGATCATCGTCTCGACCACGCCGGTCAAGGACAACCGCCAGATCCTGACCCTGCAGGTGCGGGACGAGGGCATCGGCATCCCGCAGGAGATCCAGGACCGGCTGTTCGACCGCTTCACCCAGGCCGACGCCTCGACCTCGCGCAAATATGGCGGCAGCGGGCTCGGCCTCGCCATCAGCAAGCAGCTGGCCGATCTGATGGATGGCGAGATCGGCGTCTCCAGCACGCCCGGCGCCGGCAGCACCTTCTGGCTGCGGCTGAAGCTGCTCAAGGCCGACGAGCGCAGCCTGGTCGGCGCCGGCAGCGACTTGAGCGACGATCAGGCCTCGCCGGCGCTCAGGAGCCTGTCGGTGCTGGTGGCCGAGGATAACGACATCAACCAGATGGTGATCGGCGAGATCCTGACCGGCGCCGGCCATAAGGTGCGCTTCGTCGGCACCGGCGCCGCCGCGGTCGAGGCCGTGCGGCAGGACTCGTTCGACCTGGTGCTGATGGATATCTCGATGCCGGAAATGGACGGGGCGACCGCGACCGGCCTGATCCGCGCCCTGCCCGACGGCAAGGCCAACATCCCGATCGTGGCCTTGAGCGCCCACGCCATGGTCGGCGACCGCGAGCGCTATCTGGCCCAGGGCATGGACGATTACGTGACCAAGCCGGTCGACCCGCCGACCCTGTTCCGCGCCATGGCGCGCGTGACCGGGGCGGTACCCTGAATTCAACTCGGGCCGGCTGGTCGAGCTGCTCCCGGACCTGCGTTGATCGGTGCCTGGACAAGGCGCCCGCGGCAAGGCTGAATGGGTGAAAATCCGGAGGATCCACGCTCATGAACAAACTCGTCGCCCCGCTGGCCGGCATGCTGCTCGCCGCCAGTGCCGCCGCAGCCCCGGCCGACGCGGTCAAGGATCTGGCGCCCAGCGGCCGGTTGCGCGCCGCGATCAATTTCGGCAATTCGGTGCTGGCGCAGAAGGACCCCGCGACGGGCGAACCCCGCGGCGTGTCGGTGGCGCTGGCGAAGGAGCTGGGGCGGCAACTGGGTGTGCCGGTCGATCTGGTGCCGTTCAACGAGGCCGGCGCCGTGTTCGAGGCATCCAAGGCCGGCGCCTGGGACGTGGCGTTCCTGGCGATCGACCCGGTCCGCGCCGCCGAGATCGGCTTCACCGCCGCCTATGTCGTGATCGAGGGGACCTACGCGGTCCCCGCAGGCTCCAAGCTGAAGCAGATCGAGGATGTCGATCGCGACGGCGTGCGCATCGGCGTCGCCAAGGGCAGCGCCTACGATCTGTTCCTGACCCGGACGCTGAAGCACGCCCAGATCGTGCGGGCGGCCAACACGGCCGAGGCAGTGGCCCTGCTGGAGCAGCATCAGGTCGAGGCGCTGGCCGGCGTGAAGCAGCCGCTGATCAATTATGCCAAGACCCATCCGGAGGTGCGCGTCATCCCCGGCCGCTTCATGGAGATCAGCCAAGCGATGGGCACGCTCAAGGCCCGTACGATCGGCATCGCCTATCTGAAGCATTTCGTCGAGGCGATGAAGGCTTCCGGCTTTGTCGCCAAGGAGCTGGCGGCGAGCGGGCAGCACGACGCCGCGGTGGCGCCGCCGGCACCATGAGGCTCGCCGTCATCGCCGACATCCATGGCAACCTGCCGGCGCTCGATGCCGTGCTGGCCGACATCGCCGGGCGCGGCGTCGACCTGACCGTCAATCTGGGCGACATCGTCTCCGGCCCGCTGTTCCCGCGCGAGACGGCGGAGCGGCTGATGCCGCTCGGATTGCCGACCATCCGCGGCAATCATGAGCGGCAGCTCTTGACACACGGGCCGGACCGGATCAGCAAGTCCGACCGCTTCGCCAAGGACGCGCTCGGGGCGACGCACAAGGCCTGGCTCGCATCCCTGCCGGAGACGCTCCGGATCGGCGCCGACATCCTGCTGGTCCATGGCACGCCGGCGAGCGATCTCGAGTATTTCCTGGAGACCGTCGACGGCGGCGGCGCCCGGGCGGCTTCGCCCGACGAGATCGAAGCCCGCGCCGGCGACACGCGGGCCCGCCTGATCCTGTGCGGCCACACCCACACGCCCAGAACGGCCGAAACATCCGACGGCCGCCTGATCGTCAATCCGGGCAGCGTCGGCCTGCAGGCCTATCGCGACGAGGAACCGGTGCCGCACAATATCGAGATCGGCAGTCCCGAGGCGCGCTATGCCATCCTGGAAATCGGCGCCGGGATCGCGGTCGAGATGATCAGCGTCGCCTATGATTGGGAGGCTGCGGCCCGTGCCGCCGACGCCAACGGTCGGGCCGACTGGGCGCGGGCACTTCGAACCGGGGCGCTCTAAGCCTCATGCTGAGCCGTCGCCAGTTCGTCAATCTGGTAGGTTCCGCCGGCGGGGTTTCGGCCGCCTATCGCACCATGGCCGCCATGGGATTGCTGCCGATCCCCGAGGCCTATGCCGGGCCGCCGCCGCTGCCTCACGGCTCGGGCAAAGGCGTCAAGGTGATCATTCTGGGCGCCGGCATTGCCGGGATGGTGGCCGCCCTGGAACTGGGCAAGGCCGGCTACGACTGCACCATCCTGGAGGCGCGCGGCCGGCCGGGCGGACGCAACTGGTCGCTCCGATCGGGCGATGTGGTGGACGAAATCGACAGCCGCCAGACCGTCGGCTGGGACCGGGCCGACCATCTCTATCTCAATCCGGGCCCCGCCCGCCTGCCCTACCATCATCAAGGCATCCTGGGATATTGCCGCGAGCTGGGCGTGCCGCTCGAAGTGATCATGAACGACAATCGCGGCGCCTGGTTTCAGGACGACCGGGCGTTCGACGGCAAGCCGCAGCGCGCCCGCGCCGTGATCAACGACAGCCGTGGCTTCGTGGCCGAACTCGCGGCCAAGGCGCTCGACAAGGCGCTGCTCGACCAGCCGTTGACCGCCGAGGATGCCGAGGGCATCCGCAAATTCCTGCGCAGCTTCGGCTGGCTCGACAAGGACATGCACTACAAGGGCGGGCCGCGCGCCGGCTGGGCCGAGGCGCCGGGCGGCGGCGCCCAGGGCGGCCGGATCAACGCGCCGCTCGATCTGCATCAATTGCTGGCCGCCGGGTTCTGGAGCGGCCCCAGTTCGTTCGGGGAAGGTTGGGACCAGAGCGCCACCATGATGCAGCCGGTGGGCGGCATGGGCCGCATCGGCGAGGCGTTCGGCCGCAAGCTCGGCCATCGCATCCGTTACCGGGCCGAGGTCACGGAACTGCGCAAGACGGCCGCGGGCGCGCGCGTCGTCTGGCGCGATGGCGCCACCGGCCGGACCCATGCCGGCGAGGCGCCCTACGTGATCTGCACCATCCCGTTCCCGGTGCTGAAGACCATCCCGTCCGACTTTTCGCCCGAAGTGTCGGCGGCGATCCAGGCCTTGGAATACCTGCCGGCCGCCAAGATCGCGTTCCAATGCGATCGGCGTTTCTGGGAGCTGGACGATCAGATCTATGGCGGCATCAGTTGGACCACCCGCGAGATCACCCAGATCTGGTACCCCTCGGCCGGCATCCATCAGGCGAAAGGCATCCTGCTGGGCGGCTATCTCTGGTCGACCGATCTCGCCAATGCGTTCGGTGCGCTGACGCCGGCCGAACGGATCGAGCGCGCGATCGCCAGCGGCGAGCGGATCCATCCGACCTATCGGAGCGAGGTCGCCCAGGGCATCTCGGTCGCCTGGAGCAAGATCCCGTTCAACCGCGGCGCCTATGCCGAATGGAGTGCGGCCACCCGCAAGGCCCATTACGCGACATTGCTCAAGCCCGACGGCCCGATCTATTTCGCCGGCGAGCATGTCAGCTACATCACCGCCTGGCAGGAAGGCGCCGTCCGCTCGGCGCACTACGCCATCGCCTGTTTGGCGGAACGGGTGGCGGCGGGGAAATAGGCAGAGACAAGGGCGGAGATGTTCTTTTTCCTATTGCAGAACAAAACAAGAACTCATATAGTCATGAGGCTCGTGTCGTGCCCGTGGGATCGGTCCAGCCGCCCACCGGATGGCACAATCCCGGGCCGGCCGCTGGGTCTTGTCCCAGGGCCGGCCCGGCAAAATTCCGGCCAGGTTAAATCTTTGTCATGCGTGCAAGAGAAGCGGGGGCAGCCCCGTTGTCTGCGTGATCGGGACAGCGCAGCACGTCCGGATCCGACCGCCCCCATCGCTGCATTGGAAAGACCCAGGACATGCGTTTCTTGACCTCGCTCGCCGTCGCCGCCCTGACGCTCTCGGTTGCAGCCCCCCTCGCCGCCCAGGCCCAGTCGGTCGACACGGCCCAGCCCAAGCCCGTACACCATACCCACAAGGTCAGCCACAAGACCCACGCCAAGAAGCATACGGCCAAGGTCCACAAGGCCGCCCACAAGGCCCATCATGTCGCCAAAGCGCCGGTGAAGCAGTCCTAATCGAAGCGACGCGCGGTTCAGGCTTACCCCCCTGAACCGCGCGCCACCACATGATGCAACACCAGGGTGAGCGTCGGCTCGCCGTCCTGGTTGGTGACATCGTAGCGGATATGCACCGCCGCCCGTTCCGGCCGCCGCGCCGAGGGCATGACGCTGAGGATGGTCCATTCCAGGCTCAGCACATCGCCCGGCCGGACCGAGCGCAGCCATTTGACATCACTCATGCCGGTGCCGGCCAGATTGCAGCATGACAGTACGCCCACCCGCACCGACAGGCTGAAGATCGCCCCGATCGTCTGCAGGCCGCTCGCCACCAATTGCCCGAACACGGACTTGGCCGCCGCCGCATCGTCCAGATGGAACGGCTGCGGATCGTAATCCGTGGCGAAACCGATGGTGTCGGCCCGGTCGAGCGAGACGCTGCCCAGGCTGTAACGCTGGCCCGCGACCAGGTCCTCGTAGCCCGCCACCGGGGCGATCGGTTCGGAAGGGAAAGTGAAGATCATGCCGTGTCTCGTCTGGCCGTTGCGGGGTCGGCTCCGACCCTAACCGATCCGCCACAATCCCGTCAGATTGCATCCATAGGGTCGGCGCGTCGTAACGCCGCCGGCCGGAGCCGTTCCCATGCGTTTCAATCTCGTTTGCTTCGCCCTGCTGCTCGCCGTTGCTGGTTGCGATCAGAATACGGCCCCGACCAACAGCAGTACCGGCGCGGACAAGATGACCCGCTCAATGGCGGCACCGGCGGTGATGAAACTCGCCGAGGGGCCGAAGCTCGCCTATCATCATTGGCTGGAATACGAGATGCCGGGGCCGAGCGTGGCGCTGCGCTATGAGCGGGCACGCGACAGGTGCCTGGCCGATCCGGCCCAGGGCTGCATCCTGACCAATGCCCAGATCGATGCCGGCGACGCGCGCAACGGCCGCGGTCCTCATGCCAGCCTGACCGTCCGCCTGCCCCATGCCGCCGTCGCCGACTACGAACAGGCCCTGGCCGAGCCCGTCGCCGGCGAGGCCGCGGGCGCGGTCACCTTGCAATCGCTCAACACCACCGCCGACGACCTGACCGCGGCGATACAGGATACCGACCGGCGGCTCGCCCAATTGACCGACTATCGCGATCGCCTGACCGAGCTTGCCAAGCGCGCCGACGCCAAGGTCGAAGATCTGATCAAGGTCGAGCAGGAACTATCGAACACCCAGGCTCAGATCGAGCAGATCACCGCCCAGCAGACGCATCTGAACCAGCAGGTCGCGACGGAGCTGCTGACCATCAACCTTACGGCCGACACGGCGAGCGACGGCATCAGCGGCCCGGTCGGTCAGGTCTGGCAGAACGCCCGCGCCGTGCTGGGCCAGAACAGCGCCAACGCGTTGCGCTTCGCCATCGGCGCCGTGCCCTGGCTGGTGATCGGCGCGGTCGCTCTGGCGCTGCTGGCAGCCGTCCGGGCGGTGTTTCGGCGGCGCAAAAACTAAGCAGACACCGCCGTCACCATCCAGATCGCACCGGCAAGCGGCACGCGGCCGCCGTCGACATAGGGCGTCAGCGCGTCATGGATCGAGCCGGCCGCCGCCGCGCGCAGGATGTCGGAGACGCCGTCGAGCGCCCGACTGGTGGCACCGATGTCGAGGGAATAGGCGACGGCGGCATCGAGCCCGCGGCCGGAGGCCAGGTCCAGCATCAGATCGACCGGCTCCAGCGCGATATCGATGAATCCGGCCTCGCCCAGGATACGGGTGACGCGGTCCGGGTCGGCGAAGGAGAACGGGCCCGGATCATCGGGATCCTGCTTCGGCAGCTTCGGCACATGCAGATAGGCCGCCTGCAGCGGCAGCATCATCCACGGGTTCTCCGCGGGCTTGCGCCAGCAGGCGAACACGGTCCGGCCGCCGGGCCTGAGCCCGCACCGCATATTGGCGAAGGCAGCGACCGGATCGCCGAAGAACATGACGCCGAAGCGCGAGAACAGCAGGTCGGCCCATCCGGGCGCAAAGCCGTAAGTGGTGGCATCGGCACAGACATAGGCGACGCCCGCCCGCTCGCCGATACGCTCGCGGGCCCGGCCCAGCATCGGTTCGGACACGTCGGCCGCGACCAGCGCGCCACCCGGCTGGATCGCGTCGGCCAGCACCAGGGTGGTGGCGCCGCATCCGCAGCCGATATCGATGACACGGTCCCCGGGTTTCACCGCGGCGCGCGCGAGCGCAACCTCGGCCACCGGCGCCAGCACCAGATCGGTCAGCTCCTGGCGACGCACCCAATGGCCGCCGCCGGTGCCGTTCCAATAGGCGATCTGGTTGGCGTGCAGCAGGGCCGGATCGCTCATGACTTGCCTCCGGGCGTATGCGCCTGGCCCATCAGGCCGAGGCGGCGGTCGGCCTCGTCCTGGATCACCACCAGCAGTTCGGGACGCGACGCGGCGATGGCGCGGAAATCGGCGATATCCAGCACCAGGAGCCGGCATTGGGTCAATGTCACGATCGTCGCAGTGCGCGGACCACCGGTCAGCAGCGCGATCTCGCCGAAGAATTCGCCCGGGCCCATGATGTGGGAATTGGGCTCGACCTGCGCCTCGACCTCGCCCTGAACGATGAAGAACATGCAATCGCCGGGTTGACCGCGCCGGGCCAGGATCGAGCGCGCCGGCACTTCGCGCGGGCGCAGGATATTGGCGAGATCGGCGATGGTGCCGGGGCCGACGTCGCGCAGGAACGGCACCTGGGCCACCAGATCCCAATTGCGCAGGAAATCGCGGCGGCGCAGTTCGCCGGAAAAGCCGGTGGCGAGAATACCGGCCAAAAGGCCGAACACCGTAATGCCGCTGATCATGACGAAGCCGGCCAACATGCGGCCGAGCGGCGTTTCCGGCACGACGTCGCCATAGCCGGTCGTGGTCAGCGTCGTGACCGCCCACCACATCGCTTGGGACAGGCTGCCGAAATGATCGGGCTGGACATGGCGCTCGGCCAGGTACGACAGCACCGAGGCCACCAGCATGACCAGCACGAAGATCAGCAGCACGCCCAGCACCGGCTGGCGCTCGCGCGACAGCACGCGCAGCAGCATGTCGAGACCGGTCGTGTAGCGGGCGAAGCGCGAGACCCAGAAGATCGCCATCAGCGGCGCCCCGTCCGGCGCCCATCCGACCAGCAGCAGCGCCACCGCCATCGGCAGCACGCTGCCGATATCGATCATGCCGTTGCGCGAGACGATCCAGTCGAGCCGGGAGCGCAGGAAAGACTGGCCGGAGACGTCACCCTCGTGCGGGGCCACCCACAGGCGTGCCAGATAGTCGAGCAGGAAGCAGGCCCAGACCGCGGCGATGGCCCAGAGGCAGGCAGACACCTCCCCGGACGACAATTCAGGCTGCGTCTCCTCCACGGCGGCGCCGACGCCGACCAGCACCAGAAACGCATCGAACACGCGATAGACCTTGGCCGACCGCGACAGGGCATGCTCGTCGATCACGTGGCGGATGAAGGCTTCGAAACTCCGCATGGATACTCCATAGACCCGGCTCTGCGGCCGATATCAGAGGCCTTACGGGCGGTGGAACCGTGCCACACTGCCCATAAATCGCATGTGACATACGTCATCGCAGATCGCGCAAGAGGATGCGACGGTATAGAGGAGGGTAACTCGACTTTTCTCTGACCGGGGGCGTGGAAACGATGGGGTTGAGAGCGGTCGGCTGGCATTTGCGCCTGGCGCTGACCCTGCTGCTGCTGGCGGTCGCCATCGGCCCGATGACGGCCGCCCATGCCGACGAGGACGAACCGGAAGCGGTCGGCCCCTACCCGGGCACCGTTTCGCTCGCCAGTTCCTACTCGCTCGCCGACGCCGTGCGCCGGCTGGAGAAAGCCGTGCGCGCGAACGGCATGACCCTGGTGCAGACGGTCAATTCCGGCGGCCGTGGCCAGACCGGCGTCTCGGTCATCCTGGTCTCGAGCAGCGACTATTGGGGCCGTATCCTCAAGATCAACCAGCTGGCCGGCATGGAAATGCCGATCCGGCTCTATGTCACCGATACCGGCAACAAGACCTCGGCCGTGATCTACCGGGCGCCGAGCTCGATCTTCGCGCTCTACGACAGCCCGGACCTGGACCGCATCGCCATCGATCTGGATCAGATTTTCGCCAAGATCGTCGACGACGCGATCGGCGAGTAGCCGGTGCGAACCCCGGCATGACCGACACAGCCCACTACGATCTTTGCGTCATCGGCGGCGGCAGCGGCGGCTTGAGTGTCGCGATCGGTGCCGCCCTGCTGGGCGTGCCGGTGGCCCTGGTCGAGCCCGGCGTGCCGGGGGCCGACGGCGCGGAGGAACTGGCGACGGCGACGCTGCTGGCGGTCGCGGCCCGGATCGAAGCCGCCCGGCGGACGCCCGGCCTCGCAGGCTCGTCCCCGATCGATCCGGCCCGGATCCGTGCCCATGTCGCGGCGACCGTCGAGGCCGCCGCCGCGGCGAGCGCGCCCGAGCGCCTGCGGGCACTCGGCATCCATCTGATCGAAGGGCACGCACGCTTTCTGGCGCCGGACCGGATCGCGACCGACGGCACGCCGCGCATCCTGACTGCCCGCCGCTTCGTCCTGGCCCCGATCGGCACGGCCCGCGTCCCGCCGATCCGCGGCCTGGACCAGGTGCCCTATCTGACCCCGGCGAGCGCCGCGACCCTGGCGCCGCTGCCGGACCCTCTGGCGGTGCTGGGTGGCGATGCCGACGCGATCGAACTGGCCCAGGCCTATCGCCGGCTCGGCTCGGCCGTCACGCTGATCGCGGAGCAGGATCTGCTGGCGGATCACGATCCCGAGCTGGTCGACCTGCTGCTGGGGCGGCTGCGGGGTGAAGGGATCGAGGTGCTGACCGGCTCGCCGATCAGTCATGTTGCGCAGAACAGCAGCGGGATCAGCCTGACGATCGATGAGGCGACGACCGTGACCGCGCGCCATGTCCTGGTCGCGACCGGACGGCATTGCGCCCTCGACAGCTTGGATCTGGCGGCCGCCGGCGTGCACTGCGGACCCGCCGGCATCGAGGTCGATCGGCACCTGCGCACCAGCAACCGGCACATCTATGCCCTGGGCGATGCTGCCGGCGCCCCTGGGCGCGTCCAGGACGTGACGGCGCAGGCGGGCATCATCCTGCGCCGGGCCCTGTTCCGACAGAGCCTGTCGTTTGATCCGCTGGCCCTGCCGCGGGTGGTGCGGACCGGTCCCGGCCTCGCCCAGATCGGGCGGACCGAACGGCAGGTCCGCGCCGACGGCGGTGCGGTGACAATTCTGCGCACCCCCCTGCACGACAACGACCGCGCCCGAGCCGAGGACATGGCCCATGGGCTGGTCAAGGTCGTGACCGACCGGAAGGGTCGGATCCTGGGCGCCGGCATCCTGGCGCCCAACGCCGACGAGCTGATCCAGCTCTGGCAGCTCGCGATCGCCCAAAAGCTGAAGATCGGCGCCATCGCCAACCTGCCGACGCCTTACCCGACCCTGGGCGATGCTTCCAAGCGCGCCGCCGGCGGATTCTTTGCTCCGCGATTACTTAGCGCCGGCACCAAGAAGCTGGTCCGTTGGCTTGCCATGCTGGGCTGATCTATTAACGAAAATTCATTTATACATGTTTTTAACATAAGAGATTCAGTATTTGACCGGTTTTCTGTTTACCGACACCCGAACCAAACAATAGAATCTCACTTGTAGCGAGCGTGACTTCGGTCGTCAGCCGCTACCAATCGGTGAAGAAGCCGCTCTCGCAGCGGTCCCGTCACTGGCAGTGGGATTGAACATTCAAAATGCGCGGCAATCCGAGAAGTCTGTTCCTGCCTTCGACCTTCGAAGAGCGTGGAACTGCAGCGCCCTTCACCACCCCCTCGCTCGTGCTCAGCCGGGTGCGCCCTGACGAACGTCATGGCCTGGTCCTGCTGATGCCCAACATGGGCGGCTCCGACGGCGCCTATGTCGTGCCCTGGGCCGCGGTCGGCAGCGTCGTCACCATGTCGGTCCACGACCGGGCCCTGCACGAGGAAGTGCGCGTCTCCCGCGCGGTCACGCCCGATGCCATGCGCACCGCCTCGCTCAAGATCGCCCGCACCGGGCTCGCCGGCCCCAAGTCCGCCTCAGCGGCCGAAGCGATGCTCGATGCCGAGGAAGAACAATATTCCGAGACCCATTTCCTCTTGATCCTGGCCCTGCTCGGATCGCTGGGCATGAGCTCGCGTCAGCTGCTGACGGTCAAGGCCGACAGCCAGGAATGGAAAGACCTCGTCCGCGGCATGCTGCATCAGGCCGGCGGCCAGCTGCAGGTCGAAACCAACGTGGTCTATGAACGCATCGGCACGCTTGCCCGCGTGCTGACGCCGATCGGCCTCGCCGTGTCGCGCCAGGAAGGCCGTCTGCGTCGCCTGATGACGACCCTGTCGGAATTCGAGGCCGAATTGTCCGACTGGAGCCTGAACGACCAGTCGGAAACATCGCCCTACGCCGCCTTTGCGGCCGAGGTCGCCCAGTTGACGGTCGGCGTGGCCGAGGCGACCTTCGCCAGCCTCGACAAGGCGGTCAAAGACATTCCGACCGTGATCCGCGAATGGACCAAGCAGATCGCGCTGATCGAACGAGCGGCCGCCCGCCTGTCATGGCTGCTCGACGGCTGGGACTATATCCTTGCCATGTGGTCCGAAGTCCAATTCTCCAATCGGAACCTCCAACGCGAAGGCATCTCGCAGATCATGCGCGTGCTGCCGCTGATCCCGCGCGGCGAGACCGAGTGGGAAGAGGAAGAGGTCGACCGCCGGCAAGAGCTGTTCCAGCGCAAGCGCATCCGCGCGATGATGGATTGGCGCACCGGTCAGTACGACGTCGAGCTGGTGACCCGGTTCGAGACGATCAAAGCCCAGGCGTCGGAAGCATCCGCCATGCGCATGACCGCGCCGCGCAAGGTCGCCTGATCTTTCCGCGATGACCGGATCGGCCGGCCGTTCAGGCCAGGGGCAGGATGTCAGGCCTGGGTCGGGATGTCCGGGCCGGGCCTGAGCGCGTCGGCCAGCCGGATGCTGGCCAGCTCCGGATCGTGGATCGTATGCATGCGCTGCCACGCCAGCTCGATCAGCGCCACCCGCCCCGGCGACAGCCCCTCGCATTCGACCATCAGCGCGCGCACATCGTCGATGAGCGTGCCCAGATCGCGCGCGCCCTCGGAAAACGTCGCTATCGGCCGCCGGATCGCGGCGAGCCGGGCCCGAAACAAACCCCAGAGATCGAGACGTTCGCGCGGGATGAATCCGACCAGGCGCCGCACTTCCTCGGGTGCCGCCCGGATCACTTCGCGGCCGGCGCAGGAACTGATCTGCAACTGGGCAAGACGCACGTCGCCGGTGCGCCCGCCGGTCGCCTGGACCACCTCGACCGCGACCGCAGTGCTCTCGACACTCATGCCGCGCACGAAACGTCGCTCGATAACACCGAGCAGACTTCCATTCGGAGACAGAACCTCGTAACCATTCATGCCATCGAATGGTTGTGGTGCCTCAGAGAGATTCGAATTTTTCGGCATTCGCACGATTTTGAGCCAATCCACGGGCTGCCGGTCCGACTATCGACCGATTCGCAGTCTACCCCCATCGTATTGAATGCATTTCCGAGCTATGTTAATTCCTGTTAAAAGTCTATTTTCCACGGTGTTCTCGCCAAAACGCTTGAGCTCCATCATCCTTGCAAAGCGGGACTAAAGGTCCATGCGACATTTGTTAGTGGTCGAGGATGAGGACTTCTCGCGGTCTTTGCTCTCCGCCTATCTTGAGACCGGTGGTTTTATCGTCTCGGGCGTAGGCTCGGGCGAACAAGGACTGGCCGCGATCGACACCGGCAAGATCGATGTGGTCCTGCTGGATCTGGGTCTGCCGGACCTCGACGGCATTGAAGTGCTGCGGCGCATCCGCGCCCGGTCCGCCATCCCCGTCGTGATCATTTCGAATCGGGAACGATTGGAGGATCGGCTGGTGGCGCTTGAAGCCGGCGCCGATGATTTCCTGGTCAAGCCGTTCGATCCGCGCGAGCTGGCGGCCCGTCTGAAGGTCGTCCTGCGCCGCTCGAGCGGCAGCTCGCAACGCTCCGAATCAGACAGCCAGGACCTGAAGGAACTGCGCTTCGAAGGCTGGAAGCTGCGCTTCGCCACCCGCGACCTGATTTCGCCGGACCAGGTCGAGATCGCGCTGACGCCGTCCGAGTTCAACCTGCTGGCCGCCCTCGCCTCCGCCCCGTTGCGTGTGCTGTCGCGGGAGAAGCTGCTGGATTCGATCGCCCGCAAGGAAGACGCGCCGATCGACCGCACCATCGACGTGCTGGTGAGCCGCCTGCGCCGCAAGCTCGAGACCGATCCGCGCAAGCCGCAGCTGATCGTGACCGTTCCCGGCTTCGGCTACCGTTTCGCCGTCTCGGTGACCGAAGCCATGTCGCCGAACGGGGCCGGCTAGCTACCCCACCATCCGCCCGTCGGCCCTGATCTCGTCCAGCGCCTGAGCCAGTTGTGCATCGGCACCGGCGACCACTTCGGGCAGGTGGGCGCCCAAAACAGCGAGATCGCCCTTGAGCCCGTCGCGGGCCGAGGATTCGAGCTTCTCGGCGAGCCCCCGCAGCGCGTCGAGCCGGGCCGAGGCGGCGAGGCCCGCAAGCTTGTGGGCCGCCGCTGCGATCGGGGCCGCGTCGCCCTGGGACAGGGCCGCCACCAGGGCGCCGTTCGACTGCGCCAGCGAGGCGCGCGCCGTGGTCAATAGCCGCTCGGCGATTTCCGGCCCCAGGTCGTCGACCAGCTTCGCGAGCGCGGTCGCGGGCGCCGGCGCCTCGACCAGCACTTCGGTGGCGCCCCCCAACAGCGGCACCAGTGCCTGCAGCAGCTTTTCGATCACGATCGGCTTGACCACGACCCCGTCCATGCCGGCCTCGTGGCAGGCCGCGATATCCTCGGGCCGGGCGTTGGCGGTGACGCCCAGGACCGGGACGCCGCGCGTGGCGCGCCCCTGCCGACGCAGACGGCGCGTGGTCTCCAACCCGTCCAGATCGGGCATGCGCATGTCCATCAGCACGGCATCGACGGTGATGCGGGTCAGGATATCGAGCGCGCCCTCGCCGCCCGCCGCCTCGACCACGACCGCGCCGCGGGCGCGCAGCAATTCGCCCAGCAGGAAGCGGTTCGCAGGTTCGTCATCGACCACCAGCAGACGCTTGCCCGCGACGCTTGCCATCACCGGCGGCGGCTCGATCGCGACCGACTGGTCGGAGGTCACCGGCAGGGCCAGCCAGAAGCAGCTGCCCTCGCCCGGCCGGCTGATCACGCCGACATCGCCGCCGGACAGGCGGGCCAGCCGTCGACAGATCGCCAGCCCCAGGCCGGTGCCGCCGAAGCGCCGACGGATCGACGGGTCGGCCTGGACGAACGGCTCGAACACGATGCGCTGCTGATCCTCGCTGAGGCCGATGCCGGTATCGACGACCTCGATCCGCAGCAACTGCCCGCCGGCCTGGTCCTGACGCAACCCGCCGCGCACGACGATACCGCCGCGCTCGGTAAACTTGACCGCGTTGCCGATCAGGTTGAGCAGGATCTGGCGCAGCCGGCTTTCGTCGCCGACCAGCACTTCGGGCAGCGCGCCGTCCAGCATGGCAACCAGGTCCAGCGCCTTGTCGCTCGCGTCCGGCATGACCAGTGCCACCGCATCCTCGACGATCTGGCGCGGGCGGAAACGGTTCGCGACCGGCTCGCTCTGGCCGGCATCGACACCGGCGAAATCCAGGATGTCGTTGATGGTGACCAGGAGCGTACGGCCGGCGACCGCGATGATGTCGACGCAGCGCCGCTGCATCCGGTCGAGCGTGGTGTCGGACAGCAGCCGGATGGCACCGATCGTGGTGTGGATCGGCGTGCGCAATTCATGGCTGATCGTCGACAGGAAATTCGTACGCGCCCGGCTCGCCTCGTCGGCCTGGGCCAGCGCCACGCGCAGATCATCGGTCTGCCGGGCGAGGCGCGCCGCATAGCCTTCGTTCTTCAGCCGCAGGGTGAAGGCGTTGGCATAGACCCGGCCGATGTTGAGGCCCTGGAACGCCAGCGCCACGGCCAGCACGCCGGTCGTGATCGCCATGCCTTCCTGGAACGGGCCGCCGTCGAGCGACAGGCGCAGCGACAGGATCGGCAGGCACGGCACCAGCGAGGCGAAATAGGCCGGCGGATAGGTCGACAGCACGCCGGCGCCGGCGGTATTGAGCACGCTCAGCGCCAGGATCAGGATCGCCTGCGATTCGGCATCGCCCGGCACATAGAACAGGAAGGCGCTCAAGCCCCACAGGCAGCCGGTCGCGAACGAGCCGAGCACGGCGCCCGAGACCCAGCGCCCGGCCGCACGCTGCAGGTCGCCGGCGCGGACACGGCGCAGCAGGAGGATGCGCAGCGCCAGCACCGCGACATGCACGGCCAGCCAGAGGCCGATCGTCATCCGGTCCATGCGGCCGCCAATCGTCCAGATCACCAGCAGGGCCGCCACCAGATTGCCGCTGAGCACGGTCGGCAGCGCCCCGTAATAGGCCAGGAGCTTGGCCGCCCGGAGCGCCTGCGGATCGACCGGCACCGATTGGTCGAGGGTGGGTTCGGCGGCTTGCTGCATGGTCCCTCCCTTCCCCCGAAGTCGGACGCGCGATCAAATACTTCGCTACCATAGCAAGTAGGAACGTTACTTTTACGTTTCGCAGGCACGATGACCAGCGTTACGCTTCATGAGGCCCGTTGTCGGGCGGAAAGGACCTTGGCTGCATGACCCTGCTGCGCGTGCCCCGGACGACTATCGCGCTCTGCGCTGTCGCGTTGGCGGCCCTCGCGGTCATCGTGCTTTCCGGCTGGTTCGCGCTCGAGTCCCGCACCATCGCGCTCGCCAATGCCGGCGTCGCCGAGCGCAACCTGGCGCGGGCGCTGACCCAGAATGCGGACCGTGCGATCGAAGGCACCAATATCGTGCTGCGCACCAGCGTCGATCTGGTCGAACAGGCGGGCCTCAAGACCTTTACCGAGGACACGCTGCACGCCTTCCTGCAAGAGCGCTCGGACGGGCTGCTCGCGATCAAATCGCTAATCGTCGCCGATGCGGACGGCCATCTGCTGGCCGATTCCGAGGCCTATAACGTCACGGCCGTGTCGGTCGCCGACCGCGATTTCTTCAAGATCCACAAGGACGCGGTCATCAACGATTACTTCGTCGGATCTCCGGCCCATTCCCGCCTCGACGGGCAATGGACCTTCGCCATCAGCCGGCGGATCAGCAACCCGGACGGCAGCTTCGCCGGCGTGGTCGTGGCCGATGTCGACTTGAGCTATTTCAAGCTGTTCTACGACACCATCGATGTCGGCACCGCCGGCCGGATCGCGCTGATGCGCACGGACGGCACCATCCTGACCGAGAAGCCGTACGAGGCCGGCACCACCGGGTCGCATTATGTCGACGACCCGGAATATCAGGCCCATGTCGCGTCAGTCGATCTCAACACCTTCCGCGCGGCCGGTCTCGACGAGACCGAACGGCTGCTGACGTATCACCGCTCCGAGGACGGCCGCTTCGTCATCGCAGTGGCCTTGCCGATGGCGAGCGTGCTCGCGGATTGGCGCCGCGATACAAGGCGCAACATGGAGATCGCCGGCACCGTTGGGCTGGTCATCCTGCTGCTGGGCGTGGCGCTCTGGCGGCAGTATCGCCGGTCGGAGGCCGCAACGCGCGAAGCCGCCGCCGCCGCCGCCGCGACGCTGGAAAAGAACGCCATCCTGACCACCATCCTGCAGAACCTGCCGGATGGCATCCGCGTGCTGGACCGCGAGCTGCGGCTGGTCGCCTGGAACAATGTCGTGTTCGACGTGCTGTCGATCGACCGCGACGCGGTGCTGACCGCACCCGACCCGGGCCGCGCAATGCGGCGCGTGCTGGCGGAGCGCGGCGACCTCGGTCCCGCCGCGATCGAGCGGCTGATGGCGCGCGAGGAGCATCGCATCCGCTCGGGCAAGCCGATCCGCTTCGAACGCCAGCAGCCCAACGGCCGCTGGATCGAGGTGCGCGCCCATCCGATGCCGGACGGCGGCGAAGTGGCGATCGTGCGCGACATCAGCGAGCGCAAGCAGCGCGAGATGGAGGTCGAAGAGGCCCGCCAGCGGCTGGAGCGTCAGGCGGCCGATCTGATCGCGGCGTCGGGCGAACTGACCGTCGCCCGGGCCGAAGCCGAAGCCGCGCGTGCCCATGCCGAGGCCGCGAACCAGGCGAAGTCCGAATTCCTCGCCAACATGAGCCACGAAATCCGCACGCCGATGAACGGTGTGCTGGGCATGGCGAGCCTGCTGTTGTCGAGCGGCCTGGACATCGAGCAGCAATCCTTCGCCGAGGCGATCCAGGCCTCGGGCGAGAACCTGCTGGCGATCATCAACGATATTCTCGACATCTCGAAGCTGGAGGCCGGCCGGGTCGAACTCGATGCGGTCGATTTCAATCTGGAGGCCCTGGTCGAGGGCGTGGTCGAGATCGTGGCGCCCAAGGCGGCGGAAAAGCGGCTGCAGATCGGCGCGCTGGTCCATCCGACCGCCAAGGGCGATTTCCGCGGCGACCCGAACCGGCTCCGCCAGGTGCTGACCAACCTGGTCGGCAATGCCGTGAAATTCACCGAGGCCGGCAGCGTCACGGTCGAGGTCGCGACCGTCGCGGTGGACGACGATGCCTCGATCATCCGGCTGGAAGTCAGCGACACCGGCATCGGCATTTCCGAAGAGGCGCGCACGCACCTGTTCCAGAAATTCAGCCAGGCCGACACCTCGATCACCCGCCGGTTCGGCGGCACCGGCCTCGGTCTTGCGATCTCCCAGCAGCTGGTCGAGCTGATGGGCGGCACCATCGACATGACCAGCGGGCCGAACGGCTCGACCTTCTGGTTCACCGTGCGGCTCGACCGGGCCCAGATGCCGGTCGGCGCGCGTCCGGCCGAAACCGTGCCGCTCGACGGGCGCAGGGTGCTGGTGGTCGATGATCTGGCGCTCAATCGCCGGATCTACCGCGGCCAGCTCGAGGGCTGGGGCTTGACCGTGATGGAGGCGGAGGACGGTTTCGCCGCCCTCGCCATGATCGAGCGCGCCCATGCGGCGCGGATCTCGTTCGATTTCCTCATCTGCGACCAGCATATGCCCGGCATGCTGGGCGAGGAACTGGCCGAGCGCGTGCGCGACCGGGCCGAGCTGTTCGACGGCCATATCATCCTCGCCTCCTCCGCCGGGCTGAAGCCCAAGACCGAGGGTGAGCGCCGGCTCGCAGACGCGGGACTGATCAAGCCGATCAAGGCGCGCGCGCTGCATGATTGCCTGGTCGATCTCCTGTCCGGCAAGGCGCCGACAGAGCCCGCCATGCGCCGGACCGCCGGCGCCGCACCCGGTCGCCCCGCCTCGGAAACCGGCCGGCGCGTGCTGCTGGTCGAGGATAATGTCATCAACCAGAAGGTCGCCCGCGCGCTGCTGGAGCGGGCCGGCCATCAGGTCACCGTCGCCGGCCAGGGCGCCGATGCCGTCGCCAGGATCGACGCCGACGATTACGACATCGTCCTGATGGACATCCAGATGCCGGTCATGGACGGGCTGGAAGCGACCCGGCTCATCCGCGCCCGCGGCGACGCCAAGGCGCGCCTGCCGATCATCGCCATGACCGCGAACGCGATGGAGGGTGCCCGCGAGGAATATCTGGCCGCCGGCATGGACGAGTATATCTCCAAGCCGATCGAGGCGCGGCGGATGCTGGACCTGGTCGAGCGGCTGGGCGGCGATGGGCACGCGGCCGAACCGGCACCGGTGCGCAAACCCGCCCGCAAGGCCAAAGCCAAGCCCGCCGATGTTCCGGCGGTCGACGAAGCCCATCTGGACTCGATCCGCCAGGTGCTGCCGCCGCGCGAATTCGTGCAGCTGATCAGCGACTTCCTCGACGGCGCCCACGACCGTCTGGCCCGGATCGAGCGCCTCGGCGGCACCGAGGATTTCGCGGCTTTGTTCCGCGAGGCCCATGACATGGTCTCGACCGCCGGCAATTTCGGCGCCCGCCGCGTCGAGGGTGCCGCCCGCCGGCTCGAAGTCGCCGCCAAGAACCAGGACCGCGCCGCCGTCGCCGAAGCCATCTCCAGCCTGCAGCACGAAAGCGGCGAAGCGCTCGGCGCCATCCGCGAACGGGTCATGGGCGTGCCGGCGTAGGATTTCTAAACCCGCCTTTTGCGGGAGAGGGAGACTTCATCCCAATACCCCATTGCATCCTGACGCCGTCTGGGGATGATGATCGCCAACGAAGAAGCGGCGTGGGGAGGTAACGTGAGGCGTCTACCGGCTTGCCGGAGCAGATCGGCATGAGTGGTGCCGCGCAGGCCCAACCGCGCGCGTTCGATCGGCACATGCCCGATGCCGTAAGTTTCGTTCGCGTCACCAGCCGGTTCGCGGCCCGCGGGCGTCGGGCCACGAGCTATGTCGCCTTGAGCGAGATCAGCATCAGCATCGCCGACGGCGAGTTCGTCTCGGTCGTGGGGCCGACCGGTTGCGGCAAGTCGACCCTGCTCAATCTGGCGGCCGGCCTGCTGCGGCCGAGCGAAGGCAGCGTTTCCACCTTCGGAACGCCGCTCGACGGGCTCAACCGCAAGGCCGGCTATCTGTTCCAGGCCGACGCGCTGTTCCCGTGGCTGACCGCCCTCGACAATGTCACCGCCGGCCTGCGTTATCGCGGCACCAACCCGGTCGAGGCGCGCGACATGGCCGAGGATTGGCTGGTCCGGATCGGCCTCAAGGGCTTCGGCGGCTATTATCCGCATCAGATGTCGGGCGGCATGCGCAAGCGTGTGGCCCTCGCCCAGACGCTGATCCTGGAGCCGGAACTGGTGCTGATGGACGAGCCGTTCTCCGCGCTCGACGTCCAGACCCGGCAGCTGATGGAGAACGAACTCTTGGAGCTGTGGGCGGCCCAGCGCCGCTCGGTCCTGTTCATCACCCATGACCTGGAAGAGGCGATCTCGCTCAGCGACCGGGTGCTGCTGCTGTCGGCCGGCCCCGCCTCGCACGTCATCGGCGAATATGTCATCGACCTGCCCCGGCCGCGCGACGTGTCGGAGATCCGGCTGACCCCGGCCTTCCTCGACCTGCATCGGCGCATCTGGAACGACCTCAAGGCCGAAGTGCTGAAATCCTACGAGCAGGCGCGCCTTGGCTGATCAATCCCATCCCCGCACGCTCAGCCGCCCGGCGCTGTTCGCGCTGCGCGCCGGCGTGCTGATCGGCCTGTTGGCGATCTGGCACCTGGGCGGCCGCTTCGGCTTCCTCGACCCGTTCTTCTTCGCCACCCCCATCGACGTGATCGTGCGCACCTGGACCGATCTCGGCAGCGCCGACATTTATCGCCATCTGTGGGTGACCACGATCGAGACGCTGCTGGCCTTCGCCATCGGCACGGTCGGCGGCATCGCGGTGGGATTCTGGCTGGGGCTGGCGCCGCTCGCCTCGCTGGTGCTGGATCCCTACATCAAGGCTGCGAACGCCCTGCCGCGCGTCGTGCTGGCGCCGATCTTCGCGCTGTGGCTGGGGCTCGGCATCTGGTCCAAGGTGGCGCTGGGCGTCAGCCTGGTGTTCTTCATCGTGTTCTTCAACGTCTACCAGGGCATCAAGGAAGTGAGCCCGGTCGTGCTGGCCAATGCCCGCATGCTGGGGGCGTCGCGCCGACAGCTGATGACCAGCGTCTATCTGCCGTCGGCGCTATCCTGGGTGTTTTCCAGCCTCCATACCGCGGTCGGCTTCGCGCTGGTCGGCGCGGTCGTCGGCGAGTATCTGGGCTCGGCCGCGGGCCTGGGCTATCGCATTCATCAGGCCGAGGGCGTGTTCGACACGGTCGGCGTGTTTTCGGGCATGCTGATCCTGACCATCTTCGTCATCGCCGTCGATGCGATCGTCAGCCTGATCGAAGCGCGCTTCCAGGTCTGGCGCCCGACCACAGGCAGCCGGCCGGACGCGGCTTGAAACCAAAAAGCACTTCTGGGGAGGAAACGGACATGAACATCAAGACGGGCCTGGCGCTGGGGCTGATGGCACTGATGGCAGCCGGAGCGGCCCAGGCGGCCGATGTGGAAAAGCCGGACCTGAAACTGTCGGTCGGCGGCAAGGCGCTGCTCTATTACCTGCCGCTGACGGTGGTCGAGCGGCTCGGCTATTTCAAGGACGCCGGCCTCAATGTCGAGATCTCGGATTTTGCCGGCGGCTCGCAGAGCCTGCAGGCCCAGATCGGCGGCAGCGTCGACATCACCACCGGGTCCTATGAGCACACGATCCAGATGCAGGCCCAGGGCAAGCCGCTGGTCGCCGTCGTCGATCTCGGCCGCTATCCGGGCATCGCCCTCGGCATCGCCAAGTCCAAGATGGCCGAATACCATTCCTACAAGGACCTGAAGGGCATGAAGATCGGCGTGACCGCGCCGGGCTCGTCCACCAACTTCATGGTCAGTTACCTGATGATCAAGGCGGGTTTGAAGCCCGACGACGCGAGCTTCATCGGCGTCGGCGGCGGTGCCTCGGCCGTGGCCGCCATGCGCCACGGCCAGCTCGACGCGATCTCGAACACCGACCCGGTGATGAGCGAACTCGAGACCGCAGGCGATGTCGCGATCGTCGCCGACAGCCGGACCGCCGCCGGCTCCAACACGGTCTATGGCGGCGCCTCGCCTGCGGCCGTGCTCTATATGAAGCCGGAGTTCGCGAAGGCGAACCCCAAGACCGTACAGGCGCTGGTCGATGCCTTCGTCAAAGGACTGCGCTGGATCCATAGCCATTCGCCGGAAGAGATCGCCAACCTGATGCCGCCGGAATATCAGGGCGGCAACAAGGTGCTCTATACGACCGCAATCAAGAACTCGCTGGAGATCTATTCGCCCGACGGCAAGTTCGACCCGGCCGCCACCGCCAATACGCTAAAGGTGCTGCAGGTGTTCGACGACAAGGTCAAGGCGGCGACGATCGATCTCTCCAAGACCTACGACGAGACGTTCGTCGATGTGGCCGCCAAGGAAGTGAAGTAATGACCGACAAGATGATCACGCGCCGCCGGTTCAACGGCGGCGTGGCAGCGCTGGGCGCCCTCGGCACGATGAAGCTCGCCGCCCCCGCCATCGTCCGCGCCGAGGCCGCCACGCTCAAGGTCGGCGTGCTGCTGCCGCGCTCCGGTCTGCTGGCCGCCGCCGGCCAGGCCTGTCAGCGCGGCGCCGATATCGCGCCGAAGCTGCTGGCCGACATGGGTATCCAGATCGAGCTGATGAGCGCCGACACGGAATCGAGCGTCGATGTCGCCCGCGCGCGCGCCGAAAAGCTGATCCAGGACGGCGCCAATGTCGTGGTCGGCGCCTTCGACAGCGGCCAGACCATCGCGGCCTTGCAGGTGTGCGAGCAGCATGGCGTGCCGCTCGTGATCAATGTGGCGGCCGCCCCGCCGATCACGGAACAGGGCTACAAGACCGTGTTCCGCAATTTCCCGACCTCGGGCGCGCTGGTGAAGAACGGCCTCAGCCTAATGAAGGACCTGTTCCAGGCGAGCGGCACCACGCCCAAGACCGCCGTGTTCCTCTATGCCAACGACACGTTCGGCCAGGCCAACAAGGCGGCGATCGACGCGATCCTGCCGGGCCTCGACATGCCGTTCAAGCTGGTCGAGAGCATTTCCTACGACCCGAACGCCCAGGATCTGGCGGTCGAAGTCTCCAAGGCCAAGGCGACCGGCGCCGATATCGCGCTGGTGACCACGCGCTCCAAGGACGCGATCATGATGGTGCGCGAGATGGTCAAGCAGCGCTGGGAGCCGATGGGCCTGATCAGCCCGGGCAGCCCCGGCATGTATGACGAGCAATTCTACAAGACGCTCGGCAAATACGCCGATTACGCCATCACCGCCGTGCCCTGGTACGATCCCAAGAGCGAGATGACGCACCAGGTCGAGGCGGCGTTCAAGGCGCAGTTCCCGAACGACCGGTTCGAAGGCTATGCCTTCAACGTGGGCTTCACATTCGAGGCGATCCTGGTCGCGGCCGATGCGTTCAAGCGCGCGGGCTCGGCCGATCCGGCGGCGATGCTGGCGGCGCTCAGGACCACCCATATCGACAAGCACATGATGATCGGCGACGCCATCAGCTTCGACGCCAAGGGCCAGAACAATGGCGTCGGCTCCGCCGCGATCCAGAACCGCGACCAGAAACCGGTCGTGATCCTGCCGGCGTCGGCCGCACAGGAAAAGCCGGTGTTCCCGGTGCCGGGTTGGGGGAAACGGGGTTAAAGGGGACTGGCCAGATCGGGCGATGGCTGCAGCGCGCATTCGTCGTATTGTTAACGAGTTCTCCTCAATAGCGTGAATCCGGCGGCGATCACGGGAAAGCCAGAGGCAGCATATTGCGCGTTGTCAAAACCTCCGTCTTGTTGCCCCTATTGCTCCTTGCATCAGCCGAGGCTGCCATCGCAGGGCCGCTGGAGGACGGGGTAGCCGCCTTTCAGAACCAGGACTTCGGCAAAGCCTTTGTCTTGTTAGGACCGCTGGCCGACGCCGGAAATCCAGAGGCGGAAAAGGACCTCGGGGTGATGTACGAGGAGGGGCATGGTGTCCCCAAGGACCCTGCACTCGCTTTTCAATGGTTTGGCAAGGCGGCCGCGCAACGCAACGCTGAGGCAGAATACCGCCTGTGGGGCATCTATATGGCGGGAGCCGGGGTCCCGCGAGACCCCGCGCTCGCGATGGTTTGGTTGCGCCAAGCCGCAGCGCAAGGCCACATCCAGGCGCAAAAGGCCCTCAGCATGTCAACGTCGACCGGAATCGGAACGACGCCCGACGGCGGAGCCGCCACATCATGGATGCAGAAGGCCGCAGAAGCGGGAGACCCCGAAGCTCAGCGTCGGTTGGCCATCATGTACGCTATCGGAGGAGGCGCTCCGAAGGACCAGACCAAGGCGCTCTATTGGTTTCGAAAGGCTGCCGACAGTGGGGATGCTGCTGCGCAGATAGAGCTCGGAAACGACTATGCTCGTGGGATCGGAGTGCCCAAGGACCGTGAACAGGCAATGGCCTGGCTGCACAAGGCAGCGGCCCATGGCGGCATCAGCGCAAGCATGGCGCAGAGCATTATCCACGATATCGAAAAGGAAGAAACGCCTCTGGCACCGGCCCCACCTGAACTCGAAGCGGTTCGATGGAAGGCAGACGCAGGCGATCCGAAGGAACAGGTTCATCTCGGCGAGCTGTATTGCCAGGACCACACCGAGATAAAGGACTATGCCAAAGCAGCGTTTTGGTTTGGCAAGGCGGCCGATCAGGGTGACGCAAACGGGGAAGCCCGGCTCGCCGACTTGTATTACGACGGCAGCGGCGTTCCCAAAGACCTATCGAAAGCCGGTACCCTGGTGAAGATGGCAGCAGCTCAAGGTCATGCCCGTAGCGAACTGACCCTGTCCGGGTTTTATTCTCTCGGGCTATCGGGATTCCCCAAAGATCAAGGCCAGGCTCTTGCGTGGCTAAGGAAATCCGCGGATCAAGGATATCCCGAAGCGGAATATCAGCTCGGCTTGGCTTACTCGGTCGGCACTTTCATGCCCAAGGATCAGACGCAAGGCCTCTCGTGGTACCGAAAGGCGGCAGAGCATGGTTACTCGCCGGCCCAAAGCCAACTAGGTCTGCTGTATGAACTGGGTTTGGGCGTTCCCAAGGACCCAAAGCAGGCTCTGTCCTGGTATCGCAAAGTAGTCGAGCACGGCGACGACAGTATCTCGTCCGCCATGGCAAAAAGCAGCATCGCGAGGCTCGAGGCAAAGGGCACGGAGTAAACCGTCAAAACCAGTGTCCCGGTGCCAGATCTGGCGAAGCGTAATTGAACCGGCATCTGACGAAGTCGCTGGCGCTCAAGGCGCCCGACCGAAGTAGCGGCTGGGCGTCTCGCCCAGCGTGCGGCGGAACATGGCGGTAAAGGCGCTGGGGCTGTCATAGCCCAGGTCCTGGGCGACCAAGGTGACCGACTGGCCCTCGGCCAGCCGCGCCAGCGCCTCGATCAGGCGGACCTGCTGGCGCCAGGTGCCGAAGCTCATGCCGGTCTCGGCCCGGAACAGGCGGGCGAGCGTACGCGCCGAGGCACCGACCTGCTCGGCCCAGACCTCCAGCACCTCGTCGCGCGCCGGATCGTCGATCAGCGCCTGGCAGATCTGGATGAGCCGCGGATCGCGCGGCAGCGGCGCGTGCAGCGGCACCACCGGCACGGATTTGAGCTCGACCAGCACCAGGGCCGCGATCAGGGCGGCGCGGCCGGTCGGGTCGGTCTGGTCCGGCGGATGGTCGGTCGCGGCCAGGATCAGCTCGCGCAGCAGCGGCGCCACCTCGATCACGCCGCAGCGGGTCGGCAGGCCGCGCGTCGCATCCTTGGCGATATAGAGCGTGCGCATGGCGACGGCGCCCGACATGCGGATGGCATGGGGCTCCCCCGGCGGCACCCACACGGCGCGGTGGGTCGGCACCACCCAGGTGCCGTCGCGCGTCGTCACCCGCATCACGCCCGAGACCGCATAGACCAGCTGCGCCCGCTCATGCGCATGCTCGCCGGTGTGATGGCCCGCCGGGAAATCCTTGGCCATGGCCGCGACCTTGATCGGCACGCGCTGGTAGTCGTTGGGGTCGGTGCTGTAGGGCATGGGGCCAAGCTTGAGCCGGACGATGGCGGCGGACAAGCATTTCGCGCGCACGGTGATACCAAGCGGCGCCGGATCTGCTAGAACGGACCGAGGCTTGCGGAGAGAGGGCACCGATGACGAATTCCGACGCGGCACTCAGCCAGAACCTGGAATTCTATCGGGCGATCGGCGCGCGCGATCTGGCGGCGATGGAGCGGATCTGGGCGCGCGACGTGCCGGTCAGCTGCATCCACCCTGGTTGGCCCGTGGTCCACGGCCGCGCGCTGGTGCTGCAGAGTTGGCGCGCCATCCTGACCGGGCCGCGGCCGCCGCAGATCCTGTGCTACGAGGAGGATGCCACGGTCTATGACGGGCTGGCGCTAGTGACCTGCGAGGAAGAGCTGGACGGCAGCAGCCTTGCCGCCAGCAACCTGTTCGTGCTGGAAAACGGCCTGTGGCGCCTGGTCCATCACCAGGCGACACCGATCATGACCCGGCAGGAGAAGCCCAATCCGCGCGGCTCGGTCCATTGATCCGGGCCATTGCTGGCCCGAAAACTCAGTCTTCCATCATCGAGTTGATCTTGAGCGCCACGCCCATCGAGCCGCTGATCTTGAGCGAGCCGGTCATGTAGGCGAGCGTCGCATTCATGCCGCCGTCGAGCATCTTCTGCAGCGAGGCCGACGAGAGCTTCAGCGTCGTTTCCGCCTCGGCCTTCTCGTTGGAGATGACCGCCGGGTTCTGCGTACCGTCCCAGAAGATCACGCCATCGTCGCCCAGGTCGAACAGGACGGTGTGGCCGAGCGACACGTTCTGAGTGGCCTTTTCCTTGACCATCTTGGTCAATTGTTCCAACGACATGATCGAAACTCCACCGCACCCAGAAAAAATGAACGACCAAGCTAGCAAATCAAATGGCTCCGGGGAAACCCCTTGGATGAAGACTGTCGAGACCTGTGGCTTTTGCATCGGGGTTGCGAACCACGTCGCAGCGCCAATCCAATGACCTTCGACACGCTGCGCAGCGGCGATTGGCTGCCCACGCGCCGGTTGCGGCGCTGGGGACTGGTGCTTTTCCTATTGGAATCACTGGCTTTCCTGATCATCGCGGTCACGACCTATGGTGTGTTCGGGCCGATGCAGACGCCGAGCTCGACCGATTTCATCAGCTTCTACGCCGCCGGGGACCTGGCCAATCTGGGCCTGGCGCCGCTGGTCTATAACCAGGACATGCACCAGTCGGCGGTGCGCGAAATCTTCGGCGATCCGGCCCTGCCCTATTATTATTTCTTCTATCCGCCGGTTTTTCTGCTGCTGTGCCAGGGGCTGGCTCGCCTGCCCTATCTGGTCTCGTTCGGCGTCTGGGTCACGACTACGACCGCGCTCTCTTACGGCGCGATCCGCCGCATCCTGCCCGATGGCCGGCATTTTCTCCTGTTTGCCAGTTTCCCCTGCCTGTTCTGGACCGTGGGACTGGGTCAGAACGCGCTCTTGACCGCGGGCCTGCTGGGGTCAGCCACCCTGCTGCTCGACCGGCGGCCGGCGCTGGGCGGTGGCCTGCTGGCGCTGATCGCCTATAAGCCGCATTTCCTGCTGCTGGTGCCGGTGGCGCTGATCTGCGGCCGGCAATGGCGCGCGCTCGGCAGCTTCGTGGCCATGCTTCTGCTGCTCGGCGGTGCCACGACGCTCGCCTATGGCCCCGGCATCTGGACCGTGTTCCTGGCCCATGCCGATGAGACCCGGCATGTGTTCGAATATGGCCGCGTGCCCTTCACCGGTCCGGTCTCGAGCTTCGCCGCCGTGCGCGTGCTGGGCGGCCCGGTCTGGCTCGCCTATGGCGTCCAGGGCCTGGCGACGCTCGCGGCCGCCGGTGTCGTCGGCTGGCTCTGGGCGACCGACCGGCCGCCGGCCCTGCGCTTCGCCGGTCTCGCCGCCGGCATGCCGCTCGCGGCCCCGGTCGTGCTGTTCTACGACCTGATGCCGCTGGCGGTCGCGATCGCCTGGCTGCTGGTCGAGATCCACCGGACCGGGGTCAAGCCGTGGGAGAAGACCGGCTTCGTCACGGTCTGGCTGATTTCAGGCCTGGCCATGCCGATCGCGTACCTGGCGCATCTGCCGCTCGGGCCATTGGCGCCGGCGACCCTGCTGGCACTTGTCGCGGCACGGGCGCGGGCCTAGCGCGTCCCCAGCACCCGCCGGACGTTTGCAACGGTCACCGCCGAGACGCGCTCGTTGGATTCGACCGTGACGCCGGAAACATGCGGCGTCAGGAACAGGTTCGGCACGCCGATCAGGCCGGAGCCGGCCTTGAGCGGTTCGTCCTCGAACACGTCGAGCACGGCGGCGGCCAGATGGCCGGCATGGAGGGCGGCTGCCAGCGCCACCTCGTCGACCATGCCGCCGCGCGCGCTGTTGATCAGGATCGCCCCCGGCTTCATGGCCGCGATCGCGGCGGCATCGATCAGGTGATAGGTCTCGGGCGTCGAGGGCGCGTGGATGCTGACCACGTCGGCTGTGGCGAGCAGCGTCGCGCGATCGACCAGCGTCGCGCCCGCGGCGGCGAATGCCGCCGGATCGGCCCCCGGACGATCGACCGCGACCACCTCCATGCCCAACGCCACCGCCCGCCGCGCGACCTCGCGTCCGATCGAACCGAAGCCGATCAGGCCCAGGCGCTTGCCCTGGACCTCGTTGAACATCAGCTGGTTGCGCGGCCATTTGCCGGCCAGCACGGCGTCACCCGATTGCCAGATGTTGCGCAGTGTGATCAGGCAGCCGGCGATGACATATTCCGCGACCGAGGCGGCATTGGCACCGGTGGCCGGGCAGACCTCGATACCCATCGCTTGCGCCGCGGCCACGTCGATATTGTCGAGCCCGACACCCAGCCGGCCGATGATCTTGAGGCGGTCGAACGCCGCCAGCACCGCGCCGCGCACCTGGGTCCGGTTGCGCACGACCAGAGCCGGCACGCCCGGCGCCAGCGCCGCGATCTCGTCCGGCCGTTCGCACAGGCCCGGATCGTAATGCACCGAATAATCGGCCCTGAGCGATGCCAGCGCATCCTCGTCGAGGAATTCGGTAATCAGCACGTCGGTCATCGGGGCTCCGGGCCAAGCGGGGACGAGGCGCCCACTGTTGCAGGGCGCGCGCATCGGCATCAAGAGCCATGGCAGCCGGCGCCGGCATCGCCTATGGTCCGTCCATGTCCGCCGCCGATCTCGACAAGCTCCACGCCCGCATCCAGGCGCTCCGCGCCAAAACCATCGATAATGGCTGTACCGAGGACGAGGCGCTGTCGGCCGCGGCCAAGGTCGCCGAACTGCTCGACCGCTACGATCTGTCGCTGAGCGACGTCGAACTCCGGGCCGAACCATGCGAGCAATTGGCGTTCGAGACCGGGCGCAAGAAACGCATCCCCCTGGACGGCTGCGTCGGCGCGGTCGCCGAATTCTGCGACTGCAAGATCTGGCGCGAGAAGAACGCTACCGGCGCCTTCCGCTACGTGTTCTTCGGACTGCGCGCCGACGTGGCGGTCGCCCATTATCTGACCGACCTGATCGACAGCGCCGTGCGCACCGAACTCGGCAACTTCAAGAACTCTCAGCCCTACCAGCGCTTCGCGCATAAGGAACGGCATCTTGCCAACAGCTCGTTCGCCCTCGGCATGGTCGCCTCGATCGCGGGCAAGCTGATGGCGATGAAGGCGGAGCGCGACGATGCCAACCGCAGCAGCGGCCGCGACCTTGTGCTGGTCAAGGGCTCGGTCGTGGACGCGGAGCTGGCCAAGCTCAACCTGCAGCTCCGCACGGTCCGGGCCGGGCGCCGCTTCATCTCGCCCGAGGCCTATGGTGCGGGCGAGGCCGCCGGCGCGGCGCTCGCGATCAATCCGGCGATCAACGGCAAGCGCTGAGCGTCGCGATCCGGCTCGCACGGGCGGGCAATTGAGAAATTCTTCATTTCGCCGTAGTATCCGTTTCAGCATCTTCAGCCGGAGCGGGCGACGATCAAATGATGGAGGATCCAACTGCCAAAAACAGAAGCACAACTTATACTTTAATTATTTTTACACTGATATTTGTTGCGATCTTTATCTGTGCCGGCCTGTTCGTTAAATCGGAATTCGGCAAGGGTGTGACGCCCACGCCGACAGCCGGTACCAGGCCCCCGGTGGCTGCCGGCGTCGCCGGGCATTATATCGGCTTCACCACGATCTCGACCGGGATCTGCAGCGTGGGCTCCCATGAGTTCGTTTTGGACATCGATGAGGATGGCACCGCCAAATCCGGCTATGCCATGAAATCGGGCAGGCTGATGGGCGGCCGCATCAACCCCGACGGCCGCCTCAGGATGAGTTTCCGCGACGGCGGCTATGCCGTCACATTCGACGGCGAACTCAAGCACGGCCACATCACCGGCCATACATCGGTCAGCGGCGACAAGACCTGCGACATCAACTGGGATCTGTGGCGCAACTAGCCCTTCAGGCTTTGCGGATCATGAGCAGATAGGCATAGCCGTCGAACAGATCCTCATCCATGGCGAGGCCGTCCTGCGCCGCCGCCATCTGGCGCAGATCGCGTTCGATCTCGGCGCGCGGATGCACGTCGAACAGCCGGAGCCAGCCCAAGAGCAACCGGCGGCGCCAGCGCGGGGCCCGCAGCTGGTCGCCGAAATCGACGACGGCCAGGATGCCGCCCGGCGCCAGCTGGTCGAGCGCACGGTCGACCACCGGCCGCCAATCCGGGATCATCGACAGGACATAGCTGAAATAGATCACGTCGAAGCGGGCGAGACCGAATGCCGCCTCGGGATCGAAGCCCTGGCCGCCGGCCTGGGCCAGGCGCACGCGGTGGCCGAGGCCCTTGCGCTCCAGCGCGCGCGCGGCGGTATCGATCATCACGCCCGCGACATCGACGCCATGGAGCCGCGCGTCGGGCGCCATATGGCCCAATTTGACCAGGTTGCGCCCGGTGCCGCAGCCCATTTCCAACACCGAGGCGCCGGGCTTGATCGGCAGCCGCGCCAACAGCCGGTCGCGGCCCAGCAGATAGAATTTCCGGGTCAGGTCGTAGATGTGCCGCTGGTAGCGGTACATCGCATCCATGCGCCGCGCGGCATCGTCGGCGACCGGCAGGTCGACCATCGCGTCCGCCACGTCAGGCGACGCGGGAATAGAGGTGGAAGCCCCCGTAGATCGCCGAGCGGTCCTGGGCCAGCCAGCGCTTGGAGTCGGCCTCGTGATAGTGCCAACCCTCGAACAGCCGGGCGAAGACGGCCGGGTCGAGCTTTTCGGTAAAGGGCGATTCGGCGCCGGCGGTGCGGAAGATCACCCGGGCACCCGGCTTCGCCGTACGGCGGATCTGGGCCCAGAGATCGGCCAGCATAGTCGCGTCCATCCAGTCGACACTGTCGAGCAGGATATAGCGATCCTTGCTCGCCGCATCCTGGGCACCCAGATAGTCGGTCATCGACTGCAGCTTGACCTCGACCCGGTCGAGCCGGCCGCGGATGGTCGCGTAATACTCGCCCTTCAGGTACGGCGGCGTGGCACGGCGGTCCTTGACGTCGTAGTGCCGGCCGAACGCCTGCCAGGCGAAGTAATTTTCCGACAGATCGAAATCGCAGGCGAGCCGCCGGATGCGGAAGCGGATGAGCTCGGCCAGATCGCCGCTCGAATCCTGCTTCATGGCGTCGAACTGGTTGGCCGGAATGCCCAGGCTGTAAAGCACGATCGGCTGGCGGGCGAGCAGCCGGACCAGCTTCAGCTCGAACAAAGGCTCGATCTCGCGATCGTAGATCTCGCGCTGCTCTTCCAGACTGCGGGCGCTCAGGATGCGTTCCGGATGGCTGCCGGCGATGCGGCCGAAGGCGTGCAGGAAACCGATGAACTTGCCGAGCAGCGCCTTGCGATAGAGGCCCTTGGCGAAGAACTCGATGCGCTCGCCGCCCAGGATCGAGCGATGCTCCCAGAAGCCGCGTGTCGCCTCGTCCAGATGCGCCGCCAGATATTGCCGGTAGAGATCGACATTCTCCTGGTTCTTGGCGACGCCGAAGAATTGGAAGAAGGACTCATGGTCCGGCAGATGCTTGAGCGACGCCAGCTTCAGCCGGGTCAGCGCGATATGGGCCGGGTTGAGGTCGAGGGCCGTGATATGGGCCGGATCGGCGACCAGGTAGTTCAGGATGTTGCAGCCGCCGGACGCGATGGTCACGACCTGACTGTCGGGCTGCAGCTGCAGCGCCTCCAGATCGACGACGGGATCTTCCCAGATCTGATTATAGACGAAGCGGGCGAACCAGAGCGCAAACAACCGGTCGAGCAGGGCCTGCTTCTTGCCCGGTGCGGCCCGATAGACCGCCTTTTTGATCGCCGCGGTCTTGCTGCGCGCCAGTGCTACCATCGCCCCGCCCCCGTCCATCCTCGACCCTGCGGCAGGGCCAACATCAAGATGCGGAATAGGATCAAAGACGAGGTCGGTCCACTCAATTTGGCGGCCCGGGAAATCATTTCACCGGGCCTCCATAAAATCGTCTCTGAACTGTCATTTTACTTGGCCGCGACTCGGCAATGACAGTATCGATGTGACCGCAAGCCTGCTGCTGCGCGACCTCTAGCACAGCCATCGCGCCGCGTGGCATGCTCGGAGTCGTTGGGGAGGAAGAGATGGATCTGCCGGTCAGGATGAACGACGGCGAACGCGAGTTGTTCGTCCGCACCTTGGCGAAAGCCACACGCTACTTGGAATTCGGCAGCGGCGGCAGCACGCTGCTGGCGGTACGCTCGCCGGCCAAGGTCATCCTGACGGTCGAAAGCGATCCGGCCTGGCTCGACAAGATCCGCGCGCATCCGGAGATCGCCGCGGCCGTGACGGCCCAGCGCCTGTTCCTGACCCATGCAGACATCGGCCCGGTCGGCGAATGGGGCAGCCCGACCGACGAGACGCGCCGGGCGGACTGGCCGCGCTATTACGCCGATCCGTTCTTCGCGACCGACATTCTGTTCGACCTGATCCTGATCGACGGCCGCTTCCGGGTCGCGTCCGCACTCGCCGCCGCCGCCTGCGCCGCCGAAAGCGCCACCATCGTCATCCACGACTACGAGCTGCGGCCGCAATATTACCTGGTCGAGAAATTCTTCGACATCGAGGAAAGCTGCGAGAGCCTGTACGTGCTGCGCCGGCGCAAGACGATCAATATCCGCTCGTTCTATATGGAAGTGATGCGGCACCTGTTCGAGCACGGGTAGCCGCACGCCATCCCTTACGACGAGAGCGCGATCACCAGCGCGCCGACGATCCAGCAATAGATCGCGAACGGCCGCATCGCGTTGACCTCGTGCTTGCGGAACCAGGCCATCAGCGCCCAGACGCTGAAGAAGGCGACGATGCCGGAGACGACGCCGCCGATCACGGCATTGCCCATGGTGCCGGCCGGCGCGTGGGCCAGCTTCGGCAGTTCGAGCACGCTCGCGCCGAGGATGATCGGCGCCGCCAGGAGGAACGAGAAGCGTGCGGCGGCCTCGTGGGTCAATCCGGCCCAGAAGCCCGCGACCATGCTGGCGCCGGACCGCGAGAAGCCGGGGATGAGTGCCAGCGACTGGGCGAGACCGATCAGCAGCGCCTGAACGAAGCTCAGCTCCTCGACCGCCTTCGTGCCGCGCTTCTGCAGCTTTTCGCCGGCATAGAGCAGCACGCCGTTCAGGATCAGGAAGAACGCGGCCGAGGTGACGTTGGAAAAGATGCCTTTAAGCAGCTTCTCGAACACCAGGCCGATCAGCGCCGCCGGGATCGTGCCGACGATCAGCAGGAACAGCGTGCGCCGCGCGGCGACGGCACGGCTGTCGAACAGGCTCTTGATGAAATCGAGCCAGTCGCGCCAGAAGAACCCCAGGAGTGCCACCGCCGTGCCCAGATGCAGCATGACGACGAACGGCAGGAAATGCTCCTTCAGGAATTCCGGGCCGAGGTCCCAGCCGAAGACGAAGGGCGTCAGCACCGCATGGGCGACGCTGGAAATCGGGAACAGTTCGGTGATGCCCTGGATGACGGAAATGATCAGGGTTTGCAGGAGATCCATGTCGCCTCGGCTGGCTCGGGAAAGAAGGCAGGCCCGCCTATAGCAAGTCCGGGCCGGGCCGGACAGAGGAAAGGGTGGGTTTCCTCGTCATTCCCGCGCCAAATTCTTCTCCGCGATGAAGCGCTCGAACGCGGCCAGCGTCGGTTCGCTCACATGATGCTCCATGCCCTCCGCGTCGGCACGTGCGGTTTCCGGATCGATGCCGAGCGCCTCCAGAAAGCGCAGCACGATCTGGTGCCGGCGCCGGCATTCGAGCGCCAGCGCCCGGCCCGTCTCGGTAAGGAAGATCGAGCGATAGGGCTGCTGCAGCACATAGCCGTCGCGCTGCAGCCGGCCGATGGTATTGACCACGGTCGCGTGGGCGACACCCAGCCGGCGCGAGATATCGACCGCCCGCGCCTCGCCCTGGCCGTCGATCAGATCGGCGATCAGCTCGCAATAATCCTGCGCCATCATGCTGTCGCGCTGGCGGCGCTGCTGCTCGAACGCGCGCGTCTGGCTTTCGGGCTCGTCGACCACGCCATTCAGCAGGCCGACAACGGGCGCCTGCGTCTTCTCAGTCATTCGTGGCATGTCCCCCGGTGCATGCGCACAATCCTAGCAAGCGGGCGGGTTTTTTGTAAGGGACCCGCCCGCTGCTGGGTATCGTCTAGCCGTGGATCGGCTGCTCGACGGCGGTGTTCAGGGCCGCCTGGATGTCACCCTCCCACAGCGCCCGCGGCTTTTCATAGACCAGCTCGATCTCGTTGCCGTCCGGGTCGGTGAGATGGATGCTGCAGGTAGCACCACGATCGACCTGCCGGTGCAGCGCCACGCCACGGGCCGCGAGGAACGCAATCTGCGCCAGCCAGGCCTCGCGGTTCGGATAGGCCACCGCGACGTGGTTGAGCGCCTGCGGGCGTTCGGCCTGATCGGTCGGCAGCGCCGGCCGCTCGAGCAGCGCGATGTCATGGTGGCTGAGCTTGCCATCGAGTTCGCCGCTATAGAAGCGCATGCGGACGCGCGGCTTGGCGTCGGTGCCGGGACGCTCGAAGATGCCGACCTGGCGAAAGCCCAGGCATTCGGTCCAGAAGCGGTGCGACGCGTCGAGGTCGCGCACATTCATGACGATATGGTTGAGGCCCGAGGGCGTCTGCGCCTCGGCGGTGGAGAGCATGGTGGTGGTCATCGGGTTTCCTTCAAGATGAAGCCCGAGGCCTGCCGCAGCGGAAATGAAAAAGCGTTCATACGACAGACCTTGAGCGCGATGGGACGACCGATGCCCGACGGCCTCGATAGTCCCAGGATGCGCGTTGGTTGACGTTGAACGCTTACGGTTGCGAACGGGTCGCAACAACGAAAGAGGTATCACGCCCCGATCGGCGTCTGCAAGGGCAAATAAACGCAGCGCTTCATCTTGCTTGAATTATAGCACATGCTATATTTTCACCTTCGAGCTTCATCCCGCTGGAGGCGGAGGTCCCGATGGCACCGAGCGATCTCAGCTTAGCCGACCCGACATCGGGGCATCTTGCCCCGCGCGCGGTCTCGCTCGGGCCGTTCGACCGGCTGATCCGCATCCCGGCGGGCACCGGCTGGTTCCGCAAGCTGCTGGCGTTCGGCGGCCCCGGCTATCTGATTTCCGTCGGCTATATGGACCCGGGCAACTGGGCGACCGATCTCGCCGGCGGCTCGGCCTACGGCTATACCCTGCTGACGATCGTAGTCATCTCCAGCCTGATGGCGATGCTGCTGCAGGCGCTGAGCCTGCGCCTCGGCATCGCCACGGGCCGGGACCTGGCGCAATTGAGCCGGGAGCGGTTCGGCACGCGCGCGGCGTTCGCGCTCTGGGTCCTGGCCGAGATCGGCATCATCGCCTGCGATCTCGCCGAGGTGATCGGCACCGCGATCGCGCTCGAGCTGCTGTTCGGGCTGCCGCTCATCTGGGGCGTGCTGCTGACCGCCTTCGATACGATCCTGGTGCTGGGCCTGCAGCGCTGGGGCTTTCGCGGCCTCGAAGCGCTGGTGATCGGCCTGATCGCCATGATCGCGCTCTGCTTCTGTTACGAGCTGATCGTGTCTTCGCCCGACATGGCGGCCGTCCTCGGCGGGCTGGTGCCGCGGGCGGAAATCATCCGCGATCCGGAGATGCTCTATGTGGCGATCGGCATCATCGGTGCGACCGTGATGCCGCATAACCTCTATTTGCATTCGGCACTGGTGCAGACCCGCGCGGTCGATCCGAGCGTCGCCGGTAAGCGGGAGGCGATCCGGTTCGCGACGATCGACAGCAATATCGCCCTGGGCTTCGCCCTCCTGATCAATGCCGCCATCCTGATCCTGGCAGCCGCGACCTTCCACACGACCGGCCATACCGACATCGCCGAACTGCAGGACGCCTACAGCCTGATCAGCCCCTTGCTGGGAGCACCGCTGGCCGCGACGATCTTCGCGCTCGCGTTGCTGCTCGCCGGGCAGAACTCGACCCTGACCGGCACGCTTGCCGGCCAGATCGTCATGGAGGGTTTCCTGCATCTTCGGCTGCAGCCCTGGCTCAGGCGTCTGGTCACCCGCGCGCTGGCCGTCATTCCCGCCGCCGCCGTGGTGGCGCTGCTGGGCGAACGGTCGAGCGGCGACATGTTGATCGCCAGCCAGGTCGTGCTTAGCCTGCAACTGCCCTTCGCCATGATCCCGCTGGTCTGGTTGACCGGCGACAAGAAATTGATGGGTAGCTTCGCCAGTTCGCGCGTGCTGTCGGTCGCGGCCTGGGCGGTCGCGCTGGTAATCCTGGCGCTCAATCTGAAGCTGGTCGCGGACGTATTGTTCTAGCGCCCTCGTTCGCCCGTGATTGCGGCGATTTGACCCGAGCCTGCCTCGGCGTCGGGGTTTTGGTGAAGCCGGTCCGGCGCTCTGCTATAGAGGCGGCATGATCCGTCCCCGGCGCCTTGCCGCCCCTCTCCTTGCCCTCCTGGGCCTCGGCACGGCACTGCCGGCCGCGGCCCACCCGCATATCTTCATCGAGGAGCATGTCGAGGTCCTGTTCGACCAGAACAACGTGACCGGCGTGCGCATGACCTGGAGCTTCGACGAGCTCTACAGCTCGATGCTGCGGTCGGACTACACCGACACGAAGAAGGGCCCGATCACCGCCAAGGACGTGAAGAACCTGCATGAGAAGGCGTTCAATAATCTCGCCTCGGTGCATTATTTCACCACCATGAGCCTGGACGGCAAGCCGGTGACCTTTGGGGTCCCAAAGGATTTCACCGCCAGCTTCAATGCCGACGACAAGGCGATCTACAGCTTCGTCATCCCGCTGACCCTGCCGAAAGCTGCCGCGCGCAGCCTGTTGGAGATCGCCGTGTTCGATCCGGAATATTACGTCGATTTCGAACTGGCCGAGGACAATCCGGTCAAATCAGCCGGCGGCGAGAGCCTGAAGGCCGATTGCGAGGCCGGCACGGTCCAGCGCGATACCCAGGGCTGGGGCACGGTCGATGCCGATATCGTCTCCTGCCGCTACCAGGCGGCGTCATGATGCGCACCCTGCTGCTGGCCCTGCTGCTGCTCGTCGGGCTCGCCGGTCCGACGCTGGCGCTGGCCGACCCGTTCACCGGCGGCGGCGGCACGCCCCTGTCGGAAAAACCGATCGGCCAGCCCGACGCACCGGCGCCGCCACCGGTCCAGACCCCCGGCGACGTTTCCATGCCGCTCCCCGGCACCGGCTTCTTCAACGGCGTATTGCAGCGGCTGGCGCATCAGCAGATGCTGTTGAACGAGCGCATCTCGCATCAGTTCAAGGCGGTGCGCGACACCGGCTCCAGCGCTGCATTCTTCACCATCCTGGCGCTGGCGTTCTTCTACGGCGTGCTGCATGCCGCCGGCCCAGGCCATGGCAAATCGATCGTGGCAGCCTATTTCGTCGCCAACGAGGCGCGCTGGACCAGCGGCGTGGTCATGGGCGGCGTCATTTCGCTGTTGCAGGGCCTGACCGCCATCGTCGTCGTGTTCCTGCTGTCGCTGGTGCTGAAGACCAGCCAGATGGCGGTCGAGAACAATGGCGCCATGGTCGAGTTCATCAGCTATGGCCTGGTCGTGCTGATCGGCCTGGTGCTGTTCTATCGGG
>Ga0302314_10001540_pt1 | contig 43181 bp, 42 predicted proteins | sample III_Palsa_N2_3_FD_200533 | JGI IMG/M metagenome (GOLD analysis project Ga0302314, IMG submission 200533) | Peat permafrost microbial communities from Stordalen Mire near Abisko, Sweden - III_Palsa_N2_3 | ecosystem: Environmental > Terrestrial > Soil > Palsa > Peat permafrost | place: Sweden... | reverse complement strand
TCGGTCACATCGCCCGGCTTGCTCAGCGGCGTCAGGCCGGTGCCGAAGGGGTTGCCGGCGAGAAACTGCGAGGCGTCGCTGTTGCCGTTCTCGTGCTGATCGAAGCCGTACTGGGCGTCGATCTGGACGCCTTCGAAGTCGTGCTTCATCACGAAGTTGACCACGCCGGCCACGGCGTCGGCGCCGTATTCCGAGGAGGCGCCGCCCGTCAGCACGTCGACCCGTTCGACCAGCGGGGCAGGGATGAAGTTCAGGTCCGGCACCGGACCCGGGACGCCGCCGCTGGGATCGCCCGGCTGCAGCCGGCGGCCATCGATCAGCACCAGGGTGCGGACGGGACCGAGACCGCGCAGGTCGACGGTGGCCGTACCGGTCGAGCCGTTGGAGACAGTCGAATTCTGCCCGGCCATCACGGCGGGCAGGTTGTTCAGCAGGTTTTCAACGTTGACGACACCCTCGGCCTTGATTTCGCCGGCGGTGACGACGGTCAGCGGGCTGGCGCTTTCCAGATTGGCCCGCGGGATGCGCGAGCCGGTGACCACCACCTCCTGCACCTGCGACGTGCCCGCCGGCGCCGCGGCCGCCTGGGCGTTGGCCTGCGTCGCGCCCATCAGCGCGGCGCCGCACAGAATCGTCGAGGCGAACAGCGTCTGGCGCTGACTTAGCTTCTTCATTCGTGAAACCCCTTGAAGGCCATCAACCGCGTCCGCAGTCGACGACGAACCCCGTAAAAATTAACGAGCTGTCATGTCAGCTCCCTGCCGACAGGAAATGGTCGCGGGACCTCCAGGTCAAGGGACGGTGACGCCTCGGTCAATGGATCGCGCGGGACTGTCACTTTCCAGACACACCACCGTCACTGTCCAGCCTCTTCAAACCGCTGCCTGACAGGCGGGTAATTTAAAGTAAGATATTGTTTTTTTGACGATATCAGAAAAGTTGACAAGCCGGACAATGGCGGTGTTCACCATTTTTTCGACCCAGAGCCGCAACTTTTCTCGCGAGGCGAAACCGGCGTCTCTGTCACATTTACGGAGACGCCGGTACGTCCCCAACAGTGACACGCCCGCGCCCACCGGACCTGGTCGAGTCGAATTCCACGGCGCCGGCGTGGCGCGCGCCGCGCGGACGGTCCGGGCTCGACGGACGATCGTTGACGCGGCGGCGGCGAATTGGGCTTTGCCCCGCCGCCGCCGCGATGGGAAGATCGCCGGCGGACGTCGCCGCGCCGAGGAATTCATGACAGAGCCGTTTTTGCAAGCTTCGGGCGCGCCCGACCCCCGGCTGATCGAGATCGAAGCTCTCATCAGAGCGGGGGATGTGGGACGGGCGGGGGCCCTGGCCGAACAGGCCCTGGCCGGCGGCCTGGCGCACCCGCTGCTGCTCAACCTGCGCGCCTTCAAGGCCGAAGCCCAGGGTCGGATAGCCGACTCCCTCGCCGACCTGCGCCGCGCGCACGCCCTTGCGCCCGATGACGTCCCCGTGCTGAACGCGATGGGCCTTTGCCAGTCACGGCTGGGTCTGCATGCCGAGGCCGTCGAGAGCCTGTTGCGGGCGACCGAGCTGGCCCCCGACTTTCCTCAGGCCTGGAACAATCTCGGCATGGCCCAGCTGGCCCACGGCGATCTGGCAGGCGCCCGTCGCAGCTTCGAGACGGCCAGCGCGCTGGAGCCCGGCTTCGCCGAACCGCGCGGACACCTCGCCCTGATGGCGGTGCGCCGGGGCGACCGGGCGGTGGCGCGCACGGCGGCCGAGGCGGCGCTGGCGATCAGACCGCGCTTGTCCGAGGCGGTGCGCGCGCTGGCCATGGCCGATCTGGCGGAAAACCGACCTACCGACGCGGAGGCCCGACTGCGCGACCTGCTCGCCGATCCCCAACTCGGACCCAATGGCCGCTATCTGTCCCGCGGGCTGCTTGGCGACGCCCTGGACCGCCAAGGCCGCTTTTCCGAGGCGTTCGAGGCCTATCGGATGGCGAACCTTGGCCAGCGAGACGCCAACTCGGCCCAGTTCGGCCAGTCAAATCTGGTCGGACAGATCGAGGGTCTGCACCAGGCGTTCGCGGCGACCTGGCCGCGGGGCGTCGAACCGAAGCCGCCGACCGATCCTTCTCCCGCGCGGCGACACGTCTTCCTGATCGGTTTCATGCGTTCGGGCACCACCTTGATGGAGCAGGTGCTGGCCTCCCAGCCGGACGCGGTCGGCCTTGAGGAAAAAGAGGTCCTGGTCTCGGGGATCACCGAGTTCCTAAGCCGGCCGGACGGGATCGCCCGGCTGGCCGCGGCGGATGAACAAACGCTTTCAGCCCACAGGGCCGACTACTGGGAACGGGTCCGGGCGTACGGGATCGATCCGACGGACAAGATCTTCGTGGACAAGATGCCGTTCGACGGGTTGAGACTTCCCTTGATCCACCGCCTGTTCCCGGACGCCAGGATCGTGTTTACGGTTCGCGATCCGAGGGACGTGATCTTCAGTTGTTTCAAGCATCGCTTCGCGGTGACTCCCTACACCTACGAGTTGCTGACGCTGCCAAGCGCGGTGCGTTTCTACCACATCTATATGCGCAGCGTGGATACCTTCCGCTCAAGGCTTCCGCTGCGGATGCATCTCTATCGCCACGAGGATCTGGTCGCGGATTTTGACGGTCAGGTCAAAGCGCTGTGCGATTTTCTGGGCATAGGCTGGAGCGAGGCCATGCGGGACATCGGCCAGCGCTCGCGTCAGGGCCTGGTCGCCTCGCCCAGCGCCCCGCAGCTGCTGAACGGCCTGTCCCGCGAGGGCCTGCAGCAATGGCGACGCTATGCGGCCGAGCTCACGCCGTTCTATCGCGGCCTCGAACCCTGGGTGCGCCGCTTCGGCTACCGATAGGAACCGTGCGGGTCAAAGCTTCAGCCGGGAAGCAGATCGAAGGCGACGGTCAGGCGCGGCTCGTCGCCGTCGAACGGGACGGTTCCGTGCCACATGTACGATGGAAACAGCACCAGCTTGCCCGGCGCCGGCTTGACGAAGCGCTCGGCGGCCAGCGCTGGTCGGGTGGGGACCCCCGGCTGACCGAACTTCAGCCAGCCCTCGTGGCCCCGTTCCACGGCTTGGGGTAAGGCGATGTAGCAGGCCGAAGACAGCCAGCCGCGCGAGTGCAGGTGGTTGGTGTGGTAGCCGTGCGGCCGAAGCCGCGCCGACCAAACACCTTCCATGCGGTAGGCGCCGGTATTGCGCGCCCGCAAGGGGTCGGCGCCGGCGCCCAGGGCGTCCATGTGACGCCGGATCGGACCGTCGATCGCCTGGAAGAAGGCGCGGATCACCGGATCGCCGGACCGGTCCAGGCGCTGCTGGGTCTGCGTTCCCTGGCGCAGCGACTGGCCGACAGGATGCGTGCGCAAAGGGTGCCGGCGCTCCAGGCTGAGCGCGAGGTCCGCCAGAAAGGCCTCCAGGCTGGACCAGCCGGGCGGGGTGTCGATGGTCCAGTCCCGCACCATGGCCTGGTAATCGTAGAGTTCTTCGTAGCGCGGGTCGCCGAGCAGCCGCCAGGCCGTCGCCTGAAGCGCCACGGCCTGCTGGTCGAGCGGCGCGCGCGCGCGCAGCACCCCCGCCTGGTCCGCCGCGGCCTGGGCGCGTCCCGCCGCCAGATTGGCCAGGCACAACGCGTTCAGCGACTCCAAGACGTCCGGCGCCAGGGCCATGGCCCGCTCGGCGTGCGCCAGGGCCCGATCCGGATCGGACCGGGCGATCAGGTGCGACGCCTGAACATGCAGCGCGGGATCCCCCCCTTGCCCCGCGATCGCCTCGCTCAGCACGCCGTAGGCGGCCTCGAACTCGCCGGCGTATTCCAGGACCTTGGCCTTGGCGGCCTTCAGCCGCGTATTGGCCGGGTGAGCCGCGATGGCCGCGCTGACGGCCTCGCAGGCGGCGGCGGCGTCCTCGGTGCGCATCCAGATCAGCTGGGCCAGGTCGGCATGGGCGCCCGGATCGTCCGGCAAACGGCGGATCGTTTGCCGGAAGGCCTGATCGGCCTCGGCGAAGCGGTCCTGGCCTTGCAGCGCACGGGCCAGCGCCAGCCAGGTCTGCGGCGCGTCCAGACCCTTCGCGAAAGCGCGGCGAGCGGCGGCTTCGGCCTCAGCGAAGTGCTCGGCGTCGCCAAGAGCGGCGGCCAGGTTGTGCTCGGCGACGGCGCTGCGGGGCGTAATTTGAACCGCGCGCCGATAGATCTCGATGGCTTCGTCGAAACGCCCCAGCGCTTTCAAGGTCAGCGCATAGGCGCTCAAGACGTGGATATCGGCGTCCGGTCGCGCCGCGGCGGAGGAGACCGCCGCCAGGGCTTCGACGGGCCGGTTCTCATTGAGCAGTAGTTCCGACAGGCCGACGGCAGCGCGGCCGAAGATCGGGTCGATGGCCAGCGCCTGTCGATAGGCGTCCTCGGCGTGGCTCCGAAACCCGCCCATCTCCAGCGTCGCCGCGAGGGCTTCGAATAGGTCCGCCCGGCGCTCGAGCGTCAAGGCGTCGCGAAATTCGTACTCCGCGCCGCCCAGATCCCCCTGCCCGCGCAGCGCCAAGCCCAGCAACCGCCGCGCCTCGACCAGATTCGGCTGCTGGGCCTTCAAGGCGCCCAGCAGGCCGGCGGCCTCCGCGAAACGCCGCTGATAGAGCAGCGCGCTCGCCTGGCGCAGGCGTTCGAGGGTCTCGGGTGACGGCTGCGGGCTCAAGCGGACCGGCTTTCATGGTTGCGCATGGTGGCCCCATAGCGCGTGGCGCGCGCCAAAGCTAACGCGAAACGGTGGCCCAAAGCGCAAGGAGGTCGGGGCGCAAGGGGATCAGGGCGCGAAGCTGGAGCGCGCCTTCACGCCCCAATGGCCGTTCTCGCGAGTGACCACGTAGATCGAGTCGAAGCCGCCGATCACGCTCCCGTCCGCGCGGTAACGGGTGAAGCGGGTGTCGATATGCACCTTGTCCTCGCCGGCGTGGATCACCTCGCGCCGCTCCCAGGCCGAGTGGTCCCAATCCTTCAGCGCGCCCTGTTCGAACATCTGGGGTTGGTGATAGCCAGGCTCGATAATCGCCAGCGTATTGGAGGCCAGGCGGACGCTTGGAAAGTTGAAGGTCGCCTCGAAAGCCTTCAGGTCGCGGGCGTTGAAGGCGGCCATGAAGGCGTCGAGACAGGCCATCGCCGCGGCGACGGAATCGGCATTGGCGGACATTGGCGTTCCTCATCGCGGGTCTCGTCGGGTCCAGACTATCGCTCGCGGACATCAGAAGGAATGGCGTAGGCGACCGGCCACTCCGCCGCGCCCGAAGGACGGTCCATCATCAGAACCGGCGTTGGTCAAATTGTCGCAGTATTCACTTTTATGAAATCTGAGGAGTGCATGCTTTCGCCAGAGAAACCCTGGGATGTGGTTCATGCAGCCAACAACACCATTTGGTCGGAGGGGTGTTTCGCCGGGCTCGGCCAGTCCTTCGCTGGGTTATCGTCAGGAATCGCAACCCAGACCGACAGCGTCGGTTGATCAACCCGTCGGCCGAAATGAATCGAGGAGCAGATCGTTCGGCTTCGCTTACTTCATCGACGCCATCACCGCGAATTACGTTAACTTTTCGGATGGGACCGATCGAAAATCCTTTTGGATGTATATGCTATACTATTTCATATTTCTGATCGTATCGATTGTCGCCTCGGTGTCCTTTCGATCCATGCTGCCGGTCCAACTGTACGCTCTGGCGATTTTCCTCCCCGACCTTGGCATCAAGGTTCGCCGGTTGCATGACGTGGGTAAGAGCGGCTGGTGGTTCCTGATCGCCCTCGTGCCGTTCGGCGCCTTCTATCTGCTTTACCTTTGGGCCCAGCCCAGCGAGCCGTCGAGCGCGGCCCAGGCCGAAGTCTTCGCCTAGCCGCCGACAACCTCGAGCCCGCCGCCCAGTCCGCCGAGACCAAGCGCCGCGGCGTAGGTTCGCGCCTGCTCGGCATGGGCAGGGGTCAGATGGATCATGCCATAGCGCGCGGCGGCGATCCGCCTGGCCTCCGGGCCAAGCTTGCCACCGCCGGCGATCTGCGGGTCCAGCCAAGCCTCGATGTTCCGCCAAAAGCGCGGACTTTCGCCGTCGACATCGGTGAAGCTGTATTCGTCCGCAAGGGCGCCCACGAAGAAGGCCTGTCCGGACTTACGTCCCACATCGGGATCGGCGGCCAAGGCGGCGACGGCGCGACCGACATATCGAGGCGTTTCGGAATAGGCGAAAGCGAAATCGGCTTTGACGGCGTCGCGCCAGTTCGCCTCGGTGACGCCGAACCGGTCGAGCATCGCCTCGGAGCGCAGGAAGCCCGGCGAGACGGCGAGGGCGCTCACTCCGGTTCCCGCCAGGTCCCAGGCCATGGCGTAGGCTAGCCGGTTCACCGACGCCTTGACGAAGTCGTACACGAGTTGGCCGCGATAGCCGGACAACTCGCCGTCGGTGACCTCGACGATCAGCCCGCGTTTGGCCTCGACCATCAGCGGCGCCAGGTGGCGCGAGGTGATCAGATGGCTGAAGACGGCCTGGTCGACCAGGGCGCGCGCGGTCGCCATGTCCAGCGACCAGAATTTGGCCTGCCAGTCGATCAATTCGTCGCCGCCCCAGATGTCGTTGACCAGCACATCCAGCCGCCCCTCGTCGGCGCGCAGGCGCGCGGCCAGGGCGACGACTTCGGCTTCTTGCGTATGATCGACGCGCACCGCGACGGCCAGCCCGCCTGCATCGATAATCAGCTGCGCGGTTTCGTCGATGGTCTCGGACCGGCCCGGCGTCGCGGCGTGGCCGCGCGTGCTGCGGCCGGTGCAATAGACCTTGGCCCCGACGGCGGCCAGCTCCCGCGCGATGCCGCGACCCGCGCCGCGCGTGGCGCCGGCCACCAACGCCACCCGCCCCGCCAAAGGATGGTCTATGGCCGGATGTTCCATGGACGCCTTCTCCATCATGCGCGTTGGTCTATAGTGGGGTTTTCATAAATGAATGATCGTTTATAATCAACATGGCCCGCCGAAAAACCATTAGCGACGAAACCGTACTGGGCGTCGCGCTGCGGGTGATGACGACCAAGGGTCCGGAATTCACCCTCGCCGACATCGCCGCCGCGGCCGGCATCGCCCCCGCCACCCTGGTCCAGCGTTTCGGAGACAAACGCCGCCTGGTCATCGCCGCTTTCGCCCAGGACAATGGCGCCTTCGCGGGCGCGCTGGCCGACCTGCCCTCCGGCTCGAGCGCGGCCGCCGTCATCGCGGTATTCCGGCTGCTGACGCCAGGGATCGACGATGTCGGCGCTTTCGCCGACCAGCTGCTCTGGCTGCGCCAGGATATGCGCGATCCCGACCTCAACCGCCTGGCCCGCGAGCGGTTCCGATTGCTGCGCGAGGCCATCGCGCAGCGTCTGCCCCCGCTGGCCATCGCGCCGGCAGACGCCGCGCGGCTGATCGAGGCTCAGTGGCAGGGCGCGCTCAATCAGTGGGGCATAGCCCCTGAAGGCCGGCTGATCGACTTCGTGACCGAGAGCCTGACGGCGTGGTTCAGCCTTGTCGGCGCGAGCGCGCCAATGGACAGCTGACGGATGTCGCCAAAGGGGCGATCAGTTGGCGCCGAGGTCCAATGCGCCGGCGCTGGCTGGGGCGCATACGAAGCGCCCGGCGAGGCTGCCGTCGCGCAGGCGCACCTGGACTTCCGCATATTCACCGGAGATGGCGATCTTTTCAGCCAAACCCCGCGCGGTGGATTCCGCCTTGGCCCCGCTTAGAAACAGCATGTCGTTCTCAAAGCCGTCAGACCTGACGCTCCAGCCGGTTTCAGCGGGCGCGACGAAAATCTTGCGGACCATTGCATCCTCCCGTTGCCTGCTTGAGGTACGATTTAGTAAGCGGATTGGATGTCCACAAGATGACGTCGGTACGTTGATTGTGAGTCGCCGTTGAAACATTAGTCTTTTTATTTCCGGAGCTTGGCCTTTCCATGATGGGCGGATTTTGGCGGCGGACCGTCCCGCCGCGGCGGCCCTTCCGGCTTGCGGCCGGGCGCGACCGCCGGCTCGATGCGCATCTTGTCCTTGGGCGCGGCGGCGATGGCGGCCAAGAAGCGGGCCTCGGCCTCGCCCAGGATCTCGAACTTGGTCTCGCGATCGAAGATGCGGATCTGGCCGATGTCCTTCTTGGTGACATGGCCCGTCCGGCAGATCAGCGGAATCAGCCATTTGGGGTCGGCGTTGTTGCTGCGCCCGATGGCCAGGCGGAACCAGCTGGCGCCCGCGGCGCCGCCCTGATCGGCGCCGTAGCGCGGACGCGGTTCGCGGGGCTCCTTCGGCCCGCGCGCCTCGCGCCGCTCCGGCGCGGGGCCGGTGTCGAACAGCTCCTCCGGCTCGGGCAGGCGCGAGCGGTGCAGCCGGATCAGGGCCGCGGCGATCTGTTCCGGCGACTTCTTGTCCATGACGATGCGGGCCAGGGCCAGGTCTTCGTCCGCTGGCGCCTCGTTCAGCATCGGATCGTCCAGCAGGCGGGTCTGGTCGCTGGCGCGGATCGCCTCGGCGCTGGGCGGCCCACCCCAGATCGCCTCGATATTGGCGGAGGTCAGAAGCTGCTCGACGCGTCGGCGGCGGTTATAGGGGACCAGCAGGACCGAAATCCCCTTGCGCCCCGCCCGGCCGGTGCGGCCGCTGCGGTGTAGCAGGCCGGCGCGGTTGGCCGGCAGTTCGGCATGGATGACCAGGCCAAGGTCCGGCAGGTCCAGCCCCCGCGCGGCGACGTCGGTGGCGACGCAGACCCGGGCGTGGCCATCGCGCAGGGCCTGTAGGGCGTCGGTGCGCTCGCGCTGGGCCAACTCGCCCGACAGCGCCACCGCCTCGAAACCGCGCTCTCGCAGCGCGCCGTACAGATGCCGCACCGCCTCGCGGGTGGCGCAGAACACCAGGGCCCGGCCGGACTCGTAGAAGCGCAGCACATTGACCACCGCATGCTCGATCTCGCCCGGCGCGATGCGGATGGCGCGGTACTCGATGTCGCCATGCGGTTCGTTGTGGGAGGCGGTGTCGATGCGGACCGCCCCGCGCTGATACTGTTTCGCCAGGGTGGCGATCTCGCGGGCGATGGTGGCGGAGAACAGAAGGGTGCGCCGCTCGGCCGGCGTGGCGTCGAGGATCACCTCCAGGTCCTCGCGAAAGCCCAGGTCCAACATCTCGTCGGCCTCGTCCAGCACCACGACGGCGAGCACCGCCAGGTCGAGATGGCCGCGCTCCAGGTGGTCGCGCAGCCGGCCGGGCGTGCCCACCACGATATGGCAGCCGGCGGCCAGCGCCCGCTGTTCGCGCCGCGCGTCCATCCCGCCGACGCAGGTTGTGACCACCGCGCCGGTGCGGGCGTAGAGCCAGGTCAGTTCGCGGGCCACCTGCATGGCCAGCTCGCGGGTCGGGGCGATGATCAAGGCCAGGGGCGCGCCGGGCGGGCCCATGCGCTCGGAATCGCCCAGCAGCTGGGTGGCCATGGCCAGGCCGTAGGCCACGGTCTTGCCGGAGCCGGTCTGGGCCGAGACCAGCAGGTCCTGATCCTGGGCGTTCGCGGCCAAAACCGCCGATTGCACCGGCGTCGGCTCGCGGTAGCCCTGCTCGGTGAGCGCCCGCTCAAGCGCGGGATGAGTGGAGGGAAAGGTCATGGAATTCCTGTCCGGCCGGCGGGCGTCAACCCTGCGCCAAAAACGCGAGCATTGGCCGCCGCTGCGCGCCAATGACCTGTCTGGCTGAGAAAGCCAAGGATACTGTGCGCATAAGCGGCCAAATGTCGGGCCAAACGAAGGCGGGCGGGGATCGCCGGCGCCTTTGGACACGCCCTCGGGGCCGGTGTATCCAGCTCCATCGATCGGCGAGCGACAGGCAGGAGCCGGGCGGGCGTGACGTTTCAGGCAGACTTGAATCAGCTGGGCCGGGCCGGCGCCGAGGCCCTAGGGCGGCAGGACTACGGCGCGGCGGGCGTCCTGTTCGAGCAGATTGTCGCGGCCAGACCCCAGGACGCCAGCGCCTGGTACGGCCTGGCCCTGGCCCGCCGGGGCCTTGTCGACGAAGCCGGCCAGCTTTCGGCGCTGGACCAGGTGCTGAGCGCCCATCCGGGGCACCTGCCGGCGCTGCTAATGAAGGCGGACCATTTCGCGGCGCGCGGGGATGGGCGGGCGGCGGCGGCCTTCTACCGCGCCGTGGTGGCCCGCGCGCCCGCGTTCGAGACCCTGTCCTCGGACCTGCAGGCCGCCGTCCGGCGCGCCGAGCGCGAAAGCGCGCGCTATGCGCAGGACTACGAGGCCCACCTGCGCGGCGCGCTCTCAAAGGCGGGGTTCGATCCAGCCGGGTCCAGCCAAAGGTTTACTCAGTCGCTGGATCTGCTGCTGGGCAAGAAGCAGATCTATTTTCAATCCCCCACCGCCTTCTACTTTCCCGAACTCCCCCAGCGGCAGTTCTACGAGCGCGCCGAATTTCCCTGGCTGGCCGAGCTGGAATCCAAAACCGGGCTTATCCGGGACGAGCTGTTGAGCGTGGTCCGCGACGATCAGGCCTTCCGCCCTTACATCCAAACCAACGCCAACCGGCCGCCGGCCGACTATGGCGACCTGCTGGACAGCCTGGACTGGAGCGCCTTCTACCTGATCGAGGCCGGCGCCGAGGTCACGGAAAACGCCGCGCGGTGCCCCAGGACCATGGAGGCGCTGCGGGCGGTCCCGCTGTCCCGGGCGCCCGGGCGCACGCCGTCGGTGCTGTTTTCGCTGCTGCGGCCCGGCGCCCGGATCCCGCCGCACACGGGCCAGATGAATACGCGGCTGATCTGCCATCTGCCCCTGATCGTTCCGGACGGCTGCGCGCTTCGGGTCGGCAACGAGACGCGGCCGTGGATGGAGGGTCAGACGCTGATCTTCGACGACACCATCGAGCACGAGGCGTGGAACACCAGCGACCAACTGCGGGTGGTGCTGCTGTTCGACATCTGGCGTCCCGAGCTCAGCCTTGACGAGCGCGACCTGGTCGCGGCCATGCTGGCGGCGGTCGACACCTATGGGACAACGCCATGACCTATCAGGACATTCTCTACGCGGTGCGAGACCAGGTCGCCACGATCACCATCAACCGGCCGGAAAAGTACAACGCCTTTCGCCCGGAGACCTGCGAGGAGCTGATCGACGCGTTCAAGCGGGCGGGCTCTGATCGCAACGTCGCGGTCGTCGTCCTGACCGGGGCCGGGGACAAGGCCTTTTGCACCGGCGGCGACCAGTCGGATCACGAGGGCGGTTACGGCGGGCGCGGGGTGATCGGCATGCCGATCGACGAGGTGCAGAGCCTGATCCGCGATATTCCCAAGCCCGTCATCGCGCGGGTCCAGGGCTTCGCCATCGGCGGCGGCAACGTGCTGGCCACGATCTGCGATCTGACCATCGCCGCCGACACCGCCCAGTTCGGCCAGGTGGGCCCCAAGGTCGGTTCGGTCGATCCGGGGTTCGGCACCGCCTATCTAGCGCGGGTGGTGGGCGAAAAACGGGCGCGGGAGATGTGGTACCTGTGCCGCCGCTACACCGCCGCCCAAGCGCTGGAAATGGGCCTGGTCAACACCGTGGTTCCGCTGGAGCGGCTGGACGAGGAAGTCGCGTCCTGGTGCGCCGAACTGGTCGCGCGCAGCCCGACGGCCCTGGCCATCGCCAAGCGCTCGTTCAACGCCGACACCGAACACCAGCGCGGCATCAGCGCCCTCGGCTTCGAGGCCGTGGCGCTCTATTACGGCACCGAGGAGTCCAAGGAGGGCGGCCGGGCGTTTCGCGAGAAACGTGCGCCGGATTTTCGGAAGCCCTCGCCCCGGTCTTGAGCCCACGGCGTTCACGTATCGCGTTCGCAGCGTCGGAAAGTGGGCTGCCAGCCGTCCACGCGAGCGGTTCCGCGAGTGGTGACGTTTAGCAAGAGTCGAAGGGTTCTCGCCCTGGATCGCCCAGTTCGACCGACCATGCCGATAGCGGACGTTCCCAGCGGGTGGGAGGAGTGGACAGCTGCCCTTAGGTTAGCTGGAAGCTGATAAAATCGAGATTGACCAAATCCTGACCACCCAGGTCGTCCTCGCCATATGTCGTCGCTTCGATGGTGGATAAGTAACCGTCGTCGCCCCACAACAAAACCATCATGCCGTAGCGGGTTCCGGGCACTTCGAAGTGTGCTCCTTTGTACGTAATCGTCAGGGGCCGCGCCGCCGCCTTGTCCACGACAGTTCGGGTGTAAAATCCGACAATCGTGTTGACCCGATCAACGACACGGCAGGCGTCAATCTGACGCATGAACTCACTCGCGTCGGAGCCGAACCCTTCTGCAATCACATCCAGCGCGCGCCGCTCAAAGGTGGTGAGTTGAGGAAAAGGCGGCACAGCAGGGTAACTTGCCAAGGGCTCGCTAAGCCATCCACGGCGGTCAGGGACGTCGTTCATCTCGCTATTCTTTATTGTGCGGCGAATGTCGGCAATAGGTCGACTCCCGTCCCCGGCGCCGCGCCGGAAACTCACCGTTCGCCGCGCCACAGGCTCTCTCAGTAGCCTCCTCCAGTTTGCCGCGTCGCGACCTCCGCGATCAAACTTGACAGCTTGCGCGATATATGTTCTTGTTTTGTTCCATGCGCGACACCCCTCCATCCGCCGCAACGGCCGCCGCCGCGCCTTCCGAGAGGCGGGCCGAGACGAAGGCCGAGCGCGTCGAGCGGCAGGCGCGGATGCTGCGGGAGCTGGCGGCGATCACCATGTCGATCGCCCGGGCGGAGGAGCAGATCGTGCTGGCGCGGGCGGCCCAGGCCATGAACGCGGCGGAGGCGGGCCGGCCGGCGCCGCCCCAGCCCCGAGGCGGCGAGGCCGGCGCACCCATTGCGCGGATTGCGCGGGCGGTGCGGTTGACCCTGGCGATGGAGGGCCGGCTCTATGACGAGCTTGAGGCCGAGCAGACGGCGTCCACGGCGCCTGCGCGCAAGCCGGAGCCATCCGCGCAAGAGCAGCGGCGCACGGAGATCGGGATTCGGGGCGGCGTGCTCAGCGCCACCATCGTTCCGGTGGTCGAGCAGGCCATCGAGGCGGCGGAAGACCCCCAGGGCGACGGTAGCGACACCGAGCGGCGGCTGGACCATCTGGGCGAGCGGCTGGCGGACGAGGACGAGATCATAAGCTTCGGGACCCTGCCGATCGGCGCCTCGGTCGCCCGCCTCTGCGCCATGCTGGGCCTGACGCCGGACTGGAGCCTTTGGGAGAACGAGGACTGGGCGATCGAGGAGGCGCAAACCGACGCCCCGGGCTCGCCCTATGCGTCGGGCGGGCCGGAGTCGGGTGGGGCCGCGGCGCCGGCTGACGGAGAGGTGGGACCGGACGACGCGCAGGGCGCGGCCTTGCGGGCGTGGGCGCACGAACCCTCGGACCGCCGCTCCGGTTGATGGTGTACTAAGCCAATTCCGCCTGTTCCTTTTCGCGAGGATTTGGGGGTTCACTCATTCGTTGGTGGTCGTGCAGGCGAAGCTGCTCCCCCGTTGGGGGAGCTGGCGCGAAGCGACTGAGGGGGCTTTCGCAGCTGCGCAGACCCCTCCGGCAAGGCCCCCTCCACCGCTTCGCGGTCCCCCTCCCCCAACGGGGGAGGAACTAAAATGCTGGGTCGTCCTCAGCCAGACGTTTTGAATCCGGTATGTTGCCGGGCGGAGTGAGGGTTCAGCGTTCACGGCTTCCCTCCGCCCGCGCCCATCGTTAAACCGTCGCCCAAGCGAACAACGATAACCCTGGGAGGCCAAGCGCCATGAAGGACTTCACCGGCAAGATCGCGGTCATCACCGGCGGCGGCACCGGCATGGGCCGCGAGCTGGCCCGACAGCTGGTGGCCGAGGGCTGCCACGTGGCCATGTGCGACGTCTCGGCCCAGGCCATGGCCGAGACCACGCGCCTGTGCCAGGCGGACGGTCAGCCCCAGGGCACGCGCATCACCTCGCACATCGCCGATGTCTCCGACGAGACCCAGATGAAGCGGTTCCAGGGCGAGGTCGCCCAGCAGCTGGACACCGACAGGATCCACCTGTTGTTCAACAACGCCGGCATCGCCGGCGGCGGCAGTTTCGTCACGGACCCGCGCGAACAATGGGAGCGGACCTTCAACATCTGCTGGGGCGGGGTCTATCTGGGGTGCCGCACCTTTCTGCCGATGATGCTGAAGGCGGACGAGGGCCACATCGTCAATACCAGCAGCGTCAACGGCTTTTGGGCCACCATCGGGCCGACCACCGCCCATACCGCCTATAGCGCGGCCAAGTTCGCCGTGAAGGGTTTCACCGAGGCCCTGATGACCGACCTCAAGCTGAACGCGCCGCATATCAAGTGCTCGGTGGTGATGCCCGGCCATATCGGCACCTCGATCGTCGCCAATTCCCGCAAGGTGCAGGCCGGCGCCGACACCGACGCCCTGGGTCCGGCGGAACTGGCCGGCGCGCGGGCGCGCATGGCCGCCATGGGCATGGACGGCGCGCAGATCACCGACGAGACCATCCAGGCCTTCATGAACGAAGCCGCGCGCCGGTTCCTGGAGGACGCGCCGATGACCGCGGCGGCGGCGGCCAAGGTGATCCTGGACGGGGTCAAGGCCGAGCGCTGGCGCATCCTGGTGGGCGATGACGCGCTGAAGCTGGACGAGAAGGTGCGCGGGGCGCCGGAACAGGCCTATGAGGCAGCGTTCTTCCAAAGCTTCGCCGCCGAAGCGGGCTGGCGATTGGGGGGCTGAATCGCCTGGACCCTCGCCCCATGCAATCTAACGGATTCACACATTTGGCTGAGGACAATCAGCGCCACAATTCCTCCCCCATTGGGGCAGGGGACCGCCTGCAAGGCGGTGGAGGGGGCCTTGCCGGAGAGTCCTTGCCGCAAGGCCCCCTCAGTCGCTTCGCGCCAGCTCCCCCAACGGGGGAGCAGCCAGGTCTCTGGCGCCGCAAACCAGATGTGTGAATGCCGTAGCCTCATGTAATGGGGAGCGGGTTCAAGACGATGGAATTGGCGGGTAGTTTTGAAAGGGATTCTGACTTGACCAAGGGCGTCGGAGGTTCTTCCGCGGAGGCGGAATTGGCTGGCGTCGTCGCGGCGCCTTGGCCGGCGGCGATCGGCCGCGGCGAGATCGAGGCGCGGCTGGAGCGGGCGCGGACGCTGATGGGCGAGATCGGAGCCGAGGTGCTGCTGATCGGCGCCGGCGCCAGCCTGCGCTATTTCACCGGAGTCGCCTGGGGCGCCACCGAGCGGCTGGTCGCGCTGATGCTTCCGCGACGCGGGCGGCCGGCGATGATCTGCCCCGCCTTCGAGTTGGGCTCGCTGGAGGCCAGTCTGGCGATCGAGGCGGACATCCGGCTCTGGCAGGAACACGAAAACCCGCTCGCCCTGGCCGGTCAGATGCTGGCGATGCTGGGCGCGGACACCCTGGCGTTCGATCCGGCCCTGCCGTTTTCGGCGTTCAACGGCCTGAAAGCGATCTCGCCGTCCCTGAGCGTGGTCGACGCCGGCCCGGTCATCGACGGCTGCAGAAGCGTCAAATCCAGCGCGGAACTGGCTCTGATGCGCCACGCCAAGGCGATGACCCTGGATATCCAGGCCCGCGCCGCGCGGATGCTCCGCCCCGGGATCACCACCGGCGAGGTCCGCCGCTTTATTGACACGGCGCACAGGGCGGGCGGGGCCGACGGCGGCTCGACCTTCTGCGCGGTGCAGTTCGGCCGGGCCACCGCCTATCCGCACGGCCTGCCCGGCGAGCAGATCCTGGCCGAGGGCGACCTGGTGCTGATCGACACCGGCTGCCAGGTCCGCGGCTACCACTCCGACATCACCCGCACCTATGCGTTCGGCGATCCGGACCCGGAGCATCGACGGATCTGGGCCATCGAACACGAGGCCCAGGCCGCGGCGTTCGAGGCCGTGCGGCCGGGCGCGGCCTGCGAGACGATCGACGCGGCGGCCCGCGCTGTGCTGGAACGCCATGGCCTCGGTCCCGGCTACGACCTGCCCGGCCTGCCGCATCGCACCGGTCACGGCATCGGCCTGGCCATCCACGAAGCGCCCTATCTGGTGCGCGGCGACCGGACGCCGCTGGCCCCTGGCATGTGCTTTTCCAACGAACCGATGATCGTCCTGCCGGACCGGTTCGGCATTAGATTGGAAGACCATTTCCATGTCGGCGAGACGGGCGGCGTGTGGTTTACCGAGCCTTCGCCCTCGATCGACGCCCCGTTCGGTTAGGTCAAAATTGGGTTGCGGGGTGGCTATGTTCCGATCTGGTGGGTTGCTGTTGGCGCTGGGCGCGATCCTGGCATTCGGGGGATTTGTGCGATCCAGCCTTGCCGATCCAAGCGCCGATGCGCGCGCCATCTTCGCCGACTATGACCGGTTCCTGGCCCGGGCCGATCCGATCGGCGCGGGTCAGCGGGGCGATCTTGAAGCGGCCCGGCGCTGGCCGGACGATTCCCCCGCCGCCGTCGCCCGGCGCCATCAGGAACAGCTGGCGTTTCAGGCCCGGCTGCGCGCGCTCGCGCCCTCGGCGCTCAGCGGCGAAGACGCACTGAATTGGGATTTGCTCAGTAGACGGATAGAAATCGACCTCGCCGGCGACGCGTTCGACGAGGATCGCATCCCCTTTACCAACGACGAAGGCTTCTTCACCACGCCGGCCGAGATGGCGGGGAGCATGCGGCTGAGCAACCCGGCGCAGGTGGAGGCCTATCTGGCGCGCTTGGCCGCTCTGCCCGCCTACTACCAGATCGAGATCGCCAATATGCGCCGAGGCCTGGCCACCGGCTTCGTCCTGCCACGGATCACCGCCCTGTCGGCGGCCAAGGCGACGCGGGCCCAGGCCGACCAGCCGGAAGCGGAAGACCCGCTGCTGAAGCCGCTGGACGACCTGCCGGCGAGCCTAACGGCGCAGGAGCGCGCGGCGTTCAAGGCGCGCGCCGCGCGGATCCTCCACGATCAGGTCAAGCCGGCCGAGCGCGGCCTGGCCGACTTCTTCGAACACGAATACCTGCCGGGGGCGCGAGCGAGCATCGGCGCGTCCGACATGCCGAACGGCGGCGCCTATTACGCCTATCGGCTGCGGCGCGAGACCACTACCGACATGACGCCAGACCAGGTGTTCGATCTGGGACAATCCGAGATCGCCCGTATCCGGGGGGCCATGGACGCGGTGATCGCCGAGACCGGCTTCAAGGGCAGTTTCCAAGACTTCCAGCACTACCTGCGCACCGACCCGCAATTCTATGTCACCTCCCGTGAAGCCTTGCTGGAAAAGGCCAGCCGCCTGGCCAAACGGGTGGATGACAAGTTGCCGGGCTATTTCGGCAAGCTGCCCAGGCTGTCCTATGGGGTGCGCGAGGTGCCGCGACAGATCGAGGATGGCTACACCTCGGCCCGCTATTTCGAGGGCAGCCCGGAACAGGGCGTGGCCGGGGGGCTGATGATCAACACCTCGCACCTGGACCAGCGGCCGCTGTACGAGCTGCCGGCGCTGGCGGCCCATGAGGGCGCGCCGGGTCACCACATTCAGATCGCCCTGGCCCAGGAACAGAGCGGGGTTCCGCAGTTTCGCCGCGACAGCGACCTCACGGCGTTCGTGGAGGGTTGGGCGCTCTATTCCGAGCAGCTGGCCGGCGAGATGGGCCTCTATTCGACGCCCTATGAGCGCTTCGGCCTGCTGTCGATGGAGATGTGGCGCGCCTGCCGGCTGGTGATCGATGTCGGCGTCCACACCAAGGGCTGGACCCGCGACCAGGCCGTCGCTTGCCTGCGCGACAACAGCGCCCTGGCCGACAAGAACATCCAGAACGAGGTCGACCGCTATATCGGCTGGCCGGGCCAGGCCGCGGCCTACAAGGTCGGTGAGCTGAAGATCATGGCCCTGCGCCGCCGCGCCGAGGCCGCGCTCGGGCCGCGCTTCGACATCCGCCGGTTCCACGACGCGGTGCTGGACGAGGGCGCCCTGCCGCTGAGCGTGCTGGAACACCGGGTCGACGCCTGGATCGTCCAGGAGCAGGCGCGTTAGGGCGACGGCGCGTCCACGTGCGCCGCGACGCCGATCAACTCGACCCGGAAGATCAGCGTGCTCTGCGGCGGGATTTGAGACTTGCCTGCCGCGCCATAGGCCAGATAGGCCGGGACATACAGCATCCAGACATCGCCAGGGCGCATCAGCTGCAGGGCGGCGATCCAGCCGGGGATCAGCTTTTGCAGGGGGAAAACCTCGGCCCCCGCGCCGTTGTCGGACGAGGCGCCGAACACCTTGCCGTCGATGAATTGGCCGACATAGCGCACGGTGACGTCGTCGCTGCGCAGCGGGTGCGGGCCGCTCGCGGGGCCGGACTTAATGATCTTGTACTGGACGCCAGGCAGGGCGACCACGCCTGCCGCCTTGGCGTTGCCCGCCAGGAACACCTGTTCCGCCGACGTCCCGATCCCGGCGGGGGCGCCGCCGCGCGCTTCGGTTCCCAGCGCCAGGATCAGAGCGCCCAGCAACGCAGCTCTTGTGCGACGGCCCCTCACGAGCCGGCCATCCGCTTGCGCTGTTCGATCTCTATATTCAACAGGTAGATCTCCCGGTTCTTGCTCTCGATGACCCAGTTCAGAAAGATCGACAGCACATAGGCCGTCGCCACCGGCAACAGGCCGTAGACGGACCTGATGTCCCAGCCGCCGATATAGAAGGACACCGCCGAGCATATGACCAGCGCCGAGCCGGCCCACAGCGCGAACCAGAAGATCGAGCCGCAAAACGCCGCGGCGCCGAAGAACAGCAGCACCGAGCTGTTGATGTCGATGATGGCCATGGGCGTCAGGTGCAGCGCCTTGGACTCGATGAACTGGGAGAAGTTCATCGAGGTCTGAATCATGTGTAGCGACAGAAACAAGCAAAAATCGATCGACCTGACGGTCGTGTAGAAGGCTGTGCCGACGATATAGTAGTAGAACGCCATCACGCTGATGAAGATGACGGCGGATATGGTGAAATGGAGGACCGACGCACCGTCCAGGAAGGCGGGATTGACCAGGATATAGACCACCAGCACGCTGATGCCCATCAGGGCCAGGATCCGGACCGACGGCGCCTGGGCCCGGCGCGCCGCGGCCAGATAGGACACCTCGACCTCCGGATCCTCGAACGTCAGCAATATCCCTTTGAACATCGGGCGCCTCGCGTCCGCCCGGCGTTGACGGGCGGGCCAATCCGCGTTGGGAGTTGATGCGAGGATATCCGAATTTGCAATCCGCGCGATGACGCGTTGCGGCTATGGCCGATCTTTGCGGCGGGCCTTATAGACTATGATCATGCGATCGTCGGGAGCCGGTGCGGCTAGCCGGCTAGGGCGCCGCTTTTTCTCCGCTCGACTTCATCGCCTGATACAGCTTGTAGACCGCGTCCATATAGAGGCCGTTCGTGTGCTGAGCGCAGTAGGCCTTGACGAACGCCCGCTGGTTCTCCAGCGACAGCGCCGTCAGATCGACGGTCGGCAGATTGGCGTTCATCTGGGCCAGATTCCATCCGGTCATCGAGCCTTGGGCCCAGGAGAAATAGAGCAGGTCCAGGCTGTGGTCGCCGCGAATGGCCCGGCTCGCCTCGGCGCAGGTATAGGTGCCCACCCCCTGGCCCGCCGCGGGCTCGGCCAGGGCGGGCGCGGCGAGCGTCAGCACGATCGCAGCGCACCAGCCGGCTCCGGCCAGGCCGCGGCGTCGCGCTCGCGAACGCGTTGAAACAGTTGGCGGCTTGCGCGGCGTCATATCCCGTCCCCATGATCACGGCGTCCTTAAGCCCATTATCGGGCATTCGGCCTTGCTCCGATACGGCGCGTCGAGCGGCGTGGATCAGTCGGGCCGGTCGAGAGCGCCCTCCGGTGCGCTCAGGCGGCCGCCCATTTACGTCGGACGCGCATGGCGGCGCCCAGACCGAAGAAGCCGAGCAGCATTGTGGACCAGATCGCCGGCTCGGGAATCCCCGACACCGACAGATCGCCAACCGAATTGGGACCGAAGGCGTGGTTCTTGTCCTCGTACAGTATATAGGACCCACCTTGGGAGAAGAGATTGTAGAGCGCGCCGGTGGCGCCGACGAATTCGATGCCGCCGAGATCGACCGCGGGCGCTTTCGAGAACACCAGGTTGTCGAAATAGAACAACCCGTCGGCGGTGTAAGTGGTCGCTCCGGGCGAGGTGGTCTTGTATAGCGTCGTGGAAACGTCCTGCGTGGGCAGGCCCGCATCGACAATGGCGTCGATGCCGGTGACCGCGTAGACGCCAGGCTGGCCTGGCATGGCGGCGAGGTCCAGCGTGCCAGATGCGGTGAACGGATCATCCCCCGACGTCGCGGTGTAGACGAAGGTCGCCGCTTGGGCGGACACGCCTGAGAACAGCATCGTCGCCGCACAGGCGGCGGTTAACAGTATTAATTTGGCGTTCATCATGACACCTGTAGCTTCAATTCGGTAGAACGACGGCTCTACCGAAATCCAGTCCGTAGCCGCGAAATAGTACGACTTGCAGACGTTATCGGTGACAATGATTACTTTAGTGTTTGCCCGCGTCGGGGCCGACGCTAGCCGTTCGGATAATGGAAGATCTGCGTGCAGCGGAACACCGCCAACAGCCGGCCGGTCGCTTCGTCAGTGAATTCGGCGTCCCAGACCTGGCTGGAATGGCCGCCGTGCCGAAGCTTGGCGGTGCAGACCCCCGCGCCCTGGCGCAGCGCGCCCATGAAGTTGCAATTGACCTCCACCGTGGTGAAGCCGCTGGCGCCCTCGGGCCAGGCGGTGGATATGCCATAGGCGCAGATGATGTCGGCCACGCTGAGCACCGCGCCGTCCAACAGGCAGCCGGTATGGGCCGACAGGTCCGGGCGCACATCGATCCGTCCGGCCACGTAGCCCGGCTCGGCCGCGGTGATCTCCAGACCCATATGGCCCGGCAGCTTGCCCCGGTTGGCGCGGTTCAGCTCTTCCACCGACGTCATGTTCGATGTGCACTGCATGGAATGCCCTCCCTGCTGCGATCCGCGCCCTGGGCCCGTCTGGGCGCCCATGGCCAGTACGCCGCTTGGAGGACATCGGATCGATTGGCCCGGCGGGCGCATTGAGCGATCGTGCGTTAACCCGCCGACGGTTCGGGAAAGTCAGCGAGCGCCGCCATGGACGATCCTTTCGACCTGCAACGTTTCGTGGAGGCCCAAGACCCGGTCATGGACCAGGTCCGCGCCGAGCTTGGCCGGGGCCGCAAGACCAGCCACTGGATGTGGTTCATCTTCCCCCAGATCGCGGGACTGGGCTTCAGCGCGATGGCCCAGCGGTACGCGATCCGGTCGCTGGATGAAGCGGCCGCCTACCTGGCCCACCAGGTCCTGGGGCCGAGGCTGCTGGAATGCACACGCATGGTGAACGCAGTCGTGGATGCGCCGATCGACCGCATCTTCGGATCACCGGACGATGTGAAATTTCACGCGTGCATGACGTTGTTTGAGATGGTGGGCGGTGAGGGGAGTGAGCTCGGGGAGGCGTTGGAGCGGTATTTTGGCGGGGTGCGGCATGAGGGGACATTGGCGTTGGTGGGACGCCGCTAGAGAGTCCTCCTTCGCCAAGGCTTCGGAGGGTCATCCTGCTTCGCCCCAGACGCCGGCCTCAGATCCTGCGAAGCCCCTTGGGGCGAAGCAGGATGGTGCCGCCTGGGTGACTCGAACACCCGACCTACGCATTACGAATGCGCCGCTCTACCGGCTGAGCTAAGGCGGCTCGGTCCATCCGGATTTTGTCGGTGGGAGCGAGGGGGGCCTATTTAGCCGGGCGGGGGCGGGTTGCCAAGTCACGGCCGCGAGGCGCCGGGGGAAAGAGCTCAAGCTAACAAGGCGCCATCTTTTAATCGTCACCCCGGCCGCAGCGAAGCGGAGAGCCGGGGCCTAGGGGCCGTGCGCACCGCCCTGGGTCCCGGCTCGGCCTTGCAGGCCGTCCGGGATGACGCTCTGGGGGGATTTTCGTCGGTTTGTTAGCCCGAGTTCATTGCCCTGCGCTAGGCGGCGGGAGGGGTTTGTCCGCCAGCCCTCAAAACCCGCCCGCATACGGTTCGTCGCCAAAGGGGCCGGGGTCGTCGGGGGCGAGGGCCAGGTTGTCTTCCGCGCCGAGAAAAGATGAGGCGCTCTCGTAGCTGGGCGGCAGTTCGGGCAATTCGCTCATCATCCGCTCGCGCCGCTCCAGCCTGGGATGGATCAGTTCGCCGGTTTCGGCGTAGGTCGAGACCAGCCGGGCCCAGTCGCCTGGCGCGTAGGCGAAGGCGCGGCCGTCCGGGTCCAGGTCGGACCAGTCCGGCTCGTGCGCCGCCGCTCCGCCGCAGGCCATCCAGGCGCGGGCCTCGTCGGGCAGGGCCTCGGCATAGGCGATGCGGGCCATCAAGCCGCAGACCCTGGCCGTGGGGTTGGGGGCGGTGGGCGCTTGGCCCGCCAGCGGCGCGGCCTCGGCGCGGGCGGCGGCGGGATCGCGCAGCAGCAAGGCCTGTTCCACGCGCACGAAGCGGCTTTCGCGCTGGCCAGGATTCAGCGCGGCCAGAGCGCCGTAGCGGCCGGCGCGTTCCTTCGGCGTTTCGGCGGTCCTGAGGTCGCGCCACAACAGCCAGAGCGCTGGATGCGGCGCGAGCTTCCAGGCCTGTTCGATCAAACTCGCGGCGCGGGGCGCCTTGCCGTCGGCGATCAGCAGACGCGCGGCGATCGTGACACCGGGCGCGAAGCCGGGGTTCAGCTTGGCCGACTGGCCGGCGAACTCCAGCGCCTGGGCGCGCAGCCTGGCGTCGGGGTCCTGCTCAAGGCTGGCGGCGGAGGCGGCCAGCAGCGCAGCGCGGGCCCGCTCGGCGCGGATCGGCGAGACGATCTTGCGCTCCAGCGCGCCCTGCACCAGGTCCAGCGCCGCGGCCCAGTCGCCGGCCTCCTGGCGGGCTTCCAACAGGGCGCGCCACGCCCAGCGGGCGGTGCGGGCCTGGCCATAGGCGGCCTGGGCGTGGCGCAGAGCCTCAGGGCGGTCGCCTTGGGCCAGGGCGATCTGCATCAGGCCGCGCCGGCCCGCCAGCCGCATCTCGGGAAAGCCCAGCATGGCGGTGTAGGCGGCTCCCGCCGCCGGAACGTCGCCGGCGGCCTCGGCGGCTTGGGCGGTCAGCACGCGGACCAGGGCGGGCGTGTCCTGGACCAGATCGGCGGCCTGCTGGGCGAAGCGGCGAGCCTCGGCGCCGTCGCCGGCCGCGGCGGCCAGGAAGCCGCGGGTCAGGGCGTCCGCGCCCTGCCGACGGCGGGTCTCGGCCCGGGCTCGGGCGCTTCGGGTCGGCGCTTCGATGATCCAGAGGATCAGCCGCCACAGGGCCAGCGCCGCGAAGGTTCCGAAGAGGATCGCGAACACCGCCGCGACGGCCGTCATGCTGACCCGCCAGCCCAGCCATTCCACGCTGGCGCGGCCCGGCTCGCCGTTCAGGCCGGCGACCACCACGGCGGCGGCGATGGCGGCGAACAGCAGCAGCAGGACGGCGCGGCGGATCATCAGACCTGGCCCGACGCCGTGACCTCGGCCAGCTCGCGCACCGCACCGGCGCGGATATCGGCGACCAGGCGGTCGATCTCGATGCGGCGCAGGGCCTGGGCGCGCCAGGCGAGCAGCGCCTGCTGGCCGGCGGGCGGCAGGGCGGCCAGCTCCTTTTGCGCGCCCTCGATGTCGCCGTCGTCCACGTGGCGCTGGGCGCGGGCCAGGACGGCGTCGGGGTCGGTTCCGCTGAGCCGGTCGATCCGGCGCAGGGTGAAGATGGCGGCGAACACATGGGCGGCGCGGGCCAACACGCTGGCGCCGTCTGGCGGCGTACGCGAGGCGACGGCGGCGCGGTCGGCCAGGGGCGCGAACTCCCGCGCCAGCGCCGCGCGACTGGGCGCGCCGGTCTGGGCCAGGGCGCGCAGGGTCCGAAGGTCCGGCGAGTCTGGCAGCAGGCGGTCCAGTCGTGACAGCTGATCGGCGAAGGCCAGCGAACCCTGGGCGGCCTCGCTGACATCCGCGGCGGCGAGGGCCTCGGCCGAAGCCTGGGCCACGCGCCGCTGGTCGGCCTGCAATTTGTCGACCCGCGCAGCCAGCGCGCCAAGCGCCGCGGGGACCGGCGCGGCGGACGCGGGGCCGGCGCTGGCCGTCGGCGCCGGGAGACCCGCGGCCAGCACGGCGGCGAGGTCTGGCGGGAGCGCCTGAGCTGAGGACTCGCTGGCGGCCTGGGCGGCCGGATGGAGTGGAAACAGCCGCGCGCCGAAAAAGCCGATGATGGCGCCGGCCAGGATCAGGATCAGGCCGATGATGATCGAAGCCCAGAAGGCGGCCCCGAAACCTGGTCGACGCGGCGGCGCGTAGTCAGCTGGATCCCTCGGCAGGGCGGGGTCGGCGAGGGCCCCGGGCTCAGGCGCGCTGGTCATGGTTGTCGGCGGTCCGCACAGCTTGTCGCATCAGTCTTGTAACAGATTGAGCAACGCTGTTTCATTCGGAAACGGAGCGATGGCGATGCGGCGCCAGACCAGGCCTGAAATCGGCGCCGCGGCGGCGCGCGAGATCGAATACGCCGTGACAGCGGAGAGGTTGGCGTCGGCCAGTCGCCGCGCGACGGCGCGGGCGGCGCTGGCCGAATGGATCAGAACGCCGTCGAGGTCGGCGGGGGTCGCGTCCAGCACGGTTTCGCGGTTCTGGTAAACGACGACGGCGCGCGCTGAAACACGGCGTTCGGCCAGCAGCGCGGGCAGGTCAGCGGCCGGCGCGGCGGCGATCGGGTTCAATACCAGCGAAGGGCGCGGCGTCGCCGCGGCGATCAGGTCGGCCAGCGCGTGAACATCGCCTCCCGCCGACCTCACGTCGGCGAAGCCCGCCGCGCGCGCCGCGCCGGCGGTTGCGTCGCCCACCGTGAAGATCACGAGGCCGCGCTCGCCGGTCAGGGTGGCGAAGGCGGCGACCCCGGCGGCGCTGGTGAAGGCCAGGGCGTCCACGCCCTCAAGATCGATGATCGCGTCCGTGTTCGGAAGGATCTCAAGCACAGGGGCGACCACCGGCGTGAGGCCCAGGGCCATCAGCCGCGCGGCCGTGGCGTCAGCCTTGGGCTGCGCGCGCGTGACCCAGATTCTCGCGGGATCAGCCGGCATAGAGCAGACGCTCTCCGCCCTCCGCGCGGATTTCGACGCCCAGGGCGTGGCCGAGGCTGCGCGCCTCGCCGGCCGGATCGGCGCCCAGCTCGATCGCAGCTTCACGGCGGAAACGGCCCAGGCCGTCAGGGGTCAAGGCCTCGACGGTTAGCGACAAATGCCGACCGTCCAGGCGCGCATGGGCGCCGATGGCGGTACGGCAGGAGCCTTCCAGCGCCGTCAGTGCGCCACGCTCGGCGGCCACGGCGATGGCGGTCGGTTCGTGATTCAGGGCGCGGACCCAGTCGGCGCCGGCGTCGGCCGCGCGGGTCTCAATGGCCAGGGCGCCTTGACCCGGCGCCGGCGGCGCCTGCACCGGATCGAACAGCGAGCGGACCTGACCGTCCAGGCCGAGCCGTTTCAATCCGGCCAAGGCCAGGATCATGGCGTCGGCCTCGCCCCGGGCCAACTTGGCCAGACGCGTGTCGACATTGCCGCGGATCATGACGATCTCCAGGTCTGGCCGCCGATACAAGGCCTGGGCCTGGCGCCTGAGACTGGCGGTGCCCAGCCGCGCGCCCGGCGGCAGGTCGTCCAGCGTTGCGTAGGCGGGACTCAGGAAGGCGTCGCGTGGATCTTCGCGCTCTGGAATGGCCGCCAGGACCAGGCCCGGCTGGCGCTCGGCCGGCACGTCCTTCATCGAGTGCACCGCGCAGTCGACCCGGCCGGCGAGCAGCGCCTCCTCGATCTCCTTGGTGAACAACGACTTGCCGCCGATCTCCAGCAGACGCCGATCCTGCACCCGATCGCCGGTGGTGGTGATCCGCACCAGCGGCGCGACCCGCTCGATATATTCCGGTCCGTAGCCCAGGGCGGCCGTGATCTTGGCCTGCATCTGCCGGGCCTGGGTCAGGGCCAGTTTGGAGGCTCGGGTGCCGATGCGGATCTGGGGAAGCTCGGTCAACGGATTTCTCGAAACCTTGGGACTGATGCCTGCGCCTGCTACAGGAGCGCCGATGACCCCGCAACCGATCGACCCCGCAACCGCGCCCGGCGCGCTCACCCTACTCGGCATCGAGACCAGTTGCGATGAGACCGCCGCGGCGGTGGTGCGGCGCTGGCCGGACGGGGCCTGCCAGGTCCTATCCTCGGCCATCTCCAGCCAGATCGCCGCTCACGCGCCCTATGGCGGGGTGGTGCCCGAGATCGCCGCGCGGGCGCACGTCGAGGTCATCGACGCCATCATCGCCGAAGCGATGGGCGAGGCCGGGCTGGCGTTCGGCGCCCTGGACGGCGTGGCGGCCACTGCTGGGCCAGGATTGGTCGGCGGGGTGATGGTCGGCCTGGCGGCAGGCAAGGCCATCGCCCTGGCGCTGGGCAAGCCCTTGGTCGCGGTCAACCATCTGGAAGGTCACGCGGTCTCCGCCAGGCTGGGCGCGCGCATCGACTATCCGTTCCTGCTGCTGCTGGTGTCCGGCGGGCACTGCCAGTTGCTGGACGTCGAGGGGGTGGGCCGCTGCCGCCGGCTGGGCTCGACCATGGACGACGCGGCGGGCGAGGCCTTCGACAAGATCGCCAAGGCCATGGGCCTGCCCTATCCCGGCGGGCCGGCGCTGGAGCGGTTGGCCGTGAGCGGCGACGCGGCGCGGTTCACGCTGCCACGCGCCTTGGTCGGGCGGGAGGGATGCGATTTCTCGTTCTCGGGGCTGAAGACCGCCGCGGCGCGGCTGGCCGAGGGGGTGACCGAGGAGATCGACCGGCGTGACCTGGCCGCCGCGGTCCAGGCCGCGATCTGCCGCCAGCTGGCCGAGCGCAGCGCACGGGCCATGGCGGTCTATCTGCGCACCCACGCCGGCGCTGATCGGCGCTTCGTGGTCGCCGGCGGCGTGGCGGCCAATGCGGCCGTTCGCGGGGCGCTCGAGGCCTTGGCGGACGCGCAGGGGTTCAGTTTCACGGCCCCGCCGCTGGCCTATTGCACCGACAACGCCGCGATGATCGCCCTGGCCGGCGCCGAGCGCCTGGCCGAGGGCCTGACCGACGGCCTGGACGCGCCGGCCCGGCCCCGCTGGCCGCTGGACGAGGCCGCCGCGCTGGCCAACCCCACGCACATCCCCGGCCGCAAGGGAGCTAAGGCTTGAGCAGCTTCAGCTCCGCGGGTGTGATCGGGGCCGGCGCCTGGGGCACGGCCCTGGCCCAGGTCTGTGTGCGGGCCGGGCTGGACGTGCGGCTATGGGCGCGCGAGCCCGAGGTCGCCGCGGCGATCAACGGTGCCCACGAAAACCCGCTGTTCCTGCCGGGGATAGACCTTGCGCTGGAGATAGCCGCGACCACCGAGCTGGCCGACCTGGCCGGTCTCGACCTGCTGCTGGCCGTGGTTCCCGCCCAGCACCTGCGCGCCATGCTGCAAGTCCTGGCGCCCCATGTCCGCGCCGGCCAGCCGATCGTACTCTGCGCCAAGGGAGTCGAGCAGGGCTCGCTGATGCTGATGTCGCAGGTGCTGGAACAAGCGATCCCCGAGGCGGCGCCCGTCGTCCTGTCAGGGCCCAGTTTCGCCGGCGAGGTGGCGCGCGGCCTGCCCACCGCCGTCACGCTGGCCTGCCCGGACGAGGCGCTAGGCCAAGCCCTGGCGCGGGTCTTGGCGACACCGACCTTCCGCCCCTATTGGAGCGCCGACATCATCGGCGCGGAGGCCGGCGGGGCGGTCAAGAACGTGCTGGCCATCGCCTGCGGCGTCGCGGAGGGCCGGGGCCTGGGCCGCAGCGCCCACGCCGCCCTGATCACCCGCGGCTTCGCCGAACTGACCCGGCTGGCGGCGGCGTTGGGCGGTCGGCCCGAGACCGTGGCCGGACTTTGCGGCCTGGGCGATCTGGTGCTGACCTGCTCCAGCCCGCAATCGCGCAATATGAGCCTTGGCCTGGCGCTCGGCCGCGGTGAAAGCCTGCGGGTGGCCCTGGCCGGCAAGCTGTCGATCGCCGAAGGCGTCGAGTCGGCGCCGGCGGTGGTCGCCCTGGCCAAGCGGCTGGACGTGGAGGCCCCGATCTGCGAGGCGGTGGCGGCGGTGCTGCGCGGCGATCTCGACGTGGACGTGGCCATAGGCGGACTATTGGCCCGGCCGCTGCGCGCCGAGAGGGAGACCTGAACATGGCGATGTTTGTCCTGATGTGCGTCGACCACCCCGGCGCGCTGGATCGGCGCATGGCGGCGCGGGAGGCCCACCTGGCCTATGTGCGCGAGCACATCTCGCTGGTGAAGATCGCCGGGCCGTTGCTGGACGATGAGGGCCAGATGGCCGGCTCGATGTTCGTCATCGAGGCGCCCGACAAGGCGGCCGTCGAGGCCTTTTCCGCGGCAGATCCCTACCGCCTGGCCGGCCTGTTCGAGCGGGTCGAGGTCCGGTCCTGGAAGGTCACGGTCGGCGCGCTGGCGTGAACCCCGCGCGACCCCTGCTCGGCGTGCGCCTCTGCGCCTTGGACGAGATCAAGGATCCCGGCGCCAAGGGATTCCGCTTCCGCGAGGGCGATTATCTGTTCCTGGGTTTCGTGGTGCGGCGCAAGGGCGCCGTGCGCGGCTACATCGACCGCTGCCCCCACGCCGGCACGCCGCTGGCCATGCTGGAAGACCGGTTCCTGACCCGCGAGGGCGACCAGATCCTGTGTTCAACCCACGGCGCGCTGTTTCGTCCGTCGGACGGGGTGTGTCTTGCCGGCCCTTGCGCGGGACTGTCGCTGGCGCCCTGGCCGGTGGTGGTCGAGGACGGGGTGGTTCTGACCGCTTAGACAAGCCTCTGCTCGGCTCCGAAACTCGCTAGCTCGTCCACCAGCGACTTCGCCGCCAGCGCCACCAAGGCGCCGCCCTTTTCAGGCGTGGCCAGCAGCGGATCCGAGCCCATGCGGCCGTCGGGATGGCGCGCGCGAAAATCCAAAGCCTCGCGGATCGGGCCGGAGCCGGCGATCTGGGGTGCGTAGTTGGCGGTCTTGATGGCGTCCGGATAGGCCCATTGGGTGACGGCGATCTCCGAGGGCGTGGCGTGGCTGCCGTGGCCGACCGGGAACTGTTCGCGCGCTAGCCGGCCGACGCCGTTGAGGTCCCACCAGTTGCGCAGTTTCAGCGCATAGCCGGCCGGGCGCCGGGCGAAACTGGCCTCGGCGTAGAGTTCCGAGAACGCGGCCTCGATCGAGGCGACATTGCCGCCGTGCCCGTTCAGGAAATAGATCCGCTCGAAGCCGTGCGCCGCGAGCGAGCGCACCCAGTCGCCGATCGCGGCGATGAAGGTCGAGGGTCTGAGCGAGATCGTCCCCGGAAAACCCAGATGGTGCTGGGCCATGCCGATATTGAAGGTCGGGCCGACCAGGATGTCCGCCGCGCTCCTGTGGGCCTCGTGGGCGATGATCTCTGGACACAGCCAGTCGGTGCCCAAGAGCCCCGTCGGTCCGTGCTGCTCGTTGGAGCCGATCGGGATGACGATTGACTTGGAGCGTTCGAGGAAGGCCTCGGTCTCGGGCCAGGTGGACAGGTGCAGCAGCATGGTCAGCCTTGATTTGATGTGTCTGGCGCCAGGCTATCGCGCCAGGCGCGCGCGACCGGCATGAAATCATCTGGCTGGGTGTCGAAGACCAGCATGTCCTCGTCGAACATCACGTACGGCTGGGCGCTGGCGCGCCAGAAGGCCGCCGCTGGGCGAAGCCAGCGGGTGTCGTCCAGCGTGCCGGGTCGCAGGGTCAGGCTGGAGACCGGACCGGGCGGAGCGGTGTAGATCCGCACGCCGCACTCGGCGCAGACATATTGCGGAATCTCGCGCCCGGACGCGGCGACACGCACCCAGCTTTTCAGGACTCCCTTGGTGATCCGAAGGGCGTCGGGCGCGATCGGCATGGCCAGGCTGAAGGCCGAGCCGGTCAGGGTCTGGCAGTCGGCGCAGTGGCAGGCGAACAGCGCGAACGGCGGAGTGGTCAGTTCATAGCGCACCGCGCCGCAGGCGCAGCCGCCCTGGACCGGAAAGGTGGGAAGCGTGACCTTGGGCATGACCTATTCTGACCACCGCGCACCGCGCGTCCAGCGCTTTCCGCGGCCGCGAACGCTTGCGCAGGCCGGCCCGGTCCGCATACTTCGCGCAATCAAAAAAGGGAGCCGAACGTGAGCGAGCCTGAGGTGTTTGCCGTCCCCGAGGAATGGGCCAGGAAGGCTCATATGGACGCGGCGGGCTACGACGCCGCCTGGAAGCGGGTCGAGAGCGACCCAGAGGGTTTCTGGCGCGACGTCGCCGGCCGGCTGGACTGGATCAAGCCGTTCAGCGTGGTCAAGGATATCTCGTTCCAGCGCGACGACTTTCGCATCCGCTGGTTCGCCGACGGGGTGCTGAACGTCTCGGCCAACTGTCTGGACCGGCACCTGCCGGCGCGGGCCGATGATGTCGCGATCATCTGGGAGGGCGATGATCCGAAGGACAGCCGCAAGATCACCTATGCGCAGGCGCACGCGGAAACCTGCCGCATGGCCAACGTGCTGAAAGCCTACGGCGTGGAAAAGGGCGACCGCGTCACCATCTATTTGCCGATGATCCCGGAAGCCGCCTACGCCATGCTGGCCTGCGCGCGGATCGGGGCGATCCATTCGGTGGTGTTCGGCGGGTTTTCCCCGGAATCCATAGCCGGGCGGATCCTGGACTGCGACTCCAAGCTGGTGATCACCGCTGACGAAGGCCGACGGGCCGGCAAGATCGTGCCGCTGAAGGCCAATGTCGACGAGGCGCTCAAGGAGTGCCCCGGCGTGGAGAACGTCATCGTAATCAAGCACACCGGCGCGGCGGTCGCGATGACCGCCGAGCGCGACATCGCCTATGACGAGGTCCGCGCCAAGGTTCCCGCCGACTGCCCGCCAGAGCCGATGGGGGCGGAGGACCCGCTGTTCATCCTCTACACCTCCGGCTCAACCGGAAAACCCAAGGGCGTGCTGCACACCACCGGCGGCTATCTGACCTGGGCCAGCTGGACCCACGAGCTGGTGTTCGACTATCGCCCAAGCGAGGTGTTCTGGTGCACCGCCGACGTGGGCTGGGTGACCGGGCACAGCTATATCGTCTACGGACCCCTGGCCAATGGCGCGACCACGCTGATCTTCGAGGGTGTGCCCAACTATCCGACCTCCTCTCGGTTCTGGGAGGTGATCGACAAGCACCAGGTGGAGATCTTCTACACCGCCCCCACCGCGCTTCGCGCTTTGATGCGCGAGGGCGACCAACCCGTACTGGGGACCTCCCGCAAATCGCTGCGCCTGCTGGGCTCGGTCGGCGAGCCGATCAATCCGGAAGCCTGGCTGTGGTATCACCGGGTGGTCGGCGAGGGCCGCTGTCCGATCGTCGACACCTGGTGGCAGACCGAGACCGGCGCCTGCCTGATCTCGCCCCTGCCCGGCGCCACGCCGCTGAAACCCGGTTCGGCGACCAAGCCCCTGCCCGGCGTCAAGCTGCAGATCGTCGACGCGGAGGGCAAGGCGCTGGAAGGCGCGACCGAAGGCAATCTTTGCATCACCGACAGCTGGCCTGGCCAGATGCGCACCGTCTATGGCGACCATGAGCGATTCATCACCACCTATTTCACGACCTATCCCGGCAAATACTTCACCGGCGACGGCTGCCGCCGCGACGCGGACGGCTATTACTGGATCACCGGGCGGGTGGACGACGTGATCAACGTCTCCGGCCACCGGCTGGGCACCGCCGAGATCGAGTCGGCCCTGGTCGCCCACGCCGCCGTCGCCGAGGCGGCCGTGGTCGGCTATCCCCACGAGATCAAGGGCCAGGGCATCTACGCCTATGTGACGCTGAAGGCCGATCAGACCCCCACCGACGCCTTGCGCGCCGAGCTGATCAAATGGGTCCGCCACGAGATCGGCCCCTTCGCCGCGCCGGACCTGATCCAGTGGGCGCCCGGCCTGCCCAAGACCCGTTCCGGCAAGATCATGCGCCGGATCCTGCGCAAGGTCGCCGAGGGCGATGTGGGCAATCTGGGCGACACCTCCACCCTGGCCGATCCGGCCGTCGTCAGCGATCTGGTCGAAAACCGGGCCGGAAAATAGGCGCCGGCCGGCAAGGCGCCGGGGACGACCCTTACGGCGAAGATGAAGCCTCCACCGTTGGGACATCCAGTGTTAGGGTTCGCGCGTAGAGGTTCGGATCAGATCTGCGAGGAGCATCCATGGGCCACCCCCCGATCCGGACAATCGGCGCGCTCATCTGCAGTCTAGGCTTGGCCGGCGCCGCGCTCGCCGCCGTGGCGCCCCACGAGCCGCCTCCGGTGGTCGAGGTGAACGCCGACCCCAAGGGCGCCTCCGGCGACATCCGCGCCCAGGTCGACATCGCCGCGCCGCCGGCCACGGTCTGGCGCGTGCTGATCGATTGCTCCTTGGTGCCGCATCTGATGGTCGGCGCCAAAAGCTGCAGGGTGTTGCAGCACGATCCGGCCGGGCGATGGGATGTTCGCGAGCAGATCAGCCAGGGCGCGTTGCTGCCCGCCATCCGCACGGTGCTACACTCGGACTACGAGGCCCCGCGGGCCGTGCATTTCCATCGCATCGACGGCGACCTTAAGGTGCTGGAAGGCAATTGGAAGCTGGAGCCGTTGGACGCCGGCCTGCGCACGCGGGTCTCTTATGACAGCCGGGTGCAGGCGCCGTTCGGCATTCCCGCCTTTCTCGCCCGATCGGTGCTGCGCGGCGACATGCCCAAGACGATGAACAACCTGCGCAACGCTTGCGAGGCGGCCCAGGCCAAGACCGCGCTCGCCGCGGCGCATTGAGAAATGCAACCCCCGCCCCACTCTTTGCCGGGCCCGTGAATCCCGCATTCCCATTGCATGGGGCGAGGGTTCATTTAGAGCGGTGTCTGAGCTTCTGGAGTATCGCGCATGCAACGCCGGCTGGCCGTGATCATGGCGTTCGCCTGCCTTTCGATCCTTGCATCACCGTCACACGGCCAAGCCGCTGAAACCGCCGTGCCCAAGGTCGACTATCGCCTGCGAACTCTGCCCAACGGATTGAAGGTGTTCAGCATCCGCGACCCGTCCACCGCCAATGTCGCGGTGCAGATGTGGTACGGGGTCGGTTCGAAGAACGATCCGGCCGGCCGCTCCGGCTTCGCCCACCTGTTCGAACACTTGATGTTCAAGGGCACCCGCGACATGCCGCCGGAGTTCTTCGACCGGCTGACCGAGGACGTCGGCGGAGCCAACAACGCCTCAACCAATGACGACTACACCAACTATTTCGAAACCGCCCCCGCCAACCATCTGGAAACCCTGCTGTGGGCCGAGGCCGAGCGGCTGGGCGGTCTGGTGGTCGACGAGGCCGACTTCAAATCCGAACGCGCGGTAGTCGAGGAGGAGCTGCGCCAACGGGTGCTGGCCGATCCCTATGGCCGGCTTTACGCGCTGGACATTCCCGAGGCGTCCTACGTCCTGCATCCCTACCACCGTCCCGGCATCGGCAGCATCGCCGACCTCGACGCCTCGACGCTTGCCGACGTGCGCGCCTTCCACGCGGTCTATTATCGGCCGGACAATGTCAGCCTGATCGTGGCGGGCGACTTCGATCCCGCCCAACTCGACGCCTGGGTCGACAAGTATTTCGGCCCCATCTCCCGCCCCGTCGGGGCGATCCCGCAGGTGACCGCGGTCGAGCCGGCGCGGAGCGGCCCGAGGCTGATCGACGCCTATGGCCCCAATGTGCCGCTGCCGGCGGTGGTGCTGACCTTCGCCGGGCCGGACGCGGCCAGTCCCGACGCCACGGCGCTGCAGGTGCTGGACGCCATCTTGAGCACCGGCAAATCCTCGCGGCTGTACCAATCGCTGGTCTATCGCCAGCAACTGGCCGAGACCGTGCTGTCCGACGCCGAGTTGCGCAGGCAGCCGGGCCTGTTCGCGGTCGGCGCTGTGATGGCCGGCGGCAAGACTCCCGACCAGGGCGAGGCGGCGCTTCGGGCCGAGCTGAAGCGGCTGCGCGAGGAGCCGGTGACGACGGCCGAACTGACCGCCGCGCGCAACCAGCTGATCGCCGATGTGCTGCGAGGCCGCGAGACCGCGGAGGGCCGCGGTTTCGAGCTGGGCGGCGCGATCGTGCTGGAGGGCGATGCATCGCGGGTCAATTCCGACATCGCCGAGTTGCGCGCCATCACCCCCGCCGACCTGCAGCGGGCGGCGCGGCGCTATCTGGTCGACGACCGTCGGGTGACCATCCGCTACCGTCCCGAGAGCGAGCGCCCAGCCGGGCAAGCCGACGTTCTGGTGCAGGATTCGCCCCAGGTCGCCGCCGCGCCGCTGCAGCCCCCGGCGGTCATTCCCGTAGTCCAGACCCTGCCGCCAGCCCAGCGCCAGCCGCCGCCCAAACCCGGACCGACCGTGGCGCCGGTTCCCCCCAAGGCGGTCGAGCGGGCCTTGGCCAACGGCCTCAGGGTCATCGTCGCCAAGACCAGCGACCTGCCGATCGTCACCGCCGAACTCACTATCAAGGACGGGGCCGCGTCCGATCCAGCCGGTCTGGCGGGTCTGGCCGGCGTCACCGCGGCCCTGCTGCCCCAGGGCTCGACCACCCGCTCGGCCAGCGAGATCGCCACCCAGGTCGAGGCCTTGGGCGGCGCCTTAAGCGCAGACGCCGGCTATGACAGCTCCCAGATCAGCCTGAGCGGCCTTTCCGACACCCTGGCCCAGGCGCTGCCGATCCTGGCCGATCTGGCGCGCCATCCGGCCTTCGCCCAGGACGAGCTGGACCGGCTGAAGACCCAAAAGCGCGACGAGCTGACGGTGGCCTTGCAGGAGCCTGGCACGCTGGCGCGGCTGGTGATGGCGCGACTGGTGTTCGCCGAAGGCCCCTACGGCCATCCCTCGTCGGGATCGCCCGCCTCGCTGGAGCGGATCACCCGCGCGGCGGTGGTCCAGCAGTATCAGCGCCTCTACCGGCCGGACAATGCGGTGCTGGTGCTCACTGGAGACATAACGCCGGACGCAGGGTTCGCCTTGGCGGAGCAGGCGTTCGGCGACTGGGCGCGGCCGACGCAGGCGCCGCCCAAGCCCGCCACAGGCGGAGCGGTTCCGGGCGGCCGCGTGATCGTGGTCGACTTGCCGGGAACCGGCCAGGCGGCGGTGGCCGTCGGGGCCGCATCGATCGCTAGACTGGATCCGGCTTACTACCGAGTGGCGGTGGCCAATGGCGTGCTGGGCGGCGGCTATTCGGCGCGGCTGAACGCGGAGATCCGCGTCAAGCGGGGCCTGAGCTACGGCGCCGGCAGCGTGATGGAGGCGCGTCGCGGCGAAGGCGTGTTCGAGGCGAGCGTCCAGACCAAGAACGAATCCGCCGACGAGGTGGTGGGCCTTCTGCTCGAGCAAATCCAGCGTCTGGGCGCCGAACAGGCCTCGTCAGAGGAACTCGCCGCGCGCAAGGCGTCCCTGATCGGGGAGTTCGGCCGGACCGCCGACACCGGCGCCGGGTTGGCGGGTCTTCTGACCCAGGACGCCATCTACGGGGTCGACTTGAGCGAAATCGGCCGCTACGCCGCCCAGGTCGAGGCGGTAGATCCCGGCCAAGTCCGCGCCGCCGCCCTGGAACTGGCCGATCCCGGCCGGCTGGATGTGGTGGTGGTCGGCGACGCCAAGCTGTTCCTGGACGCCTTGAAGCGCCGCTTCCCCAAGCTCGAAGTGATCGAGGCCGGCGCGCTGAACCTGGACTCGGCCAGCCTGCGAGGGCCGGCCGGCGGATAGGCGTTCACGCCGCCAGACACACCACCTGCGCCACGCTCAGATCGCGTCTGAGACTATCCGCGACGCGGCCGTAATTGTCGGGCGTGATCGTCTCGCCCGGGGCCGTGGGGACGGGTCCCACGCCTGCGGCGGCCACGGCGGCGCGCAGGTCCTCAGGAGTACTCGAAAAGATCCGTCCGCGCCGAGGCGCCCAGGCGAGCGCGACCCCCACCACCTGGCCGGCGCCGTCCAGCACCGGCGCCCCGGATAGGCCGGCCAGGGTTCCCGTCAGGCCGTCGGTTCGCCCCACCTCCGCCCAGGCGAGCAGGACCTGGGGCCTTTGACCGCGACCGCGCGCCCGCACGCTCTGGACGCCGAGCCACCGCGAGGCCGCTTCCCCTGGACGGCCCTGGGGAAACCCGGGGAGAAAGGTCAGCTGACCGTCGCCGGTTCCTTGTCCCAAACGGGCGAGACCCAGCGCCGGCGCCCCGCCCTGGGTCGTCAGCACCGCAATGTCGCCACGTACGGCGCGAACGCGGGCGGCGACGCCCCGGCCCTCGGCCACCACGATGGCGGGCTGGCGGCAGCCCTCCAGCGTGTGCCGCGCGGTCAGCCAGACCCCGGCGTCGCTTATCGAAAACGCCGTGCCGGAAGCCGTCTCCACGTTGGCCGTCACCGCCGACATGCGCGTCGGCGAAAAGGGCGATGACGGGGAGATCGGCAGCTTGTCGGCGCCGGGCAGCGGCGGAGGCGGCGCGGGGGCATCGGTCCGCTCGCGCCGCCACAGCGCTACCGCCAGGATGGCCGCGACCAGGCCGACATAAACCAGGCCATGGGCCAGACCCTGGAAACGCGTGTGCGGCCGCACGCTCTAACTGGCCACGGCGGCGGCCAGGATGATCGCCGCGGAGAGCTTGGCCGCCACAAGCAGGCCGGCGGCGGCGATGTCGCCGTCGCGAGCCCGCTGGGGCAGCCCGGTCAGCAACAGGTCAATCAGCCAGCATGCGAGCAGCTGCATGGCGATGACGGCCACGCCCCACAACACGACCTCGATCAGGGACGCCGAGGCGTTCAGCGACAGGGCCAGGGGCGCCGCCAGGGCCAGGATCAACCCGCCGAACGAGATCGCCGCGGCGGCGTCGCCATCACGGATCAGCCGAATCTCGCGATGCCGCGTCAGCGCCGAATAGAGCGCGCAGCCGCCGACCAGCAGGACCAGGCTGGCGGCCGCGTGCGCCAGGGTGATCGGGAAACCGGTCGCGAAGGCCTGAAACTCGGGTGACATCGGCGCCGATCCCTATGCTGGAGGAATGGCGGTCTCAGCCGACGCTCGCCCGGCGCCGATCGCTGGCCCGCGCCTTTTCGCTTTCGGAGCGCAGTTGGCCACAGGCGGCCAGGATGTCGCGCCCGCGCGGGGTGCGGATCGGCGAGGCGTAGCCGGCGCGGTTGACGATCTCGGCGAAGGCCTCGATCGTCGACCAGTCGGAGCACTCGTAGGGCGAGCCGGGCCAGGGGTTGAACGGGATCAGGTTGATCTTGGCGGGCATGCCCCTGACCAGGCCCACCAGGGCGCGGGCCTCGGCCGGGCTGTCGTTGATCCCTTTGAGCATCACATATTCGAAGGTCACCCGCCGGGCATTGGAGGCGCCCGGATAGGCGCGAACGCCGGCCATCAGCTCGGCCAGGGGATATTTGCGGTTCAGCGGCACTAGCACGTCGCGCAGCGCGTCATTAGTGGCGTGCAGCGAGATGGCCAGCATGGCCTGGGTTCGCTCGCCCAGCGCCTTCAGCTCCGGGACCACCCCGGAGGTGGAGACGGTGATCCGCCGCCGCGACAGGCCCAGCCCCTCGTTGTCGGAGATGATGTCGATGGCGTCCGAGACCTGGTCCAGATTGTACAGCGGCTCGCCCATGCCCATGAAGACGATGTTGGACAGACGCCGGTCCTCGCGGTCCGAGGGCCACTCCTCCAGGTCGTCGCGGGCGATCTGCACCTGGGCGGTGATCTCGGCGGCGGTCAGGTTGCGCACCAGGGCCTGGGTGCCGGTGTGACAAAAGGTGCAGTTCAGCGTGCAGCCGACCTGGCTGGAGACGCACAGCGCGCCGGCGCGGCCGACATCGGGGATATAGACCGTCTCGGCCTCGATCCCGGGCGCGAAGCGGATCAGCCATTTGCGCGTGCCGTCGACGCTGACCTGGCGATCCACCACTTCTGGCCGGCTCAATGAAAACCGCTCGCCCAGGCGGGCGCGGGTCTGCTTGTCGACATTGGTCATGGTCTCGAAGCCGGTCGCGCCGTGATGGTGCATCCAGCGCCACAGCTGCCCGGCGCGCATGCGCGCCTTGTCCGGCGAACAGATGTCGGCCTCGACCAGCGCCGTGCTCAACTGGGGCCGCGTCAGGCCCGACAGGTTTACCGGTCCCAAAGACCTTTGCGCCGAAGATGTGCGCGTCCTGGGCGTGGGTGAGAGATCCAAACTGACGCCCAAAACGTATGGGTCCCCTATGAATGCGAACCTTGCCATAGCAGATACGCGCTTCGCGCCCAAATTTAAGCCGGCCTATGGACGCCGGTTTGATAACGCCGTTTCGCGCGGCCGCGCGGCGTGCGAAGATCGCAGCTGGATAGGGGGGGCCATGGTGGCGCCCTTTGAGAGCGCGAAACTGTCGAAAGCCTCCACCCATACCGTATCGGCCGATGATCCGGCTGTCTTCGCCGACCTGGTGGAGGCGATCGCCGCGCATGCCGATCGCGCCGCCTTCACGCGGCTGTTCGCCTATTATGGCCCCAGGGTGAAAGGCTATCTGCTGCGGCTGGGCCTGGATATCGCCCAGTCCGAGGAGCTGACCCAGGACGTGATGGTGGCGGTGTGGCGCAAGGCCGCCAGCTTCGACCGGCGTCAGGCCTCGGTCGCGACCTGGATCTTCCGGATCGCCCGCAACCGGCGCATCGACGTCTTTCGCCAGGAGCGCCGGGCGATGCTGGACGCCCATGATCCCGCTTTCCAGCCGACCCCGGAGACCGCGCCGGACGAGGCGGCCCAGGCTAGCGAACGCGAGATCCGCGTGCGCCGGGCGATGGCTGAACTACCCCCCGAGCAACGCGACCTGGTGCGAGAAGCCTTCTATGAGGACCGCTCGCACCGCCAGATCGCCGACCGGACCGGCATGCCTTTGGGCACCGTGAAATCGCGGCTGCGCTTGGCCATGGCCAAATTGAAACTACATCTGGACGCCGATGATCTTGGAAGGGAGGGCTGAACGCCAATGAACGCCCAGACCCTCAACGCCGTGTTCGATACCCGGATGTCCGATCCGGCCGTCAATCTGCTGGCGCTGACCACGGCGGCGATGCGCGCCGATCCGGACTATTTCCGCCGCGACGACGATGTCGCCAGCGGCGTCTTCCTGGCCACGGAACAGCCGGCAAGCCTCGGCGAGGACGCCTTGGCGCGGGCCCTGGCGATGATCGATGACGGCGCCGCGATGGATCGCCGCGCCAGCGAGCAGGTCCACGGCCGCGACGCGCGGATGGCCGAACTGGCCGGCCTGCCCTCGCCCCTGCGCGAAGCGGCGCTGGAGGCGCTGAAGCACCGGAGTTGGACCTTTGGCGGCTTCGGCATCCGCCGTCTGGCCCTGATGAACGGCGATGGGACCGAGGCCGAGCTGATGCGGGTCGAGCCGGGCTTCGGCGCCGCGCCCCATGACCATGCGGCCGACGAGCTGACCCTGATCGTCACCGGCGCCTATGATGACGGCCACGACCGTTATCAGGCGGGCGACCTGTCCCTGGCGAGCCCGGGCTTCACCCATGCGCCCAAGGCGGAGATGGGCGAGGTCTGCTACCTTCTGGCCGTCACCTATGGCCCGCCCAGGTTCAAGGGCGCCTTCGGCCTGCTGCAGACTGCGCTGGGTTTTCCCTGGACGCCGAAAGCCAAGGGCTGATTCGCCTTCAATAGCAGCGGCCCGCCTTTGCTCCACGTTCCGCTTGGTTTAGCGTCGCTCCAAACAAATGTTTGAGGAGTGACGCCGATGAAGGCCCTGTTGAGCAAGAGCGTGGGCGGGCCCCAGACCCTGGTCATCGAGGACCTGCCCGGTCCAGAGCCGAAGCCCGGTCAGGCGGTGATCCAGGTCAAGGCCTGCGGCGTCAACTATCCCGACGTGCTGATCATCGAGGATATGTACCAGTTCAAGCCCTCGCGGCCGTTCGCGCCGGGCGGCGAGGTCTCCGGCGTGGTCAAGGCCGTTGGCGAGGGTGTGACCAACGTCAAGGTGGGCCAGCGGGTGCTGGGCAACACCGGCTGGGGCGGCATGGCCGAGGAACTGGCGCTGGACGCGGCGCGGCTGATCCCGATCCCCGACGCGATGCCGTTCGACGAGGCGGCGGCCTTCATCATGACCTATGGCACCTCGTATTACGGGCTGAAGGACCGCGGCTTCCTCAAACCCGGCCAGACCTTGCTGGTGCTGGGCGCGGCCGGCGGCGTCGGCCTGGCGGCGGTGGAGCTGGGCAAGACGATGGGCGCGCGGGTGATCGCGGCGGCCTCGTCCCAGGCCAAGGTCGATCTCTGCCTCAAGCATGGCGCCGACGCGGGCGTGGTCTATCCCGTGGGTCCCTTCGACAAGGAGGGCGCCAGGGCCCTGGCCAATCAATTCAAGGAAGCTTGCGGCGAGGGCGGCGCGAACGTGATCTATGACGGGGTCGGCGGCGATTACGCCGAGGCGGCGATCCGCTGCATGGCCTGGGAGGGCCGCTTCCTGGTGATCGGCTTCCCGGCCGGCATTCCGCGCATTCCGCTGAACCTGGCCCTGCTGAAGAGCTGCGACATCGCGGGCGTGTTCTGGGGCGCGGCGGTGGCCCGCGATCCGGCCGCCCACCAGCGTAACGTCAAGGAACTGATGGACCTCTACGCCGCCGGCAAGATCAAGCCCTATGTCTCCGAGCGCTTCCCCCTGGCCAAGGCCGCCGACGCCATCACCCACCTGGCCAGCCGCAAGGCCATGGGCAAGGTGGTGGTGACGATGGATTAGGGGCTGGGATGCGCGCTTCGACACGGCCGCTTCGCGCCCGGCTCAGCGTGACGAAATTTATTGGACTTCCACTTTCATCGTCATGCTGAGCCGCGCCTGAAAGGCGCGCGTCGAGGTCTGCAAATCGGATCAGCCGCCCGTCAGCGGGACGAAGAAGCCGAAAATCCAGGGCACCAGATATTGCTCGGCGGCCTGCAGAACGATGATTGCGATGATCGGACTGATGTCGAACCCGCCCAGCGGCGGAATGACCCGCTGGATCGGCCGTAGTACGGGGCGGGTCACCGCGTCCAGGAACATCACCACTTGGCGCGCTACCGGATGGCGCAGATTGACCACGTCGAAGGCCACCAGCCAGCTCAGGACCGCGCTAATGATGATGGCCAGCACCATGAGCTGGAGGATGGCCTCGACGATGCTTTCTAGAAATCCGACCATGTGGCTCCCGCCTTCGATGCAGCCCCGCTTCTAGCTTGCGTCTTGCCGCGTCGGCAAGCGGGCCTCGCTTGACAGCGCCCCGCCCCCCCTCTTATGTGCGCGCCGACCCGAGCAAGCCTTTGAAGGCGCGCCCAGGGGGCCGTAGCTCAGTTGGTAGAGCGCCTCGTTCGCAATGAGGAGGTCAGGGGTTCGACTCCCCTCGGCTCCACCAGTCTCTCAATATATAATTGAATAAATAGTAGAATTGCCCGCCCGTGATGATCGGTCAAATCTGGCGCCGATAAGCGCTGGATAAGCGGCGTTCGGTATTTGGGCGCTAGCGCCTATGGGCGGGGGACGTCGAAGAGGGCTACACGCGCGCGCTGACCGGTCCGAGAGCGCATGACCAACCGGAGCGAACGCGCGCCGACCGGCGGGCCTGTGAGGTCTCAATTCGCGCGACCGTCCGACCGAAGATCTAGTGATAACCGATGTCACCGCGCACCTTGCCCCGAAACACCCAATAGGACCAAGCCGTGTAGACGAGGACGATAGGGAGGAGCACCAAGGTGCCGATTAGCAGAAATCCTTGAGTGCTTTGCGACGAGGCCGCCTGCCATAAGGTGATGCTGTGCGGCACGATCATCGGCCAGAGGCTAATGGCGACGCCAAGGTAAGACAGGATGAACAGCAGGGCGGCGGCGACAAAAGGCGCGCCTTCCGCTTCACCGCCCAGCGCCCGCCACTCCCAGGCGGCCACGATCGCTGTGAGCACCGGAACCGGCGAAAGCCAGAGCATGTTAGGCCAACCAAACCAGCGTTGTGCGATGTCGGGATTGGCCAGGGGCGTCCAGACGCTGACGATAGCGATCGCCACAAGAACGCCGATCAAGCACCAGCGTCCCCGTCGCCGCGCCAACGCTTGCAACTCGCCCTCAGTCTTCAGGATCAGCCAGCCACTCCCCAGCAGGGCGTAGCCGAACACCAGCGCGACGCCAGTCAGGACGGAGAAAACCGTGAAGCAGTCGAAAGACCCGCCAGTGAAGGCGTGACCATTGGTTTTGAAACCCTGGATGAAGGCTCCCAGGACAACACCCTGAGAGAAGGTGGCGATCAGGGATCCATAGCAGAAGCCATGATCCCAGAAGGTCCGATGCTCAGAGTCTCGAAACCGAAATTCAAAAGCCACCCCTCGAAAGGCTAGCGCCAGCAACATCATCGTCACGGGAAAATAGACGGCGGGAATGATAATGGCGAACGCTAGGGGGAAAGCCGCCATCAGGCCGACACCGCCAAGGATTAGCCAGGTTTCATTGCCGTCCCAGACGGGCGCGATCGTATTCATCACCAGGTTACGCGCGGGCGCGCTGTCCACCAGGCCGTAGAGGATGCCTACGCCAAGATCGAATCCATCGAGCAGGACATAAAAGAGCACGCCAAGACCCAGGATGAGCGTCCAGATCGGCACGAGATCGAGGCTGTAGAGACTCATGCCCGATCTCCTTCATCGACGGCGGCGACAGGCAGAGCCTGGATCGGCGAAGCCGGCCGCCCGCTTTCGATCGGATCGAGCGTGTCGCTCGCATCCGGCCCGCTGCGCAGAATCCGCGCCATAATCACCAGGCCGGTGGGGAAAATGATCAGATAGACGACGATGTAGCCGGCAAATGACAGCAGCACGTTGGGGCCGGTCAGCGAGGGTGAAACGGAATCGGTGGTCCGCATGAGGCCATAGACTGTCCACGGTTGCCGACCGACCTCGGTAGTCACCCAGCCCGCGATAACCGCAACGAAGCCGAGCGGCGCGGCCAGCTCGCAAGCGCGCAGAAACGTTGGGCTACTGTACAACCGCT
>Ga0302314_10001539_pt1 | contig 43203 bp, 34 predicted proteins | sample III_Palsa_N2_3_FD_200533 | JGI IMG/M metagenome (GOLD analysis project Ga0302314, IMG submission 200533) | Peat permafrost microbial communities from Stordalen Mire near Abisko, Sweden - III_Palsa_N2_3 | ecosystem: Environmental > Terrestrial > Soil > Palsa > Peat permafrost | place: Sweden... | reverse complement strand
CGCCCGCTGGCCTGGGCCGCCATGATGCTGCTGGCCGGCACCCTGCTGGCGCAGCGCAGCCTGTTTACCCATGTCCACGCCGTCGCGGACGGGCTGGAGCGCGGCGGGCTGGAGGGCGGCCGCGCGGCGGTGTCGCAGATCGTCGGGCGCAACCCGAAGACGCTGGACGAGGCGGCCGTCGTCCGCGCCGCCATCGAGAGTCTGGCGGAGAATTTTTCCGATGGCGTGGTAGCGCCGGCGGTCTGGTGCACGCTGCTGGGCCTGCCCGGGATCGCCGCCTACAAGGCCGTCAACACCGCCGACAGCATGATCGGCCATCGCACCGAGCGGCACGAGGCGTTCGGCTGGGCGGCGGCGCGGCTGGACGATGTTGTCAACCTGCCCGCCTCCCGGCTCGCGGCCGTCTGGCTGACGCTTGCGGCGTCGCTGCTGCCAGGCGCCAGCGCCACCGGGGCGTGGCGCACGGTGTGGCGCGATGCCGGAAAGCATCGCTCGCCGAATGCCGGCTGGCCGGAGGCGGCGATGGCCGGGGCGCTCGGGCTGCGGCTGGCCGGGCCGCGCGTCTACGGCACGACGCGGGTGGACGACGCCTGGATGGGTGACGGGCGGGCCGAGGCCACCGTCGCCGACCTGCGGCGGGCACTGCGGTTGTATCGACTGGCCTGCGGCATCGAACTGGCGGCGGCGGTCGCGCTCGCGGTCATCGCGCAAGGCTGAGCAGCCGGTCCACATCCACGTGCCGCTCCAGATGCGCGGCGAGCGCATCCAGCGCCGCCTCCACCTCCGCCGCGTGCGAGCGCGGAGCGGCAGCGGCGCCGAGGCTCGCCAGCCACGCCGCGCGCGCCGCGTCGCTGCCGAACAGCCCGTGCACATAGGTGCCGGCGACGCGCCCGTCCGCCGAGACGGCGCCATCCGGGCGGCCGTCCGCGAAATGCAGCAGCGGCGACGTCGTGCCTGGGCCGGTGGTGCGGCCGATATGCATTTCGTAGCCGGCGAACGGCGCGCCGAGAAACGTTCCGCGCACAGCTTCCAGCCGCTTGTCGCCGATCAGGCGGGTTTCGATATCGAGCAAGCCGAGCCCGGCGACCTCGCCCGGCGGCCCCTCGATCCCCTCCGGATCGGCAATGCGGCGACCCAGCATCTGGTAGCCGCCGCACAGGCCCAGGACGCGGCCACCGGCGCGCGCATGGGCAAGAATGTCGATGTCCCACCCCTCGGCGCGCAGCGCGGCCAGATCGGCGATGGTCGCTTTCGATCCGGGCAGCAGAACAACATCGGCGTCGCGCGGCAGCGGCGTGCCGGTCGGCACGATGGTCAGATCGACGTCCGGCTCGGCCCGCAGCGGATCGAGGTCGTCGAAATTGGCGATGCAGGGCAGCCAGGGCACGGCGATGCGCAGCTTTCCGCCGGAGCGGCGTGCGCGCGTCGTCTCCGCCAGATCCGCCGCGTCTTCGGCCGGCAGCGCGCGCACCGCCGGCAGGAACGGCACCAGTCCGAGCGCCGCCCAGCCGGTTTGTTCCGCGATCATCGCCATGCCGTCGGCAAACAGGGTTGGGTCGCCGCGCATGCGGTTGACGATAAAACCCCGGATCATCGCCGCGTCGGCCGGATCGAGCACCGTTTGCGTGCCGACGAGTGCCGCGATCACCCCGCCCCGGTCGATGTCGCCCACCAGTACCACCGGCACGTCGGCGGCACGCGCAAAACCCATGTTGGCGATGTCGTTGCGCCGCAGGTTGATCTCCGACGCACTTCCCGCCCCCTCCACCAACACGATGTCCGCCTCGGCGCGCAGCCGCGCAAAACTGTCCAGCACCGCGGGCAGCAGCGTTGCCTTGATCTCCTGGTAGGCCCGGGCCTTGGCGTTGCCGCGCACGACGCCCTGCACCACGATCTGCGCGCCGATTTCGCTCTGCGGCTTCAGCAGCACCGGGTTCATGTGCACGCTCGGCGCCACGCCGCACGCCAGCGCCTGCAACGCCTGCGCGCGCCCGATTTCCCCCCCGTCCGCGGTGACAGCGGCGTTGTTGGACATGTTCTGCGGTTTGAACGGCCGCACCGACAGGCCGCGCAGCACCAGCGCCCGCGCAACGCCGGCAACGAGCACCGATTTGCCGACGGACGAGCCGGTGCCTTGGAACATGAGGGAGCGGGCGGTCAAAACTCGATCCCCTGTTGCGCCTTCACCCCAGCGGCAAAATGGTGCTTTACCACCGTCATCTCCGTCACCAGATCGGCCGCCTCGATCAGCGCCGGCTTCGCGTTGCGGCCGGTGACGACGACATGCAGATCCGCCCGCCGCGCCGCGATGTCGGACAGAACTTCGTCGAGCGGCAGATAGTCGTAGCGCAGCGCGATGTTCAGTTCGTCCAGGACCAGCAGCGCAAGGTCGCGCTCGGCCAACAGGTCCTTCGCCTGCTCCCACGCCCGCCGGCACGCGGCGATGTCGCGGGCCTTGTCCTGCGTCTCCCAGGTGAACCCCTCGCCCATGCTGTGCCACACCACCTGATCGCCGAATTTTTCCAGCACCGTGCGTTCGCCGGTGGACCACGCGCCCTTGATGAACTGCACGACGGCCACTCGCCGCCCATGCCCGAGCATGCGCAGCGCCAGGCCGAACGCCGCCGTGGACTTGCCTTTCCCCGGCCCGGTGTGGACGATCAGCAGCCCCTTCTCGACGGTCTTGGACGCCACCTCGGCATCCTGCACCGCTTTCCGCTTCGCCATCTTCTCGCGATGGCGCGCTGCGTCGTCGCTCATTTCACCCTCATCGGCAGGCCGGCGACCAGGAACAGGACGCTGTCCGCGCGCGCCGCGAGGCGCTGGTTGAGCCGCCCCGCTGCATCGCGAAATTTTCGCGCAAGCGCATTTTCCGGCACGATGCCCAATCCGACTTCGTTGGCGACCAGGACAGTCGGCGCCGTGCGTGCCTCCAGTGCGGTCTCCAGCACAGCGGTCGCCGCCGCGATGTCGTGCTCGGCGAGAAGAATATTCGTCAGCCACAGCGTCAGGCAATCCACCAGCACCGGCCGGTCCGTCGCCAGCGCGCCACGAAAATCGAGTGGCGCCTCCACCGTCTGCCACCCCGCCGCCCGCCGCGCCCGGTGCTTTTCCACACGCTCCCGCATTTCGTCGTCGAGCGCCTCGGCGGTGGCCACATAGACCCATGGCGGCGGCAGTGCCGTGACCAGCGCCTCGGCATGGAAGCTCTTGCCGGAGCGGGCACCGCCCAGGACGAGCGTGAGATGGGCGACCAAGCGGGGGGACTCCTTTACGGCGGCGGCAGGCCCCGGTATCTAGGCCGACCTTGATGGTCCTTCCATCCGGAAGGTGAAAAGGGAATGCGGTGCGGGGTTCGCCCCAATTCCGCGGCTGCTCCCGCAACTGTAGGCGGAAAGCGGCCCGTCGCGATGCCACTGGGAGGTTCCCGGGAAGGCAGATGGGCCGCGCCGGATCCGCGAGCCAGGAGACCTGCCATCGACGACGGCTCCGACACCGGGCGGGATGCACCGGCGGCGGACGGCTTGGACACGGCTTGCGGGGCAGTTCCCGGCACGCCGGCATCCCGTTATGTTCGGCCGATCCCACCCGGGGTCGCCGGTCTGGGGGGCCAGTGTCCGAGCCTTGTCGTCCGCGCCTGATCGTCTGCACCACCTGCAAGGCCGGCCGCCCGCTGGCGGAGGGCGAAACGCCGCCGGGTGCGCATCTGCACGCCGCCCTCGCCGGGCTGATCGCGGAGGCCGGCGCCACCGTCGAGCTGCGCGAGGTCGCCTGCATGGCCAATTGCGAGCGCGGCTGCTCCGCCGCCCTGGCCATGCCGGGCAAATGGACGTTCTTTCTCGGCCACCTTGCGCCCAACCTCGCCGCCGACCTGCTGGCCTATGCCGCGGCATATGCGGCGCACGCGACCGGTACGGTCATGCCCTCCCGCCGCCCGGCCTCGCTGCGCAACGTGGTGATCGGCCGCGTTCCCCATCTGGAGTACGCCGCATGAAGATCCCCGCCACCATCGTCACGGGCTTTCTCGGCGCCGGCAAAACCACGCTGGTGCGGCATGTGCTGGAACATGCCGGCGGCCGCCGCATCGCGGTGATCGTCAACGAGTTCGGCGCCTTGGGAATCGACGGCGAAACCCTGAAAAGCTGCGGCATTCCCGGCTGCGACGACGACAACATCATCGAACTCGCCAACGGCTGCCTGTGCTGCACCGTCGCCGACGATTTTGTGCCCACCATCGAGGCGCTGCTGAACCGGGCGAATCCGCCGGAGCACATTCTTATTGAAACCTCCGGCCTCGCGTTGCCGAAACCCCTGCTCAAAGCATTCGGATGGCCGGCGGTGCGCTCGCGCGTGACGGTCGATGGCGTGATCGCGGTGGTGGACGGCCCTGCCGTCGCGGCCGGCCGCTTCGCCGACGATCCGGCGGCGGTCGCGCAGCAGCGCGCGGAGGACGCGTCGGTCGATCACGACAACCCGCTGGCCGAGGTCTACGAGGACCAGTTGCAGGCGGCCGACATGATCCTGCTCAACAAGACCGACCTGCTCGACGACGCCGCCATCGCGCAACTGCGCCACGACATCCTCGCCGCCGTCGGGCGCGGCGTGAAACTGGTGCCGACGCAGGAAGGCAGGATCAGCCCGGCGGTACTCCTCGGCCTGTCGGCGGCGGCGGAGGACGATCTGGCATCCCGCCCCTCGCACCACGACGCCGAGGACGGCGCGCACGAGCACGACGATTTCGAAAGTTTCGTCGTCCCGCTTGGCGAAGTCGAGACACCGGAGGCGCTGCTGGCACGGCTGATCACCGCCAGCGAGACGCACGACATCCTGCGGATGAAGGGGTTTGTTCCGGTTCGGGGAAAGCCGCTGCGGCTTGCGGTGCAGGGCGTCGGCGGCCGGTTCCGACATCAGTTCGACCAGCCCTGGCCGTCGGCGGAGGCGCGCGCCGGGCACATGGTGGTGATCGGCCGCGCTGGCCTCGACCGCGCCGCCATCTCCGCCAGCATCCAGGCCTGATCCGTTGCACCTGCTGGTCCGCGAAACCCGGTCGCTGGACGAGGAACAAGGCGCGGTCGATCTCGGCCAGTCGCCGGCCGATCTGGTGTTCCTGTCGTACTCGGACGCCGACCTGGGTGCCGCGGCGATGGCGTGGCAGGCGATGGATGCAGCGCCCAGCCTGCGCCTCGCGAACCTCGCGCGGCTGCGGCATCCGATGTCGGTGGATTTGTACATCGAGCAGGTGATCGCGCACGCACGCTGCGTCGTCGTGCGGCTGCTGGGCGGCCTCGACTATTGGCCCTACGGCGCGCAGGAAGTTTTTTCCACCTGCCGCGCAAACGGCATCGCGCTGGCCATCGTGCCCGGCGATGCGCGCGACGATTCGCGATTGCGAGAGCTTTCAACCGCCCCCTTGGACGCCGTGGCGGCACTGGACGCCTATCTGCGCCACGGCGGCCCGGCGAATTTGCGGCAGGCGCTCAGGCTGGCCGCACATTTGGCCGGGATTGGCGAGGCGCCGAACGCTCCGCCGGAACCGCTGCCGAGCGCGGGCGTCTTCACCCCCTCCCCCTACCCCCTCCCGCAAGGGGAGGGGGCTTTCGCAACCGCCGCCATCGTCTTCTACCGCTCGCACCTGCTCGCCGGCGACGTCGCGCCGATCGAAGCGCTGGCCGAGGCCCTGCGCACCCGCGGCATGGACGCCCACGCGCTGTATGTCTCCAGCCTGAAAGATCCAGCCGCAGCCTCCTTCGTCGCCGACCACCTACGTGCGTGGCGCCCTTCCGTGGTGCTGAACGCCACCGCCTTCGCCGCCCGCCAGGACGGCGCCGGCTCGCCGCTCGACGCGGCCGGCGCGCCGGTGCTGCAAGTGATCGTCGCAGGTGGCGACAGGATCGCCTGGGCGGCATCGTCGCGCGGATTGTCGCAGTCCGACATGGCGATGCAGGTTGTACTGCCGGAACTGGACGGGCGGCTGCTGACCGCTGCTGTCTCCTTCAAGGCCGAGACGGAAATGCTCCCGGGCCTCGATTTTTCCCGCGTGGTCAACCAACCCGACCTCGACGGCATCGCACTCGCCGCCGACCGCGCGCTCGGCTGGGCGAGGTTGGCGGCGACGACGCGGGGCGAACGGAAAATCGCCGTCGTACTTTCCGACTATCCCGGCGCCGCCGGCGGCCAGGTCGGCCACGCCGTCGGGCTCGACAGTTTTGCGAGTCTTGCCGCCATTCTCGACGATTTTCGCGATGCCGGATACCGGAGCGGCGATCCGACTGATTCCTTGGCATTAACCAATCTGCTGTGCCACGCCGCGCCAACGCCGTTCCTCAGCGTGGCAACGTACAAAACACTGCTCGCCGCTCTGCCAGCCACGACACGCGAAAAGATCGTCGCCGCCTGGGGCGAACCGGAAAACGACCCCACGGTGCGTGACGGAAACTTCATGCTGCGCCGTACGACCATGGAAAACCTGACGCTCGCAGTGCAGCCGGAGCGCGGCAACGCCCTGGATCGGAAAGCCAGCTACCACGACCCCGACCTGCCACCGCGCCACGCGTTCGCGGCGTTCTATCTGTGGCTGCGCAGCGTCGAAAACATCCACGCGCTGATCCATCTCGGCACCCACGGCACGCTGGAATGGCTGCCGGGCAAGGCCGTTGCGCTGTCGGATGCCTGCATGCCCACGGCGCTCGCGCGCGGGCTGCCGGTGATCTATCCGTTCATCGTCAACAATCCCGGCGAAGCGGCCGCGGCGAAGCGCCGGCTCGGTGCCGTCACCATCGGCCACCTGACGCCGCCGCTGCGCCCCGCCGGCACGCATGGTGCCGCGACCGAACTGGAACGCCTGATCGACGAATATGCTGCCGCCGACGGCCTCGATCGCCGCCGCGCTGCGCTGCTGCGCCGCGACATTCTCGAGCGGGCCGAGACCGTCGGGCTGCTCGCCGAAAGCGGCGTTTCCCGGGATGCGCCCGATGACGAGGCGCTGGCCCGGCTCGACGCCTATCTATGCGACGTGAAAGACTTGCAGATCCGCGACGGGTTGCACGTGTTCGGGCGTCCGCCCACGCCGGAACGGCGGGACAATCTCCTGCGCGCCATCGCCGGCTCGCCGGGCGCCGCACTCGACGCCTGCGCCCCCGCGGAGCGGGCCGCCCTGCTCGCCACCCTCGACGGCAGCTTCCTGCCGCCTGGCCCCGCCGGCGCCCCGACGCGCGGCCGCGCCGACGTGTTGCCGACCGGGCGCAACCTGTTCACGATCGACCCGCGCGCCGTGCCGACCCGCTCTGCCCTCGTGCTGGCGGAGCGCGCCGCCGCCGATCTGCTGCGCCGGCATTTGCAGGACCACGGCGACTGGCCGCGCTCGCTGGTCATCGACCTGTGGGGCAGCGCCACACTGCGCACCGGCGGCGAGGATTTTGCGCTCGCGCTGGTGCTGCTGGGCGTGCGGCCCGTCTGGGACGACGGCTCGGCGCGGGTCAGCGGCATCGAGGTGCTGCCGCTGGCAGTGCTCGACCGGCCGCGCGTGGACGTCACGCTGCGCATCTCAGGCCTGTTCCGCGATGCGTTCGAGACGCAGATCCTGCTGTTCGACAGTGCCGTGCGCGCCGTCGCCGCCCGCGACGAAGCCGCCGACTGGAACGGCCTCGCCGCCGCCGCGCGCGGGCTGGACGGAGAAAACTTGCGTCGCGCCACCGCCCGCGTGTTCGGCGCCGCACCTGGCAGTTACGGCGCCGGCGTCTCGGACGTGCTCGACCGCGGGGCATGGCAGCGCGCGGCCGAACTGGGCGACGCGTATCTCGCGGCCTCCGCCCACGCCTACGGCCGCGACCTGATCGGAGATGCCGGGACAGAATTTTCGGCCCGCGTCGCGGCGGCGGATGCGTTCGTGCACCAGCAGGACCACGCCGAGACCGACCTGCTCGAAGGCTCGGAATACGCCGCCCACGAAGGCGGCTTTGCCGCAGCGGCCGGCCTGCTCGGCGCGGCGCCCACGCTCTATCACATGGACACCTCACGCCCAAACGACCCACGCACCCGCACGGTGGCCGAAGAGGTCGCGAGAATCGTGCGCGGCCGTGCGGCCAATCCGGCCTGGATCGCCGGCATGATGCGGCACGGCTATCGCGGCGGCGCAGAAATCGCCCGCGCGCTCGACGGGCTGCACGGCTTCGCGGCGACGCTGCCGCAGCGGCTGGATGCGCAATTCGACCTGCTGTTCGACGCCACGCTCGGCGACGCGACCGTGGACGCATTCCTGCGGCAGCAGAATCCCGACGCACGCGCGGCGATGGCAGAAAATTTCCGCGATGCGCTGCGCCGCGATCTGTGGCGCCCACGCCGCAACACGCCGGCGGAAATGCTCTCCGCATGAACGCGATCGCGCGAAAGGGCTTTTGTCCCACGCTGTTCTCGCCGATGGAGTCGGGCGATGGCCTGCTGGTGCGCGTGCGCCCGCCCCGCGGGGTGTTTGCTGCCGCGGCGGCACGGACGCTTGCGGCCGCGGCGCAGCTTCACGGCAACGGCGTGATCGAACTCACCAACCGCGCCAGCCTGCAACTCCGCGGCCTGCGCGCCGACACGGTCGCGCCGTTCGCCACCGAGATGGTTGCCGCCGGCCTCGCCCATCCCGACCCGGCAGCCGAACGCCGCCGCGCCGTGATCGCCCCGCCGCTCGCGGATCGGCGTGCCGCCGACATCGTGCGCGCGATGGAAGACATGCTGGTACGGGAGAAAGGGCTCGCGGCGCTGCCCGGCAAATTCGGCGTGCTCGTCGATGCCGGCGGCGCGCTGCCGACCGGCGCGGCGGCGGCCGACATTCGAGTGATGTTGACAGCGTCAACGTCACCAATGCTCCTGCTCGACGGCTCCGACGTCGCCGCTCCGTGCGATCCCGCCGATATCGCGGGGGCGGTGGCACAGCTCGCGTTTGCCTTCGCCGCCCTGTGCGGCTGGCACCGCCGCATGCGCGCCCTGGTCGCGGAGGTCGGCGCCGAAGCGGTGTTCGCGGCGGCTGGGCTCCAGCCCTCCGCCACGGTGGCGCTTCCCGCCGCACCGATCGCCCTCGGCCCGCTGCCGGGCGCGTTCGGGATCGGCCTGCCGTTCGGCGCCACCGACGCGCCGACGCTCTGCGCCCTCGCCGGTCTGGCGGACGCGTTCGGCGATGGCACGTTGCGCATGACGCCGTGGCGCGCGTTCGTGATCGCCGGTGTGACCGCATCCGAGGATCTGCGTGCGAGCGTCGCAGCCCTGGGGCTGATCGTAGGGCCCGACGATGCCCGCGCACGCATCTCCGCCTGTCCCGGAATGCCGTTCTGCGCCAGCGCCAGCGTGCCAACCCGCAGCGATGCGGCGCGGCTGGCCCAATGCGGGGTCACCGGCAGCGTCCACGTCTCCGGCTGCGCCAAAGGCTGCGCGCATCCCGCCGCCGCCGACCTCACGCTGGTCGGTGACGCCGGCCGCTACGCCATCGTCCGCCACGGCCGCGCCGGCGATGCGCCGACGCGTGCCGGCCTGACCATGTCCGATGCTCTCGATCTCCTCCGCGAAGGGATTCCCGCGTGACGTCCTGCTTCGACTACATCCGCGATGGCGCAGCGATCTATGCGAAATCCTTCGCCACCATCCGTACCGAAGCCGACTTGTCCGGCCTCTCGACCGAAGAAGCGCGCGTCGCCGTGCGGGTGATCCACGCCAGCGGCATGGTGGACATTCTCCGCGACCTGCAGTTCGGCGCTGGCTTTACCGCGGCCGCGCGCGCGGCGCTGCTCGACGGCAAACCGATCCTCTGCGATTCGCAGATGGTCGCGCACGGCATCACCCGCGCGCGCCTGCCCGCCGGCAACGACGTCGTCTGCACGCTGAGCGATCCGAACGTTGCGCCCCTCGCCGCCCGCATCGGCAACACGCGCTCGGCCGCGGCGCTGGATCTGTGGGGGGAGCGGCTCGCGGGCGCGCTCGTTGCCATCGGCAACGCACCGACCGCGCTGTTCCGGCTGCTGGAATTGCTGAGCGCGGGCGCACCGGAACCGGCTGCGATCATCGGCATGCCGGTGGGCTTCGTTGGCGCCGCCGAATCGAAGGAAGCGCTGGCGACGTATGGAAAGATCCCGTTCCTGATCGTGCGTGGCCGCAAGGGTGGCAGCGCCATGGCAGCCGCGGCGGTCAACGCACTCGCCAGCGAGGCCGAGTGATGGCCGGCACGTTTTTCACCGTCGGCCTCGGCCCCGGCGATCCGGAACTGATGACGCTGAAAGCGGCGCGCATCATCGCGGATGCACCGGTGATCGCGTTCTTCGCCAAGCGCGGCCGCATTGGGCATGCACGCAGCATTGCCGAAGGCCGCATCAACCCGACGGCCGAGGAACTGCGGCTGGAATATCCGTTCACGACGGAGGTGGCGCTGGATGACCCGCGTTACGCCGCGGAGATCGGCGAATTCTATGAACTCTGCGCCGCCCGTCTGTCGGCAAGATTGGACACCGGCACCGACGTCGCGCTGCTGTGCGAAGGCGATCCGTTCTTCTACGGCTCCTCGATGTATCTGTTCGACCGGCTGCGTGGCGCCTACCGCAGCGAGGTGGTGCCCGGCGTGGCCGGCATGAGTGGCTGCTGGGCGCAGGCGGCAACGCCGATCGTCCACGGCGACGATGTGCTGACCGTGCTGCCCGGCACGCTGGACGAAGACCGGCTTGCGGCGCGCCTGCAAGGCTGCGATGCCGCCGTGATCATGAAAGTCGGGCGCAACCTGCCAAAGATCCGCGCGGCACTGGCGCGGGCGGGGGTCGCGGAACGTGCGATCTATGTCGAACGTGGCACCATGCCGGGCCAGCGCATCCTGCCGCTGTCGGACTTGCTTGATGAGCCGGCGCCGTATTTCTCGATGGTGCTGGTGCCCGGCCGGCAGCGTCCGCGATGACCGGTTCTCTGTACGTCGTGGGTCTCGGCCCGGGTGCGGCGGAGTTGCAGACGCCGCAGGCGTTCTCCGCACTTGCCGAAGCAACCGATATCGTCGGCTATGCAACCTACGTCGCGCGCGTGCCCGAACGCGCCGGGCAGGTCCGCCATATCACCGACAACCGCGAGGAACTTGTTCGCGCTCGTCACGCGCTGTCGCTGGCGGCCTCCGGGCGGCGCGTCGCGGTGGTGTCGTCGGGCGATGCCGGCGTGTTCGCGATGGCGAGCGCGGTGTTCGAGGCCATCGAGCACGGCGAGTCGGCATGGCGCGCGCTCGATGTCGAGGTGATCCCCGGCATCTCTGCGATGTTCGCCGCCGCCGCGCGCATCGGGGCGCCGCTCGGGCACGATTTCTGCGCGATTTCGCTGTCCGACAATCTGAAGCCGTGGGACGTGGTGCTGGCGCGGCTGCACGCGGCGGCGGCTGCCGGTTTTGTCATCGCGCTATACAATCCGCTGTCGAAGGCGCGCCCGTGGCAGTTGGGCGCGGCGTTCGATCTGTTGCGGATCTTGCTGCCGCCGACGACGGACATCGTGTTCGCCACGGCGGTGAGTCGGCCGGACGAACAGATCCACGTGGCGACCTTGGCCGAGGCCGATCCGGCGCGCGCCGACATGCGCACGCTTGTGCTGATCGGCTCCGCCGCGACCCGGCGCATCGTTCGCGACAACGGCGGCGTGTGGCTCTACGCGCCGCGTGGCGCCGCCGCATGAAGGCGCTCCAGCCATTCCAGTACTTGGCTGACTCTGGCAACGGTTTCGGCCGGCGGCGCCGGCGGGCGCCGAACCATCACCACCGGCAACCCGAGCGCGCGGGCGGCGGCGAGCTTGGCTTGGGTGGCATGGCCGCCGGAGTTCTTCGTCACGATCACGTCGATGCGGTGGCCGACCAGCAGGCGACGCTCGTCGGCCTCCATGAACGGTCCGCGCGCGGCGATCACCTCGACGTCCGGCGGCAGCGTCTCGGGCGCCGGCGGATCGACCGAGCGCAGCACGTAGCGATGCTGCGGCGCCGCCCGGAACGGCAACAGGTCTTTTTGGCCGACCGTGAGAAACACGCGGCGCGGCGCGGCACCGAGCGCCACGGCGGCGGCTTCCATGTCGGCAACCGTGTTCCAGCGGTCGCCCGTCGCGGGTTCCCACGCGGGGCGCAGCACGACCAGCAGCTTCGTGCCGGTTGCGTGCGCGGCAACAACGGCGTTTGCCGTCATGCGCGCGGCGAACGGATGCGTCGCGTCGATCAGCGCGTCGATACGATTGTCCACGAGATAGCGCGCCAGACCTTCGGCACCGCCGAAACCGCCAGTGCGGCAGGGCAGCGGCTGCGGCAGCGGATTGCGGGTGCGGCCGGCGAGCGACATTTCCGCGACGACGCGCGTGTCGCCGGCCAGCGCGCGGCCGAGTTCGCTTGCTTCCGTGGTGCCGCCGAGAATCAACAGGCGCATGGATCGTCCAAGGTGGTGCGGTGACGTGGCTTTCCATCCTGGGAGTAGGCGAGGACGGAGTCGAGGGCCTCTCGGCCGCCGCACGGGCGTTGATCGAGGCGGCGACGCTCGTTGTCGGCGGTGCGCGGCATCTGGCCCTCGCGGCACCGCTGATCCGGGGTGAAAGACAGGTGTGGCCGTCGCCGCTGTCCGGCGCGTTCCCGGCGATTCTGGCGCGGCGGGGCGAGCCCGTCGCAGTGCTGGCCTCGGGCGATCCGTATTGCTACGGCATCGGCGCGACGTTGCGCGCGGTCGTGCCGATCGAGGAAACGCTGTGTGTGCCGGCCCCCTCCGCGTTCTCGCTGGCCTGCGCGCGGCTCGGCTGGGCGATGCAGGAAACCGCCACCGTCTCGTTCTGCGGCCGCCCGCTGGAAGCCGTGTTGCCATTGTTGCAGCCGGGCGCGCGCGTGTTGGCGCTCTCCGCCGACGCAAGCACGCCGGCAGATCTGTGCGCGTTGCTGCGGCGGCACGGGTTCGGCCCTTCCACGCTGCATGTGCTGGAAGCGCTCGGCGGCCCGCGCGAGCGCATTTTCACGACGACTGTCGAGGCCGGCCTATCGGGGGACATCGATCCGCTGAACCTTGTCGCCGTGCACGTCCACGCGGCGCCGAACGCCAGAATCATCCCGCTGGCGCGCGGGCTGCCCGAAGAATTCTTCGAGCATGACGGGCAACTGACCAAATCCGAAGTGCGCGCGGTGACGCTGGCGGCCCTGGCGCCGCGCGCGGGCGAACTGCTCTGGGACATCGGCGCCGGCTCCGGCTCCATCGGCATCGAATGGTCGCTGTGCCATCCGGCCAACCGCGCCATCGGCATCGAGGCGCGGCCGGACCGGGCGGCCCGCGCGGCGCGCAATGCGCTGTCGCTGGGCGTGCCAAGCCTTCGCGTCGTGGTCGGCGCGGCGCCGGGCGCGCTGGCCGACTTGCCAACACCGGACGCGGTGTTCGTCGGTGGCGGCGCGCAGGATGCCGGCGTGCTGGACGCGGCGTGGCGGGCGTTGCGCCCGGGCGGGGGAATGGTTGTCAATGCCGTCACCATTGAGACCGAAGCATTGCTGTTCGCCACACATCAGGCGCGCGGCGGCACGCTCACGCGGCTGTCGGTGGACAGGCTGGACAGTGTCGGCACCATGCACGGGTTCCGTCGCGCGATGACGGTCACGCAATGGGCGGCAACCAAGCCATGAGCCGTGTCATCGCCGGCCTCGGGTTTCGCCGCGACTGCCCGGCCGAGTTTTTCGTCGCCGTCATCCGCGATGCCGGCGCGCAGTCCGGGCGGCGGGTGGACGCGCTGGCGGTGCCGGAGTTCAAGGCCGACGAGGCCGGCGTGCAGGCGGCGGCACGCACGCTGGCGCTGCCGCTGATCCGGGTCGCGCGCGCCGCGCTCAAAGGGGCGCAGGGGCGCTGCCTGACACGCTCCGACGCGGCGCGCGCGGCGACCGGGTTCGCGTCGGTCGCCGAAGCCGCGGCGCTGGCCGCCGCCGGCGCGGACAGCCGGTTGCTGCTGCCCCGCATTGCCAACGCGCGCGCCACCTGCGCGCTGGCGGAGGAAGCCTCGTGACCGTGCATTTCATCGGCGCCGGCCCCGGCGCTGCCGACCTGATCACGCTGCGCGGGCGCGACCTTCTGGCAAAATGCCCAGTGTGCCTCTATGCCGGCTCCATCGTGCCGCCCGAGTTGTTGGCGCATTGCCCGGCCGATGCCCGCGTCGTCGATACCGCGCCGATGACGCTGGACGAGATCGAGCGGGAATATGTCGCCGCGCATGCGGCCGGGCAGGACGTGGCGCGGCTGCATTCCGGGGATCTGTCGATCTACAGCGCGGTCGCCGAGCAGATCCGCAGGCTGCAGCGGCAGAATATTCCGTACACGCTGACCCCCGGCGTTCCCGCCTTCGCCGCCGCGGCCGCGGCCCTCGGGTGCGAACTGACGGTGCCGGAAGTCGCGCAAAGCCTGGTGCTGACCCGCGTCTCCGGCCGCGCCTCGGCGATGCCGCCGGGCGAAACGCTGGCCGCGTTCGGCGCGACCGGGGCGACGCTGGCGGTGCATCTGGCGATCCATGCGCTGGCCCGGATCGTCGCCGAATTGACGCCGCTGTACGGCGCCGATTGCCCGGTCGCGGTGGTGGTGCGCGCGAGCTGGCCGGATCAGCGCATCGTGCGTGCCACGCTGGCGACGATCGCGGAACAGGTGGCCGCCGAACCGATCGAGCGGACGGCACTGGTGTTCGTCGGGCGGGCGCTGGGGGCGGAAGGTTTTCGCGAGAGCGCGCTGTACGATCCGGATTACCGGCGGCGGTTCAGGGGGGGTGGCGCATGAACCGCCGCGAAACCGCTCCGACCCATCAGCATCCCCGCGCGGTCAAACACCACGATTTCCAGCTCCGTGCCCGCCGGCCGCAAGACATCGGCGGCAACCTCCCAGGCGCGAACAGCAACAGCATCGCCGAGCGGCACGTCGCAGACGGAAAACGCCTCGGACACGGTGTTGGCGCCGGCAATGCGCCGCGCGATGTCCTCGGACGCCCCGCAATCGCGTGCCAAAGCAGCAAGCGCGGCAAAATCCGCCTCGCCGCGCTTGGAGTGCAGATCGAGCCGTCCCTGTGCCAGCTTGGTCATTTTCGCAACCCCGCCGGCGACGGTGACGCGCGGCACCGGGTGCGCGCGCAGATATTTCAACATGCCGCCGACGAAGTCGCCCATTTCGATCAGCGCGACCTCGGGCAGCCCGTACAGCGCCTGCACGGCCTTTTCGCTGGTGTTGCCGGTGGCGCCGGCAATGTGCGGCACGCCCATGGCACGGGCGACGTCGATGCCGCGATGGATGCTGTCGATCCAGGCGGCGCAGGAAAACGGCACGACGATGCCGGTGGTGCCGAGAATGGAAAGCCCGCCGACGATGCCGAGCCGGCCGTTCAGCGTGCGCGCCGCCAGCGCCTCGCCGTCGGGGATGGAGATTTCAACGATCACGTCGCCCGGCGCGCCGAATGCCGCCGCAACCTCGGCAATGGCGAGAAGAATCATCCGCCGGGGCACCGGGTTGATCGCGGGTTCTCCGGGCGGCAGCGGCAGGCCCGGGCGGGTGATGGTGCCGACGCCGGGGCCGGCGCGGAACAGCACGCCCGCACCGGCGGCGGCGAGGCTGACGGTGGCGCGGATCAGCGCGCCATGCGTCACGTCCGGGTCATCGCCGGCGTCCTTGACCACCGCAGCGGTGGCGAAACCCTGGCCGAGCGCCGTTTCCGCCAGCGCGAACGCCGGGCGCTCGCCGCGCGGCAAGGTGACTTCGACGGGATCGGGGAACGTGCCGGACAGCAGCGCCGCATAGGCCGCCTTGGCCGCGGCCGTGGCGCAGGTGCCGGTGGTCCAGCCGCGGCGCAGGGGTTTTTCGTCCACGGCGCGGCGTATAGGCCGGCGCCGGGGGGGCGGCAATGAACGGCGCGACCGAGGCGTTGTTGCGAAGCATGCCGGACCTGCCGGCCGGGCACGTCTGGCTGGCAGGCGCCGGGCCGGGCGATCCGGGGCTGCTGACGCTGCACGCGCTGTCGGCCCTCGGGCAGGCGGATGTCGTCGTGCACGACGCGCTGGTGGATCGGCGCATTCTTGCTCTCGCGCGGCCGGGGGCGGAGTTGGTATTCGCCGGCAAGCGCGGCGGCCGGCCGTCGGTCGATCAGGCCGACATCGCGGCGACGCTGGTGGCGCTGGCGCGGGCCGGGCGGAAAGTGCTGCGGCTCAAGGGCGGCGACCCTTACGTGTTCGGGCGCGGCGGCGAGGAGGCGCTGGCGCTCGCCGAAGCGAAAATCCCGTTCCGGGTGATCCCCGGCATCACCGCCGGCATCGGCGGGCTCGCCGCGGCGCTGATCCCGGCGACGCTGCGCGGCGTCAACCAGGCGGTGGTGTTCGCCACCGGCCACGGCGCCGAGGACGGCGAGGAGGCGGCCGGCGCGGTCGATTGGGCGGCGCTGGCGCGGCTCGGGCAGCCGATCGTGCTCTACATGGCGGTCACGCATATCGCCGCCATCGTCCGGGCGCTGCTGGCGGGCGGGATGGCGGCGCAGATGCCGGCCGCCGTGGTCGCCTCGGCCACCACGCCCGAGCAGCGCGTGCTGGTCTCCACCCTCTCCGCCCTGCCGGACGATCTGGCGCGCGAGAAGCTGGGCACGCCCGCGATCGTGGTCGTCGGGGAAATCGTGGCGATGCGCGCGCGTCTGCTGGCGCTGCTGCCGGCGTTGGCCCGATGACACGCGCCCTCATCATCGGCGCGCCGCGCTCGGGCTCCGGCAAGACGACGCTGACGCTGGCGCTGCTGGCGGCGCTGCGGCGGCGGGACATGGCGGTGCGGGCGGCGAAGTCCGGGCCGGACTACATCGACCCGGCGTTTCACGCGGCGGCCACTGGCGCCCCCTGCCCCAACCTCGATAGCTGGGCGATGCCGCCGGCCCATCTGGACGCCGTGGCGGCGAGCGCGGGGCGCGGCGCCGATCTGGTGCTGATCGAGTCCGCCATGGGTCTGTTCGACGGCGCGGAGACCACACCCGGCCGCCGCGGTGCCGCTGCCGACCTTGCGGCGCGCTGGCGGTTGCCGGTGCTGCTGGTGCTCGACGTCTCCGGCCAGTCGCAGACGGCGGCGGCGGTGGCGCGGGGGTTTTGTGGGCACGACCCAGCCGTGCGGATCGCCGGCGTGGTGCTGAACCGGGTCGGCAGCGAGCGGCATACCGCGCAGGTCGCCCGCGCCATGGCGGCAATCGGGTTGTCCGTGCTCGGCGCCGTGCCGCGCGACGCCGGAATCGCCCTGCCGGAGCGGCATCTGGGGCTGGTGCAGGCCACCGAGCACGCGGCGCTGTCCGACCTGTTCGCGCGTCTGGCCGACCTGGCGGAGCGGACGCTCGATCTGGACGGCCTCCTCTCCATCGCCGCGCCGTTCGCGCCGGAGGCCGGCCTCAGCAAATCCATTCCGCCATCGGGACAACGAATCGCGCTGGCGCAGGATGCGGCGTTCAGTTTTGTCTATACGCATCTTTTAGAAGGCTGGCGGGCCGCAGGTGCCGAAATTTTCGCGTTCTCGCCGCTGGCCGACGAGGCGCCGCCTGCCGACTGCGACGCCTGCTGGCTACCGGGCGGTTATCCGGAACTGCACGGCGCGGCGCTGGCGGGAGCGGAAACATTCCGCGCCGGAATGCTGCGGTTCGCCCAGGCCAAACCGGTTCACGGCGAGTGCGGCGGGCACATGGTGTTGGGCACCGCGCTGACCGATGCGGACGGCGTCACGCACCCGATGCTCGGCCTGCTCGGCCACACCACCAGCTTCGCGCGCAAAAAACTGCATCTGGGCTACCGGGAGGCGCGGCTGCTCGGCGACTGCGCCATCGGCCCGGCTGGCAGTGCCGTGCGCGGGCACGAGTTCCACTATGCCAGCACGATCGAGCCGGGCACCGACACGCCGCTCGCCAGCCTCTCCGACGCGCTGGGCCGCGACCTTGGCACCGCCGGCGGGCGGCGCGGCTGGGTCAGCGGTTCGTTCTTCCACGCCATCGCACCAGTTTGATCGCACCAGTCTGACGGAGCTTCGCCATGACCACATTCGCAACCCTGGACGATCTTGCCGCCGCCTGTCGGAGCCTGCCGGCGGGCGACGAGGCTGCCGCGGCAGCGGTGCGCGAACGCCAGGGGCAACTGACGAAGCCGCCGGGCAGCCTGGGCGAACTGGAAAACCTCGTCGCCTGGATGGCGCGCTGGCAACGGCGGGCGATGCCGCGGCTGGACCGGGTGGACGTGCTGGTGTTCGCCGGCAACCATGGCGTGGTGGCGCAGGGGGTCTCCCCCTATCCGTCCGAAGTCACGGTGCAGATGGTGGCCAACTTCGCGCATGGCGGGGCCGCGATCAACCAGTTGGCGAAGAACGCGAATGCCGACCTGCGGGTGATCCCGCTCGCCCTCGACACGCCGACACGGGATTTTTCCGTCGCGTCGGCCATGGACGAGGCGGAGTTCCTGGCCGCGGTGTCGGCTGGGTTCGCGGCGGTGTCGAAAGACTCCGATCTGATCGCGCTCGGCGAAATGGGCATCGGCAATACGACCGCGGCGGCGACGCTGGCGGCGGCGATCTTCGGCGGCGGCGGCGACCGGTGGGCCGGCCGCGGCACCGGGCTCGACGATGCCGGGCTCGCACGCAAGCGGGCGGTGATCGACGCCGCGATCGAGCACCACGCGGCCGCGCTGGCCGACCCGCTGCGCGCTGCGATGACGGTGGGCGGGCGGGAACTGGCGGCGATCCTCGGTGCCACGCTGGCGGCCCGGACGCACGGCATTCCGGTGCTGCTCGACGGCTTCGTCTGCACCGCCGCTGCGGCGCCGCTGCACGCGCTTGCGCCGGGCGGGCTCGACCATGCCCGCGTCGCACACGTGTCGGCTGAGGCCGGGCATCGCTCGCTGGTGGCGCTGCTCGGGCAGACGCCATTGCTGGATCTCGGCATGCGGCTGGGCGAGGCTTCTGGCGCCACCCTCGCCATCCCGATCCTGCGCGGGGCGCTGGCCTGCCACATCGGCATGGCGACCTTCGCCGAGGCGGGGGTGCGGGACCGGGATTGAGCCCATTGCGCGCCGACCTCGCCAGCGCCTTCATGCTGCTGACCCGGCTGCCGGTCGGCTGGCTGGCGGCCGGGCGCGCGCCGGCGGGGTTTGCCGATGCGGTGTGGGCGTATCCGATCGTCGGCGCCGTGGTCGGCGCGATCGGCGGCGTTGCCTACTGGGGATGCGCCCGCTTGGGACTGCCGCCATCGGTCGGCGCCGTCTGGACGCTGGCGGCGATGCTGCTGGCAACCGGCGCGCTGCACGAGGACGGGCTGGCCGACACCGCCGACGGGTTCGGCGGCGGGCGGACGCGGGAGCGCAAACTGGAGATCATGCGCGACAGCCGCATCGGCAGTTTTGGCGCGCTGGCCCTGGTGCTGTCACTCGCCGCGCGCGGCACCGCCATCGCCGCGCTGGCCACGCCAGGGCATGTGGCGGCGGCCCTGGTCGGTGCGGGCGCGTTGGGGCGCGGGGCGATCGTGGTGGTGCTGCTGGTGCTGCCGCCGGCGCGGGTGGACGGGCTGGCTGCCGGCCTGGGCGCGCGCGGGTTCGGCCGGTCGGCTGTGGGGCTGGCTTTGGCGGCGGCGGTGGCTGTGATGTGCGCCGTGCCGTTGGCCGGCGTGGCCGCCACGGTGGTTGCACTGGCGATGGCCTGGACCGCGCGAAAACAGATCGGCGGCTATACCGGCGATGTGCTCGGCGCAACGTCGGTCGCCACCGAATGCGTGGTGTTGAGCCTGCTGGCGCGGGTCAGCACGTAAACGCCTGCACCGACCCGATCGCCGGCGCCGGTGCCGACAGGTCCGGGGCCATGCCACGCAACAGCGCCGCCAGCAGTTTCAGCGGGCCGCCATGCGCGACGACGGCGCAATCCTCCGCCGCATCGCGCAGTGCCTGGTGCACCGCGGCCACCCGCAGCAGCAGGGCGGCGCCGGACTCGCCGCCGGGCGGCGCGAAGCCGTGCAGGTCGGCGGCCCACGCATCCAGCCCGGCGCGCGGCACGTCGTTCCAGGCGACCCCTTCCCAGGCGCCAAAATCCAGTTCCTGCAAGCGCGGATCGACATGCAGTGGAATGCCGCAGGCCGCCGACGCGGCCTCCGCCACGACGCGGCAGCGGCGGGCCGGACTGGTCCGGATGTGCGCAAGGCGGTGCCGGGCAAGCTCCGCCACGATCCCGCGCACCGCGCCGCCCGCATCCACCCGCAGCGGAACGTCGAGCCGGCCGTAGCACAGGTCCGGCGCGATGTCGGGCGCCGGATGGCGGACGAGGATGATCTTCATGGCGTGCGGACGGCCTGCGGCAGCGGCGTTGCGACAGGCAGGGCCGTTCGCAGCATCCGGCTTGCCGGCTTGGACCGTCCCCTCATCTCATGGTTCCCCGCCAACACCGGCGCAGCACGACGCTCCCGACAAGGCGTGATACAAATTGAAAATGGATGCGTCCGCAATGACCCGGCATTGTCGGTGCCGGGCAGGGCGTCCGGCGCGCCCAGCCGGAATGCTCTGCAACGGGAAGACGGCCGTCACATCGCTATGCAATCGACTTGGCTTGGTGAAACGCAGACAGACGGACGTCCCACAGAGTGGCAAACGACACCAGATATCGCCGCACGGTCGCCTTCGTCGGGAATTGCCAGGCGCAAACCCTGGCGAACGTGTACCGGCGGCGGATTGCACCATTGCTTGGCGACCAGGCCATCCACATCGAGGCCACGCCCGGCGTGCCGGTGGCGTCCCTGGAGCAACTGGCGCAGGCCGACGTCGTCGTTGATCAGAAGTTCGATGCGCCGGACCCGATCCCAGAAGACCTGATCCTGCGTCCCGGCAGCCCGCGACGTCGCTTCCCCTACGTGAGCGGGCGGTCCCATTGGCCGTTCAGCGGCGCCGCCCATGTCAACGCGCCGCAGGGGCTGCCGCGAGGCACGCCCAATCCGTACCCGGCCGAAATGGGCGACTCACTGCTCAACAGCATGATCGTCGAGAATGTGCCGCTGGACGAGGCCCTGCCGCGCTATAACGCAAAGGTGGCCGACAGCGCCGGGCGCATCGTCCGGATGGCGGAACTGCACCTGGAACGGCAACGCGTGCGCGATGCCGCATGCGGGATGAATCTTGCCGACTTCATCGGCGCGCGCTACCGGCAAGAGCTCTTGTTCACCACCCCGGGACATCTGGGGCTCAGCCTGTCGCGCCTGTTGATCACCAACGTGTTCGAGATGCTGGACGTGCCTTATGCGCTCATCGACAACGCGGTGCGCTCGCTGCACACGCCGCCTTTTCCGGCGTCGGAAATGCCGATCCATCCGGGCGTCGCCGAGATCCTCGGGCTGACATACGTGATGCCGGACCGGCGCTATCGGTTCCTCGATGAGGGATACTACACGTTTGCGGCGTTCGCCGGCCGGTACCTGACCAACGAGTGGGTGCCGGAGATGGCCGACGCCATGGCGCTGCTGCGGCTGGGCCAGGACGAGGCTGGCCTTCCGACCATGCGCGAGGCGCTCCGGCGGTGCCCGGGAACCGCCATGGCGTGGCAGATTTTCGCCGTCGCTCTTCTGCGCACGGGGCAGGCGGAGGAGGCGAAGGCGGCGATGCTGCATGCACTGCAACTTGCGCCGCCGGATCCGGACATCCTGGCCGCCGCAGCATACGTCTTCACCGAATGCGGCGATCCGGGCGGAGCCGAAGATGCGGCCCGCACCGCGATCACGCTGTTTCCCGGGACCATGGCCGGCCAGCACATGCAGGCAAAGATCCTGCTGTTCCGCGATCGCCCGCACGAGGCGGCCGTGATTGCCCGCATGGTGGTCGCCGGCGACCCCACCAATATCGGCGCGGCGCGCCTGCTGGCCAACCTGCTGCAGCGCACCGGGAAGTTCGCCGAACGCGAGGCGGTGCTGCGGCAGACGCTCGCGCTCGATCCGTCGGACGCGGAAACGCTGGGCGCCCTCCAGGCACTGCCAAGCCCCCCTGCCCCGCCGGCGCCGCTGCCGGCCACGCGCTACCGGCCGATCAGCCTGGCGGAGCTGGCCGACGACCCGCGCATGCACGTCGATGGGCTGCCGGCCGCGCGGCCGCTCGGCAGTTTGCCCGCCGGCACCTTCGAGGTGCCGCCGCTCGCCTTCGGAGAAACCGGCAGCGCGGGCGCCGAGGGATATCTCGTCAGCCACCGCGCGGCGACGGCGTGGCTGTTGCGCAACGTGATGGTGCACGGGCCGTACGGGACCGTCACGGCCGGGCGCCAGGTTGTGGCCGAAACGCTGGAGGGGGTGCGGCTGGACCGCATCCCCGGCGCGAAGCGGGACGATGACGGTGCAATCCTGCTGCCGCAGCGGCCGGCTGCCGCGGATCTGCACACCGCATACCATCTGCTCGGCGCACAGCCCGACAGCTACCCGCACTGGCTCCTCGACGTCGCCGCACGCTTCAGGGAGGCGACGATCTCGGCGCTGACCGCGCAGCCGGGCGCGGCACTGGCCCCGATCGTGCTGACCCCGATGCTCAATGTGTTCTGGAAGTGGGAAAGCCTCGAACTGATCCTGCCGGCGACGACGGCGCGGCTGGCGGTGGGAGCCGACGGCAGCGTGTTCGTGCAGCGGCTGCTGTATGTGCCCGCATTGGGCGGCGCGGACTGGCTGACGCATCCGGCGACGGGCGCGCTGTTCGATGCCATGCGCGACCGGGTCGTCGGCGCCGCCGCGCCCGCGCCGGGCAGCCTGCGCCCACTGTTCGTCTGCGCCCCCGGCGCGATCACGGCCGATGTCGCCGAGCTGGCGGCACAGGCGGAGCGCATCGGCTTCGAGCGCGTCGTGCCGGCCGAGCGGTCGTTCCCCGACCAGATCCGGCTGTTCGCCGGGGCATCGCACGTGATCGCCGCGCATGGCGCGGAACTCGCCAATCTCGCGTTCTGCCGGCCCGGCACCGCAGTCTGCGAATTGCGGCCCGAGCGCGGCACGCCGCGGATCTACCGCCACCTCGCGGCGGTGCGCGGCCTGCCCTATGGCAGCCTGACCCGCGATGCGGACGGGCGGCTCGACCCGCGGGCGTTCGCGGCACTGCTGAACGACCCGCGCCTCCGCGGCGACTGACGCCGCGCGCCTCTCGGCTTTCCGGCAGACGCAATCGTCATGATCGTGAACCGGGTGGCGAAATCGCGTGCCCCGCGCGGGCGCTCCGGCGCGTCGGTTCTGAGTAGTTTCCGGGCCTGTCTTGCGTGCACCGCGGCCACGTATCGTCCGATCGATTCAACGCGCCTCATGCACCACGCCGCGTCGTCGCGATGCTGCGGCCACCCAGAGGGTTCCATGGAAAACGCTGACACCGTCATTGCCGTCTTCACCGACCATCAGGCCGCGGAGACGGCGGTGAAGCGGCTCACCGCCGGCGGCTTCGCGATGAAGAATATCAGCGTCGTCGGCAAGGGCTACCACACCGAAGAACAGGTCGTCGGCTTCTACAATACCGGCGACCGGGTCAAATTCTGGGGCATGCGCGGGGCGTTCTGGGGCGGTCTCTGGGGGCTGTTTCTCGGCGGGCTGTTCATGACCATTCCCGTCGTGGGGCATGTTGTGGTGCTCGGCTATCTCGCCGCCACGGCGATCTCCGCCATCGAGAGTGCGGTCGTCGTCGGCGGGCTCAGCGCCCTCGGCGCCGCGCTCTATGGCATCGGCATTCCCAAGGACAGCGTGATCACCTACGAGACCGCGCTGAAGGCCGATGATTTCCTGGTGATGGCGCACGGCACGACGGAGGAGATCGCCCGCGCCAAAACCATCCTGAGCGACGTCAACCCCTCGCGCCTCGATGTGCACAGCGGTGTCAAGACGACTGAACCTGCGGGCCAACCTGTCGACGCGGCGCGCTGAGCCGCGCGCCTGGCCGCGTCGTTACGGCGAGATCCCACGGCGGGCTCGGCTTGACCCGGTCGCGCGCGATGTCGAGTTCGATCCGACGAGTCGACGTCTCGACGGTGCAGCCCTTGAGGGCCGACACGGCCAACAGCACAGCACAATCCCTTCCTGTATCGACGTGTAGGCGTTCAAACCGCGACCGGAGCGGCCGGGCGGTCGGCGTCGGCCGCCGGCGGGCGCACTGCGGCGTCGGCTGAGCCCGGCGATCCCAGCCGCACCTGCAACCGATGCGTGCCGCCATCATCGACAAGGCGAACGCGCAGCGGGCTGACCGCCACCGCCGTTCCGTCCAGAACGGCGGTGGCAATGCCGCGGCCTGCACCATCGGCATTGTCCACCCGGATCAGGTAGCGCGCCGACCCATGCCGCAGCACAATCTCGAAATCCGGCCATGCCTTCGGGATGCACGGTTCGAGGTACAAAACGTCGCCGCGCAGATGGATGCCGAGGATGCTCTCGACGCCGGCGCGCTGCATCCATCCGGCCGACCCCGTGTACCAGGTCCAGCCGCCACGGCCGACATGGTTGGGGGCCGCGTAGATGTCGGCCGCGACGACGTACGGCTCCACCTTGTAGCGGTGCACGTCGGCCCGGGTGCGGGCATGGTTGATCGGGTTGAGCATGGAAAACAGGCCGGCGGCCTTGTCGCCTTCGCCGAGCGCGGCGAGGGCCATCACCGACCACAGCGCGGCATGCGTGTACTGGCCGCCATTCTCGCGGATGCCGGGCGGATACCCCTTGATGTAGCCGGGATCGAGCGGCGTGCGGTCGAACGGCGGCGTGAACAGCAGCGCGAGGCCGTCCTGCGGCCTGATCAACGTGCGTTCGACTGAGGCCATGGCGCGGCTGGCCAACCCGGGCTCCGACGCGCCGGAGAGCACCGCCCAGGATTGCGCGATGGAGTCGATACGGCATTCCTCGTTGGCCGCGGAGCCGAGCGGCGTGCCGTCGTCGAACCAGCCACGCCGATACCACTCGCCGTCCCAGGCCTCGCGCGCGAATGCCTCGCGCAGCGCTGCGGCGTGCACACGCCAGGTCGCGGCGCGATCGGTCTCGCCGCGCGCCTCGGCAATCGGGGCGAACGCCGTCAGCACGGCATACAGGAACCAGCCGAGCCAGACGCTTTCGCCGCGGCCAGCTTCGCCGACCCGGTTCATCCCGTCGTTCCAGTCGCCGCCGCCGATCAGCGGCAGCGCATGCGTGCCCACCGCAAGGCTTTGGTCGAGCCCACGGGCGCAGTGCTCGAACAGCGTGGCGGACTGCTCGGAGACCGAGGGGGCGAAGAAGCTCTCTGGCTCGCCCGCCGCGAGCCGCTGGCCTTCGAGGAACGGCACGCTTTCGTCGAGCACGCCGCCGTCCGCGCTGGCCTCGACGTAATGCGCGACCGCGTCGGCGAGCCAGACGCGATCATCGGAAAACCGTGTGCGCACGCCCTGGCCGGATTGCGGCAGCCACCAGTGCTGCACGTCGCCTTCAACGAACTGTCGGGACGCGGCGCGCAGCAGGTGCTCGCGCGTCATCGCGGGCAGCGTGGTCGCCAACGCCATGCAGTCCTGCAACTGGTCGCGGAACCCGTAGGCGCCGCTGGCCTGATAGAACGCGGACCGCGCCCATAGCCGGCAGGCAAGCGTCTGGTAGAGCAGCCAGCCGTTCAGCATGATGTCGAGCGAGCGGTCCGGCGTCTTCACCTGGACCCGGTTCAGCACCGAGTCCCAGAAGTGGGCAACCTCCGATCGCACGTGGTCGAGATCGGCGGCACGGTAGCGCGCGATCAGGCTGCGGGCGGCCTCGGCGCTCGCCGCCTCGCCCAGGAAGCAGACGATCTCGACAGTGCCGTTGGCCGGCAGTTCGATTTTCGTCCGCAGCAGGCCGCATGGATCGAGGCCGGCGCCGACGCCGTTCGAGAGCGGCGCCGTGCCGGCGAGCGCCGCCGGATTCGCGAGCGTGCCGTTGCGGCCGATGAATTCCCGCCGGTCGCCCGTCCAACCCGTCTGACGGCCGCCGAGATCGATGAAGGCCACGCCTGCAGCGAACTGCGGATTCCAGGCGTTGCGCGCAAACATCGCACCCGTGGCGGCGTCGATCTCGGTCGTCACGAACGGCGCCGACGCTGTGCGGGACGGACCGAGCACCCATTCCACATAGGCCGTCACCGACACATGCCGCGTGCGCCCGGACGTGTTGCGCAGCACGAGGCGCGAGATCTTGATCGGGTCATCCAGCGGCACGTATTGCAGCAGATCGAGCGCGATGCCGTGCCCGGCATGCTCGAACCGGCTGTAGCCCCGGCCGTGGCGGGCGACGTAGGTCGCGGCGGCGTCGCGGATCGGCAGCGCGGTCGGGCACCACACCTCGCCGGTATCGTCGTCGCGCAGATAGAACGCCTCGCCGGGCCGGTCGCTGATGGGATCGTTCGACCATGGCGTGATCTGGTGTTCGCGACTGTTCGCCGACCAGGTGTAGCCGCCGCCGTCGGCCGCGACCTGGAAGCCGAACCCGGCGTTGGCGACGACGTTGATCCAGGGCGCAGGTGTTGAGCGGCCCGGGCCGAGGATCGTCACGTACTCGCGGCCGTCGTCGGCGAACCCGCCAAGCCCGTTGAAGAATTCAAGCTCCGGCAGCGGGGCTGCCGCCGCCGGCCACTGGCCCGCAAGGACGCGCCTGAGCGTCGGCTTGGCCGCGGCCTTGCCCTCGGGCGCGCGGTCAAGCTGATCGGCGAGACTGCCCCGCTGGCCGACCAGGACCACCCGTGCCACCGACAACAGGAGCGCCCGGGTTTCCGGCAAGATGAGGTCGGCGCGCAGGGCGAAGACGTGGCGCGCGCGGCGCTCCGCTCCGCCGTCCGTGCGCGACTGGCTGGTACGGACCAGGGTCTCCAGCGCGATCTGCAGCCCCTGCGCATAGGACGACGCATGCTCGTTGAGAATGACGAGATCGACCGCAAGCCGCTTCATCCGCCAGTACTCGTGGGCCTGCAGCAACTGCCGGGCGATGCCGAGATCGTCGGTATCGGCGATGCGCAGCAGCAGGATTGGCAGATCGCCGGAGATACCCTGCGTCCACAGCCCTGGCTGGCCGCCGGCACCGCGCCGGATCGTCTCCGAGGTCGAGCGCAATGTGGGCGCCGCATACAGCAGATGTCCCGCCAGACGCTGGAACAAGGCGGCCTCACCGCCACCGACGCCGAGATGATGCAACTGCACCTGCGCCTGGGTCCAGGCGAGGGTTCCGGCCCGATCGAAGGCGGCAACGTCCTGGTGCTTGTCGGCGAGATCGAGCACCGCCGCGCGGGTTTCGGCAACCATCGTCCAGAAGGCGATGCGCACCGTGGTGCCCGGCGCGACGCGCACGCGCCGCCGCAGCGCAAAGATCGGATCGAGCACTGTCCCGACCGTCTTGGACAGCGGCCGGCCGTCGATGACGGCGATGGGCGCACGGCTGCCGTGGCAGCGGCCGAGAAAGCGTGCCCGGTCGGTCTCGATCTCGGGTCCGCCGACGGCGCCACCGTCGACGACGGCGATGTGCGCGGCCCAGATCTCGGCTTCGTCCGGCGAGCGCCGCCGCCGCGTCGCCAGGATCACGCCGGAATCGGCCAGGTACTCGGTCTGCACGAACAGCTTGGAAAACGCCGGGTGGGCAAGGTCGCCGGCCTGCGGCGCCAGCACGAGTTCGGCGTAGGAGGTGACTTCGATCTCGCGCACCCGGCTGCCGGAATTAGAGATCGAGACGCGGCGGACTTCGCTGGCGTCCTCGGCCGAGACGAGCACGTCGAGCGCGGTCGTGAGGGCCCGGTCGGTGCGGGAGAACTCGGCGCGATCTTCCTTGAAGACGACGTCGTAGCTGTCCGGCTCCGCGCCGGTCGGCTGGAACCCTGCCGACCAGACGGAGCCGTCGCCGACATCCCTGAGGAAAATGAACGAACCCCAGTCGTCGCAGGTGCTGTCCTCGCGCCACCGTGTCACCGCAACATCGCGCCAGCGGCTGTAGCCGGACCCGGCCGCGGTGATCATGACGGCATACTGGCCGTTCGACAGCAGGTGCGTGGCCGGAGTCGCGCCGTGCGCGGTGGTGAACCGCCGCCCACCCGGCGGGCCCAACTCCAGGACCCTCTCGCTCGCGACCACTTCCGCCGACAATGGGCGCGCCACCGCAACATCGCGTGGCGTCCGCTCCTGCAGCAGCAACTCCGTCGCCCGGACGATCGGCTCCTTGTGGAACCGGGCACGCATGGCACCGTCCAGCAGCGCATCGGCGATGGCGACGATCGTCATTCCCTGATGATGCGCCATGAACGCGCGGATGATGGCGACGCTTTCCCGCTCCGGCAGCCGGGCTGGCGTGTAGTCCAGCGCTTCGTAGTAGCCGTAGCGGCCCCGCGCCCCGACGCCCGAGAGCCGCTCGAAGTTGGACGCCGCCGCCGACGGATCGACCATCGTCGCGAGCGCCGTCGCGTACGGTGCGATAACCGAATTGTCGCCGAGGCCGCGCTTCAGCCCAAGGCCGGGGACGCCGAAATTCGAATACTGATAGGTAAATTCAAGATCCCGCGCGTTGTAGGCCGACTCCGAGATGCCCCATGGCAGGCCGAGCGTTTTCGCGTAGTCGATCTGGCGCCGCACGATCAGCCGGTTGGTCTGCGCGATGAGGCTCCCCGCCGGCGCCCGCATAACGAGCGACGGCATCAGGTACTCGAACATCGACCCGGACCAGGAGACCAGCGCGGCGCCGTACGCGACCGGCGTGACGGTGCGGCCGAGGCGGAACCAGTTGCGCGCGGGAATGTCGCCTTTGGCAATGGCGATGAAGCTTGCCAGCCGCGCCTCGGACGCGAGCAGGTCGTAACAACTCGAATCGAGCGTGCCCTCCGACACCAGATAGCCGATCGAGAGCAGTTTGCGGTCGCGGTCGAACAGGAAGCCGAACTTCATGGCAAGCGCGGTCCCCCGGGCGGCCGCTTCGACGGACACGAGCCGCGCCGCGATGGCTGCGACCGCGCTGGCGGAAAGGCCGAGATCGAGACGATGGCTCTCGATACACCGCTGCACCGCTTCTACCCAGAACAGCATGTCCGCGCAGGCAAGGTCGTCGCGTTCGCTGGCCAGCGTGCGGGCGATGTCGAGCACCGTCGCGGTCTCGGCGGCCAGGCAGGTCAGCCGATGCGCGATGTCCTCGCCGGCCAGCGACGCGCGCCGCGTGGCCTTCACGAGGTCTGCCAGCACGTCGTCGAGCTGCTGCCACATCACCGTCTGGGTGCGCCGCCCGTCGTTCAGCCCGGCCGCTTCGTCGCACGCAAGGTCGAGCGCGTCCGCGATTCCGGCCATGCGCGTCGCATCCGCCAGCGGCACGCTGCTCCATTCCAGCAGCGCGTTGGCAAGCGCGAGCAGATGTCCGGCAAGGTTGCCGCTGTCGACAGACGAGATGTAGCGCGGATCGAGCGGCCGCATATCGCGCGTGTCGTACCAGTTGTAGAAATGGCCTCGGTACTTGTCGAGGCGGTCCATGGTCGCGAGCGTCGCTTCCAGCCGCGTGATCGCATCGGCAGATCCAGTCCAGCCGAGATCGCGCGCCGTCGCGGCCGAAAGCAGATAGAGACCGATATTCGTCGGCGACGTGCGATGCGCGAGCACCGGCAGCGGGTCTTCCTGGAAGTTGTCCGGCGGCAGCATGTGGTCGGTTGGCGTGACGAACGTCTCGAAGAACCGCCAGGTTCGCCGCGCGATCAGCCGCAGCGCCCGCGCATCGCGATCCGACACCGACAACCGGCCGGCGCGCGCGGGCGGCATGCTGGCCCAGCGTGCAATCGCGGGCGAGGCAAGCCAGAGCGCCGCGCAAGCCCCGGCCATCGGCCAGGTGCCGCGCCCGGCGAGCCACGCGACGAGCAGCGCCAGACCGGCGACGCAGAGCGCCCCAGCCATCCGGCGATAGAAACCGAGCAGATCGAGCCGGACGCCGTTCGTCGCCTGCGCCGCGGTGACCCATTCCAGCAGATGCCGACGGGTGACATACAGCCGGATCAGGGTTCGCCCGATGGCGTCGCTCATCAGCCAGGACTGATGCGCCAGGAAGGCGATCTGCAGCACGGATTGGGTCAACGCAAGCTGCACGTCACCGCCCAGCCCGCGCAATTGGCTGTCGAACGTAAAGCCGGCGCGGCTCGGGATCAGCGCGCAGAGCACCGGGATCAGGGTCGGCAAAGCGATCGTCGCCAGCACAAAAGCGGTCCAGACCAGGGACGCCTGCAGCGGCATGGCAAAACCGGCGAGCAGCGCGAGAACGGCCACCGGCGCGGTGAGCGTACGCCGCAAATTGTCGAGCATCTTCCAGCGTCCGATCGCCGGGATCGCGCCGCGCGCGCGCCCGCCGTCCGCCGCCGGCCCATGCCCCAGAATCCAGGGCAGCAACTGCCAGTCGCCGCGCGCCCAGCGATGGTGGCGCAGCGCATCGACGTCGTAGCGGGCGGGAAACTCCTCGACCACCTCGATGTCCGAGGCCAGCGCGGCGCTGGCGAACACACCCTCGAACAGATCATGGCTGAGCAGCGTCGAATCCGGCACGCGCCCGGCCAGGGCGGTCTGGAACGCGTCGACATCGTAGATGCCCTTGCCGGCGTACGAGCCTTCGTTGAACAAGTCCTGGTACACATCGGAGACCGCCGAGGCGTAGGGATCGATCCCGCTCATGCTGGAGAACGTGCGTTGAAACAGCGAACCCTCCCGCCCGACCGGCAGCGAGGGCGTCACCCGCGGCTGCATCACCGCATGGCCTTCCAACACCAGCCCCGGCACGATGCCGAAGCGGGGCCGATTGAGCGGATGCGCCATCTTGCCGATCAGCCGCCGCACCGTTTCACGCGGCAGCCGCGTGTCGGCGTCAAGCGTCACGACGTAGCGCACACCGCCGGGCACGGCGGGCGGCTGCCCGTCGCTGCCGATGAAGGTCGTGTCCACCGCGCCGCGCAGCAGCCGGTTCAGTTCGTGCAGCTTGCCGCGCTTGCGCTCCCAGCCCAGCCAGCACGCTTCGCCGTCGTTCCAGACACGTCGGCGATGCAGCAGCAGGAAGCGTTCGCCGCCCTCGACGGAGCCATAGCGTCGGTTGAGCTGCGCGATCCCCGCGGCGGCGGCGGCCAGCAGGGCGTCGTCGTCCTTGGTATGCTCGGTCGCCGCATCGCCCCAGTCGGACAGCAGCGCGAAGAACAGGTCGCCTTCCGGGCTGGCGAGATGATGCACTTCGAGACGCTCGATCAGCTCGGCGATCGCCTCCGGCGAGGTCAGCAGCGTCGGCACTGCGACCAGCGTGCGCAGATGTGCGGGGATGCCGTTGCGCAGCGCCAGCGCGGGCAGCAGCGCCGGGCCGAAGCTCCAGAGCGCGCCGCGGTTCACCAGCGCGACCGCCACATCGACAGCCGGGATCACCCCCAGCACGCCCAGCAGGCCGATCCAGGTGCCTGCAAGCCCCGTGGCCGCGAGCGCCAGCAGCGGCAGGGCAAGGAGCGCGCCAGTGACAAGAAAGATCGCCGCGGCATAGCCGCCGATGCCGAGCGCGCGGTTCAACCGCCGGGGCAACGCGCGCAAGGGCGCCCGGTAGCCGACTGTCGTCTCGAGGCCGCGCCGCCCGCCCCCGATCAGGTAATAGCCGGCGTCCGTCAGCCTTGTGTCGGTCGGCGCTGCGGACGAAGTGGCGCGCGCGGCGTCCGCCGCCGCGACCGCCGCGCGCGCGATGTCGACCTCCGTGCGATTGGAGCCCTGCGCGAGCATCTCGACGGCGCTGCGATAGAGATTGCGCGTCGGGAAATCCATTTCGGCGAAGCCGCTGTCGACGGCGAGGACGTCGTCGACGAGGCTGAGGCGCTCGACCAGTTCGGTCCAGTCGATGTCGGACACCAGCCGCATGCTGGTGATGATGTTGCGCACCGTCACGGTCGCCGCACCCTGCTTCTGGTGCTCGTTGCGCACGAGCGTATCGGCCGTCGTTCCTTGTGCCAGCAGGCGCCGATCGAGCCAGGTCAGCGCCGGCGTGATCAACGGATCCTGATCGCGCAGCCGGTAGACCAGTTGCACGGCGAAGGTGTCCGACAGTTCCGCCCGCTCGTGTTCCGCCAGCACCGCCGACACCGGCTCCGCGGGGCGGTCGCCGGCCCCGAGCAGACGGTCGGCGAGCACGTCCGCTGCCTGCCGCGAGGCGCGGTTGTGCCCGATCTCCTCAGCCAGGCGCCGGAGGTTCTCGATCAGCACGATCCGCAAAGTGACCGCGAGCGCCCAGAGCTCGCCGATCATCAGCGGCTGCACCTCCTGATAGGCGCGCACGTAGCGGCACAGCATCTCGGGATCGAAGCGGCTGTCGGTGTGGGCGACGAAGGCCCACGCCACGCCAAGCACGCGCGGATACGACGCGAACGGCCCAGCGGCGAGTTTGGGCAGCTCCCGATAGTAGCCGCGCGGCAGATCGACGCGGATGTCGTGGATCTGCCGTTCGACGAGATGATAGTTGTCGAGCAGCCATTCCGCCGCCGGGGTGGTTGCGGAGCGCGCATCGGCCGCCTGGGCGATGGCGCGATGCGACCCGATCAGGGCGGCCGCGTTGTCCGCCAGCCGCTCGGTCAGCGGGCCGCCGCGGCTCGGCTTCGCGGTCACCGCCTGCGCGACCGCGAGGCTGCGCGCATGTTCCTCGATCCGCTCGACGCTGAAGAGTTCGGCGCGGATGGGGTCTCGGTCGTCCCATGGCGATGCCGGAGACGACAGGCGGAACATGCGACGAAGGAGCGTTTTCAATGGTGCCTTGCTATGCGATGGGCCAAGCACGATCACAGGATCGGCCCGCCGGTTTGGCACTGGCTGCGACGCACTATCGGAAGAAGGCGCGCAAAAACTCCCGGCCGCCGCCACGACGACCCGACCGCCTCCAGGGCGAAGCAATCCTAGCTTCCTGCGCGGCCGTGAGTAGGCTCGGAAACTACTCAGTGGATGCCGGAGCGGACGTCGCGCCCAGAAGCATGACGCCGCCCGAATGCGGCAGCGCCAGCCTCAGGCATCCAGACGCGCGAATCCGGGTCGCGACTCAGCGGCCGCCCGAGACCGTCAGAATGGTGCCGGTGACATAGCTGGCGGCGGGCGAGAGCAGCCAGGCCACCGCCTCCGCGATCTCCTCCGGCTGGCCGGCGCGGCGGATCGGGATCGTCGGCCCGATCCTGGCCAGCCGCTCCGGTGGGTTCATCTCGGTCTCGATCAGCCCCGGTGCCACGGCGTTGACGCGGATGCCCTCCGCGGCGACCTCGCGGGCGAGGCCGAGCGTAAAACTGTCGACCGCCCCCTTGCTCGCCGCGTAGTGGACGAACTCGCCTGGGCCGCCGAGGCGGGCCGCGACCGAGGACAGGTTGACGATCACCCCGCCCTGCCCGCCGCGGGCCGTGGACAGGCGGCGCACCGCCTCGCGCGCGCACAACACCGTGCCGATCACGTTGATCGCGAAGGTGCGTTGCAGCGCCACAACATCGAGGTCGGCCAGCCGGCTGTTCGCGCCGACGATGCCGGCATTGTTCACCAGGCCGCCGAGCGGGCCGAGCGCCGCCTCCGCCGCTTCGAACAGCCGCAGCACATCGGCTTCCTGCGCCACGTCGCCGGCGACCGCGTGGGCGCGCCCACCCGCCCCGGTGATCTCGCGCACCACGGCCTCGGCCGCGCTCGCGTTGCTCGCATAGTTGACGGCGACCGGATAGCCCAGGGCCGCGAGCTTGCGGCACATGGCCGTGCCCAGGCCGCGGCTGCCCCCGGTGACGATGATGGTTCGTTGCTCGCTCATGGCAATCGCCTCCTGCGCAAAGGCCGATCCTCGCGCCACTGCCGGCGCCGCGCAAAGCCTTGCCGTTGGCACGATGGTGATGGAGTGATAGGTATCCCAGCCAGGGCGCAACCATGGCCACGTTGATCGGGGCCCGGCGCTGATAGTCTCCACGCACGAGGACATCCAGGAATGATCACCGATCCGCCGCTGCTCCGGATCCGGCGCGGCTTCAAGCGCCCGTCCGAGACACTGCTCGCCGCGTTCGCCGGCGTGCCGACCGGCCATCTGGTCGACGCGATGGGCGGCGGCGGCTGCCTCGACTACCGGATCAAGCCGCTCGTGGAGGCATCGACGGTGATGGTCGGCACTGCCATCACCTGCCATGCCGGCCCCGCCGACAATCTGGCGCTGTTCGGCGCGATCCACGCGGCCAAGGACGGCGACATCCTAGTCGCGGCGACCGACGCGTTCACGGCGACCGCCGTTACCGGCGACCTGCTGCTTGGCATGGCGCACAACCGCGGCATCGCCGGCTTCGTGACGGACGGGCTGGTGCGCGACATCGTCGGCATCCTGCCCGTTGGCATCCCGGTCTATTGCGCGGGCGTCAGCGCCAACTCGCCGGCGCGCAACGGCCCGGGCACGGTCGGGCTGCCAGTGATCCTCGGCGGCGTGCGCGTCGAGTCGGGCGATATCGTGGTGGGCGACCGGGACGGCGTCGTGATCGTGCCGCTGGCGCAAGCCGAAACGGTGCTCGCAAACCTTGAGCGCGTGCGGGCCGCGGAAACGGGCCTGGAGGCAAAGGTGAAGGCCGGCCTGCAGGTTCCCGACTTCATCGAAGCCATCATGACATCTGGGCGGGTCGAGGAAATCCCTGGCTAGCTTTGGCAGTGGGTCCGTTTGAATGTCCGCACATGGGTGGATTGCGACAGATCCGCTTCCGGTGTGTTCGTGAGCCGACCGCACGCTCAGATTTCGTTTTCATTATGGAACAATATGGGCGTGCGGAGGCGCCGGCACCGTTCAGGCCGTTTTCGGCGGTCGGCGGGGGGAAATGCCCTTCGGCCATCGGGTCAGCCGGGGCATGCCATGCATCCACGCCGGCGCCTCCGGCGGCGTGGGCGGATAGTACGGCGGCAACGGCTCGCGCCTGGGCCGGGGCTTTTTCTCGCGCGGCGGGCGGGGTTTTGCCGGCGGCCTGGGCAGGATCGCCGGCGGGCTGACCCGGAGCATCCAGCAGAGCGACCGGATGGGACGGCGGAGCGATACCGGCGCTGCGGCCAGCAGTTCCGCCATCCCGGGATCCCGCAGCAGGGTTTCGAGCTGCCCGCGAAACACCACTGCCGCCGGCACCAACGGCAGCAGCCAACCGAATTTTCTGGCGAGCGGGTTCGGCGGCGGCCGAGGCTTGCGGACGGCGGGCGGGCGTGGCGGGGTGGAGGAGCGGCGGCGCGGGGCATAGGTGCCGGCTTCGATGCGGGCGGCAAGCCGGGCAAAGGCCTGCTTGGCGTCGCGGATGCGGGTGATGATCAGCACGATCAGCGGCTGGGAGAGCCCGAAGGCGCTGCGCGTCACCACGGCCTGGGCGAGATACCAGAGAATGTCGGCGAAGCGCTCGGCCGGGGTTGGGGGTGGGATGGGCACGGCGTATTGTTAGTATGAATGACGCAATCCGGGCAAGTGGAAATGACGCCGCATCGGAGGCGCTTGGCGATGTCGGTGGCGCGAAGCCGCCGGCGCCGGGCGGCGGCAAACCTCCACGCCAGAGATCGCGGCATGATCGCGTCGTGGGGCCGGCCCATGACTAGCCCGGGCCGGTGCGCGACCTTCAAACTGACCCACGACCCTGGCTTTCGCCGTTCTTGACGACCCAGTAGCGGTCGGTGATCTCGCCGAGATGGCGGCGCATCGCGAGGCCGGCGGCGGCTGGATCATGCGACCGGATCGCCTCGCAGATGCTGCGATGCGCGGTCAGCGCCAGCACATCCGTACCCGTCTGCCGCAGCGCCACGCTGCGCTGGTCTTCGAGCCAGTCGACGATCGCCTCGTGCAGCGCGATGTAGATCGGGTTGCGGGGAACGACGGCGATGGCGAGGTGAAAGGCAACGTCGGTCTTCACGAATCGGCTGTCGCTGCCGAGTGCCGCGGCGTTGGCGGCCAGTGCCGCCTCCAGCGCCGCGATGTCGTCCGGCGAGGCGAGGCGCGCGGCCTCCTCGGCCAGCGCGGCCTCGAACAGGGTGCGCGCCTTCTGGAAATGCTGGATGCCCTCGGGCTTGGCGAGCATCAGCCTTGCCGCGCCGCCGAGTTCGCCGAGCAGCTGCGCCGGCGTCGGGCTGGAGACGCGCGGCCGTTCGCCGTTGGCGACAACAACAAGACCCATGCGGTTCAGCGCAAACAACGCCTCGCGAATGGCGGGACGGCCGACGCCGAAATGCAGCATCAATTCGCGCTCCGACGGCAGCGGATCGCCGGGCTTGAGGTCACCGTCCCGTATCAAGGCTTCCAGGCGTGCCACCACATCTTCATAGAGCTTGCGCCGCTGGATGGGCGTGCCGGGTTTGAGGAGCGGGGCGATGGTCGATCTCCTGCCAGTGTTGCCGCAGCACGGTCGGTGACAGCTATCGCATGGTCGTTCGACGGCGTGCCAGCCTCGGCCGAACCCTTCGGCCTAGCCGGACGATTTCGAGGTGCAACGCAGAGAGGCGGTTGCCGATACCGTGATGGCATGATAGGTATACCGACAAGCGCGCAGGCCCACAATGCGCCGGCCAAAATCAATCGGGAGGCGATACAATGAACACCAAGGGCACGGACCCCAGGGCCGGAACGGGCATCAGCCGGCGCCGCATTCTGCAAGGCGCCGGCGCGGTCGGTCTGTCTGGCACGATGATGGGCGCGCTGCTGGGCCAGACGCGGCCCGCCGCCGCCGCCGGGTATGACCCCAAGCGATATGCTGGCACCAAGCTCAGCATCCTGATGACGGGAGACGAAAACGACCATCGCGCGCTGGGCGACCTGCTGCCGCAACTCGAAGCGGAGACGGGTATCAAACTGGAGATCACCTCTCCGGCGCTCGGCGCGCTGATCGAGAAGACGCTGCAGAACCTGAAGGCCGACCGCTCCAACTTCGAACTGGTCGAATATCTCGGCTTCCTGACTACACAGCAAGTGGGCGGCGGCTATTTCGAGCAGCTCAACGCGTATATCGACGACCCCAACCAGACGCCGCCTGACTGGGACTTCAAGGACTTCATCCCGGGCGCGCTGCACAATGTCGGCATCTACGACAAGAAGGCGCATACGCTCGGCCAGGGCAGCGACGTGTATGGCATCCCCGGGCTGCATTCAGGCTCGGTGATCTACTTCTATCGCAAGGACCTGTTCGACGCCGCCGGGCTAAAGCCGGCGAAGACGTGGGACGACTTCAAGGCTGCGGCGCAAAAACTGCACACCGGCAAGATCGCCGGTTGCAGCTTCATCGGTGCCAACGACTTCTCGCTGGCGGCAGTGGATTGGTACACCCGCTTCATCACCACCGGCGGCGTGCTGATGACGGGCGATGCGAACGGCAAGGATTTCCGGCCGCAGGTCAATTCGCCCGAAGGCATCGGCGCACTGCAGATGCTGATCGACGTGCTGCCGTACGCGCCGAAGAACGTGACGCAGTACGGCTTTGCCGAGAATGTGGACGGGTTCTCCACCGGCAAGATCGCGCAGATGATCTTCTGGTCGACGATCGCGGGGCCGGTGTTCGACAAGGACAAGTCGATGGTCGCCGACAGCACCGGCACCGGGCCGGTGCCCGCGGCCCCGGGGCAGAAGCCGCGCGCGATCCAGGGCGGCTGGGGCGTGGGCATTCCAAAGAACGTCGATCCCGCCAAGAAGGCCGCGGCATGGCTGGCGCTGACCTGGATCACCAACAAGGCGTCGAACCGCTACGCGATCGAGAAATACCAGATCGACGCCAACCGCACCTCGGCGTTCAGCGATCCCGCGTTGCTCAAGCAGTTTCCGTATCTGACGGACTCGATGCAGGCGATCGCCGATGCCGACATCATCCCGACCGCGCGCATCGACGAGTTCTTCCAGATGAACGACACGATGAACGTCGAATTCAACAAGGCGCTGATCGGCGGCCAGGACGCGAAGACCGCCTGCGCCAACGTGCAGGCGTCGTGGGAGACGATCCTGCGCAAGGCAGGCCATCTCGCCTGAGCGCGGGCGGATCGGCGGAGCGCACGTGACGGCGGCCATCCAGCTTGCAGTCGGCCGGAGGGAAACGGTGGTCCGGCAGGACCGGGCGGGAACCGCGCTATGGTTCCTGCTCGGCCCCTGCCTCGCCTACCTTGCCGCATTTGCGATCTATCCGCTGCTCTACAGCCTGCGCCTCTCGTTCACGGACCTGACCGCCGCCGACGGCACCGGCCGCTGGGTGGGGCTGCAGAACTATCGCGACCTGATCGTCGACCCGCTGTTCTGGAATGCGGCGATGAACAGCGCGATCATGGTGTTCGGCGCCGTGGCGATCCAGGTGGTGCTCGGCACGGCGCTGGCGATGTTCTTCAATCTGCGTCTGCACGGCTCGGCGATCGTGCGCGGCATCCTGGTGCTGCCGATGCTGATCACGCCGATCGTCGTCGGCGTGATGTGGCGGGCGCTGCTGAACCCGGACTGGGGCTTGATCAACTGGGCGATCGGCGCGCTCGGGTTCGATCCGCCGAACTGGCTCGGCTCCATCCGGATGGCGATGAAGACGCTGATCCTGGTGGACGTGTGGCAATGGACGCCGTTCGTCTTCATCATCGTGTTCGCCCGGCTGCAGGCGCTGCCGCAGGACGTGATGGAGGCGGCGCAGATCGACGGCGCCGGTGCGATCTCCACCTTCCGCCACATCACGCTGCCGCTGCTGATGCCGGCCATCGCCTTCGCCGCGGTGTTTCGCGCGGTCGATGCGTTCCGCTCGTTCGATCTGATCTACGGGCTGAGCTACGGCGGCCCCGCCCGCAGTACCACGACTCTGAGTTTCTTCTCGTTCCAGAACGGCTTCGAGTTCCAGAACTACGGCTACGCCGCGGCGGTCGCCTACATGATGCTGGTCATCCTGATGGTCGGCACGACACTGCTGCTGCGCCACGTCCAGCTCCGCTCGGCGCACGCACAATGAAGCGGGTTGCAGGGCGCGCGCTGGCCTATCTGGTGCTGATCCTGCTCGGCGTCGTCGGCATCGCGCCGTTCCTGTATTTGCTGGTGCTGTCGGGCAAGCGCCGCATCGAGATCCTGTCGCAGGTGCCGCCGACGCTGAGCTTCGACTGGCGGACGATCAGCAAGACCTACGGCGAGGTGCTGTACAGCCAGGGCATGCTGGCATTCACCACCAACTCCGTGATCGTCGTCGGCTTGGCGACCGGGATTGCGCTGATCATCGGCACGCCCGCCGCCTACGCCTTCTCGCGGTTGCCGTTCCGCGGCAAGGCGAATCTCGCCAACACGATCCTGAGCATGCGCTTCATGCCGCCGATCGCGGTGGCGATTCCGCTGTTCCTGATGATGAAGTGGATCGGCCTGCGCGACAGCTATCCCGGCCTGATCCTGCCCTATGTCGCGTTCTCGCTGCCGGCGGTGGTCTGGATCATGATCGGCTTCTTCGACGAGGTGCCGCGGGAGATCGACGACGCGGCGCTGGTGGACGGCTGCACGCATGGCGGTGTGTTGTGGCGGGTGATGCTGCCGCTGGTGCGGCCGGGGCTGGTAACGGCGGCGCTGTTCAGCGCGATCTTCATCTGGAACGAGTTCCTGGTGGCGCTCTACGTCATCGACTCGCGCGGGTTGCAGACGATCTCGCTGGGCGCTGCGACATTGGTGAGCGCGCAGCGGCCGATCGACTGGAACATCGCGGCGGCCGTCGGCGTGGTGACGGTGGTGCCGATGCTGATCTTCTCGCTGCTGGTGCAGCGCTACATCGTGCGTGGTTTGACCTCGGGGGCAGTGCGATGACCGACACGACGCAGACACCGGAATTCGTGGCCTCCGGCCTCGGCTGGCCGGAGGGGCCGACGGTGCTCGGCGACGGGCGGCTGGTGTTCGTCGAAAGCTATCGCAGCCAACTGACGGCGTTGGGGCCGGACAAGGCGCCGCGGCGCTTCGCCTACACCGCCGGCGCGCCGAACTCCTGCGTGCTGGGCGGCGACGGCGCGATCTACGTGTGCCAGAACGGCGGCACCGTCGGCCCGTGGCGGGCGGCGGAAATGACGAAACCGTCGATCCAGCGCGTGCGCGAAGGTGGCGCGGCCGAGATTCTGGTCACCGCGATCGCCGGCATCGCGCTGAACGGCCCGAACGATCTGGTGTTCGCCGCCGACGGGCGGCTCGTGTTCACCGACCCCGGCACCTACAACCCGGGCAACCCCGACCCCAGCTACATCCATGCGATCGCGCCGGATGGCCGGGCCGAGGTGCTGATCGCTTTCCCCAAGCCGGTGTTTCCCAACGGCGTCGCCGCCGAGCCGGACGGCTCGATTGTCTGGGACGAGTCCTACACCGGCCGCATCGGCCGCCGCCGCCCGGACGGAACGCTGGAGGACCTCGGCCGCCTGCCCGGCGAGAACCCGGTGCCGGACGGCCTGAAGATCGGCGCCGACGGCCGGCTGTATGTCACCGACCTCGTCGCCAAGGGCATCCACATCCTGGCGCCGAGTGGCACGCCGCTGGGCTTCATCGCCGGTGGCGGCGCGCCGACCAACTGCGTGTTCCAGGGCGAGACCTTGTGGGTGACGGATGCCGGCGTGCTGGCCGCGAGCACCGAACCCTCCGACGCCGGCAGGGTCTGGCGCGTGCGCATCCCAGGCGGCGGCGGGCCGACCTGGCATGGCACGATCGCGTCGCGGTCGGCGCCATGACCGCCCGTGCGCCGTTCCCCGGCCTGTCGTTCCGTGAGACGACCGCGTTCGTCACCGGCGGCGGCTCCGGCATCGGCCTCGAAACCGTGCTGACGCTGGCCGATCTCGGCGCGCGCGTCGCCATCCTCGACTGGACTCCCGGCGCGGCCGACACGGCGGCGCAGCGCGTGCGCGACGCCGGCGGGCAGGCAATCGGCTTCACCGGCGATACCGGGGACGAGACCACCGTCGTCGAGGCGTTCGCCGCGACACGGCGCGAACTCGGCCCGGTCGGCGTGGCGGTGGCCTGCGCCGGCGTGCTGGGCGGCGGCGGACCGGTGTTCGAGACGTCGCTTGCCGATTTCGAACAGGTGATGGGCGTGAACGTCCGTGGCTCGTTCCTCGTCGTGCGCGAGGCGGCGAAGCAGATGCGGCCACTTCGGTCGGGCGCGATCGTGCTGCTGTCCAGTCTGGACGGATTGCAGGCGGAACACGGCATGTTCTCCTACTGCACGTCGAAGGGCGCGCTGCTGAACCTGGCACGCGCCGCAGCGCTGGACCTTGCGCGCGACCGCGTCACCGTCAACTGCGTGTGCCCGAGCGTCACGGTCACGCCGCTGCTGGAAGGCCGGCTGGCGACGATCCCGAACGGCGCGGAGGTGCTGCGCAGCTACGCGGAACGGCACCCGCTCGGCCGCGTTCTCTCCCCGCGCGACATCGCCGCCGCGATCGCCTTTGTCGCATCGCCGCTGGCGACCGGCATCACCGGCGCGGCGATCCCGGTCGATGCGGGCATCGGCGCCACCTGGGACAATTTCCGCGATCCCGCCTGGGTGCGGGACGCGCGAGGCGAAGGAGCAAACCCATGACCACGACAACCATCTCCGCCAACGGCCGGCTCGGCGCGGCCGACGTCGAGCGCTACCGCGCGCTCGGCTACCACTACCCGGTGCGCGTCATGGACACCGCGCAGGCCGCGGCGACGCTGCGCAAGCTGGAAGCCCACGAGGCCAGATACGGCCGGCTTGAGGGCGTGATGCGCCACAAGGCACACCTGTTTCTGACGTGGCTCGACGAGCTTGTCCGCCTGCCCGCCGTGCTGGACGCGGTGGGCGACATCCTCGGGCCCGACATCCTCGTCTACAGTTCCAGCTTCTTCACCAAGGAGCCGCACGACCCGGCCTATGTGTCGTGGCACCAGGACGCGCATTACTGGGGCCTCGATTCGGGCGACGTGGTGACGGCCTGGATCGCACTGACCGACAGCAACACCGCCAACGGCGCCATGCGCGTGGTGCCCGGCACGCACCTGATCGACATGCCGCACGTCGATACCTTCGCCGCCAACAACATGCTGTCGCGCGGCCAGGAAGTCGCCGTGGACCTGGCCGGGCGCGCGTGGGTCGAACTGGCGCTGCAGGCGGGCGAGATGTCGCTGCACCATGTCGGCATCGTGCACGGCTCGGAGCCGAATGGGTCGGACGGGCGCCGGGTGGGCTTCGCGATCCGCTACATGGCGCCGCATGTCCGCCAGACGCTGTCCGCCGCCGACGGGGCGACGCTGGTGCGCGGCACCGACCGGTTCAACTATTTCGAACACGAGCCCTCGCCGAAAGCCGACATGGCGCCGGAGGCGCTGGACTATCACCGGTTCGCCATGAACCGGCTGAGCGGCAACGTGATGAAGGGCAGCGGCAAGACCATGGACGAACGGAAGTAGCGAAATCCGGCTGGGCGCGGCCCGGTTCGGGACGCGCGCCCCGCTGCCGTTCGACGACGCGGGACGACGCCAGCTCGCCGCCTCTTTGCCGGCGGAACTCCGGCAACTTAAAGTCGCGCTGCCGGATGCTATCGAAAAGGGGTTGGTCGCTGCAGGAGGGCGCCTTCCCGAGACCGTGGCCGATGGGATAGTCGCCTTCGCCGAGGATCAGATCAGGCTGCTCATGTCTTCAAGAGCAGCTACCTGTCCGTAGACGCGGTGAGACCTTGGATGGGACGACGGGAAAGCTCACGCGGCATCGACCGAGTGCGCGGGCAACGTGAACTTGAAGATGGCGCCATGCGGCTCGCTGGCGTCCACCCACAACCGTCCACCGTGCGCGTCGATGATCGAGCGGCAGATCGACAAGCCCATGCCTAGGCCGCCCGGCTTGGTGGTGTAGAAGGCGTCAAAGACCCGCTCAACGCTGCCTTGAGCGAGGCCCGGCCCCGAGTCCCGCACTGCGACGAACACGCCCTCGGGCTCGGCTTTGGCGGTGCTGATCAGCATTTCCCGCGCCCCATCGTGGAGACTCCTCATGGCTTCGACCGCGTTGATGATCAAGTTGAGCATCACTTGTTGCAGCTGGACCCGGTCTCCCTGAACAAGCGGCAACGTCGCTGCGAGTTGAGTCCGCACCGAGACGCCGTTCTTCGCCGCTTCGCCGTGGGTCAGGGCAACGATCTCAAGGATTACATCGTTGATTTCCAAGCCATCCTTTTGCAGAGGCGCCTTCTTGATGAGCGCGCGGATACGCCCAACGACGTCGCTGGCTCGATTGCCATCCCTCAGGATGCGGCCAAGTGTCAGCGGCGGCGAGAATCCGCGCATAGACGGCGCGGCTTTGTTGGATGTGTGGCGGCCGATGGGCTCAAA